>Ga0310810_10004280_pt1 | contig 15756 bp, 13 predicted proteins | sample NCmetagenome_FD_207641 | JGI IMG/M metagenome (GOLD analysis project Ga0310810, IMG submission 207641) | Soil microbial communities from experimental microcosm in Duke University, North Carolina, United States - NC | ecosystem: Engineered > Artificial ecosystem > Soil microcosm > Unclassified ...
GTCGCTATCCTGCACTCCGCGTTTCACGATTCCGAGCGCGCCCAGGAGTGGCGCAGGATCCGCGCGGGCCAGGCATCGGTGGTAGTGGCCACGCGATCCGGCGTGTTCGCCCCGGTACAGAACCTGGGGCTGATCATCGTCGATGAAGAACACGACCAGAGCTACAAGCAGCAGGAGACGCCGCGCTATCACGGACGCGACGTGGCGGTGGTACGAGCCCGCAATGAAAACGCGGTCATCGTTTTGGGCTCGGCCACGCCGAGTCTGGAAAGCCGCTACAACGCGGAAGGCGGCAAGTACACGCGCCTGGCACTGCCCGGACGGATCGAGCGGCGTCCCATGCCGCAGGTTTCCGTCATCGACATGCGCCGCGAGTTTCTCGAAACCCGCAAGCAAGCGACATTTTCGCGCGCCTTGATCGACGCCGTGACCGAGCGCCTGGAAAACGGCGAGCAGACCATGCTGCTGCTGAACCGCCGCGGCTTTTCGAGTTTCGTCGCGTGCCGGGCCTGCGGGGAGCGGCTGCAGTGCGTGAACTGCTCAGTGACACTGACCTATCACAAGCGCGACCGGCGCATGCTGTGCCATTACTGCAACTACGCGACACCCGTGCCCGAAAAGTGCCCTACGTGCTTGAGCGACTTTCTGCAATTCATCGGAGTCGGCAGCGAACGTCTGGAACAGGAACTGGGCGCATTTTTTCCCAGGGCTCGCATCGCGCGGCTCGATCGCGACACAGTGGGCGGCAAGCGCGACTACGAAACGATTCTGGCTGGCTTTCGCGAGCGGCACTACGACATTCTCGTGGGCACGCAGATGATCGCCAAGGGTCACGACATTCCTAACGTCACGCTGGTAGGGATCGTCAATGCCGACCTGGGCCTGGGACTCCCCGACTTCCGCGCGGCAGAGCGAACGTTTCAACTGCTCACGCAGGCCGCCGGGCGCGCCGGCCGCGGCGAAACGCCCGGTATCGTCCTGATCCAGACCATCAATCCCGATCATTATGCGATCCAGTGCGCCGCCGAGCAGGACTACGAAAAATTCTACCGGAAGGAGATCGAGTTCCGGCGCCTGATGTATTACCCGCCCTTCGGAGCGCTGGCGAACATCATCGTCCGCTCCACCAATGAAGAGGACGCGCTGGCACGCAGCGCGGCTCTAGGCCGGCTGCTGAATCCGGCTCCCGAAGGTGTCCGGGTGATGGGTCCGGCGGCGGCTCCCGTGCTGCGGGTGAAGAGCGAATATCGTTATCAGATGCTGCTGAAGACTTCCAGCCGCAAGCGGCTCGGCGAATTACTCAGTGACGTTCGCCGCTTCGCTGCCGCCGAAAAATGGGGTCCTGCGAATTTGGCGATCGACGTGGATCCCATGACGCTGTTATGAACGTTGTGAACCTACCGTGATGCACGACTTTCAAATTGTCGACACCAACCTGCGCGCCGCCATGAGTTTCTTCGGACGCGCCACGGGCGCCGGCGAAATTCGTCCCTTGGACGGCGCGCTGGCGGTCTATTCCGGCCTCGACTACGGCGTATTCAACATTGGCATGCTGGAGGGCCACGCACCCCAGGGGATCGACGGATTCACGGAGCGCATCGCCCATTGCGCCCGCTACTTTGCCCCCCGCACTATGCGTTGGTCGTTCTGGCTGTGCGAGAACTCCCTCGACGCTCCTACACGCCACCAGGCGCGCGCACTGTTGATGGATCGCGACCTGCGTCCGATCTCGCAAGCCCCTGGGATGCTGGCGGAGGCGCTGGCACCTCCGGTGCGTGCGCTGCCGAAAATCGAATGTCTCCCGGTCGCGGATCGGACTACGCGCCAGGCTTTCGGCGCTCTCACCTCGGTAAGCTTCGATATTCCGAGGGGAATCGCGAAAGCCGTGTACGAGCCCGAGCGGGCCTGGTTTGGAGACTACCAGGGATTTGTCGGCATCGCGGGCGGGAAACCGGTCGCGATTGTCGCCATTGTCGCCACGCCCGACGCCCTGGGAGTGTATTCGCTGTCGACGCTCCCGGAATGCCGCCGATTGGGCTACGGCGAAGCTCTGCTGCGCGCCGCGGTGGCCTCGCAACAGACTCGCACCGGGATCCGTCGCGTGGTCCTGCAATCGACCGAAGCTGGTTATTCGCTATACCGGCGTCTGGGATTCAACGAAGTCGCCAAGTTCTCGGTGTACCTGACGAAGTAGCACCGCAGGACTACAATCTAGACAGAAGTATGTGGCCGATCTTCCTGCTGATGCTGATAGCGCAGGCCCCCGATTTCGTGGCCGACGGGCTCAAAGCGCTGGATGCCGGAAACACTGACGCCGCCCTCGAGTCATTTACCAAGGCGGTCGCCGCCAACCCCTCCGATTACAGCGGGCACTTCAACTTGGCTCTCGCCTACAGCATGGCGGGCAAGGACCCACAGGCTATCCCCGAGTACCGGAAGACTCTCGAACTGCGTCCGGGCCTGTACGAAGCACAGCTCAATCTTTCGATCTCGCTGCTCAACGCGAATGATCCCGCGTCGGCGATCCCGCTGCTGAAAGAAGCCGTGCAGCAGAAGCCTAACGAATTTCGGCCGGTTTACTATCTGGGGGACGCGTTTCTCGCCACCAAGCAGCTCGCCGAGGCCGAGACGGCGTACGAAAAGGCGGTGGAACTGGACGCGGCTTCGGCCGGAGCCGAACTGGGACTGGGACAGGCCCTCGCGCGCCAGGGCCGCCGCAATGAAGCGGAACCGCATTATCGCAAAGCCGGGAATCTCGAGCACGAATATCACAGCTTCCTGCTGGAACTGGCCTCGCTGTACGAAGACCATCACGAGCTGCCGCAGGCGCTGGATATCTATCGCGAGTTCCCTGACAATCCCGCGGCACAAGAGCGCGCCGGTGTGCTGTTGCTTCAGACCGGACAGAGCGCGGCCGCCATCACGACTCTGGAACCGGTGGTCGCGAAATCTCCCACATCGGCGAATCAACTCGTGCTGGCGCAGGCCTACGTGAAGGAGAAGCAGCTGGCGAAAGCCGAGCCGCTGGTGGCCCAATCCGTGGCAGCCTCACCTGGCGATTTCGATCTCCGTATGTTCTACGGGCGCGTGCTCCGGGATGAAAGGCGATTCCCCTCGTCCGCGGAACAGTTCTCCGCCGCCACGGGGATCAAGCCCGATTCGGCCGAGGCTTGGACCGAGCTGGCGGGCGTGCTCATTATGGCTGAACGACATATGGAAGGTTTGGGAGCCTTGGATCACGTGCGAGCCCTGGGGGCGGAAACCGCGGGGCATTTCTATCTGCGGGCCATGACCTTGGAGCGTCTCATGCAGCCCAAGGAGGCCCTGGAAGCCTACAATAAGTTTCTGGCGGCCAGCCAGAATGTGAATCCCAATCAGGAATTCGTCGCCCGGCAGCGCGTAAAGGCACTCGAGAAGGAATTGGGAAAGCGATAGGGCCATGCATTCGTTACTGACACTCGTGCTAATGCTGGACTTGGCTGGTGTCAAATCCGAGCCCCGGCTGGAGAAGCGCAGCGAGCTGGCGCTGCACTATGCGGATTCCCAATTGGATGCCGCTCGCGACGCTTATAAGAAAGGGGACATGGAGGCGACCCGCGCGGCCCTCTCGGAGGTTGAGGCGGGCGTGCAGCTCTCCTACGATTCGCTAATGGCGACCGGCAAGGACGCCCGGCGAAATTCCGGACCGTTCAAGAGCGCCGAGAAGGCTACCCGCCAGATCCTCCGGCGCCTGGATAGCCTCGGCGATTTGATGAGCGCTGTGGACCGCCCTGCCGTGGACCCGGCCAAGCGCACCGTGACCGATATTCACGATCAGCTGATCACGGGAATTATGGGGAAGAAAAAATGAAGACTCTGCTGGTTCTCCTGGTCGCCTCTCTCCCGCTGGCGGCCCAAGTCGGACGCGACTTTCTAACGAATGACGAAGCCGATCAAGTCCGCCTGGTCCAGGAGCCCAACGAACGTCTTAAGCTGTATCTGACTTTCGCGAGGCAGCGCGTCGAACAGGTGGATCAGCTGATCGCGCAGAATAAAGCCGGCCGCTCGGTCCTGATTCACGATCTGCTCGAGGATTACACCAAGATCATCGACGCCATCGACACGGTTGCGGATGACGCCTTGCGCCGTAAGGTCGCTCTGGATCTCGGGATGGCCGCCACGGTCGAGAGCGAGCGCGCCCTGCTGGCACGTTTGCGGAAAATTCAGAGCTCGGCGCCCTCGGATATGGCGCGTTACGACTACGTACTGAAAGACGCTATCGACACAACCTCGGACAGTCTGGAGCTTTCCCAGGCCGACCTGACGGGCCGCGCGGCGAGTGTAGACGCCAAGGATAAAAAGGAAAAGGAGGCGCGCACCGCCGCGCTTACTCCTGAAGAGACAAAAGACAAGAAAGAGCAGGAAAAGAAGGACGCTAATAAGAAGAAGGCTCCCACCCTGCGCCGCCCCACCGATCCGGCACCGAAGCGGTAGGGGCGAGGCATTCCTCGGCAGGAACTAATTCCGCAGCCGCAAGCCCGAAGGATCCACGCCGTCGCCCAACTTCCGCATCCACTGGCGCGCCAAAGCCAGCATGGAATCACGGGTCAGCTCATGCTCGCGATCGTGCGCCAGGTCGTTCTCTTCCGCCGGATCATCGGCCAGATTGTAGAGGCTCGTGGCCTCCTCTCGAGGTCGAATCACCAGCTTGTCGTACCCTCTTACGAGCATTCGCCATTCACCTGGAAGGCCCAGCCTGCCTTCCGAGTACACCGAGTCTGGCACCTCACCCGTGGCGCTCTCGATCAGATGTGAAAGATCGCGCCCCTGCAATCCTCCCGGTGGCGGGATCCCTAGCCACGCGAGCAAGGTCGGCATGATGTCGGCATGCGAAATAATCAGCCCATCCGCAACGCGCGGCTTCAACTTGCCAGGCCAGCGGATCGCCAGCGGCACCAGAACGGAGCGCTGAGACGGGGAATCCTCACCGTTTCCGGACTCGGCCGTGAGCACCGTGATCATCCCGGGACCGGATCCTGCGAAGCTTGCGATCGATAGATCCGCTGGACGGGCCGCGTGCGGGAACCGTCCGCTTTCAAGCGCCCGCCGCGCGAGCCCCGCCACAGGACAGCATGTATACGCCCGACCAAAGACCACGCTTTCGCGCGCGAATTCCTCGGGAATGGTTGACCCCTTGATCCAGGTGATCTCGATCTTCGGCCGCGTCGATTGCGCGGCCAGCGCCAGCGGAGTCAGAAGAATCGTGCGCCGTGTCACGGCCTATAACCGCACTTTGTCAAACGGCACGCCGCGCTTGCACAGATCGCAGGCAGCCGCATTCGCGTAGTACTGGCCGTCCAGCTGGGCCAGAAAATACAGAGGCAGCGGAGCAAAGTTCACGCGGATGGGATTGGGTTGGTAGGCGATCACGGCTAATCCGACCACTTCAGCGCCGCGCTCCTCGACCAGCTTCTTGACCTCGGCGAGCTTGTTGCCAGTCCGCAGGATGTCATCCACCAGAAGCACTTTTTCACCCGGCTGCACCTCCAGGTATTGGCGAAAATGCAAAGGCTCGCGATCGCTCTCGCGTTCCGCCCAATACACTTGGCGCGCGCGCAGGGCCTCGCACACCCCGTAGGCCACAGGAAGTCCCCCGGTGGCCGGCGCCACCACGGAAAGCTCCGGAATCATGGCGCGAATTTCCGTGTTTCCGCGAACCTTGCGGCTGAGCCCGACGCTCAAGACTTTGGCGGCCTGGTAGTCTCGCATGGTGAGCGCCACCTGCAGATATTCGGTGATGTGCTGGCCTCCGGGATACTCGAAATGTCCGCTACGCAGCCCTCCGGTCCGGCGAAGAAGCGCAACGACGTCGTCGTGGGTCGGGACTAATTCCATAATCTGGTTCACTTAGTGCGCGCCTCTGCCCGTCAGGACAGAAGGAATCGTTCGCAGAATAATTTTCCAGTCGAGGCCGAGAGACCAGTTGTCGATGTACTCCATGTCGAGTTTCATCCAGGTCTCGAAGTCGACAGCGTCGCGCCCGCTGATGGCCCACAAGCAAGTCAATCCTGGACGCATTCTAAGCCGCCGGCGCTGCCACCGTTTATATTGTTCCACCTCGGAAGGAATCGCGGGCCGCGGACCCACCAGGGACATGTCTCCCTTCAGCACGTTCCACAGTTGCGGCAGCTCATCGGCCGAGAATTTCCGCAGCCATCGGCCCACTCCCGTGAGCCGGGGATCGTTGGGAATTTTCATGGCCAGATCCCGCTGACTCATGTGCTCCACGGATTCCCGCATGGCCTCGGCGTCCATGCACATCGACCGAAACTTGTAGAACACGAAACGGCGTCCGTTCAGCCCGCAGCGTTCCTGGCGGAAGATCGCGGGTCCCGGCGAGGTCAGGCGGATCAGCATCACGATCAGCAGCATGATAGGGAACACCAGCACCAGAGCCGCACCCGCCAGAACGATATCGGTCACGCGCTTCACCAGCAAACGGATCTCGTCATGGGGAGTGGAGGAGAATGTCAGAAGGGGCGAAGTTCCCAGCCGGTCCAGGTACACCCGGCTGTTCACGTGGGGCAAGAAACCGACCGCAATGCGCGTGCGAACGCCTTCTTCCTCGCACAGCAGCATCACGTCTTCCAGTTCCGCCAGGCGCCGGCTGTCGGTGGCGAAGATGATTTCGTCGATCACGTGGCTCCGCAGCATTTCAGGAAGCTCGGTGATCGCGTGGACTTCATAACTTTGCACGAGCCGGATACGAGTGGGAGATTCCTCGGGGGAATCCGCGAAAAACCCTCGCAGGCGGATGCCATGGGACGCTCCCGCTTCTTCGAGTTGCCGGCCGAGCCGTAGCGCGGCGTCGCCCAAGCCAACCACCATTACGTAATGCGGCGCCGTGAATTCGCGCCGCACCACCCGCAGCAGCAGCCCGGCGTTCAGACGGAAGAGGCTCAACAGGAACCACGTGCATCCGGCAAACAGGGCGACAAATAAACGACTCAAGTCCAGGCGCCAGATGAATTCAAACAAGATGACCGACATCGCTCCCAGCAGGCACTGCCGGAACGCGTGGCGCAAAATGATGCGGGGATGCGTGGCGTCGATACGATCGTAGGTTTCCCACCACGCTCCCGTGGCCACCCAGACCACCATCGACCAGATCAGCAGGGATGCGGCGACAGCCCGCGGAATATAGAAATTGTTCTCAAGGTTTAGGCGAGCGCGAATCGCGTATGCCAGAATAAAGGCCAGCGTGATCAGGACGACATCGGCCGTCCCGAAGAGGATTCTGACTCTGTGGCGCTGCCCGCGAAACACTAACGACAGAATACAATGCGGGAGCCCTCAGCCTGTGCGAGGTTTTACTGCACCTGGACGCTGGACACGGATCCGTCGCTTAAACGCACCACCCCTAACGTGGTCTCCCGCGTCTGGTAACGATAGATCTCCACCAGGTGGCCGTCGTCGTACATGGTGATTCGCGAGGCCGGAGCACCGAGTTTCAACACGTCCTCCCGCGCCGTTCCACTGGCGATGGTCTTCAGATCGTCGGCCGTCATTTGCGGCGGCGGTGGCAGCCTTGGGATCGGCTGACGGATTACCGCCAACGCCTGGGGCGGCGGCGGAGGTGGCGGCACCGCGGCGGCCACTCGCCTGGCCGGGGGTGGCGGCGGCACCAGCGAGTGATCTTTGATCACCCCGCCCGGGCCCACCTGCAGCATGGTTCCGCCACTAGGCTTGTCGGCTTTGACCTTGGCGACCACGGCTTCCGGGGCTTTGCCGGTCTTAGCCGCCTTGTCGGCTGCCTTGTCCACCTTCTGCATGACTGCTGTGATGCCGTCACTGACCTTCTTCCCGGCAACCCCTCCAATCGATCCCCCGGCCACCGCCCCAGCGACTTCTGTCATCGCCTGGGACCAAGCCAACCCGGCAATCGCCAAGGTCATCACAACACCTGTTAAGACACGCCGCATAAAAGGCCTCCGTTTCTAATCCTAACCGGCCTGCGACCCTACACCTACGCGGCGTTCCCCTTAGTTATCAATGTCAATTAATTAACACCACTTGACAGTGGGGCTATTAGCTGTACCCTGTAGGTGGATGGAAGCAATCGTCATTCCCGACCTCTACATCCGTCAGCCGTATGAGTTGTACTCCGCCGAGGATCACGAGATGTGGCACAGGCTTTACCGGCGCCTGCTGCCCCGTTGGGATCAATTCGCCAACGAACGCTTTCAGTCCGGGATCGGATCGTTGTGTCTGCCGAAGGATCGTATCCCCCGCCTTGAAGACGTCAATCGATTCCTCTCGCCGTTGACCGGCTTCCGCGCCCGCGCGGTCTCCGGATACGTTCCGGCGTTTGTGTTTTTCGATTGCCTGCGCAACCGCGAATTTCCGACCACCGTTACTATCCGTGGATCGAAGCGGCTGGATTACCTGCCCGAGCCGGATATTTTCCACGATATCGCCGGACACGTCCCGATGCACACCGATCCGCATTTCGCGGAAACCCTGGTTCGGTTCGGCGAGTGCGCGCATACGGCGGCCGCCCTGGTTTCTGAAATCCGCGCTCCGCTGGAGCGGGTCCGCACACTCACCAGCATTGTCCGCGCGATGGCCCGGTTCTTCTGGTTCACCATCGAGTTCGGACTCATGCGATCCCCCGACGGGCTGCGCGTATATGGCAGCGGCCTGCTGAGTTCCTTTGGCGAAATCGAACACGCGGTCAGTTCCCCGGATGTCGAGCGTCATCCCTTGCAAATCGAGCGGGCCATCCATGAAACCTTCGAGATCGATCACTACCAGCCGCTGCTGTTCATCGTGGATTCCTTCGATCATCTCTACAGCCTGGTCGACGAGCTGGAGCAGTGGATGAAAGCCGGGAAACTGAACCACGTCGCCCCGGGCGAGCCGCAGGTTAACGAAGTCGATCTGCAAAGCTTCCTACACTCGGCTTAGGGCTATAATCCGGGCATGAACTGGAAGTGGATCGCGTTGCTCGTCCTGGTCTGTGTAACGACTTCCGCGCAGTCGCGCATCCCCATCATTCTCGACACCGATATTGGCGACTCGATCGACGACGCGCTGGCCCTCGCCTTTGCGCTGAATTCGCCCGAGCTCGACGTCCGCGCGGTAACCACGGTGATCGATGACGTGGAGAGCAAAACGCGCCTGGCGTGGAAACTGTTGGGGATCTACCATCGCCGCGATATCGCGCTGGCTATGGGCGCGGCGGAACCGTTGCTCGATCCCACGATGTCGACATCCTCCAAGGAATTCGATGTACTCACCCGCAACGACACCATACCTGATGCCGCTCGTAAGCGAGCGGCTGACCTCATCATCGATAGCGTTCTGCAATCGCGGGGAAAAATTACCATCGTTGCCATCGGCCCGCTGACCAACATCGCGCTCGCACTCAAGTCCGACCCGCGCATCCGGAACAACATCGAACGGATCGTCATCATGGGCGGTGCGTACCTAAGTACTGAAGTCGAGTACAACGTCAAACGCGATCGGACGGCCGCCGAAATCGTGTTTCAGTCCGGCGTTCCCATTAGCGCCGTCGGTCTGGACGTCACGTCGCAGTGCAGGCTGCGCGAGAAGGATATCGACCGCCTGCGTCTGGCCAATGATCCCACCGGTAACTTCCTGGTCCGGTTGATCGAGCTGGCCGAGGAGCAAACTCACGATGCGACCCCGACCCTATACGATCCCCTGGCGATTGTCGCGATCTTCCGGCCGGACCTGCTCGAGATGCAATCCGGCACGGTTGATGTGCCCCTTTCCGGTTCGGGGCAGACGCGATTCACGCCCGCCTCCGGATCGAAAACCCAGGTAGCGGTGAAGGTGAATGCTCCCGCGTTCCTCGACCTGTTCGTGGATCGGGTGGCAAGCTCCGTAACGGGAGGATTGGGTCGCCTGAGATAATATAGTCTGGATGCAGCCAGACACCGCCCTCCAGCTTGCCACCTCCCAGATCGCGCACGTTCGGTCAGAAATTGGGAAGGTCATCGTAGGGCAGCAGGAGGTAGTCGATGGGGTGCTGATCTGCCTGCTGGCCGGCGGCCACGTGCTGCTCGAAGGTGTTCCCGGCTTGGGCAAAACCACTTTACTGCGGACGCTCTCCAAAGTGATGCACCTGAAGTATTCGCGCATCCAGTTCACCCCCGACCTGATGCCCGCCGACATTGTCGGCAGCATGATGATCGATAGCGAAAGCGGATCGAAAGCTCTGCGCTTTCAGCCAGGCCCCATCTTCGCCCATCTCGTACTGGCCGACGAGATCAATCGTGCGACTCCCAAAACTCAGTCCGCGCTGCTCGAGGCCATGCAGGAACACACTGTGACCAGCGGAACACAAACCATGGAATTGGAGCCTCCCTTCCTGGTCATGGCGACCCAGAATCCCATCGAGATGGAGGGAACGTATCCGCTCCCGGAAGCCCAGCTGGATCGATTTCTGATGAAGATTCTGGTGCGCTTTCCCAGCCGCGCCGAGCTGGGAACCATTGTCGAACGCACCAGCCAGAAAGACGAGATCGAGATCGCTCCCGTACTCACGCGCGAGGAAATCCTGGGTTTGCGCGCTGTTTGCCATCAGGTTCTGGTGGCGCCGCATGTGCAGGATCACGCCATCAGCCTGGTGATGGCCACCCAGCCGGGCGCAGCCGAGGCGCACGAGTTGTCCCGCAAGTTCATCCGCTACGGAAGCTCGCCGCGCGGCGCTCAGGCCCTGGTCGAATGCGGCCGTGTTTTCGCCCTGATGAAAGGCCGTTTGCATCTTTCCATCGAGGATATCGACGTTATCGCGCCGGCGGTTCTGCGCCACCGCATCATCTTGAACTTCGATGCCCATGCGGAAGGGCAGACTCCGGAAACCATCCTGAGTAAAATCATTCCCAGCGTGGCCCGAGCGGTTTCCTCCCGTGCCTGAGCCGCTGCTGGACACACGTTTTCTCGAACGCCTGGAACGCCTGACCATCCAGTGGCAAAATTCCCTACCGGGGTTGGTAGGAGGACACGACACTTCGCGTTTTGCCGGTTCCGGCCAGGAGTTTCTGGATCATCGCCAGTTCCATCATGGCGACGATCTGCGCGCCGTCAACTGGCGGGCGTATCTGCGTCTGGAAAAGCTGTTCCTCAAAATGTTCCAGTTGGAGCCGCGAATTCCCGTGCGGATGCTGCTCGATATCAGCAAGTCCATGAACACCGGAGAACTCGACAAATTCCACTATGCGCAAAAGCTCGCCGCGGCACTGTGCTACGTGGGCTTGGTCCGGCTGGATTCGATCTGCCTGCAGCCTTTCAGCGGCAAACTACATGACGCCTTTACCGCAAGTGGCGGCCGCCACCGGTTTCAGCCGGCGATGACGTTTCTCTCCAAGCTCGAACCGTCCGGCCAGACGAATTTCCTGGAATCTTCGCGGCAGTTCTGCACCAAATACCCGCAACGCGGCTTGACGCTGGTGATCTCGGATTTTCTGGATGATCGCGATTGCGAAAAACCGCTGCAGTATTTGTCCGATTTCGGGCACGAGCTGATTCTGCTGCAGATCTGGGCCGACGAGGATCGTGAGCCGCCCTGGGAGGGTGAGTTGGAGCTGGAGGACGCCGAAACGGGGGAGAAGGTCGAGCTGGCCTTCGACGCCGATGCCCGCGCGCAATACACCGCTGCTTTCGACGCGCATGCCAATGACATTCGCAAAGTAGCCGAGCGTAACCGCGGCCGGTACCTGGGAGTGTCCACGTCGGTTCCGATCGAGCAGGCTATCTTCGGCCCGTTGGTAAAGAGTGGTGCGGTAGCTTGAGTTTTAAGTAATGAACTTCCTCAATCTGGGTCTCGGCGAGCTGCTTGGATTGGTTGGCGCGATCTCAGCCGGGGTTGTCGCTCTATATTTGCTCGATCGCTCCAAGCGCCGCCAGCTGGTATCGACGCTGCGCTTCTGGTCGGCCGCCGACGTGCGCACCGAGCTGAAGCATCGCCGCCGCATCCAGCAGCCCTGGAGCCTGTTGCTGCAACTGGTCAGCTTGGCACTGCTGCTGACGGCGATCGCCGGCCCGCAACTGGGGATCTTCGATACCGCCGGTCGTGATCACGTGATCGTGCTCGATACGTCCGCCTGGATGGGTTCGCGCGTCGCATCACAAGGTGCCCAGGGAATCTTGATGGATCAGGCCAAAGCCAGCGCCCGGGCGTACCTGCGCAGTATTCCCAGGCGCGATCGCGTCATGCTGGTGCGCGCAGATGCTTTGGCGACCCCCGCCACCGCGTTTGAATCCAGCCGCGGAGTTCTGGAGAGCGCGATTCAACAATCGCAGCCGGGAGCTTCCTCTCTGAATCTGGCGCAGGCCCTGGCATTCGCGGAGCGCGCCCAAAAGCTGCAATCGCAGCGGGCCGGGGAAATCGTATTCGTGGGCGCGGGCCGAGTTTCTGAAGAGGAAGCCGCCCTGTCCACGGTGCCCGCGAACCTACGTGTAGTAACCACCAGCTCTTCTCTAGAGAACGTCGGGCTGCGAAAGATTGGCCTGCGGCGGTCGCCCTCGGCGCCCGATAGCTGGGATATTTTCGTGGCGGTTCGAAATTATGGCGCGCGGCCCCAAAGCGTCGATCTGGGTTTGCAGTTCTCCAAGTCACCCGCGGGCTCGCGGCGGCTGACGCTCGCTCCCGGAACCGAACAGGAAGCTACTTTTATGTACGCCGCCAAGACCGGCGGATACCTTGAAGCCCGCCTGAATGTTCGCGACGCCTTCCCGCTGGATGACCGGGCCGTGATCGAGCTCCCGCCGCAGGCTTCCTCCCGCGTGGTAGTTTATTCCGACGATCCGCAGTTGCTGCGCCCTTTGTTCGCCGCGAATCCACAAGTAGACGCGGTGTTCGAACCGTCCAACAAGTTCGATCCGGCCGTGAAGGCGGACGTCGTCGTGCTGGATCGTTTCTCTAACCCCGTGAAGCCGAACGCTGCGTCGATTTGGATCCAGCCCGCGCCGTCGGCTTCACCCGTAAAAGTGAGTGCCACCCGCACCGGTCTCCGCCTGGACAAGTGGCATCCGGAAACGCAGTTGGGAGCGGGACTTCGAACTCGCGATGTCACGCTGGAATCGGCTGAGGTGTTGTCACCGGCGCCGGGAGATATTGTGGTTGCCGAGACCACCGAAGGGCCGGTGATCGTGGCTAAAGAAGGAGCCCGCGTATCCGAACCCAAACAGGTGGTCATCGGATTCCACCCCGGCCGCGGCTCGATGAAATATGAGCTGGCCACGCCCCTGCTGATCGCCAATATTTTGCGCTGGATGACGCCGGGCGCATTCCGCCAATGGGAGTTTCAGGCGGGAACGGTGGGCACGGTGAATGTCGCCGTGGACAAGGGCGTGAAGGATGTCCGGGTGCTGGACGAAGGCAACCGCGAGCTGCCCTTCACCATCGAGGGGGAGAACTTGCGGTTCTTCTCAGGCGCACCAGGCACGGTGCGCGTCCAGATGGGCGATCACGAAACCGTCTATTCGCTGACGTTGCCGGACGTGGGAGAAAGCGTCTGGCGCGTTCCTGCTGGCGTTCACAAAGGCGTTCCACGAGCGCTGCTGGCGGAAGCCGCACCCCGTGATCTGTGGCCCTGGCTGGCGCTCCTCGGTGGACTCGGGCTGCTGGCTGACTGGCTGCTCTACGGACGCAGCCGCGCGTTTCGATTGCGCGCTTCGCGAGCTATGGCGGACTTCACACAGTGGAGAAAAGCCTCGTGACCTTCGACCGAACCTGGATCCTGTCGATCGCATGGCTGCCCCTCGCCTGGATGCTCTTCGAGTGGGGGCGTACGGCGCGCAAGCTGGGCCTGATCCTCAAGGCCTTATCCTTAACCGCAATCCTGTTGGCGCTGGCGGAGCCGCGCATGATCCTGGAGGAAACCAAAGTCGCTGTGGCTGTGCTCGTCGACACCTCCGCCAGTTCCTCTCCCGCCGATCTTGAACGCGCTTCACAGCTGGCTCGGGCGATCCGCGGAGCCCAGGGGCGCCACTGGACGCGCGTGGTTCCTTTTGCCCGCTCCACACGCGATCTGACCGCCGGCGAGCAGCAAGGCAGTCTCAAACTGACGGCGACCACGGGCGAAGCCGGACGCGCCACCGATCTGGAGGCCGCGATTCGCGACGCCATCGCGTCGCTGCCAGCGGGAATGGTCCCGCGAGTGGCGCTTATTTCCGACGGCAAGGAGAACAAGGGCAGCATCGCGCGGGCGGCATGGCAAGCCCAGCAACTGGGAATTCCCATCGATACCTTCGCGCTAGCCGGCCATGCTAAACCGGCGTTGCGTCTGGAATCCGTGAGCTTGCCCTCCATCGCATTCACCGGCGAACAATTTCCCATCGACGTGGTGGTCTCGTCTCCCTCCGCAGGTCCGGCGCAAGTGGAACTCTCCGCGGAGGGCAAGCCGCTGGGCCAGACGCAGGTGAACCTGGATCGCGGAGAAAATCCGTTGCGGCTGCACGCCACCCTGGATACTCCGGGCGCGCTCGATATCTCCGTGGCGATCCGCGGCGGCGCCCTGGGCGAAGTACGCTTTGATCAGGCAGTAATTCTGAGGCAGCCCAAGGTGCTGTACATTACCGAGGACTTCCCCGCGCAGGATTCGCATTTCCCGGCCGTGCTCGCCAGCGCGCAATTTAACGTAAATCGCGCCAGCGACTTGGGCCAAGTCCACCTGAATGACTACCAACTGGTGATCTTCAACAACTGGGATCTGGAGGCCATTCCCGTCAGCGGCAAGCGGGCCTTGGAACAGTACGTCAAACAAGGCGGCGGATTATTAGTCATCGGCGGGGAACGCAATCTGTACAAGGAAGACAAGAAAGTTGAAGATCCCCTGGAGCGCGCTCTGCCGGCGAAGCTCGCCCCGCCGCGCTCGCCCGAAGGCACCGCAGTGGTGCTGATTATCGACAAGTCCTCGTCCATGGAAGGACGCAAGATGGAGCTGGCGCGCGTAGCGTCCATCGGGGTCGTCGAGAATTTGCGGCCCATCGATCAGGTCGGCGTGCTGATCTTCGACAATTCCTTCGAGTGGGCCGTGCCCATCCGGCGCGCCGAGGATAAGCCCCTGATCAAGCGCCTGATCTCCGGAATCACGCCCGACGGTGGAACGCAGATCGCTCCGGCGCTCGCCGAAGCTTTCCGGCGCATTCGGCCGGTCATGGCCACGTATAAACACATCGTCCTTTTAACCGACGGTATTTCCGAAGAGGGCGACAGTCTGACGCTCGCCAAGGAAGCCGAGACCCAGAAGGTCACCATCTCCACTGTCGGCCTGGGGCAGGATGTGAATCGCAATTATCTGGAGCGCGTGGCGACGTCCGCCGGCGGTAAATCATACTTCCTCACCGAACCCCAAGGTCTGGAGCAACTCCTCCTGCGCGATGTGCTGGAGCACACCGGATCGACCACCGTGGAGCGCCCGCTTGCCGCCGAGGTACTGAAGCACGCCGAGATTTTGAACAACGTCGGCATGGAAACGGCGCCCATGCTCAAAGGCTATGTCCGCTTCACCGCCAAGCCGACCGCGGAGACCATATTGCAGCTCGATCGTCATGATCCTCTTCTGGCCCGCTGGCAGTATGGGCTGGGACGCTCCGCGGTATTTGCATCCGATGCCAAGACTCGTTGGGCGGCCGACTGGGTGTCCTGGAAAGGTTACGACAAGTTCTGGGCCAATCTGTGCCGCGATCTGCTTCCGCGCGCCCAAAGCGGGGAGGCTGCCGTCCAATACGACAGCGCCAATGGCG
>Ga0310810_10004281_pt1 | contig 15755 bp, 18 predicted proteins | sample NCmetagenome_FD_207641 | JGI IMG/M metagenome (GOLD analysis project Ga0310810, IMG submission 207641) | Soil microbial communities from experimental microcosm in Duke University, North Carolina, United States - NC | ecosystem: Engineered > Artificial ecosystem > Soil microcosm > Unclassified ...
GTTGGTGATTTTGTGGCCGAGGACGCCAGACTGCGCGTAGGATCTGGCGGTGGCCGCTCCGAGCGGCACATAACGATCACGGAGAGTTGAGCCATTTCAGCAGTTCCTCATCTCTCCGCCATCCATCACTTCGGCGCGATGTTATCGAAGCTGCGACCGGAAGAAGACAGGTCGCAACAGCGGCCATTTTGCCTCTCAGAGTGATTTCCGCATAGCGGCTGGTAGTCTCCAAACTGACATGTCCCAGCCATGCACGAATGACGTTGATATCGACACCCTGCTCCAGAAGCCCGACCGCGGTGGAACTCCGCAAAATGAAAAAGCAGCGGCAACCGGCGATACACAACCAGGCGAGAGTAGCAGTGCGATTCCAGCCATTCTAGATAGCTTTCTATTTGCGGTGCCAACCAGCTGGCACGGACTGTGTCAACAGTTGAAGGCTTAACGTAATAATCTTCGAGCATGAAAGCCCTCCATTCGGAAATCTCCGATGGAGGTCCATGATCCGCCTAACCGCACCGGTTAGGTGAACATTTGCAATTCGGAACCTCAGTATTGCAGAGCAACCGCCCGCGGTCCTAGCCGGAGTGGGACATCGGCATGCAATGCTTGAGCCTTTAAGCTTTCACTGTGGTCCGAATACTCCTGTAAATGTCATCTCGAGCGAAGCGAGAAGATGCTGCGGAATCAAAGGGCCCCTATTCCCTCGACGCTGCCGCTTTATGCGCGAGATAGATTGTGCGGCAGCCAGAACGGAGGCGTGGATTTTTCCAGAAAGGAGCCGCGTCCCAGGCGCGCACCTGGTCAAAGCCACTCCGCCTGAGGACAAGACGAATCTCAGCAGAGTTCCAGCAAACCTCTTCCACCCTTTCATGATGTCTGCGCCAATGTCTGCCTTCTCGGACAAACCACTCAATGTCGCACCAGGCTCGCTCGGCCGGGCGATCGTGGCCGTTGCGCATCACCATGGCCACGCTTGGTTTCTCGAGCCAGACGTTGCCTGTCCAGTAGCGGTCAAATGCGAGAGCGTTGTTGACATCAAAGTAGAAGTGGCCGCCCGGTCGGAGTGCTCGCGCGACTGCCTTCGCGACCCGATGCAGATCCGTTCGACGAGGGACGTGGTTAAGGGCGTCGAACTCGCAGGTGACGAGATCCACCGACTCCGGCAGGCGAAAATTCCGCATGTCGGCGCGGATGACGCGCAGCGGCAGGCGAGCGCGTTTTGCCTCGTCGCGGGCAAGCCGGCACATCATCGGGGATAGATCCACGGCATACATCCGGATTCTCTTGCGCACCAACATCAGAGCGGTCGTTCCGGTGCCGCATGCCAGGTCACACGCGCTTCGAACATGAGGCAAAATCCGTGCAAGTATTTGCTCACGGGCTGCGTCGATCGGGGACCGCCAGGACGAGAAGAACTCGTCATAGTATTGCGCCAAGAATCGATAAGGCCTGAGTTGCGGCATGATGCCTTCGAAGTTGGCCTGCGTTGTTTCGACTAGGTCTATCGACTTGTACTTCGATAGTCTCAGCACGTTCTACCCTAAGAATACGGGTCAGGGGTTCCTGGGGGAAGCGTCACTAGCGGGCGGAGTCTCTCGGTGAAGTGCTTCCAGCGCGGGTCGCGCCGGAGCGCGATAGAGTTGCCATCATTCGGCGTGCAAAAGATCAGATAGGGAGTTCGCTGCTCGAGGGCTCGGTCGAGGAGTCGGAACGCCTCGTCCATTCGGCCGAGCCCGGAATACACCACCGCAAGATAGAACGGCGATGTGTAGCGTTTCTGGGCTGCCAGTTCCATCTCCGACAGAATCTTGAGGGCCTCTGCTCGGCGTCCCGCCAGCCCATATGCCAAGCCGAGGGGAGCCAATACGGAAGAAGGACGCTCGGGGTATAAAAGCTTGAGCGCCGTCTCGAACTCGGGCACGGCCCGCTCCGGTTGCCCAAGAAGGAGTTGAGCGAATCCCATTAAGCAGGGGATGGTCCACAATGTTGGGTTCCGAAGGCGTGCCCGTTGGCCCTCCTCAAGGGTCTTTTCTGGTCGCCCTTGGTGTATCCACCACCCAAGAAGGTTGATGTCGTTCCAGGGCGAAAGTGGATCGAGTTCCCGGGCACGGTCAACGTGCCGCCGAGCTTCATCAAAATGACCAAGGGGGGCTGCAAGTATTTGGCCATACAGATTGTGCGCTGCCGCCTGGCTGGGCCGGAGTTCGAGGACTTTCTCGAAGTGACGCTGCGCCTTGGCGAGATCCCATTCCGCGTCGATAGCGATGACCGCGCGTGCTTGGTGAGCGTCGGGGAGAGTTCCGTCGAGTTCCAACGCCTTCTCGGCTGCCGCGATCGCCTTGTCGTGCACGTCTGCGGGAGCGACCAACTCGAGGCCCGTGGCGGCCAGATACCATAGGGCTTCACCCAGTCCCGCCCACGCCGGGGCATAGGTCGGGTCCCGGTCGATCGCCTCCTGGAACAGTTCGATCGCCTGACGAACCTGTCCCTCCCGCGTCGCGTACTCGAGGACCGCCTTCCCCTTGAGAGTAGCGTCGTAAACCTCGGGATCGACGCGACGCACGGCCATGGGTAATTGGCTCTCCTCCGGCGTGACGTGGACCTTGATCTTTCTCAAAATCGCTTGCGCTATCTCATCCTGCAGCGAAATGACGTCCCCCAGCGTGCGCTCGTAACTCTCAGACCACAAGTGATGTTCGGGGCGTGCCAAAACCAATTGCGCGGTAATGCGTACTCTGCCAGCGGAGCGCAGGGTCGCCCCTTCTATCACCGCATCCACGTGGAGCTCTTGCGCGATCTGCGGCACCGACTTGTTGGTGCCTTTGAACTGCTTCACCGACTGCCAGGAGATCACGCGCAGGGCATGGAACTTGCCTAGCTCTGTGATCAGGGCCTCTGTCATGCCGTCGGCGAAGTATTCTTCATCGGGATTGCCGGAGAGATTCTCTAGCGGCAGTACGGCGAGCGATTCGATCTTCACCGGCCGGAATCGCTCCAGCAGACGTTCTCGCCAGATCAAACTGGCAGCAATCGTTAGCACCAACACGGCCGCAAGGGATAGCCAAATCACCCGCTGAACCCTGAGCAATTGCGGAATCGCGCGCTTCGGCATTTCTACCGGAACCATCAGCCGGTATCCATGGCGAGGCAAGGTCTCGATGTAGCGAGGGTGCTCGGCCGAATCGCCCAGCAGTTCTCGCAGACGTTTCACTGCGGTGTTCAGGCCATGTTCGAAATCGACAAACGTATCCGACTGCCACAAGCGCTGACGCAGTTCCTCGCGAGTGACGACTTGGCCGGCATGTTCGACCAGTTCACACAGGATTTGGAAGGGTTGTTCCGGAAGCTTAATCTTGCTGCCGTTTTGCCGCAGTTCGGCGGCGCGCAAGTCTAACTCGAAAGCGCCAAGGCGGACGGTGTGGGCGGGCAAGGACACCGGGTGTCCCCCCTAATAGTGGCCCTCAACAGGAACACACAGATAGATTCTATCGCAGATTCTCATGCCAGCAACTCGACGATGGGCCGCCCGGCATGGGTTCCCAAATTGGCACCCCGACCAGTGCCGTGTAAGTCTTTGATTCTCAACTGTAGCCAGGCTGTTACCTTGAAGTTATCTGCCTTCCATTTAGATTCCATCCCGATTCCATTGTCACTCTCCCGGGGAAGAGCGAAAAGTCAAACATCGCGTCGCGACCCGACGTGAACCAAAATCAAGGAGGCTGTTATGAAAAAGCGAATCATGCACCTCGCCGCAGTTGCTTTCTGGCTGCTCGTCCCTGCTCTGGTACACAGCCAAATGCCAACCAAGCAGCTCATGATGCGGGTACACGTCCCGTTCCCGTTTGTGGCGGGAGGGGCGCATCTTCCGGCCGGAGATTACCTCGTTTATCACCCGGGCGATCCCTACCTCGTTGTAATCGAAACCGCTGATGGTAGGGCGCGGGGGATGGAATACATCCACCCTTCGCCTAGAGACCCGCGCGGTTCGAGTACGAAGCTGGTCTTCAACAAGTATGGGGAACAGTATTTTCTATCGCAAATCTGGACGGAACCCGACCGCGAGGTACATCGGTGCTTCAAGAGCCGGATGGAAAAAGAACTGATTGCGCGTATACCAAAGCCGGAACTGGTAGGTGTCGCCGCCAACCGCTGATTGCGAGACTTGCCTGAGGAGCGTGAGCGGGTACGGCAAGCGAATTTGGGCTTCAGTTCGCCAGGAAACTATTGTGTGGTGAATTTGGATTCTAGGAAGGAGATATGTTATGCAGATGCATCGCAGCATTTTCGTTACGCTCTTCCTGCTCGTCACAGGATTGTGCATCGCCCAGGAAGTGGTTTTAAAGAAAGTTCCCGTCGTGTATGTCCGTCCGCCAGATGGCGAGCACATGTACGCGAGCTACTGTGCTTCCTGTCATGGGCCCGATGCAAGGGGCGGTGGCCCTGCCGTAAGGGCATTGAGGACAAGACCGGTGGACCTGACAAGTTTGGCCAGACGAAACCATGGCGAATATCCCGCATTGCATGTCGCTCAGACTCTCCGTGCAGACGGGTCACAGCCAGCGCATAACAAGAAGGAAATGCCAGAGTGGGGCGTGGTGTTCCGATCCCTGAATCCAGGAGGTGATCACACTGACCCCACATTTCTGATGCGCATCGCCTCTTTGAACAACTACATCAAGTCGCTCCAGACTAACTGACGCGGACAAGATGCCAGGCAGCGGGGTGTGTCTGCGGACCAGTTCGCAATCAGTATTGGAACCTGCTTGTCGGAGGTGATTTGGAAATTAGGACATCGCGTCGACAAGTCCCCGATAACGAACCAACCGGAGATTGAAGTTCAGCCGAGTCTGACACCTTCGATTTGCTCTTATGGCGGCCTACGGAGCACAACTCTCCGTCATCAGAAGTATGTGCCCTTCGGAAACGCAAATTGCCGTTCTCGCGTGCACTAGCCATACTCCGCCACAAAATGATCCAGGGCACAAAAGGCGTACAGCAAAAAGGTTTGCTAGAAGAGACTCAGGGCTTCAGGAAACGCTACGGCAACTAATCCAAACCCGGGATCGGAGTCAGGCGCGGTCTCGCTTAGGACTGGAAAGCGGCGGACGCCTGGCACGCTCATTCTCGGCTGGGCTCCTCCGCCTCGCCGTGGGTTGCAGGCCTTTGTTACCAAGCGCATTTTGGTGTTCGTCACCTGGAGCATCGTCATGTAGGACGACATTGAGCAGCGAGCTGTGGACATGCAAATTATCGCCGACGTCGTAGTTGATGAAGCCGAGTTTCCTGAAACGGTTCATGAAGAAACTGACCCGTGAACGGGTTGTTCCCACCATCTCAGCCAGAGTCTCCTGACTCAATCTCGGGACCGACATCTCGGAGACTCCCTCTTTACCGAAGTGCGCCATCAATAGCAGAACTCGTGCTAGCCGTTTTTCGCTGGAATTGAAAAGCTGATCGACCAGATCATCCTGATATCGCATGTTGCGCTTTAGCAAATATTTGAGAAACATGGCCGACAATTTGGGTTCCAGACTCATTGCCAGCATCATGGCTTTCTTCTCAATATGCAAAAGCACGCAGTCCGTAATTGCCGTTGCGGACGACATGCGGTGAAGCTGACCAGCAAGGCCGCTTTCTCCAAAGAAATCTTTTTCGTTTAGAATGGCCAGAGTTGCTTCTTTTCCGCGTTCCGATACGACGCTGAGCCGCACCTTCCCTTTCTGTATAAAAAACAACCCGTCTGTAGGGTCGCCTTGGGCAAAAATCATTTCCTTCTTTTGAAACGAGATCATCTCTCTACCCTTGCCGATTGTTGAAATAAAGGCGTGGGGATCGAAATCAGACTTCTTCTTCGCGGTGGTGAGTTGTTTCGGCAAAAGGATTCCTAACTGGGACGTCGCGACTATCAATTATGCGGAATGTGGGTAGCTGCGTATGGTCAATAATGACCACAGTTGGCGAAAGAATTCCGCCGCACATCGCCTCGCTGTTAACGATGAAGTCCGATTCCGGCACTGGGTAGATTGCTCCCGCTCCGAGCTGAGGAACGCCCTTGGTGCGGGCTTCTCGCCGGTAGCGTGGAAATGTTTTACCGCAGATCTCGCCTCATATTAAGCGGTGATCCCGGCGTCCTTAGGCAGTCAATTGGCTGCGAACATACTGGCTTAAAGCCGCTTAAGCGGCTACATCTCGGTGTGCTGGATTGTTGTGGGGTGCTCGGTTGCGCGTGGCTGCCGCGCCACAGGGTGAAGACATTTAGGCGCTTGCCACTAAACAAACTAGTTGATAAACTAGTTTTATGGATCGGACCAAATCCGTCGGCGTCTTCGACGCAAAAACCCACCTCACCCGATTACTGGAACGAGTCTCCAAAGGCGAGACGATCCGGATCACGAGGCGGGGGGTTCCCATCGCAAAACTCGTTCCCCCCGACATGGGGAAAAAAGAAGTACCCGAGCAACTGGTACACGAGATGCGCGAGATTCGGAAGGGAGCGACTCTGGGAAAAGTTTCCATCCGCGAGTTGATCGATGAAGGCCGACGCTCTTAGGCGAATGGTCGTGGATGCCTCCGTAGCAGTAGCGTGGTGTTTCGAAGATGAGAGTAGTGGGGTTGCTGACAAAGTTCTGGATCGGCTTGCAGCCGGAGCCGAAGCCTTCGCGCCTGCGATTTGGCCCTTTGAGGTTGCCAATGCTTTGCTCACAGCAGAACGGCGAAAACGCATCAAAGTGGCACAGACGGCGGCTCTGCTGCAACGTGTTGCACGGCTTCCCGTTTCGATCGAGCCACTTGATGCCGGCTCAGTGTTGAACCAGATGTTTTCCCTTGCACGGGAGCATGCGCTCACGGTTTACGATGCCGCATACCTCGAACTTGCGCTTCGCAAAGGGCTGCCTCTAGCCACATTGGATAATCAGTTGCATCGGTCCGCTGTAGGGCTGGGTCTGGCTCTCGTGGGAGCCTGAACTTGCAAGCAGGAAGCGGCCAAGCACTCTCTTTCGAAGAAAACCAGATACCGAACGGGAACAGTTCAGGTGCAAACGGATGGAGGCGCCGAGGTAGGACCCTGGAACGACCGAATATTTGTCCGGAATGTGGTACTCACTATTCGGATACGGTCAAGCCAGAGCCCAAACAGCCGCAGTCTATGTATCAGTGTTGGAAGAACATGCTGGTCCGCTGCCGGAATGCCAATCTGTTCGCCTACTGTTGTTGTGGTGCCCGGGGAATAACTGTATGCGCCCGCTGGAAGCAGTTTGAAAACTTTGCCGCGGACATGGAAAAGAAACCTAAAGGTACCATTCTGGTTCGGGTAAACAGCGACGGAAACCTTGGATTAGCTCAAAGAGCAAGAGCGTTCGTGCCATCTTGGAGTACCGCATCTGCTCTCGCCGAGTGCCCCCACTTGCAGTTTCGGGGTTTAAAGTCAGATGTCCCGACAAGACTAGAATATGGATTCAACTCGCTACCTCTCAGACTCCGCCCTAAAGCTCCGAACTGAAAATCTAGTGATCTGGTCTCGGGTTCGATAATCCCTCAGCGGAGGTTTGTTAGCCATCGCACAGGTTAAGTCTCATCGCGCAAAACTGGAAGAGGCCCGGGTCGCACGCCTGGCCACTCTGGACGCCAAGCGGAGGCCGCATCTGGTTCCTATCTGCTTTGCCTGTGACGGGAACTTTGTCTACTCTGCAATTGATCGCAAGCCGAAGCGGGTAGCTCCGAACCCGCTTGCACGCTTGAAGAACATCAAAAGAACGCCGCAAGTGGCGCTGCTCGTGGATCACTACGACGAGGATTGGACGTGTCTCTGGTATGTACTCGTGCGAGGCGAAGCAGAGCTCGTATCTGCTCCAGCCGAACGCAAACGGGGTATTCAGTGTCTAAGGGCGAAGCATTCGCAATACAGCCCGTGCATGCTCGAGGACGATGCTCCCATCTTGCGCATTACTCCTCAGCGCATCACCGCGTGGGGAAACATCTAGTCCCGCAAAGTCGCACTTAACTCACACTCATCATCCCTTGGAGTTGGTCCAGCAGAGAGAGCCAGTACTCGAGCGACTGACCTTCCGGAGCAAACGTCGGATCAAAAAAGACTTCGTCGGCCCCGATTTTTGCGCAGCCTCTGACATCATCGCTGATCTGTTCGAGCGATCCGGAAAATATCGCTCTTTCCTTGCCCAATGGCTTGTCAGTTATGTCCAAGCCAGCATGCACCACCATCAGCATCGCTGACGGATCGCGTCCGGCCTCTTTTGCCATTTGCTTGATGCTGCCGAATATCTCCGCCATCACGGGCAGGGGAAGAAAGACCGGATTCCATCCGTTGGCCAGCTTAGCCAGGCGTTTAAGCGCCGCAGGAACAAATGCTCCCAAATAAATTGGGGGACGCGGTTTCTGCACAGCCTTAAGGTTAATGTAAGATTTGGGCACATTGAAAAAGTTTCCGTGAAATTCAACCGGATTCGTGGTCCAGATGGCTTTGAGCAATGGCAAGAATTCGTCTGCCAGCGCGCCGCGTTTCGTGATGTCAGCGTTGGTTGCGTCCATCTCATCTTTGCTCCAACCCAGACCTAAACCAACGTTCAGCCGACCATTGGAGAGGACATCGAGTGTGGTCAACCGTCGAGCCAGCACAACCGGGTTGTGATAGGGGATGTCGAGCACGCTGGTGCCCAGCCTTATCTTTTTGGTTTGCGCAGCTACGTATGTTAGTGCGTCGAGGGGATCCAGCACCTGCTTGTAAACCTCAGGCAGGTGTCCATCCGGTGTGCCAGGATACGGTCTCTGCAGTTTCAGCGGGTAGAGCAGGCGTTCGATGGTCCAGAGCGTGCTGTAGCCGAGAGCCTCGGCTCGTTGTGCTACTTTCGTGATCGCTTCCGTGGTGCCTATGGGCCCAATGTTTGGTAGCGAAAAACCAATCTTCATGGCACACCTCCAAGCGAAGACGGCAGGTGTTGTAAAGCAGAAACGCCGCCACTGCGACGCAACCCAGATATGCCATTTGCCACGATCGAGAGGATCAGACGAGTCGCCGCAACGGCAGTCATGATCCTCGCCATCACGCCGGAGAGTTATCTCGCCACATCCGCGCGGCTTCGCTGCCCGTGAACTTGGGGGTTCTTGGGCAACTCACCGATTGCCGGCAAACGCGGTGTTCTTGCCCCGATCAGTCAGAATCACAGTCCAAGGTGATCGGGATCATGGCAGGGCCAATCATCGTTTCTTAACATAAGGCCGGGAATTTTCTCGACTTCCAGACTTCCCCAATCACACAGGGGCTCTCTGAGGTTTCTGATTCCAGTCTGCAGTAGCGCGGCTCTGTCGCCTCGGCCCGACGACTAGGAGGATCTATATGCTGGCAACCAAGATGAGCGTGGCTTTCTATGGACACGTGCGTCAATACCACAACATCAAAGCCGAGATCGATGCCAATCTTACGGAAGTTCTCGAAAACGGACAATATGTCCTCGGCCCCATGTTGAAACGGTTTGAGCATGAACTGGCCGAGTTCCACAGAACCAGGCATGCGATCGGCGTGGGCAATGGCACGGATGCTCTTTGGCTCACGTTCAAGGCGCTGGGCATCGGACCCGGCGACGAGTGCATTACTACGACGAACACATTCTTCGCAACCGCGGAAGCCATCTGGATCAGCGGCGCCACTGCCGTGTTTGTTGACTCCGACAAGCGAACGAACTGCATTGATCCCGCTACGATCGAGGCGGCGATCACGCCGCGCACGAAAGCCTTGGTGCCTGTCCATTTGTACGGTCAATGCGCAGACATGAAGGCAATCCGCAGGATTGCGGACCGCCACCACCTACTGGTGATCGAGGACAATGCGCAGGCCATTGGCGCGCATGGCGATGGCTTCAAGATCGCCGAACTCAGCGACGCTGCCACTATCAGCTTCATCATCCAAAAGAACCTTGGCACGTTCGGCGACGGAGGTGCTGTCGTCACCAACAACCTTGAAGTCGACCGCCTGGTGCGGAAGCTGCGCAACCATGGCTCCGACAAGCGTTCTTGCCACAGTCCGGGATATAACAGCCGTCTGGACGACCTGCACGCCGCGATTCTCAGTGCGAAGCTACGGCACATCGATGAATGGAGTGATCTCCGAAGAAAGTGGGCGGCACGCTACGGCAAGGGCTTGGCAGGTGCAAGGAACATCACGCTGCCCTACGAAACGCCGGGCTATCGGCACGTCTACCACCTGTATGTGATCGAGACCACGCAAGCGGCGCAGCGCGATGGACTTCTTAAGTTCCTGAATGACGAAGGCATTGACGCGAAATGCCATTATCCGATTGCGATCCATCAACAAGAGGGATACCCCTGGGCCCATGAGGCGCGCATCGTTGGACCAATACCGAATTCGGAACGCAACGCAGCGTGTTGCATTTCGCTGCCGATGTTCCCCGAGCTGACGGAAGACGAAGTGGACTACACGGTTGACAAGGTCCTCGAGTGGGATCAGAGGATGCGATGAGGAGGGTACGATGAAGGACAAATACCGGGTCGTCGTTGTGGGCATGGGCAAGCGCGGAATGCACCATGCCCTTGCGTTTCAGGCAAACAAACGCTTCCAGGTAGCTGGTATTTGCGACATCGACGCGGCGCGTCTCGATGCAGCGGCTTCCAAGTTCGATGGGGTAAAAGGCAAAGACGCGCTACAGGTCGCCCTGAGCGTCAAGCCCGACATCTTCTGTTTTTGTACTCTTCCCAACCTGCGCAGTGAAATGATCCGCATGGCCATCGAGAGTGGCGCACGGCTGATTGCCTTCGAGAAGCCGGTGGCGGTGAACAGTCGGGAGGGTGTGGAAGTGAAGAATCTCTTGGCAGCGAGTGGCGTAAAAGCTGTGGTAAGCCATCAGCACCGCTACGGCGAGCATTACCGTAAGGTGAAGGAGATCGTGGCCACTGGTGCGTTGGGTCGTGTGCACACGGTTTATGGGACGGCATCAGGATGGATGATGCACATGCTGTCGCATCTGATCGACTATATGCGCTGGTACAACGGCGACACGAAAGCGGAGTGGGTAATGGGACAGGCTGCGGGTTGCGGAAAGTTCTCTGATCCTCATCCATCGCCCGACTACATCGGGGGTTTCATCCAGTTCGCCAACGGCGTGCGCGGGGTTGTCGAGTGTGGTGCGGGTGCTCCCGACGTTCCCGAGGTCGATTACTGGTGGCGGAAATGCCGAATCGGAGCGCAAGGCACAGAGGGCTTCGCGGAAGTCCTAACCGGTGGCGGTTGGCGCGCGGTGACCAAAGCGGGCTCATCCTCCGGCAGGGGCTCCATGAACTATGACCTCGATATGCCTCCATACATTGAGGACATGGCCGATTGGCTCGACGACGATCGAAAGATCCATCCATGCAATTTCGAGAGTGCCTATGCGGGGTTTGAGATCATGATGGCGCTTTGCCGCTCAGCCGTGGATGGGGGGCAAGTGGCCTTGCCACTCAGTAATATCACCGACGAGATCGGGATGCTGGCTGATCACTTGGCTGGCCAAAAGGTCCTGCTTTCGACAGCAGCAAACGCGAGCGCGTATCCATCAGCCAGCCCGGAGCCGGAACTGGCTGTGAGCCGCTGAAGCCAAGACCGCGCGGACCTATACGCGCTCGACCTTATCACGAATATTCGCCGTCAAAGGGACATTGCCGTCGCCGGCGGACCGCCTGCCCGCTGCGAAGATGATGGAGGTCTTGCGTCGTCAAGGCATGACTGTGGCCCCGCCTCCACCTGCTAAGCAGGGGATAGTTGGTATGGTTTCCCCGAGCGCAGCCTGCTGCACTCTGTTGACGTAAGATCCTTGAAGAAGCAGACCGGGTTCCTCGAGATCCTGCCCTTCTTCCCTTGAGGTCAAAACTGAGAACGTTAGGATTGTCTGCTTGTGGTCGGAGAGGGGCCACTTCGAGCGGTATGTGCGGGAGTGGTTCCCGAAGGTTGAGGAGATCATGAAACCGTATCTCACATATCGGTCTCGGTGTGTTCCAAAACGATGGGGGACACAGCCACTGCGAAGTTTGCTTAAGGAGTGCTGACATACTAGCCTCGCCGCCAAAAGGCAGGGAACATTCTCGGAAAGAGGTGGCTATGGCAACCCCGACGTACAACCCGAAGGTACCCTAGAAGCGTTCCATGGAGGCCAATACTACAGTTCACACGCCGTGAGCAATTGGCCAATGACCTGTCTCCATCGTGGCCAATCGGTCGTCAATGCGCCAGTGAGCTGAAATGCACACCGAGGTAGTATGGCCACAACAGAATCGCAAACACCAACTTCCAAAAAGCAAGGTGGAGGAACCCGATGGTGAATAGCCATGCCGCGAACCACCCAAAGCCGAGGAACGGGTGGTGCTCAATTTTGATTTTCTGCGTCTTCTCTTGTTCCATAAATCCTCCGCAATCCAGGATCAGAACATAACATTCCGGGCGCAGATTTCCGCTGTGATGTCTATGGCAGCCAAAAATCACTGAAATGCCAAACCGAAGAGCAGTACAAGTGGCTCTAGAACCAGAGCAGTGGTCGGAAATATAGATTGCGGACGTGGGGTGCCCCGGGACATGAACGACAACTTCGAACGACTCCGCCGGGCTGGACTTCAATAAGTCTGAAAAAAAACATTTAATGACTGCAACACGAGGGAATATAATCAGGCAAACATACCGTATACATCCCCTCGAGATCCGTTACCAACGTGGTTTCCATTAAACGCCAATTGAGTCTGCAATCTGAAGGACCCAGCTAGCCTAGGGACGGGTTCGGTGTTTCTGCCGGCGCGGGCCTCCAGGGACCGCAGGCCTTGGCGCGCGTTGGGGTGGGGACGTGACAAAGACTTCTCGCATTACGGCGGAAAACGGGTCTGACATAGATCAAAAAATTATCTTCACTGCAGGAAAAGTTTTTGCCGACGGCTCTGCCTTAGAGCTTATTTTCCCCTCGACACAGAAAAAGCCTAGCCTGCTTCTCTGGGCGGACGGACAAGAGCCGATCGTGGCGCGGGAAATAGATCACGACGGGTCTATATACCAGCCAGTCAATGTCGACCCCAGCATTTGGCAAGCGACAACGCTGCCCACCGGGTTCGCGGACCGCGGTCCATCTGCGAACTTGTTCGAAGAAACCCGAGATCTATTCGAACACTATGGAGGCCTGTCCCAAGCCGAAGCTGCGCTGGTGACAGCCTGGAACGCTACTGGCTGGTTCGCGGACATGTTGTCCAATCCCCCTGTCCTATTTATGCACGGACCAGACATGGGTCTTGCGATCACCCTGTTCCGGCTGCTCAGCTGTATCGGCCGCCACCCGCTGATTCTCACAGAAATTGACCGAGCTGCGCTCTGTTCGCTGATGATTTTGCAGCCTACCTTTCTCATTAATCAAGTGCAGATATCTCCTCGGTTTCGCGCTCTGTGCTGTGCGTCCAACTACAGGGGCGTGGTAGTTCCCGGACGCGACGGTGGAGTTCTGGATGTGGTCAGCTCAAAAGCAATTTTTGTGGGAAATGCGGTACAGGCCTCTAACGATCCTGGGCTGCATCTTTTTCTGCGACCCGCCTCCGACGACCTTCCACCACTGGACGTGGTCACTCAACGTCAGATGAAGGAACGTTTTGAGCCCTGGTACCTTTGGCACCGACTGAGCAATCTCGGACAGATGCGCCGGTCTCGATATGCCAGCAGCGATATTACTGCTCCCATGGATGAGCTTGCCCGAATGCTGCAATTCTGCACTCGCAACGGCGGTCAACTTGAGCAGCAATGGGCAAAGTTGCTTCGGTCGCAGGAGCTGGACGCTATGGCAGAAAGGACTTGGGATCCGGGCTCGGCGATGATTGAAGCAATATGGGAGCCACTGCATTCCTCCGAAAAATCGATAAGTATGAAAGACGTCTCTGATCTAACGAACACACTTTTGGAGTTGCGCGGAGAAATTCGGGAATACAGCGTTGAAGAGCTCGGCAAGCTACTGAGAGAGATGGGCGTTTCCCGCCGCCGCCAAAGTAGCGGTATGACTGTGATATTCGATCGCGAGACCAGTACCCGCGTGCACCAGTGGGCGAGGAGGTTTGGTGTGGGAAACAGCGTTCCCAATTGTGCGGACTGCACCGGTGCTCAGATTGTTGCGGATTAGGGCAGTTCTGTACGGTGTGCATGGTGTGTATGTGTCTATGGTCTGGAAGGACAATGCAAGTTGTGATTCAGGTTGTGTAGTGCGCTTGGAGGATGGAATGCCATTGAGGAGACGTATGCTGACCCAAGCAGGGAGGGCTGGGCGTTTAGTCTGTGCAGAAAAACTGCGCGCTGCTGGGCTCCACGTTGAGATCCCGGAGGAGTGGCGGGAAAACTGTCGGCCCCTGGACATCGCAGTGGCTGGCCCCCCAATAAGTGAGGTCTTCGAACTTCCCAGCGGCGGAGTTCGATATGCCATTCTGGTCCAGTTAGTCGCTCGCCGATCTGGGCTAATCTTGGTGGGCTGCGGGATCACCACTGACTGGGACGACCAGATCGTGCTGGAGAGTTTTGACGACCGAAGCTCTGTTTGTCAGCTGAGTACGCGGGAGTACAGGCTGAGCGAAGTGCTCAACCAAACCATTGATAACTACCTTCGCTTCGCTCATCGTAGTTATCTGGTAGAAGGCTGGCTCCTAGCATCCGGTATCGCCCGCATCCCAACTCGGTACAGCGCCGGCGCGATTGTGCCGTTCCAGCTAACGTTCATCGATCAATTCCAGAATGAAATCTCGGTGGAAGCAGAACTTTCTGTTGACCGGACGGCCCAGCAGGAAAGGGAAGCCGCGCGACCACGACGTGGACTATATGACGTGGGAGAGACCACGGAGCTGAAGGAGGCAAAAATGGGCCGACTATCGGCACCCGCAGATTCTTTTTGTCAACCATGGTGGGCAAAGAATGAATGAGAACGGAGCTGAGTTTTTTTTTGGCTTAGCGAGCGAGCGCCGCAATTCGAAAAAGAGACAGCGACTGTAATATCAACGGAACTCGCTATGTAACATGGTTGCTCTTCGGCAGCGATGGACAGGATCGTGTGGGCAATCGTGCTGTTCAGGCGTTGCCAGTATTGGTGTGTCCGCGATTCGGCGAGTGAGTTTGTGGGCGGCTGGATGGGCACTGGTTGTTAATGAGGGCGCGCAGACCGCGCGGGTCATCGCTTACGCACTGCTCGGCTGAGCGCAAGGGATTTGAGAGTGCTTCAACTGTCCGCTGTCCTCGAAGTGCTTGGTGCAAGTTGCTGCATAAGTTGCATACACATTCAGTCTTGACAGCGCTGGTCGCGGAAGTACAGTGCTCCTTACTCAACCCGCGTGGACTGGGCCGCACGTTGTCGCCTTCCCCCCACCCCAGCGGGCGCCAGCTCTGCGACCAGTGCCCCGAGTATGAAACCAGTACGTTATGACCAGCAAGAAAGTAACCAAGCTGAAGATCTACCGAGTCCCTCTAAACCGTCATTCGACGCCGATGACAGCGTGACTACTCGACCGCGACGATGGGCAGGAATCGCGGTTGGGTTGGTGCTGATGCTGATTCTCAGCGTTGCCGTACCTGCCATCCGGCGGCCGATTCTCCGGGCGGCGGGATGGGCGCTCGTTGACACTGACCCGGTCAGACCCGCCGACGTCATCGTCCTGGCAGTCGGTGCCGATGGTGCCGGGGTGCTCGAGGCCGCCGATCTCGTCCATAGTGGTATTGCCTCGCGAGTCGCGGTTTTCGCTGACAC
>Ga0310810_10004283_pt1 | contig 15754 bp, 11 predicted proteins | sample NCmetagenome_FD_207641 | JGI IMG/M metagenome (GOLD analysis project Ga0310810, IMG submission 207641) | Soil microbial communities from experimental microcosm in Duke University, North Carolina, United States - NC | ecosystem: Engineered > Artificial ecosystem > Soil microcosm > Unclassified ...
ACGCAGCGTGACGTTCTGCGTGACGTAAGGACTTTCCAGTTTGAAACCCTTCAGTTCATCGACGACCGGTGCATCCCACTTGAGCTTGCCCGATGAAACCAAGGTGCCCAACGCGGCGACGGTGAAGGCCTTGGAGTTGGAGCCGATGTCGAACAGCGTGTCCGCATCGACCTTGCCGGGCTTGTCCAGTTCGCGCACGCCGTAGCCGCGCGCCGCCAGAACTTTTCCATCCTTCACCACGACGATGGCAAGGCCGGGCACGTGCCAGTCGTGCATTGTGCGCTGCACGTAGCTGTCCAGATCTCGCAGCGGCTGCGAGGGCGCGGAGTTTGGCGGGGTCGCCGCAAACGAGGGCGCGACGAAGAAGGCCAGCAGCAATGCAAGCAATCCGCGAGTACGCATCGATCGTCCCCTGCCAGCGATGAGTGCGCGGCATTGTGGCACGTCGCGCGGCTTCAATGCGTCGACGTTTCCGCGGCGTCGATGGTCGGGCGCAATTCGCCACGGTACGCCTCCGGAACCTTCGCGTCCGGCCGCGCCACGTGGTACATCGCCCACGCGATCTGCTTCTCCAGCCAGTCGTGGTCCTTGCCCTTCCAGTAGAGATCGCCGTGGGTCTTGCCGGGCAGGAACTGCACCTCGGCGTGCGCGCCGACCTTGTCCAGCACGGCCTTCAGCTCGTGCGCGGCGCCGTCGAGATAAAACGTGTCGGCGGTGCCGACGATCACGTGGATCTTGCCGTCGAGGTCAGGATTCAGTTGTGGCCATTGCGTTTGGATTCGATGCGCGATGTCGTAATGATCGCGCCAGTACCTGACGATTTCCGGATTCACCTTGCCGGTGCTGCGGTCGAACATCTGCTCCGGACGTCCATCCGGCCCGCGCGGCGAGAACACCCAATCGAACGAAGCCATCTGGCCGCCGTACGGCCCGAGCACGCGCTCGAGTTGCGCGAACTGCTTGAACGTGGCGATGACCTTGCCCTTCATGCGCACCAGCGGGTACGAGGTGCCGTCGGGCCGGGTGTAGACATTCGCGTTCGGCGCGTACAGGTCGGGCCCGGTGAAATCGTGGAAGTCGCTGGGGTCCGGCGACGTGGACCAGGTGCCGCCGAAAATCTTCGGATAGCGGACCTGCAGCCACAGCGTGGCCCAGCCGCCGGACGAATGCCCGGTGAGGAAACGTCCACTGGCTTTCGCGTCCATGCGGTAGTGCGATTCGAGATACGGAATCACTTCCATGGTGAGCGCGGTGCCCCACGGCCCGTTGTTCACCGAGTCCGCAAACTCGTGGGTGCCGGTGGCGGTGTGTTCGTCGAGGAACACCCAGATCATCGGCGGCGTCTTGCCGTCGGCCATGTCCGACCACACGCCCGCGGCCTTGACGGTGAGGTAGGCGAGGTCGCCGCCGAAACCGTGGGTGAAATACACGGTGGGGTAGTGCGCGTTCGTGTGCTTGTCATAGCCGGGCGGCAGCAGTACCCAGCCCTTGACGTGGATGGGTCGTCCCCAGAACGCGGTCAACGCGGGGCTGGCGAAGTCGAGCGGTTGACTGCGCGCGCGCGCCGCCTGCATGTCCTTTGCCAGTTGGTCGCGTTTCTTCGCGGGAACCTGCTCGGGAACGGACCACGGTTGCGGCGCGTCGGTGAGCGTGCGCGCCAGCCGCAGTGTGGGAACCGCGGCACCGTCGTTGAACGACACTTCGGTCACGTCGCTGACCAGATCGCCCGCGCCGCGTCCCGAGTAGGTGTAATCGTGGTTGACGTCCAGCACCGCCTGCATGTCATAGTCGCCGGCGGCGAGTTTCGAAAAGCCTTCGGGGAACGCCAACGCGTCGGCATCGATGAGCACCGACGCGCCGGGTGCAAGGTCGGTCACCTCCATCGCTGCCACCGCGGTTTGCGTTGGCTTGAACGGATTGGTGTCGATTTCGGTGACCTTGCCGTCCTTCGCCTGCGTCGCGGCTTCCTTGGCGGGCAACGCGAACAACAGCAGCCGCCCGGAAACCGCTTGCGTGGACGCGCCGTCCAGTGCGACGCGGAACACCCGGTGCGGCGCGAGCGATGCGTCGGGTGCCTGTGCGGTGATCGCGAAAGGTGCGACGAAAAGCAGCAACAGCCACGACCACTTGCGCATATGTATCCCTTGCCGGATTCGGACCCGCTGATTGTGGCATGGCTCCTGTGCACATCGATCGCTCTTCACCCCAACCCCCTCCGCAGTGGGGAGAGGGGGACAAGCGTGCAGCGCCTGGCGGGTGAGAGGAATCGTCATGAGGCGCTCCAAACCAGGGCGATACCCGCAATTACGGTTTTGCGGCACCCGGGGTGAACGTATTGTCCGTGCGATCCATGTCCGGTAGTACGCCGTCCGGATCGATCACGGCGCGCTTGATGCGCTTGTTGCCAGCGACCGGAACATCGAATTGCGTGTGCTGCATCCAGGTCGCGACCGGTACGCGCACGTTGCTTGTGCTGCCGTCATCGTAGGTCACGCGCAAGCTGGCCGGCATGGCGAACCTGTCGAGGTTCGCGACCGTCACCAGCGCGCCCCTGGCCGGGTCGTTGTCGATGTACTTCACGCCGGTGACGGCAAGGTCGAGTTTCCAGTTGTGCCGGAACCAGCCGCGCCAGAACCAGGACAGGTCTTCGCCGGCCGCGCTGTCCATGGTGCGGAAGAAGTCGGAAGGCGAGGGATGTTTGAACGCCCAGTCGTGCACGTATTGTTTGAGTGCAGCATCGAAGCGTTCCGGCCCGAGGATCTGCTCGCGCAGCAGCGTCAGCCCGTAGGCGGTCTTGAAGTACGTGACCGGATGGCGGTACTTCTCCTTGATCACGTCCGCGCGGGTCAGGATCGGCGCTGCATCGGGATCGTCGAACACCTGCTTGACGATGTCCTTCGCGGGATCGCCGGTCAGCGGCGCGTACTCGCTGTCCTTCTTCGGCGCGAACTGACCGTCGCGTGCCTTGCCCCATTCCGCATGCGCGATCGCGTCGACGAAAGTGTTCATGCCTTCGTCCATCCACGCGTTGCGGCGCTCGTCGCTGCCCAGGATCATCGGGAACCATGCGTGCCCGACTTCGTGCACCGCCAGCAAGAACAGGGTGTAGCCGCTGGCCTTCCACCAGTCGAACACGATGCCTGGATATTCCATCCCACCCGCGATGCCGGCCTCGGCGATCGCGTTGGGCCACGGGTATTCGACGCCCGTGTATTTCGAGAAGAACTCCACCGTGTACTTCACGTGTTGCGTGGAATCCTGCCAGCCGTCCTTGGTGATGCTTTCGACCGGATACGCCGATTGCGCCATCGCATGTTTGCCGCTCGGCAGATCGATGCGTGCCGCGTCCCACACGTACGCAGCCGAGGCGCCGAACGCGACGTCGCGCGTGTCGTGCATTTTGAAACGCCACGTAAGCGTGCCGCCTTGCCTGGGACGGCTGACCGGATCGGTGACTTCCTTGGCGGAGCGGATCACCACGGTCTTGTCGGAGTTGCGCGCCTGTTGGTAGCGTTGCAATTCCGTCCTCGTCAACACGTCCTGCGGGTTCACCAGTTCACCCGAGCCGACCACCAGCATGTTCGCTGGCACGGTGATCGAATAATCGAAGTCGCCGTATTCGAGGTAGAACTCGTTGTTGAGATACGGCGCCGTATCCCAGCCGCGCAAATCGTCGTACACGCACAGGCGCGGGTACCACTGCGCGATTTCGAAGATGTCGCCGTTCTTCGTGTGGAACCAGTCGGTGCGGCCACCGAACTCACCCGGAATCGTGTAGTGCCAGGCGATGCGCACGCGAACCTTGCCGCCGTGGCCCGCGACGGGGCGCGGCAGATCCACGCGCATGCGGGTGTCGCTGACGATGTGCGTGGCTTTCACGGCGCCGTGGTCGCCCAGTACTTCGACGGACGTGATTACGTCGCCGGCGGTGTGCGAGTCGAACTTCGGTGCGTGGTCGCGGGTGAAATTTCCGTGCGCGTCGCGGCGGTACAGGTTCTGGTCGAGCTGGAGCCACAGGTAACCCAGCGCCTGCGGACTATTGTTGGTGTAGGTAACCGTCTCGGTGCCCGTGAGCGTCTTCGCCTTCGGATCCAGCGTCGCATGGATTTCGTAGTCGGCGCGGTTCTGCCAGTAGTCGGGGCCGGGCTGGCCGTCCGCGGAGCGATAGCGGTTGACCGCGGTGTCGTAATCGAACGGCGCGAACAGTGCCTGCGGGTCGTACTTTGACGTGGCCGGCTTGCCCGCGGCCGGTGCTGCTGACGTGAAAGGAGCAACCAGCAACAGTGCGAGGGCGCACCACCATGCGTTCTTCATCGGGTATCCGTGACAGCCAGCGGAATGGCGCAGTGATCGGCGCCGAACCCGAAGAGTGCCATGTCGCTACCGTGCGGTCACGATGACCAATGGCATGGTCGCTGCGGAGTCACGACGCGTGCGGTGGCAATGCGGCGGGCGTACCGGTGAAGGTCAGCTTGTCGCCGCCGGCGACCGACAACGTGAGCTTCGGTTGCGTGCCGTGCACGTCCAGCGCGAGCGTGAAGGTGCCTTGCAGGATTTTGCCGGCTGCCGAATCCAGGGCCGCCAGCGCGGGATCGTTGCACGCCATCAGCGTGGAGGCCAGGTTTCCGAAGGTCAGCTTTCCGCCCGCGATCGAATAGCTGCCGTGCATGCGGTTGCAGGTATTGCTCACGGAAACGTCGTTCGCGTCGAAATCGAGTTGCAGGGGCTGGTCGGGACGCGCGAACAACGCGTCGATACGCCGGCCGGACTTGTCCACCGCGTTCGCGAGTTGCCAGTGGTATTGCGTCAGCACCGAAGTGGCATCGGCGGCAGGCGCCGTCGCGGTGCTTGCGGGCAACGGTGCGGAAGCGCTGGAAGCAGGCGTTTCGTTGGGCGACGCGCCGGCAACCTGCGCGGTGGCGGAAGCCAGGCTCGTTCCACCGGGCGGCGTCTGCGAACAAGCGGCCAGCGCGAGAACGGTGATGGCGGCGAAGGCGATTTTCATGGCGTCTCCTCGAATCGCTTGGCGCTCGGCGAGAAGTTTGCCGCGGCGACGCTGAACCGCCCGTGCCTGCCCGGCGCGGTGTCCGGGCAGGGTGCGGCGCATCAACCCTTGTGCTTGGCCAGCCGCAGCCACGTATCGACGACGGTATCCGGATTCAGCGACACCGATTCGATGCCCTGATCCATCAGCCATTCGGCGAGGTCGGCGTGGTCCGACGGACCCTGCCCGCAGATGCCGACGTACTTGCCCTTGGCGCGTGCGGTCTGGATCGCCATCGAAAGCAGTTTCTTCACCGCCGGATTGCGCTCGTCGAACAGGCCGGCGACGATCGAGGAATCGCGGTCGAGCCCGAGCGTCAACTGCGTGAGATCGTTCGAGCCGATCGAGAAGCCGTCGAAGATGTCGAGGAATTCATCGGCGAGAAGCGCGTTGGACGGCACCTCGCACATCATGATGACTTTCAGCGCTTCGTTGCCGCCGATGCTCTCGCCCTGTTTCAGGCCATTGACCTTCAACACCTCGATGACCTTGCGGCCTTCGTCCAGTGTGCGGATGAACGGAATCATCACCCACACGTTGTCGAGGCCCATCGCCTCGCGCACTTTCTTGACGGCCTTGCACTCCAACCCAAACGCTTCCGCAAACGAGTCGTCCACGTAGCGCGAGGCGCCGCGGAAACCAATCATCGGGTTTTCCTCGTGCGGTTCGTACTTGCCGCCGCCCAGGAGATTCGCGTATTCGTTCGACTTGAAGTCGCTCATGCGCACGATCACGGTTTTCGGATACACCGACGCCGCGATCGTGGCGATGCCTTCGGCCAATCGATCGACGTAGAACTCGACGGGGCCCGCGTAACCCGCGATGCGCTCGTCGATCTTTGCTTTCGTCTCCGCATCTTGCGTGGCGTATTCGAGCAAGGCTTTCGGATGCACGCCGATGTGGCTGGCGATGATCATTTCGAGTCGCGCCAAACCGATGCCCTGGTTCGGCAGCATCCCGAAATCGAACGCGCGCTCGGGGTTGGCGACGTTCATCATGATCTTCAGCGGCGCCTTCGGCATGTCGCCGAGGTCGGTGGTGATGCGCTCGAATTTCAGCTTGCCGTCGTAGATGAAACCGGTGTCGCCCTCGGCGCAGGACACGGTGACGGCGTGGCCGTCAGGAATTTTCTGCAGCGCGTCGCCGGTGCCGACCACGGCCGGCACGCCCAACTCGCGCGCGATGATTGCAGCGTGGCAGGTGCGGCCGCCGCGATTGGTGACGATGGCCGCGGCGCGTTTCATGATCGGTTCCCAATCCGGATCGGTCATGTCGGCGACCAGCACATCGCCTTCCTTGAACTCGTGCATCTTGTCGAGCGAGCGGATCACGCGCGCAGTACCGGCGCCGATCTTCTGACCGATCGAACGGCCTTCGGCCAGCACCTTGCCTTGCTCGTGCAACTGGAAGCGTTCGAGCTGCGTCGCGTGCGCGCGCGACTTCACCGTTTCCGGACGCGCCTGCACGATGTAGAGCTTGCCGGTGGCGCCGTCCTTCGCCCACTCGATGTCCATCGGGCGCTGGTAGTGGTCCTCGATGATCAGCGCCTGCTTCGCCAGCGATTCGACATCGGCGTCGCTGATGCAGAACCTGCGGCGCAGTTCATCCGGCGTCGCTTCGATCCGCACGCGCTCGCCGGGCTGGTCGGAATACACCATGCGCTGCTGCTTGGCACCGAGGTTCCGGCGCAGCACCGCCTGCTTGCCGGCTTTCAGCGTCGGCTTGAATACGTAGAACTCGTCCGGATTCACCGCGCCCTGCACGACCATTTCACCAAGGCCGTAGCTGGCGGTGACGAACACCACGCCGCGGAAACCCGACTCGGTGTCGAGCGTGAACAACACGCCCGACGCGCCGATATCCGAGCGCACCATCAACTGCACGCCGGCCGAGAGGAACACTTCCTCGTGCTTGAAACCCTGGTGCACGCGGTAGGCGATCGCGCGGTCGTTGTAGAGCGACGCGAAGACTTCCTTGACCTTGTGCAGGACGTCCTCGATGCCGGTGACGTTCAAGAAGGTTTCCTGCTGGCCGGCGAACGATGCGTCCGGCAAGTCTTCTGCGGTCGCGGAGGATCGCACCGCGACCGGAATGTTTTCGCCGCCGGCGTCCTTGCAAAGCTTCGCGTAGGCGTCGCCGATTGCTTTTTCGAGTTCTGCGGGCAGGGCGGTGTCCACGATCCAGCCGCGGATTTCCTTGCCGGCCGCGGTCAGCGCATTCACGTCCTCGACGTCCAGCGTGGCAAGGCGTTTCTGGATCCTGCCGGCGAGCCCGCTCCTTTCAAGGTATTCGCGGAATGCATCGGCCGTGGTGGCGAAGCCGCCGGGCACCGACACGCCCAGTTTGGCAAGGTTGCCGATCATCTCCCCCAGCGAGGCATTCTTGCCGCCGACCTTGGCCAGGTCGGTCATGCGCAGTTGGTCCAGCCACAGGACGAGTTCGGTCACAATGATCTCCATGCGTGGGCGCGCGGCCCTGAAACTGCCCATTTTCGCGGGCATCCGGGCCCGAGACAAGCCAAGCCGCGGCGGGCGTTTGGCGCGGATACACTCGGCTTTTGTGTCGCATCGGGAGAGGGCTTTGAACGGGGACGGGCGCAGGACGGTTTTTTTCGTTTCCGATTCCACCGGCATCACCGCCGAGACCATCGGAAATTCCATCCTCGCGCAATTCGAAGGCGTACAGTTCGACGGCCATCGCATCGCCTTCGTGGATACTGCCGACAAGGCGCGTGCTGCGGCGCTGCGCATCAAGACCGTGTACGCGCAGAACGCCGAACGGCCGATCGTGGTCAATACGGTGGTCGATCCGCAATTGTGCGAAATCATCGCGGAATCCGGCGCACTGATGGTCGATGTCATGGCACCGTTCGTGGGCACGCTGGAACTGGAACTCGGCACTCGCCGTTCCGGCGCCGTCAACCGCGCGCACGGCATGGTGGACTTCAACCAGTACGAGGCGCGCATCAACGCGACCAATTACGCGCTCGCGCACGACGACGGCATCGACGTCGATTACACCCAATCCGACGTGGTGCTGGTCGGCGTGTCGCGCGTGGGCAAGACGCCGACCTGCCTGTACATGGCGCTGCACTACGGCGTGAAGGCGGCCAACTATCCATTGACCGACGAGGATCTGGAACGCGATTACCTGCCCAGGCGGTTGGAAGGCTGCCGCAACCGCCTGTACGGCCTCACCATCGACCCGATCCGCCTGGCACAGGTGCGCGAAGCGCGGCGCCCGGGCAGCTCATATGCCAAGCTCGACCGCTGCAAGCGCGAGCTCGCGATCGCGGATCGCATCTTCCGCAACGAGAACATTCCCTCGCTCAACACCACGCATACTTCGATCGAGGAAATCGGCAGCAAGATCATGGCGCACCTCGGGATCGAGAAGCACATGTTCTGAACAGCGCGTGCGCGTAGTTGCACAGCGCTGATGCGGGACACGGATCATGTCTGCCCCGACAAGGACGATATAAGGGGTCGCCTGGTGTGCAACCATGGAACAATTCGGCATGTATTTTGCATGCGTGCTACACGAGCGTGCACCTGGGGAGTACTTGGGAGTGGGGCATGATTCGTGCCGTGAAGCCGCCGCGGGAAAACGCGTCGAATTGCGGTAGCCAGCGTGCGACCACTGCCAGGTTTGGTTACCGCCAAGCCGCCGCAGTGGTGCGGCGTTCAATGCAGAGTGCGTCGACACTGGGAATCGCCCCCAGGCCGGATTCGCCGCAGACAAAACAAGGAACCTCGCCATGCCCGTTCGCCCTCACACCCTAGCGCTGGCCATCGCGGCCTGCATCGTCGCGACCGCACCCATTTATCTGACTGCCTGTGGTGGGGGTGGGGGCAGCGGCGTGGTGAAGTCCAGCTCGACGACTCCACCGCCGCCGAGTCCGCCGCCGCCACCGCCACCGCCGCCACCGCCGCCCTACGATCCGGCGTACAACCACCTCATTCCGACCGGCGCGCTGACCGCGCAGGGCGAGGGCTTCACGGGGCAGGGCGTCAATGTCGGCATCCTGGATTCCGGTGTCGATCCGACGACGCCGCCCATGAACGGGCGCGTTGCGTGGTTCAAGAGCTATTTGTCCGGTGGTTCGCAATCGCCCAACGACACTTCCGGACACGGCACCGTCGTAGCGGACATCCTGGGTGGTCTTCCGGCTGGCACGCTGCCTGCCGATGGCGGCAAATCTTTTCCCGGCGGTGTTGCACCGGACGCGGGTCTTTATTTCGAGCAGGTTTGCACTAGCGCCGGTTCCGGAAGCTGTTCGCTCGGCAGCACGAATTTCAATGATTTCGTTGCTCAGAACGTCAAAATCATCAACGGCTCTTTTGGTTCCGGCGACGCGCAGACCGAATTTACGGGGCCCGGTGATCCCAACATCGCCGCGACCCAGGCGGTCTTCCAGCCCGCGGTGAATGCCGGTGTGCTGCTGGTGTGGGCCGCCGGCAGCAGCGGCGCGGCTCAACCCTGGGATCAAGGGGGTCTGCCGTACTGGATTCCGAGCTTCCAGCCGAACTGGCTGGTGGCGGTCGACATGGCCATCGACAGCAACGGGCAACCGGCCGGGCTCTACACGGGTTCGGACGCTCCTTCCAACGCCTGCGGCGTTGCAAAAGAGTGGTGCCTAAGCGCGCCCGGGAATGTGGAATTTCCGGCCGTGGGCAGGTTCACGGCTGGTTTTGCCAATGGCACTTCGGCTTCCGCGGCGGTGGTGAGTGGGGTGGCCGCACAAGTGTGGCAGGCGTTTCCATGGATGACCGCAGCCAACATCAGCGACACCATCCTGACCACCGCAACGCCCTACGACGACGGCAGCCACCAGACCCCGAACCCGACCTATGGCTGGGGCATGATCAATGCCGCGAAAGCCGTGCAGGGTCCGGCCCAATTTGCGTTCACGCAGTTCGGCCCGTTCACGGCCGATATCCCTACGGGCGTGTCCTCGACCTTCAGCAATGATATTTCGGGCGCTGGTGGCCTGGAATTGACGGGTCCCGGTACGCTGGTGTTGGCCGGAAACAACACCTACGGCGGCGGCACCACGATCAACGCGGGCACCCTGCAGGCGACTGCCGCTTTGCCCGGGGGCGCCACGGTCAACACTGGCGGTACCCTGGACGGAGTACCCGGCGTTGAGGGCGACCTTTCGAATGCTGGCCGGGTGGCTGTCCACGGCGGCGATACCACCGTAGGCGGCCATTACACCAACTCCGGCACCTTGGCGGTCAGCCTGGGCAGCAAGCTTGCCGTGACCGGCACCGCGACACTCAACGGCGGCACGCTGGAAGTGACGGGGGCCAACAGTGGCTATGTCGCCAACACGCACACCGACGTGCTCACGGCGAGTGGGGGCGTGACCGGCACGTTCGGTAACCTGGTCAAGGACAGCGGTGTGGTGTTCACGTCCACGACCATTGGGTATGGCACGAACGATGTGTATCTGGATACCACCGGGCTCAACATCACGGTGGCCGCAGCATCGATGGGTATCATCGAGCCAGCTGCGGTGTCGGCGGCACAGCGCGTGCAGGTCGGGTTCGATGCGATCAATGCCACCATGGCCTCCGGAGCTACGCTTGCGCCGGATCTGCTGCAAGGCGCCGGTGCCATCCAGCACAGTGCGACGCCAGCCGTGGCACAGGCCACGCTCACCAGTCTTTCGGGCCAGTTGCATGCGGCCAGCGCTGCAATGCTGTTCGACGGCATCGACGCGCGCGGCAATGCGCTGTCCGAGCGCTTCGATGATCTCGTGAGCAGCCGGGTGAAGTCCGGCGTCTGGTACAGCAATCTCGGTTGGCAGGGCAACCTGCAGCGCAGCGGTTACGCGGGTGCGACCTTTCGCAGCGGCGGCGGCATGGCGGGCGCCGACCTGCGCATTGGTCCGCACGCGCTGTTCGGTTTTGCGGCGGGACAGAGCCTTGGCTTCGGCCAGCTCGACGCCGCCTGGGACCACAACCGCACGTGGATGAACAACATCGCCGTATACGGCGGGGTGATGAACGGGCCGTGGTACGCGAGCGCGCAGATTGCAAACGGCTGGTATCGGGAAGACATGCAGCGCCTGCTGCAACTGGGTACGCTGGGATCGCCGGTGGGCACCACATCAACGGGCCACTATGTTGCGGGTGCGTTGGAGGGCGGCCATCTGTTCCAGGTCGGTGCCGCTCGCGTCGTGCCCTTTGCAGACGTTCGTTACCAGCGCCTCGATCTGGGCGGCTTCAACGAACAGGGCGGCTTGGGGTACGGCCTCAAGGCCGAAGCCCGCTCGGCCGGCCGCCTGCAGGCGGGACTGGGTTTGCGCGCTGAGCGTGGTTGGCGCCTGGCCAACGGGATGCAGATCGAATTCGATGGCAGTGCCGGCTGGCAGCACACGCTACATCAGTACGGAGACGTATTCGACGCAAGCTTCACGGGGTTCAACAACTGGCTGCCCGTGGACGGCATCGGCTTGTCGCGGAACACCGCGATATTGCGGGCCGGCCTGTCGTTGTGGCCCACCCGCAACTTCGGCCTGCGACTCGGATACATGTACGAACAGGATCAACAGGAGCGAGCTGGAAGCGCGATGTTGCAGGGGACGGTAACGTTCTGATTCGACGCCATCGTTGGCTGGGTTCAGGCACAACTTATGGTTGCGCCCGGGTTGCGTTGTCCAGTGGTCGCCAACGCATCGAGCGCCACATGTTCTGATCGACTTGCGATCGCGCGGGTTGGCGGTGGTGCTCTGCGCCCGTCATTGGCACAGCTGTTGCTTCATGATTTGTTGGAACAGGGTGCGAGCCAGACTGGAGTTTGCGATGGAAGCCATCGACGCCAAGCAAACCGAACGCGTGCTGAGTTACCTGGCACGCCTGCAACACCATCGTGACCAAGGGGAAATGGACCTTCTGGAAAGCCTTCGGCCGACTTGGTTGGGGATGGACGCGTGGGACGTGGTTCTTGAAGATTTGGAGACCCAGCGCTACAAAGAACGGACACGCGCAGTGCGGCTGGAGCCGGCGAGGGAACCATGAGCGAATCCTTTTCCAACATCGTGGACTGCGCCAGCATCGAGGCGGGCGCCTGGCCACAGGAGCTGCGTACGCGGTCGCACGTGTTTCGCGCAGACGTCGGATCCGAGTCCGGCAGCGTAGATTCCGCGCCGAGTCCGCACGATTATTTCGATGCCGCGCTGGCGTCCTGCAAGGCGCTCACCGCCCTCTGGTACGCGAAGCGACGCGGCATTCCACTGGAGCGCGTGGCCACGCGCGTGGAGCGGGACGATCATGCGGAACGGGAAGGGCAGTATCGACTCCGCGTGCATCTTGATTTCCAGGGACCACTCACGGATGAGCAGCGTGCGATGCTGCGGCGTGCGGCCGACAATTGCCCGGTCCACAAGCTGATGACGATGGCCGAGATCAGCGTCGAAACAGTCGACTGACCGCGGCCGGTTTGGCGATCGCCACGCGCGCGCGAGTTGCGCGCTTCAGTGGCGGTCGGCGCCCTTGGTTGATGGATCTTCGCGCACCGGCAGCGGCACGTTGCAGATATCGATCTTGCCGACCTTGTAGAGGTACCACGCATCCGAGCGGTTGCGGCGCGACTCCACCAGCGCCGCGAAGGTCGGTGTGTCGGTGCGCAACACTTCGAGATGCATGCGTTGCGACGGCGGCAAATCGGACGCAAGGCGCACGCGCAGGATTTTTGTCTGGTGCGCCGGATTCTTGTAGAAACCCATCGGGCCGTTGCCGCGCGGCAAATCGGAAAGGAATTGCATGCCCTGCAGGACGCGGCCGACCAGCGCGATGTTGCGGTCGAGCTGACGCGGCGCCTGCCCGATCACGGCGTAGAGTTCGGTGCCGGGGCCGGAATCGGGTGTGTTGTCGCGGCCGGCACCGACCATGCCGTAGCAATGCACCAGCCAGGTCTTGCCGGTTTCGGGATCGCGTGCGACCGGGAAGCCGTTGCTGAAGCCGACTTCCGGCGCGTACACGTCGCCGTCGGGCAATCGCGTGAAAGGAAGCTCGGGTGAAGTGCCGCGTTCGAACTCCGCTGCGATGGTTGCCTTGGCCTTGCCGAGCGCCCGCAGCGGATGCGCGGGATGTTTGGCTTCCGCAGCCGGGTCGCCCCATTGCGTGACGAAGCCATCCTGCACGCGCAGGATCGCCAGGTCATCCCAGTAATGCTGGTGCGCCAGCGTGCGGATGTTGTCCGCGTGCAGCGGCGCATACGCGGGAGCGAGTTCGATCACCACGCGGCCCTGCGGAAGATCCATGTACAGCGTGTCGTTCGGATTCAGCGGGCGCCAGTCGGAAGGTTTCGAGGCCTTGAGGATCTGATCCATGGTCGGTGCAGGTTTTGCCGCCGCTGCGGTCGCGGCTTGGCTGGCCGCGGACAAAGCCGGTGCGAGGATCATGGAAGCGGCGGCGATGGAATACGCGAATCGATTCACGGTTGGATCCCCTGTGCATGGGTGTCGCGGTTGAAGATGTCCGGCCCGAATGCGCGCAATCCTTTTTGTCCGGCGTAACCGAGGTGCGGCAGGCCGAACCAGTCCTCGATGCTGCGCAGCAGGCTGTAGTGGTTGTAATCCACGCTGGACACGGTGCCCGGCTTCACGAACGGTGACAGCACCACGGCGCCGATCCGTCCGCCACCGGGGCCGAACTGGCCCGGTTGCGGCGCGCCCGCGGGCCGGGTTTCGTCGCAGCAGGCCGCGGCGTCGGTGCCTTCATCGAAGGTGACGATCAGCAGGCCGTCCTGCTTGAACGCGGGCGAGGCAACGATCTGCGGCACCCATTCACGCAGGAATTTGTCGGCCGAGATCAATCCGCCCGGTTCGCCGTTCTTGCACGGCGCGTCATGGCCGTCGTGGCAAAGGTCGGGCGTGATGAAGGAAAAGTTTGGCGTGGTCGCGACGGATTGCAGGTCGCCCGACAGTTTGTCGAGGTTGACGACATGCGCGGCGCAATTCGCGGCATCGTCGATGACCGAATGGAAATACACGAACGGGTTGTGCTTGTCGGCATACTGGTCGGTCGCGGTTGCCGAGTTGGTATGGTCCACCTCGCCGATATCCACGTGCCCGCACGCCGAGGCTTCGCGCGCCGGGTTGGCGCCCATGCTTTCCATGTAGCCCTTCCACGTGTAGCCCGCATCCTGCAACTGATTGGCCAGCGTCTTCACGTCGGCGGGATAGACGCAACCGGTGCCGCGAATCTGGCCGTTGGCATCGAAGTCCGGTGCGCTGCGCTTGAACTCGCTGAACACGTGGCAGTCTTGCTGCGTTTCGGGGTTTGGCGCCTGCCCGCTGATGATGGAAATGTAGTTGTCGAGGCTGTAGTGCCCGGTCGCGAAATACTGCGTCAGCAGCGCGCCTTGTTTCGGCAGATCATGCGCAAGATACGGTGCGGGCGAATGTGCGCCGAAGGTCACCTGGAACGGTTCGTTTTCGAGCACGATCACGAACACGTGGCGGGGCAGGTGGGCCGAGGCGCCCTCCGCTGCGGGGCGGGTCACCGGATGGGCAGTGCAGCCGGCCAGCAACACGCCGAGCAGCAGGTTCGATGCAAGTCGTGGCGCCCGCAAGCCGCCAATCGCCAGTCGCATGGTGCGCGCCCCTTTCGCCTTCGTGAGGGCGCCCACGATAGCAAAATCGCGGCGCGGCGCGATCAATCGGCCAAATTCGGCGGGGGATCGATGATCCGCTCGATGGCGATATGCAGGTAGCGCCTTGCGTAGCTCGGCCGGTGCTGTGCGAATACCCTGCGTGCGTGCTCCACGTGACGGGATTCCGGCGCGAACAGAAACAGGAACGCGCCGCCCTTGCGGGCGAGCTCCGCATCATCCTTCAGGAACCCCGTTTCGGTGCCGGCGAATTCGGCGATGCGTACTTCGGCGCGCTGCAGCCAGTTGGCTCCGCGGTGGGCTTCGAGCTGGTTGATGACGAAATCGCCCGTGGTCGCGCGGACGTTCTCCGCGCCGACGCCGGACTCGGTGAACGCATGTTCGGCTTCCTGGGCGTCGTGCAGGCTCGGGTAGCCGGCGACAATGTAGTGCTTCGGATAGAACGTGCCGAAGGAGGTATCGCTTTGCTTGAAGAATGCCCAATGCCTTATCACGGCGATCATTCCCGCGCAGTTGCCGGAGACGGCCGCGCGGTGCGGCTCCGAACCGGATCGCACGGCACCCGCCAAGGCTGCGCCCTCGATCGCGAAAAAAACGTTGTCGACGCGTGACGACTACTTCACGGATGCGCCGGGCAGGGCGCCGTTGTCGGCGTCGAGAAGGAACAGATCCGCGCCGCCGCTGCCGGCTGACAGGACCATGCCTTCGCTCAACCCGAAGCGCATCTTGCGCGGTGCGAGGTTGGCGATGAACACCACGTTGCGGCCGACCAGCTTTGCGGGTTCGGCATAGGCGGCCTTGATGCCGGAAAAAATCTGGCGCTTGCCGAGATCACCAGCATCCAGCTCGAAGCGCAGCAGCTTGTCGGAACCTTCCACGGCCTCGCACACCAGCACCTTGCCGACGCGCAGATCGAGCTTCGCGAAGTCGTCGATGGAGATCGTTTCGGGACTCGGAGAGGCTGCGGGTTTGGGAGTGTCGTTCACGATGGGTGTTCCGCGCTTGTCTCCCTCTCCCGCGTGCAGGAGAGGGTTGGGGTGAGGGAAAGTCGAAGCTGGAGCCGTGTTTTGCAACGATTCCTTCGAAGCC
>Ga0310810_10004285_pt1 | contig 15747 bp, 11 predicted proteins | sample NCmetagenome_FD_207641 | JGI IMG/M metagenome (GOLD analysis project Ga0310810, IMG submission 207641) | Soil microbial communities from experimental microcosm in Duke University, North Carolina, United States - NC | ecosystem: Engineered > Artificial ecosystem > Soil microcosm > Unclassified ...
GCCGCGCGGGGATTATCGGAAGCCGACGCGCGGCGCGCTGCCCGTCTCGAGGTCGGGAACGTCACCGTCGTGCGGGAAGAGGTACGCGGCTACGGCTGGGAGAACGCCGTCGACTCCGCGCTCGCGGACGTGCGCTATGCCGCGCGCAGACTGCGCGCGACGCCGGGATTCACGGCCGTCACCGTCCTCACGCTCGCGCTAGGTATCGGCGCCACGACGGCCATCTGGAGCGCCGTCGACGCCGTGCTGTTCCGGCCGCTGCCGTACCCGGACGCCAACCGCATCACGATGGTCTGGGACTACGCGACCGACGGATCGCGCCTCGACGTGACGTTCGGAAACGTGCGGGAGCTCGAGGCGCGCACGCGGTCGTTCGAGGCAATGGCGGCCATGAAGGCCTGGCAACCGACGGCAACGGGGCCAGCGGAGCCGGAGCGACTCGACGGGCAACGGGTGGGCTCGGCCTATTTCCGGGCATTCGGCGTGAGGCCGGCGCTCGGCCGCGACTTTCTCGCGTCTGACGATCGCGTCGGGGTACCTAACGTCGTCATCCTGAGCGAGGGCCTGTGGCAGCAGCGCTTCGGCGCCGATCGCACGATCATTGGCCGGGCGATCACGTTGAACGATGATCCATACGTCGTCATCGGTGTCATGCCAAAGGGCTTCGCGAGCGCCGTGGCGCCATCGGCCGAGATATGGGCGCCGCTCCAGTATGACATGTCGCAGGGACGCGCGTGGGGTCACCACCTCCAGCTGGTTACTCGCTTGCGGCCTGGCGTCCGCCTCGAGGACGCAGGCCGGGAGATCAATGCCATCTCGCGCAGTCCGGTCCCTGAATTCCCGCGACAACCGTGGGCGGACCTCCGCGATGGGCTCACCATCCGCCGGCTCCAGGACGACGTCACCCGAGGCGTGAAGCCCGCCCTCCTCGCCATCCTCGGCGCCGTCACCCTGGTGCTCCTGATCGTGTGCGTGAACGTGACGAACCTGCTCCTCGCCCGCGGCGCGCAGCGCCGCGGCGAATTCGCCGTCCGCACCGCGCTCGGTGCCAGCCGCGGCCGGCTGGTGCGACAGCTGCTCACGGAAAGCCTCATGATCGCCGCCGCCGGTGGCGTGATCGGCATGGCGGTCGCCGCCGTTGGCGTCGGGAGTATCGTTAGGCTGAGCCCGCCGGAGCTGCCGCGCGTCGCGTCCATCGGCCTGGACGGCGTGGCGTTCGTGTTTGGTCTCGTGATCACGACCGCGATCGGCCTGGCGTTCGGATCCATCCCCGCCCTGCAAGCGGTGCGCGGCGATCCCGGCCAGGACCTCCAGCGCGCATCGCGACGGTCGACCGGTGGCCTCCGGGGAACGCGGAGCGCACTCGTCGTGACCGAAGTGGCGCTCGCGCTGCTCCTCCTCGTGAGCTCCGGGCTCCTGCTCAGGAGCATCGAGCGACTCTTCGCGGTGAGCTCCGGCTTCGATGCGTCATCCATGCTCACGATGCAGATCCAGACTGCCGGTCACCGGTTCGATGACGACGCCGCCACGTTTCGATTCTTCGAGCAGGCGCTGGACGCGGCGCGCCGGGTTCCCGGCGTGCGCGCGGCCGCGTTGACGAGCCAGCTCCCGCTCAGCGGTGACGCAGACACGTACGGGGTGCACTTCGATCCCGCTCCCACGAATGACCCGCGCGAATCCCGCGCTGCTTTTCGCTATGGCGTGACGCCGGGGTACTTCGAGACGATGCGGATCCCTGTCCGCCGCGGTCGATCGTTCCAGGACAGCGATCGCGCGGGCGCGCCACTGGTCGCGGTGATCAGCGAGTCGATGGCGAAGCGCCGGCTGCCGGGCCTCGACCCCATCGGCCAGCGTCTGCGCGTCGGAGATGGCGCCCTCTACACCGTCGTCGGAGTAGTCGGCGACGTGAAGCAGCTCTCGCTTGCGCTGAGCGAATCGGACGCCGTGTACACGCCCGCCACCCAGTGGCGCTTCGCCGACAATGCGATGTCTCTGGTGGTTCGCGCCCGCGGCGATGCGAGCGCACTTGCGCCGGCAATTCGCGAGGCCATCTGGTCGGTCGACAAGGACCAGCCGATCGTGCGCGTCGCGACGATGGAGGCGCTGCTCGCGTCATCCGCCGCGAGCAGGCGCTTCGCGCTCACGCTGTTCGAGGCGTTCGCGCTCGCGGCGCTTGTCCTGGCCGCGGCGGGCATCTACGGCGTGCTGTCGGGGAGCGTGGTCGAGCGGACGCGCGAGATGGGTGTGCGCGCCGCGTTAGGCGCCTCACGCGGCGACATCGTGTCGCTGGTGCTGCGGCAGGGCCTCAGGCTCACGGCGGTCGGGGTCGTCCTCGGGCTCGCCGCCGCCACGGTCGCGACCCGGGCGCTCACGACGCTGCTGTTCGGCGTGTCGCGCCTCGACGCCGTGACCTACATCGGGGTGGTCGTGCTCCTGGCAGTCACGGCCGTGATCGCGTGCGCCATCCCCGCGTGGCGGGCGGCACGCGTCGATCCGGTGCTGACGCTGCGCGCGGAGTAGGGCCCAGGGCTGCCTACGTCATCTGGCGTACCGCGTAGGCGGGCTGGCAGAGCTATCGTCACCTGCGATCGAACCGGCGCGCAGTGCTCGCGCGTCGTCCCGACGATCGGAGTCACGCGATGCTCGCTCTCCAACCACCAGAGGCCCCATGCGCCGGTCACCCCTCGTCGTTTCGACGTTGATCCTCACGTTCGGTGCGGGCCGGATGACGACCGCGCAGACGCCAGAGCTTCGCCACGGCACCCGCGTGCGTGTGACGGCACCAGGGGTCCTTCCGAAGCCGCTCGTAGGGATGGTGGATACCACCCAGGGCGCCGCACTCGTACTCGTGGCTACCATCCAGGGTCCGCGCCTGTTGCCTCTGTCGCAGCTCTCACGCATCGAGGTCTCACGCAGCCGGAAACGACCTACCTGGTCCAAAACCGCACCGCTCTGGATGACGGCCACCGGGGTTGGAGTCGGCGCGATACTCGGCTACTCCACCAGCTCGGATGGCGACATGTTCGGCAAGGGCGGCGGCGCGGCCATTGCCGGGGGTCTGCTTGGAACGCTCGGCCTTCTCGTGGGATCAATCGCCGCGATCACCGTGAAAACCGACGAGTGGCAACCGATACTCGACCGCACGCAGAGTGCCCGATCCCCGATCGCTCCATCGCTCTACGTGACGCCAAGCACCGGCCGAGTGACCATCGGGTTGCGCGCTGCCTTCTAGAGCAAGGGGCGCAGGGCCCTGCGCCGTTCGCCGTGCCCTGCGCAGTCAGTGCCGTGCGCCGTTTGCTGTCGACGGCACTCAGCGCGCCGCCGGACATGGTTGCATCCCGACCTGCGTCAGCACGCGAATGAACTCCGGCTCCGACTTGAGCGGGTCCAGCAGCGGATCGCACGGCAGGCTGTATTCCGTCACCATCGGCTCGCGTCGCGCGATCGTTCGTTTCACCGCCGCCAGCGCGGTCTTCGCGTCACCGACCGTAACGGCCGCGGACGCGAGGTCGCGCCCGAGCGAGCTATCGGCGGCATAGCTCCGCGCCAGCGACGCGTAGGTCGCGTCGGCCTCGCGAGTGCGACCGAGCATCCGGTACGCCTTGACGAGCGCCGCTCGGGAGTCGGGCGTGGAGCCGAGTCGCCGCGCAGTCTCCAGGGCGCGCAGGGCGCTGTCCGGTCGGTCGAGCGCGAGCAGCACCAACCCGGTAAGCCAGTGCGAGATCGCGAGCGAGCTATCGAGCGCCACGGTGCGGCGCGCCTCCGCTAGCGCCTCGTCGAAACGACGCGCGACGTAGAGACCGTAAGTGACGTCCGTCCCGAGTGCCGGAGACACCGGATCGAGGTCGCGCGCATGAACCAGCTGCTCCGCCGCGTCATCGACGCGGCCTAACGAGTAGAGATACGTGCCGTACCACTGGTGCGCCGTCGCGTCGTCCGGGGAATAGGCGATGGCTGCCTGGAAATGGCGCCCTGCCTCTTCCCACTGCCATTGCATCTTGCGGACGTTCGCGAGCGCGAGATGGGCCTCCGCCAGCGTCGAGTCCAGCCGCAGCGCGTGCAGCGCGCTCGCCTCGGCCAGCGGCAGCACGGAATCGGAGGAGCCCACACCGAACACCAGCATGGGTGTGTACGCCATGGCGAGACCGGCGTAGGCGCGAGCGAAGCTCGTGTCACGTGCGATGGCGGCTCGATAGTCCTTCACCGCGCTGAGCAGGTCGGTCCCGCGCCTGCTCCATGCGTATCGGCCCTTGAGATACAGGTTGTACGCTTCCAGATCGCGCGTTCCGCGAGGAGCTCGCGCCACCGAGGCCGACGCTCCCGTCAGAGCGACTCGCAGCGAATCCACGATCGCACGGGCTATCTGGTCCTGCATGTCGAAGACGTTCGTCGCCGACGCGTTGAACGCCTGACTCCACGTCTCGGTGCCGTCGATCGCATTGGTCAGCACCGTGTTGATCCGGAGTTGCGCGCCGGAGCGCCGGACCGTCCCCGTGAGCACCGCGTCCACCTTGAGCGCGCGGCCGGCGTCGCCAGCAGTCGCGTCGCGATATCGTGCCGCGGCCGTGCGAGAGGCGACGCGCACCGTGGACAGCCGGCCGAGCGCCGTCGAGAGCTCGTCGGACATCCCTTCGGCGAAGTAGGCGTCGCTGTCGGCACCAGCGTTCTTGAACGGAAGGACGGCAATCGCACGCGCCACTGCCGCACGATTGGTCGCTCCCGTCTCGCGTGCGCGCCGGACGAGCGTGACCACCGCCACTGCGACGGCGATGACTCCGACGACGGCAACAGCCCAGGTGCGCATGGAAGCAGTGCGCCTAACGCGAGCCGGCGCGGACACCGCTGCGTCGAGCGCCTGGACAATGACGCCGGCAGACGCGGGCCGCTTCATGGGATCCTTCGCCAGCGTCTGCTCGACGATCCCGACGAGTGGGACTGGGAGACCGGAGGCTTGCGTGGAGAGCGGCGGCGGTGTGTCGCGGATGTGCGCCGCCACGAGTGCACCGGCGGTCGTCCGGTCAGCGAACGGATGCGCGCCAGCCAGCATCTCGTACGCCATCACGCCCCACGCGTAGAGATCCGCGCGCGCGTCGACGACGTCGCCGGACGCCTGCTCGGGCGCCATGTACGCCGGCGTGCCGATCGTCGCCCCCTGCTGCGTGAGCGTGAGCCCGCCACCCGTCGTCGACGCGTTGGCCAACGCCTTCGAGATCCCGAAGTCCGTGACCATCGCGGTGCCAGTGGACGCGTGGCCGCGTCCGGCGATCAGGACGTTCTCGGGCTTGATGTCGCGGTGAATGATCCCGTGCTCGTGCGCGTACTCGAGCGCGAGCGCGACGTCGCGGAGGATCGATATTGCGCTCGCGAGTGGAATCGGGCCTTCCGCGATGCGCTCGCGCAGCGACAGCCCGTCGACATAGGGCATCGTATAGAACGGGAGCCCCGCTGCTTCCCCCGAGCTCAGCACGGGAACGATGCGCGGGTCCTGGAGCTTTGCCGCGGTCCGCGCTTCGCGCTCGAATCGTTCGGCTGACACTTCGGCCGCGAGCTCGGGGCTCAGCACCTTGACCACCACCTTTCGGCCGAGCCGCTGCTCGTGCGCGAGAAACACGCGAGACATGCCGCCCCCGCCGAGCTCGCGCTCGACGGTATAGCTCGATCCGAGCGAGGCCTGGAGCTGTTCCTGTAGGGTGGTCGTCACGTCGGCGGGCGCTGCGGCTGGAGTGGTGCGAGCCGAAGTTATGAGCGCGCACGCGTCGCGGCCAGCGTCACCCCCGGCGCGAGGTCAACCAGCCGGCATTACCGCAGGTGCATTACCGCAAGTGGGCGAGCTTATCGGGGTTGAGCACGCGGTAGATGGCGAGAATGCGCTCACCGTCCGTCTCGAACGACGTCGCGAGCTGGATCACGCCGTCCCGATAGCTGCCAATCGCCGGCTGGCCATTCAGCTCGATGATCTCGTGCGTGAACACACCAGGGTACTTCCGCTCGATGCCGAGCATAAAGCGCGTGATTCGGTCCGGGCCCACGAGAACGTTCGTCACCGACGATACCTTGCCACCGCCGTCGCCGGTGAACGTCGCGTCCGGCGCGAACATCGCCAGCATCGCGTCCTTGTCGTCGGTCGCCAGCGCATCGAGGAATCGTCTGAGCAGCGCCTCCTGCTGCTCGGCCGGCGGCGCGAACCGCGGACGCCCTTCGCGCACGCGCGTTTTCGCGCGGTGGACGGTCTGCCTAACGGCTGGCTCGGTCTTGTCCAGGATGCGCGCGATCTCGTCGTAGCCGGCGTCGAACACCTCCCGCAACAGGAACGCGGCGCGCTCCTCGGGCCCGAGTCGCTCGAGCAGCACGAGGAACGCCATCGAGAGGTCTGACGCGAGTTCGGCGCGGTGATCGGGCGGAACGTCGCCGGTCGCGATGGGCTCGGGCAACCACGTGCCGACGTAGCGCAGCCGCTCGGCCTCCGCGCGTCGCAGCCGGTCGATCGCGAGGCGTGTGACGACCGCGACCAGCCAGCCTTCGGCCGAGATGACGTCGTCGTGCCGTGCCTGGTGCCAGCGGAGAAACGTCTCCTGCACGAGGTCTTCGGCCTCCTGCACGTCGCTCAGCATGCGGTAGGCGATGCCGAACAGTCGAGTGCGATAGCGTTCGGCGTCGTCCAAGTCGGGGGAGTCGTTGTCGGTCATGCTCATGAATTCTAGAGACGGGGCACCCGTCGCGTTGTGACAACGAGGTTGTTCAGGCTCCGGTTGTCACAGACGTTGGGCGTCACCGTCTTTGCTGGCAGAGCCATTTTCGCCAACCACCATCGGTAATCCGCCATCCGAATGACAACCACGACAAGGCCAGCACCCGCCACCGCTCCCGCTCCCCGAATCGACTGCGCGAAGGTCGCCCCTGGCGCGATGCACGCGCAGCTCGGCCTCGAGAATTACATCCGGAGTTCTGGCCTGGAGCGATCACTGATCGAATTGATGAAGCTTCGCGCGTCGTACGTGAACGGGTGCGCGTACTGCGCTGACATGCACACGAAGGACGCGCGCGTCGCCGGCGAGACCGAGCAACGATTGTACGCGGTCCCGGTCTGGCGCGAGACACCGTTCTTCACGCCGCGCGAGCGGGCCGCACTCGCCTGGACCGACGCCGTCAACGAGGTCGGTCGCACGCATGTGCCCGACGAGGTCTATGAGGAGGTGCGCCAGCACTTCAGCGACGTGGAGATCGTGAACCTCACCATGGTCGTCGTCACGATCAACGGGTGGAATCGCATCGCCGTCGCATTCCGCCATACCGTGGGCAGCTACGTTCCCGCGAGCCAAGCCAGGCCGTAGCCGGGTTGTGGCCCTCCCCGCAATCGGGGCGGGCGCGCAAATCGCGCACGCCCAACCTTTCTGACATCGAGCATCGTCCGCAAGTCGTCCGGAAACCGCAAACAGAATTCTCGCACGCGCACCGGCGCCTACATTCGCCGGAATGGTCGACGCTCGCTGCACAGCGCATCGCGCGGTCCACGTCATCGCGCACCATCTGCTCGCCTGTCTCGTGGCGAGCACCGCCGCGGCGCAATCGCCGCAGCCGACGATCTTTCTCAATATCAATCCGTCATGGTCGCCGGACGGACGTCAGCTCGTCTTCGAGAGCGCGCGCCACGGCAACACCACGCTCTACATCATCAACGCCGACGGGACCGGTGAGCGCCGCCTGACGAGCACTGGTCGCGGAGACGACACGCACCCGCAATGGTCGCCAGACGGGCGAATAATCCTGTTCGATTCCGACCGCGACGGCGCGTTCCATCTGTACACGATCCGCCCCGACGGCACCGGCGAGCAACGCCTCACCGTCCGCGACACCAGCAGCGCACTCACGGTCGCGCGGCACCCGTCGTGGTCGCCCGACGGCCGCCGCATCGTCTTCGACTCCGATCGCGACGGGAACGGAGACATCTACGTCATGGATGCAGACGGCCGGAACGTCCACCGCCTACGCAGCATCCCGCGAGCGACAGTCATGCCTCATGGTCACCGGACGGCACGCGCATCATCTTCGGCTCCGCGCGTGCCGGCAACGGCGACGTCTGGACCATGCGCGCGGACGGGACCGATCAACGTCCCCTCATCACGCACGAGGGGACGGACGCGGGCGCGAAGTACTCTCCCGACGGCCGGCGCATCGCGTTCTTCTCGGACCGTGAAGGAAACGCGCGCCTCTACTCCGCCGCGGCCGACGGCACAGACCTGAAGTCGCTCACCACGGATAGCACGAGCTATGAGTTCGCGTGGTCCCCCGACAGCAGACAGATCGCGTTCTACACTGCTTGCGGCAGCATCGATGCTCGAGTCGTCACACACGTTGCCGCGCGTCGCGCCTCCCGGCGCGTCCTAGCGCGGCCGAACGCCGCCGGCCTGGCGGCTTCCAAGCGGGGTAACCGAAGTGGAGGGATATGCAGAATTGTAGCGACGCTCATCAGTGCCGCCGTCATATTCGAACGCGCGTTTGGCGAAACGGTTGCGATGGCGTGTGGCCACTAGCGCAATCGACTACTGTGTACTTGGTATGCGGGAGCTAACACCCGAGCGCCCATCAGTCGACCGGCGACCTAGGGTTACCCCTAGTGTAAACGGATGCGACATCGGCCGGCGCCTAACGAATGTTACTTTAGTGTCGCAGGGTTACACCACGTATCGAGATGTGACATAGGATGTTGGTCGGCGGCCCGCCGTTGCGCGATTGTGACTGTTCTTGCCTTGGGTGCGCGAGAACGGCCGGTTGACCGACCGCTCAATGGCTCGTCCAGGCGTACGATGCGCAACATCTCGAAGGAGACCGCAATGACCCATCACGCACGTCCCCGTGCACGCCGAGCGTTTGCCGCGCTTGGCGCGCTACTCTTGGCAGCGTGCAACGACCAACCCCTCCCCGCGGCGCCGGACGGCTTCGCGAGGCCAACAACGCACTACGCGGTCGCGGCCATCGACTCACAGGCACGAACCGGCCGCCCGCCTGAGGCCCCCGCTACGCGTATCGCGTTGGCGGTGCCAGGCTTCGGCGGGTTTGCGTACGACACCGCGAACGGCGACCTCGTGGTCTGGGTGAAGGACACGACTCGCGGCAAGTCGGCGGCCGTTGCCGCTGTTCGAACGTACCTTACCTCCAGTCGAGACCCGGGCGGCCGGGCAGGGCGCACGCCGCGCGTGAAGGTCCGCGCGGCGGACTACGATTTCCTGGAGCTGGGCTCGCTTCGCGACCGGGTAGACGCGGCCATGGAGGGAGAAACCGGCGTCACGTTTACCGATCTTGACGAGGCCAACAACCGCGTCGCGATCGGCGTCACGCCGGAATCGCACGACCGCGTTCGGCGCCGGCTACTCGCTGCCGGGCTCCCGTCGCAGGCGCTGCGGTTCGTCTTTCTGAAGCCGCTGGCGTTTGGCCCGGATAATCCCACCGGCCCATGGTTCCCGGCCGACACCGCGCCGACGGTGCAGCAGGCACAGGGTAGCGGCGCGCCCACCTACCTGAGTTCCAGACACTCCTCGCCCGCGGGCGGCGCCATGATCGGGTATCTTGTCCCCGACCCGGCCTACCCACTGCCTTTCGGAGCCGGCTACAAGGAGAACCTAGCGTACTGCTCGGTGGGCGCCGTTGTTCGGATGACGACCGGCGCGCTCAGGATGCTCACGGCCGCGCACTGCAGCAAGACGGAGGGCGTTATGCAGGGAGACGACTATTTTCAACCAACGATTAGCGGGTTCCGGGTCGGGCAACCGTTTAACGATTTCGCGTGGGCGGAAGAAGCGTCGGACCCGGCGTGGCGCGGGATGGGCTTAAGCTGCATTTCCTGCAAGTACGCAGACGCGTCGCTGTCCACACTGGTCCAACCCCCGTTTGGATCAGGCAGTGGCCAGGTCGGAAAGATTCATCGCCCCGTTAGCTCCACGACCGCGTGGACGAACCCTGTTCCTTTCCCAGCCATCCAGATCGATGCGGCGAAGCCAACGTTTACTATTGTCGGCGCATTCGAGCCTTCTACCGTCGGCAGCCAAGTCCATAAAGTGGGGTACAGGTCGGGCTGGACTGTCGGAACTATCACGGACGTTTGCCGGGATTCCTACGCCGGCAATCCGCTGAGGCGCATCAAGTGCCAACTGTGGACCAACCTTCCCGCCTATGTTGGTGATAGCGGCGGACCGGCGTTTCGGTTAAGTAACCCCTTCGACGACTCAGAGGTTGAGTTTATTGGCGTGTTATCCAGGGGAGATGAAACCGGCAGCACAGTCATCAGCACCATGGTTCAGATTCAAGCCGAACTGGGACCAGTTACTGTCACCGGCCCGTAAGTAGCGGAGGTCATATGGCGAAGACATCGGCTCGCAAGCGCGCGCTGTTCACTGCGGCGGTGCTTGGCGTCGCCGTGGCGGGCTGCGACGGCGAGCGCAACACGACGGCCACCTCCCCCGGGGCGGCGGCGGTCGCGACCAAGACGCTCGGACCGATCGAAGCCAAGATCTCCGTGTCGCCGCGCGCCCGACCCGGAGAGAAAGCGGGATTGTCGGTCGACCTCACGAACCGCGCGGACTCGGTGGTGCAGTTGGAGCGGGGCATTGAATGGCCGCCGTTCAACGTGGTGGTGCTTCGGCCGAGCGGCGACACGGTGTGGGCGAGGAACCCGCAAGGGCTGATCGCTTTGGTTGCCATGGCACCGATCCCGATGGAGCCTGGCGAGACGAGAGCGCTGGGTGTCGTAGAGTGGGATCTGCGCGACGCGCGCGGGCGAGTCGTGGACCCGGGCACCTACCTAGTCCACGCGAAGTTATGGATCGGTGGCCCTCAAATGAGAGGGCCGATCGGGCCAGTTACTCTAACGGTTACCCGCTAGCGCATTGCCGGGGGGGACTGTTCGACGTCACGAGATGAGAAATCGCCCCGCCTCACCAGCGGGGCGGTTTGCATCTCGCGCCGCGTTTGGGAGCGACAACGACGCCCGCCGTGCGCCGCTGGCGCTCCGCGATGTCAGTGCCCGGATCCGTGCCGTCGAGGCCTTTCGCCTTGTACGGCGACGCCTGCAGCCATGAGTAGTCGGCCACAAGCCCGATCGCGGCGACGGCCGACGGGTACCGAACCGGACCGTCCGATAGGGCTCTCCCTCATGAACGCTGACGGCAACCAGCATCCCCTCACCAACTCGGCCTATGGTAACGCGTGGCCTCAATGGTCGCCCGACGGCACCCGAGTCGTATTCGCCTCGTCACGCGATGGCGGCGATTGGGAGATCTACACCATGGCGGCGGACGGCGGCGACGCGCGACGCCTAACGTGGAGCGCGGGCCGCGACGCCCACCCGGCGTACCTGCCATCAGGACGGCGCATCGTCTTCCAGTCACCGCGCGACTATGCGACCGCGGGCGAGGTGGATGTCTACACCATGGACGCGAACAGCGATCGTCAACGACGATTGTTCGCACACCGGGGATTCGACGGCGTCCCCGTTCCGTCCCCCGATGGCCGGCAGATCGCCTTCCAGCGGGGAACGCTGGACTCCACCGGCAACAACTTTCACTGGGAGCTTCTCCTTACCGACACCCTGGGCCGCAACGAGCGAACGCTCACGGCGAATCGGTGGAGCAGTCAGGTTCCGAGCTGGACGTCGGGCGGCACCGAGCTCGTTTTCTACGCGAACCCGGACGGGCGCGATCAGCTCTTCCTGATGAACCTCGCCACGCGAGCCGTTCGCCCGCTCCACGAGAGTCGCGCGAACGACACGGCGCCTTCCGCATCGGCCCGACGGTCGGTGGGTCGCGTTCAACTCCGATCGCGATGGGCCCGGAGACCTCTACGTGCTCGAGATCGCGTCCGGCAACGTCACACGCTTGACGACAGGGCTCGCGGTGCGTAGCCAGCCGGGCTGGTCACGCGACGGCACTCGCCTGCTCTTCTCTGCCACGAGCACCGGGGTCGAACGAGATCTACGTCGTCGGTCGTGATGGGTCAGGTCTCGTGCGGCTGACGCACGGCACTACCGGCGTACGCTGAGCGCACTAGCTTCGCGAGATCGCGCATCCCGCCCCGTCACGTTCTCGCCTCTGGAGCGATGCCCAGCGCTTCGTATGTTCGGTTCATCCAGAGCCTGGAGCTGGACTTCGACCGGTGGCACGACGGCGAAGGCTTCGACCTCGAGTCGCTTGCGCAGATCGATCCCGGTGAGCGCGGCGACGTCGTGTGGGAGCTTGCGCGTCGCGCAGCCACGTGGCGCGAGATCGAGGCGCTCGAGACGATCGACATCCCGCCGGCATTCATGGCGATCAGGCGCGCCCTGCGCGACAGCGAGTCGATCGACACACGGCTCGCCGCGATCGCCGCACTCGACCGGCTCGGCAAGCTCGAAGCGCCGGCGGACGAGCTGCTCGCGCGCGAGATCGAGCAGCTCACCGACATTGCTGACGGCTGCACGCGAGCGTTGTTGATGGCCGAGGAGTACCCAACGGATCGCGTGAAGCAGGCGCTGCTCGCAGCCAGTCACAAACGAACGGAAGCGGCGATGCACTGCGCGGGCGTGCTGTGTTATCTCACGGGCGCTGGCAAGGAGCCGTTCGACTGGGATCTCCGTCCGCTGTTTCTCCGCCTCGGCGCGGACGAACCGGAACCGGACCGCGAACGAGCGTTTCAGGAGCTCGGAACATTGGTGAACATGCGAACGGCGTAGCGGCATTCCGAGCCTGCCGTCATTCCGAGCGCAACGAGGAATCCTTGTCGTCCCGGTAGAGGGCCTGGTGTTCCTGGAGAGGGCAGGCTATCCGACGGCGGTCGGCGAGTCCCGAGTGTGCCAGTCGTTAGTCGGTGGTGATCAGTTTTCAGTCCCCGTTCTCTCTGACTGGGGTTCACTGGTGCACTCCCGACTGAGAACCGATGACCGACGACTGGCGACTCGAAACTCACGACTCACGACCTGCCTGCCGCCGCCGAGATGCCAAGGCCCCCGCCGGGACGTTGAGGATTCCTGGCCTTCGCTCGGAATGACGACCGCCTAACGAATCCGAAGCCGGGCGATCCTGGCCGGGATTCGCCCCGGCGATGCGCCGTAGGCGATCCACAGGTCGTGATTCCGCGGATCGATCGCCAGGTGCCGCACCAGCGCCCCTCGGCTCGGCAACGGATACGTCGTGAATCGATTCGCGGCCGGATCGTAGGCGAAAACGGCATCGGCGGCGGACGAGCCGATCCACACGCGGGACGCGCCAGCCACCTCATCGACCTTCACGACGTACGGCACGGCGTTAGGCACCGGTAGCGGGAAGCGCGTGAACCGCCGCGTGGCGGGGTCCAGCCGCACGAGCTCGTTCGTCGCATACGCCGGGATCCACAGAATTCCGCGCCGATCGATGTCGAAGCGCCGTGGCCCGCTCCACTCCTCCGGCATCGTGAACACGTCGGACGTCCGCTTCACCGGATCGAACGCGATGAGCCGATTGCCCTGCAGCTCGGACATCCATACACGTCCGTCGGGCGCGACGCGGATCTCGTACGGAATCGGGCCGCCCGGCCCGCGACCTAACGCGGGATGCGCCGGCATCTCGAACTGCGTCACCGCCCGCGCGGAATCGCCCACGGCCGTATCCACCCGCGCAATGACCTCGGGCGAATGCGTGAAGTGCCCATTGATCCAGACACCTCCGTCACCGGCGACCGCGACGCTGTGCGGGTAGAATCCGCCCGCCCACGTCCGCCACGTGCGCGTCGCCGGGCGATAGTGCGCCACCCGATGTCGCGCGCCGAGCACGACCCACCAGTCGCCGTTGCGATCGATCTCGAGCGCACGCGGGTTCGCCCGGTCGACGGGAATATCGACAGCGTCGAACGTGCCGCGCGTCGAGTCCAGCACCCACATGCGATGCGACATCATGCCGGTCACCACGACGCGTCCGTCCTTCCCAACCGCGACGTCGTGCGGGAGGTCGGCCGAGTCGCGGAGCGCGAACTCCGTGATCCGTGCGTTCGACGGCAACGGAGCGCGCGGCCCGATGGGTGGCGTCGCGAGGAAGTACGGTGCGAGCCACGCCGCTGTACTCGCCGCGTCGCGTCCGTGACCGATGATGGGGAACCCGGTCGTGGAACCCGCAAAGCCGAGCATCTTGTCGATCGCGTCACGGAACTCCGGCTGCGTGCGCGGGCGACCGCTCGGCCGCGCAACCTTGTCATCTATCTGATGGCAGCCGGTGCAATCGAGAATGAATCGGCGTTTCTCGACGCCTTCCGGAAGCAAGCCAAGCCAGTCGGCGCTTCGTGGTACGGAATCGGCGATCGCGACACGGGGGGCACTCGGCCGACCGCGATGCACGGCACCGCCGGCAACGAGGAGCGGGACGACAAGCGTCACAGCGAGAACGGTGGGATGGCGCGTCATGAGCGGTACGATACGAGGCAACCGGTCAACCGCTTGGACATTGTTGCGCGGCGGGCTGACGGCAGGAAATTGTACAGGAGTAACATGCTGATCCGCGCGACGGCGGATTCTTGGGTAGCTGGTCTGGCTCGTTCGCGTCCTGTGGTGTGCAGTCGCCGCGCGCCCGGTGTGAGCTTTCGGGCGTACCCACCAATCAGGCGATGACGGCCAGACCAATTGACGTCGAATCGGCGACGATGACGCGCGTGCGCGTGTTCGAGCCGATCGAACTGCTCCGTGCACGGTACACACGCCAGCGATTCGCTCCGCACGCGCACGTCGAGTACGTCTTCGGCATTGTCGAGAGCGGTGCCGCGCTCACGTTCTTCCGCGGCGGCGAAGACGTGCATTCCGCCGGATGTGTCATCACGTTCGCGCCGGGTGAAGTGCATACCGGTGGGCCGGCCACCGAGCAGGGGTGGTGCTACCGCATGCTGTACCCGAGCGAGCAACTCGTGCGATTCATCGCGCGCGAAGCAACCGGGCGCGATTTCGCTCCGACGTTCGACACGTCATGCGTGCAGGACGCGCAGCTCGGCGAGCGCGTACGCGCGACACATGCCGTGCTCGAGAGCGATGCGGATCGCCTCAAGAAGGAGTGTGCCCTGCTGGAAACGTTAGGCGACCTGATCATCCGCCATGCAGCGCCACCCGGGCCAGCGCGCGGCGTGCTGGCACCATCGCGCGCCACGGCGGCGCTCGGGCGCGTGCGTGACCTGCTCGAGGCGGAATACGCGCGCACCGTGACGATCGGTGAGCTTGCGCGTGAGGCAGAGCTCAGCACGTTCCACCTCATTCGTGTGTTCCGCGCCGCGTTCGGCCTGCCGCCGTACAAGTACCTCGAGCAGGTGCGCATCCAGCAGGCCCGGCGGCTCATTCGGCACGGCTATCCGCTCACGCACGTCGTGCACGCGACCGGGTTCTCGGATCAGAGCCACCTGACGCGCTACTTCAAGCGCATCGTCGGCGTGACGCCTGGCAGGTATGCGCGCGCGGTGTGCGACCTTCACGCTGACGCCCGCGTCGCCGAAACCCGAGTAGCCTGAGACCGATGACCCTCGATCACGGCACCCGCCTCCGCCGCACTGCGTTCGCCCTTCTGGCTGTAGCGTTAGGCGCTCTGGCTGGCGCGCCGCACGCATCGAGCGCGCAGGGCGCCCCGGACGCCGAGACGAAGGCGGTGCTGGCGACCGTGCAGCGGCTGTTCGACGCCATGCGCACCAAGGACACCGCGGCATTCCGCGACATCTTCGATCCGAGCGCGAAGCTGGTGGGCATGCGGACGAGGCCTAACGGGGAGCAGGTCGTTC
>Ga0310810_10004286_pt1 | contig 15747 bp, 11 predicted proteins | sample NCmetagenome_FD_207641 | JGI IMG/M metagenome (GOLD analysis project Ga0310810, IMG submission 207641) | Soil microbial communities from experimental microcosm in Duke University, North Carolina, United States - NC | ecosystem: Engineered > Artificial ecosystem > Soil microcosm > Unclassified ...
CGAATGTAGTTTTCATCCGCCGCCACCGTTCTGCCATCCTCCAGCAATACCGGTTTTCCAAAAACGCCGATGAGATTGGGGCCGCGGCCCTGGGTATCCATGCGATGGCAAGTAGAACAACCCAGCGACTGGAAAATTCCTTCGCCGGTTTGCGCCAGCGATCCCATGGCTCCGCCGCCGCTCAGCCAGGACTGATATTGCGCGGGCTCCATAACAACCACGTCGCCGATCATGCCGGAGTGATTGGTTCCGCAATATTCCGCGCAGAACAAGTGATAGGTCCCCGGCTTGGTCGCATGGAACCATGCAATCGTGTACCGGCCCGGCAGAACGTCCTGCTTAACGCGGAATGCGGGAACGTAGAAGCTGTGGATCACGTCCTGCGAAGTCATGATCATGCGAATGTCACGGCCGACAGGAACGTGCAGTTCGTTAATCTCGCGCTGGCCCTCCAGATGTTGGAATTTCCACATCCACTGCTTGGCGACCGTGTAAACATCGCTGGAATCTTTGGGCGGCGTGCGCTCCAGAAAGTAGATGTAGGCGCCCCAGGCAAAAATGAAGAGGAAGATGCCGAAAGGAATCGTGGTCCAGGCGATCTCCACAGCGGTCGAACCCTCAATTGGCGTGGCTTCATGTCCGGCGCGCTTGTGGTAGCGCAGGGCAAAAATCATGATCAGCGTAAAAATCGCAAAGCACATCAGCCCGCACAGAATCAGCAAGAAAATAAAGAGGGCGTCAACGTTGCCGGACATAGACGACGCCCGCGCGGGCCAAAGTGGAAAAGTTTGAGAGAACATTTAGTGGACCTGTTCCAACCCCGATCTGCGATGTTTGCTGTCAATGCGGAACATGATGAACATGAATCCGCCGAGCAACAGCAGCGTGGCGATTCCCGCCAGCCGCAGCACACGCAAAATCACAACGCTGTATTTCCCCGCGCTCGGATCGTAGTGGTAGCAATACAGCAGAACCTGATCTACCAGGCTGCCGATCTTGTTTTGCGAAGCTTGCACCATCGCCAGCCGCAAATCCTTGGGCGGAAACTCGACCCCGTAGTAGTACTGGGCAATCTTGCCCTCCGGCGTGAGCACCAGGATCGCGGCCGCGTGGGCGAATTGTCCGCTTTTCTCGTTGTAGTCGTAACCGAACCCCGCAGCCTTGGTAAGCGCGGCAATCGAGTCTTGAGGTCCGGTGAGGAAATGCCAACCTTGTTCAGCGCCCGGACGCCCGTACCTTTTCAGCCATTTGGCCTTGCTCTCGGTCGCGTCCTGGGGCGTCTCGTGCGGGTCGAAGCTCACCGTAAGCACGTCGAAATCTTTTCCGATGTCGAACTTCATCGGCTTCAGAGCGCTGGTCAAGCCACTCAAAACTTCGCCGCAGAGCATCGGACACTTGTAATAGACCAGATTCAGAATCATGGGCCTGTGGCCGAAAAACCCGCCCAGCAGGACCGGCTTGCCGGTCTCGTCGCGAAATGGCAAGTCGGGCGGAATCTGCTGGTTGAGATTCTGCTCGATTCCGACATTCTTCAAGCCGGGCGGCCGCACGTTGGCAGGGGGAGATTGAATACCTCCTCCCATGCCTTGAGCCAGAGCGGCGCCGGCCATAGTAAGGATCAGCAACAATGTTCTTAATCCGTAATTCACTTCCATTCCCTTTATTCTCGCGGCCCTATCGAGCAGATCATTTTGGACGATCGCCTGCCGGACCAGCCCCAGGAGCCAGATTATTCCGCTCTCGCGGCGCAGTGACCTGCGGCCTGGTTTTCGGAGCATTGCCCGGCTGAGACGTGGGCAAGCCACGCTGCGCAATTAACTGCATCGCCCGATCAATCGGAATGTGCGCCACTCCGGCCTTCTGATCGACCCATCCGTAGCTGTACAACGTTGTTTCCTCGAACCATCGCCGGTCTCTTAGCTGGCCTACCTCGTTGGTTTCCAGCCGCGGCTGCGGAAATTCGTTAGCCTCGTCCAGCCGGGGATTACGCATGTCCCGGTTCGTGTTGGTTACCAGCGGGTTCAGAGCCGGTTCATGAGTCTTGGTGTAGTTGTCGAGGTATCGATAAATCCCGAAAAGAATAAAGTTCAGCAGGATCCCGACCAGCGTCAGCCCCGCGAGGAATCCCATAATCCCCAGCGCGCTGAGATCGCGCGGTTCGTACTGTACTTCCGGATTCAGGTGTTCTTCATTCATGCGCCAACTCTAATGCGGCCTGGGTGCGTGGGTCATACAGGACCAACAGCGGCCGCGACCGCAGGTTGTAGAAAAAATAAGCCAGCCATAATCCGCCAATAGCGACCGGAATCACGATGTCGAGCCAGTGAATCACGAACCGGGCGTGCTCGTGCGGTTCAATCAACCAGAACAGATCCACCCAGCGCATCACGAAGACCCATATTGCGACTTTGACCAGCCGGCGCACCTTTCGCTTGCGTGGCTCAGAAAGCAGCAGACCGAAGGGGACGGCAAAATGAAAAGCTGCCAGCGCCACCCCCACGAACTGCCATCCGTTCCGCCATCGCGGAAGATACCAGCGGATCTCTTCCGGCAAATTGCCCGACCAGGTGATGAGCAATTGCGAGAACGACATGTATGCCCACAACATGACAAACGCGAGCATCAGGTTCCCGTGGTCTTTGAGGTTCTGCTCTTTCAGCAGATTCGAAAAAGGCTCGTAGCGCGACAGCATGGTTTCCACGATCACAAGAAAACAAATGGCAATCAGGACCTGTCCCGCCACATAGATCAGCCCATAAACCGTAGAGATCCAGCTGGCGTCGAGAGACATTACCCAATCAATGGCGGCGAATGTGATGGTGAACGCGTACAAAATAACTCCGGCCGCACTCAGCTTCGAAAATCGCCGGCCAATATCGCGAATGGGCGGCTGATCCAGTTCCGCCGACCATCGGCTCAGCAGGAACATAAATCCCAGCCAGATCAGGAAATAAACGATGCCGCGCACCGTGTAGCCGTTGACATTGAGATAGGTAAGCTGCGCATGTTGCAGTTCGGGAGAATGGGCGACTTTGGCCGGGTCGGCCCAGGGATAAAGTCCGCGCGCTCCCCCAAACAACGGAATGAAGAGCGCCGCCATGAGAGGCAAGGTGCGCATAGCAGCTTCCAGGGGACGACGAGCAGCGACTCCCCACTTTCCGCCCGTCAGATACCAAAGCATCAAAAATGCCATGCTGCCCAGGCTCAAACCCAACCAGCCCATGAAGCCCAGCAGGTAGGCGTGCATGAACTGTTCGCGTGGAGCAACCCAGGCGCCGATCATAGCCAGCGCCGTGAACACCAGGCCGATCCCCAGCGAGCGCACCTGGATCCTGCGCGCGAACGGCGGTGCCAACAGATCGGTTTGGTTGAGATACACCGTGCTCATTTGGACTCCCCGGTCTGCGAGCTCTCGTTCATCTCAGGAAGAGAACCACCACTGGGAGGATCTCCCCGGAACTCCGGCCTCGACGAGGGCACCTGCTGACCCGGCGGAATATCAGCCGGAGTTGCGTGCTGGCTCAATTGCAGTGCCTTGATGTAGGCCACGATTTTCCAACGATCCTCGGGGGTGATCTGCGCCGCGTAGTCCTGCATCATGCCGAAGCCATGGGTGATGACATCGAAAAAGTACCCCAGCGGCACTTTGCGCAGGCGCTCATCGTGGAACGACGGCGGCCTGCGGGGAAAACCGCGCGAAGGCACGATACCTTGGCCATCCCCCAGCCGTGAATGGCAGGGCGAGCAATAAACATTGAAGCGCTCCCGCCCACGGGCCAGCACTTCGAGGGTCACTGGAAATGGCATGTAGTCGCCGGCGTTATTCGTTCCCGGCAACATTCCGGTGTTGAAGTAGGTATCCGCGCGTAAGTCTCCGCGAGCCACCGTGCCATCTACCGGCGCGCGGGAGGAGCGCAAATCGGCATAAAAGTCGCTGCGGGCCAGCGGCTTGAAACGCGGCTGGTTATGCATGTCCTGACGGCATCCGCTCCCCATGAGCACGATTACGATCGCCAGCGGCAATGAGCTGCGATGCTTCAGCATGCTAGCTGGGAACCTCCGAAATCGATCGCGGGCTGAAGCTTTCAAGAAAACGCCGAGTCTCGACCGGGTCGTATTTGACGTCGGAAGAGAAAATGATCAGAAAGAACCGGTCTTTGGTGGCGAATACAAATCGCGGCACATTGAACACCGGGTGATACGGCATAGGCAAACCGTTGAGCGCCAGCATGCCGAACACTGCCGACAATCCGGCAAACAGGATTGTCATTTCAAAGGTAACCACGATGAACGCCGGCCAGGAGTTGAGTGGGCGTCCGCCGACATTGATGGGATAGTTGATGGCATGAATCCAATACTGCAGCGAATATCCGGCGCACATACCGATTAAGCCGCCGACCAGCGTAATCAGCGCAACCCCGTCATTGTGAAAGCCGATGGCTTCGGCCAATTCTTCGATTGGAAAGGGCGAGTAGGCATCAATTTTCCGGTAACCGGCCTCGTGCGTGCGGCGCGCTGCCTCAACGATGTCAGTAGGATTGGCGAACTCTGCCATCAACCCGTATACCGGAGTATGTTTCATTCCGCTTCTTTGACCTCCGCTTCCGGCAGCAAAGTACGCATCTCAAAAATCGAGATCATGGGCAGAATACGAACGAACAGGAAGAAGGCAGCCAGGAAGAATCCGATAGTCCCGATGTAAGTCATCCAGTCCCACTTCGTGGGGTAATACATTCCCCAGGAGGAAGCCAGGAAGTCGCGATGCAGGCTGACGACCACGATGACGAACCGCTCCAGCCACATGCCAACCAACACCACCCCGGACACCAGGAACAGGCGCAGCGGTTTGATTCGCCATTTGCGAATCCATAAGAGTTGCGGGAAAACGATATTGCAGAACAACAATGCGTAATAGGTGAACCGGTAGGGACCATGCAAACGGTTCGACAGCAGGAACGCGTCAAAATGGTTGCCGCTGTACCAGCCCATGAAAGCTTCGATGGCGTATCCGTACGCGACAATCAAACCCGTCGCCAGCATCACTTTTGCCGAATTGTCCAGGTGGCGCAGGGTAATGAAATCCTCAAGACCGTAAATTTTGCGGATGGGGATGGCCAGCATGAGAACCATGGCGAAGCCGGAATAAATAGCGCCCGCAACGAAGTATGGAGGGAAGATGGTTGTGTGCCAGCCGGGAACGATAGCGACCGCGAAATCGAAACTGACGACCGTGTGTACCGAGAGCACGAGCGGTGTGGCCAGACCCGCCAGCAGTAAGTATGCCTTGTCGTATCGTTTCCAATGGCGTGCAGAACCGCGCCATCCCATGGCGAGAATGCCGTAGATCATCGCCGCCCAGCGGCTCTCCGCGCGGTCGCGCAAGGTGGCGAGATCGGGAATCAGTCCGATAAACCAGAAGACGAGCGAGATCGTGAAGTACGTCGAAACCGCGAATACGTCCCAGACCAGCGGACTGCGGAACTGGGGCCAGTAATTCATGCTGTTCGGGTAAGGGAACAGCCAGTACGCCAGCCACGGACGGCCGAGGTGGAGAATCGGAAACAAGCCGGCGCACGAGACGGCGAACAGGGTCATAGCTTCCGCAAAACGGTTGATGGAATTGCGCCATGGCTGCCGCAACAAAAGGAGGATGGCGGAAATCAGCGTTCCCGCGTGGCCGATGCCGATCCACCAGACAAAATTTACGATGGCGAATCCCCAGCCAATCGGAATGTTCACACCCCAGATTCCAACTCCGCGAAGAAACAGATAACCCACGGCATACAGCAGCATCATGGTGACGAGCGCAGAAACGCCGAACCCGACCAGCCAGCCGTTGGACACCGGCCGGGTCAGCACGATGGAGCTGATCTGGTCCGTGATTGTGCCGAAGGTATGACCGGGCGCAATTACCGGAGCTTTCCGCCGCTCTTTAGTCGGGATTTGCTGGTCCATCACCTAACTGTGCTCCGTTTGCTTCAGTGCAAGGTTGGGGTTGCGAATCTCTGCCAGGTAAGTAGTTCGCGGCCGAGTGTTCAATTCACCCAACAAGGAAAAATTGCGGGGGGAACCCTTCAGCTTGGCCACTTTGCTGTTCGGATCATTGATGTTGCCAAAGATGATGGCGTTGGATGGGCAGGATTGCTGGCAGGCCGTCTGCAACTCACCATCTTTCACCAGCGTCTCCGCCCGTTCCGCGTCGACACGGTGCTGGGTGATGCGCTGCACGCAGTAGGTGCACTTTTCCATGACGCCGCGGCTGCGCACGGTGACGTCGGGATTGCGCATCATTTTGTATTGCGGCGTCTCCCAGTCCTGGAAGCGCAGGAAATTGAAACGTCGAACCTTGTAGGGACAGTTGTTGGAACAATAGCGGGTGCCGACACAGCGGTTGTACACCATGTCGTTCAACCCTTCGGTGCTGTGCACGGTCGCGCCTACAGGACATACGACCTCGCAGGGCGCGTTTTCACATTGCATGCAGGGCACCGGCTCAAAGAAAGCTTCGGGAGTGTTGCGGTCGCCTTTGTAGTAGGTATCCACCCGCAGCCAGTGCATGTGGCGGCCACGCACCACCTGCTCTTTGCCTACGACGGGGATATTGTTCTCCGACTGGCAGGCGACGATGCAGTTGTTGCATCCCACGCAGGCATTCAAGTCGATGGCCATACCCCAGGCATACGGCTCCTTCGCGTACTCGAATCCCGGCACCGGGGGATAAAGCGTTTCCTCTTCACGGGGCGCCTCCCCCTGGGCGAAGGTGGGATCTTTGCGGTAGTTGGCCAGATCGGTTTCTCGTACGTGTTCACGCGCGCCCACGGGCGTGTCCATCGCCTGCATGCCCTGGGTACAGGCAATTTCGAATGTGTCGCTGAGCTTCCGCACGCTTACGCCGGTGGTGAAGGCAGAGGTCGCGCTGTTCCGAAGCGAGTAGAAGTCGAAGCCGAATCCAGTGCCGGTGCGTCCCGCTCGCCTTCGGCCGTAGCCCAGCAAAACGGTGATCGCATTGTCAGGTTGCCCGGCTTGCACCCAAACGGCGGTACGAAGCTTCTTGCCTTGCAGTTCAAGTTCGACCACATCTTTGCTGTCAACCCCCAGGCGCGAAGCCATTGCCGGCGCGATGTACACCGGGTTATCCCAGGTGATTTTGCTCATCGGCTTCGGCAGCTCCTGCAACCACGGGTTGTTGGAGAAACGTCCGTCCCAAACCGAAGGATCAGCACGGAAATTGATTTCGATGGCCTTGGGGTCGACGCTCTCGCCGGCGCCGAAATCAGCCGATTTTGCCGTGACCTGTTTTGGCCGGAACGCAGTATCGGCAATCCAGCCATCATGCAGCGAACGCCGCCAGGTTATGTCGAAATCCGGGAAGGAATGCTGCTTTTGCCAGTAACTTTTCACTAGTTCATAGCCGGTCGCTTCCGCCTGGCCGGAGAGCAGCGCCATGAATTCATAAAAGCTGCGGCCGTTGTAGAGCGGCGCGATCAGGGGCTGCATAATGCTGACCGTTCCGTCATAAGCGCGCGCATCGCCCCACGATTCGAGGTAATGGGCTTCGTTGACGTGCCAGTGACAGAGTTCGGCAGTTTCGTTTTGATAAAGCCCGACGTGAATGCGAAGCGGAACTTTCGAATTCTTCAGGGCATCGGCAAAACCGAAATCGGCGGGAGCATCGTAAGCTGGGTTTCCGCCCAGGATGATCAGCATATCCACTTTGCCGCCGCGCATGTCGGCGGTCAGTTCACGCAGGGAATTGTTCGAGTTCACCGGGTTGGCGCTGACCGGGTCGGTATGCACCACAGTCTTACCGCTGTTGCCGAGGGCCTCGTTCATGGCATGGGCCAAGGCATGTACGACCGGAGGCTGATTGTCACCAACAATGACGACGCCCGATCCGCGATGAGCTTTCAGGTCAGCCGCCACGGCACGGACGAAAGTTTCCTGCGGTCCAGCCAACTGAAGGGTTCCGGCATTCACACCGACCGCCGTGGCCAGCGCTCGGGCGAACTGCTCGATATCCGAAGCGCGCAACGGGAAACGATGATCCGCCTTGGCTCCCGTGGAAGTCATCGTGCTCTCGACCACGTACATGCGATTCATCGCTTTGTCCGGATCGCGACGCGCGGCGTAATCGCGGGCATAGCGCGCGAAGCCGGGATATCCACCCGCGAGGAAGTTGGCGTCGAGAGAGACGATTACATCGGCGCCTTCCAGCTTGTACTGCGTCTCCAGCGTCTGACCAAAGGCCATCTGCGCGCCGGCGTAGGCATTGTCGCGACTGACCGGCTCATACACATGCCACTTGGCCGCCGGATAAAGCTTGAGAAATGCCTGCAATTGGTCGGCGAGCGCAGGCGAAGAAATATTCTGCGTCAGAATGCGAATTCCAGCCCCTTGCAGGGCTTTCTGCGAAGCCAGCGGGGCGCGGAACGCCTGCAGAAACGACGCCCAGGAATATGCGTCGCCGAGATAGGTCACGGTCTGCGAACGGTCCGGATCGTACAACTCGAGGATGGAAGCTTGAGTGAAGGCGTCGGTTCCACCCAGGCTTGCTTCGTGCCGGTCATTGCCTTCAATTTTTGTCGGCCGCCCCATGTGGCTTTCGACGAGGACAGGGTGAGCGTACCCGCGGAAGTTGAATGCGCTCGCATAATAGAGAGGCCTGCCCGGAACGATTTCTTCAGGCTGCTTGACGTAGGGAACGATCGGCTCCAACGGCTGCTTGGTGCACGCGGTCATTCCCGCGAGTGCAAGGGACGCGCCCATCAATCTCAAGAAGCCGCGCCGCGAGACTCCGTCCAGCCATTCGGAAGCGCCTTTGGGGAACTCGCGATGCATGAGCTCGCGAAATTCCGCGCTGCCCGCCAATTCTTCCAGGCTGCGCCAGTACTCGGGACCTTTGGTGTTCTCGAGCTCCTGCCGGATGGTCACCAGATCCAGCTTGCCCTTGCTGGAAGGGCAAACCTCCTCTCGATGATTCTTCTGTCCGTCCATTTTCATTCCCGCGATCTTCTAATCCTGTTTGCGAACCATCTAACGATGACAGGTGTTGCAGCTGGTGATATCGGTCACGGTGCGCAGCTTGTATTTTTTCACCAGGTAAGTACCCAGCGAGGGCTGATCCATGAAAACTTTTCCGTCCAGGGACAACGGTTTAGTGGTGCTGGGCTGCTCGTACCGCATGTTGAATACCTGGTCGCGGGGCCGCAAATTTTTCTCGGGCGCGCGATGGCATTCCAGGCACCACTCCATTTGCAGAGACGCGTAGTTGTACATGAACGGCATGCGGTCAACCGGCCCGTGACAGCTATTGCAGCCGACTCCCTTATTGATGTGAATGCTGTGGTCGAAATAAACGAAGTCGGGAAGATCATTCACCCGGGTCCAAACCAGCGACTTGCCCGTGCGGTAGCTTTCCCGCACCGGTTCCAGCATGGGTGCGTTGGTCCAGATTTGCGAATGGCAGTTCATGCACGTCTTGGTGGGGGGAATTCCGGCAAAGCGCGAGTTCTCGACCGAAGTGTGGCAGTAACGGCAATCAATTCCCAAGCCGGCGACGTGGTGCTGATGGCTGAAGGGAACCGGTTGCGGGCGCGCCACTCCCGCGTATGTGACGTAGGGCGAACGCTGAATTTCCAACGCCACCCAGAACAGGAAGGAGACGATGAACACCGCCCCAAATATCGTGGCGCGCGAGATTGTGTTAGTACTGCGATGAAAGATCTGAGCCATCGATGATGGAAATTTCCAACGATGCGGGAGCCTCGCCGCAATCCCGGTTATGAAACCTGCACAAGGTTACCCTGCACAGGCAGTCGTGACGGCGCTCACTAAAACGTGTGATTATAACAGGCGCACGGACGTTGCTGGCGGAAGCGGAGCGCATTTCGAAGGAATTTTTAGCGGAGGGAAAACGAGCTGCTTAAATTTTCAGCGATGGTCAAAGCGGGTGCCTCAACTCAGCGCAAGTTCATCACCAGCAGCTTGGGTTCAGTCATCTCTACAATCGCGTACCGCAATCCTTCGCGGCCCAGTCCGGAGTCTTTCAATCCCCCATACGGCATATGGTCGATACGAAAGGTCGGCACGTCTCCCGCGATAAGCCCGCCCAGCTCCAATTCTTCGTAAGCATGGAACAGCAGCTTGGCATCGCGAATGAAAATCCCCGCCTGTAGTCCGTAATCGCCGGCGTTCAATTCCCGGATAACCGCATCGAGCTGGTCGTAGGGTTCGATCGTCGCCACCGGCGCGAACAGTTCGCGGCAATTCACCTTCATATCTGGTTTGGTGCCGGTAAGGACCGTGGGCTCGATCACCGAACCATTTCTCTTCCCGCCAGCCAGCAAGCGAGCTCCGCCGCGCAGCGCCTCCTGGATCCAATCCAGGGAGCGCTCCACGTCAGATCCGCGGATCAGCGGGCCCACGTCGGTGCTCTCGTCCAGGGGATCGCCGGTGCGGAGCTGGGTCGCACCCGCCAGGAAGGCATTGGTGAACTGCCCATACACCGACCGCTCTACCAGGATCCGCTGTACCGAAATGCAGCTCTGGCCGGCATAGCTGAAGGCGCCGGTGACGCACCGTTCCGCGGCGTAAAGCACATCGGCGTCGCTGTGCACGATAACGGCGGCGTTACCGCCCAGCTCAAGAAGAACTTTTTTCTTTCCCGAGTTCCGCTTAATGGCCCATCCGACGGGAGCGCTGCCGGTGAAGCTGATCAGCTTGATGCGGTCGTCGCTCACCAGCAAGCCCGCATCTTCATTGGAGAGAGGCAGCACGTTCAGTCCCCCATCCGGCCACCCGGCCTGCTGTACCGCCTCCGCCAGAAGCAGAGCGCTCAAGGGAGTTTGCGGCGCCGGCTTCAAGATCATCGAGCAGCCGGCAGCGATTGCGGGCGCAATTTTGTGGGCAACCAGGTTAAGCGGGAAGTTGAAGGGAGTGATCCCAAGAATCGGACCGAGTGGGAATCGCTTTACGATTCCCCAGCGGCCGGCGGTGTATTCCTGCCAGTCGAGGGGAAGATACTCCCCATAAATCCGGGTGCTTTCCTCGGCGGCAACGGTAAAAGTGAAGACGGCACGGTCCACTTCGGAGCGTGCAGCGCGTATTGGTTTGCCCGCTTCCTGGGCGATGGTCCGGGCAAATTCCTGCTTCCGCTCGGAAATGGTTTCGGCTACGCGCCGGAGCACGCGTTGTCTTTCAAAGGCGGGCAAACGTCGAGTCGTCCCGAACGCCTTGAGAGCGGCTGCAGCCGCGGCTTCCGCATGCTGCCTTTTGCCCTGAAAAATCTGCGCGATGACAACCTGATCGTACGGCGCGCGGACTTCCAACACATCGCCCTCTTCGATCCACTTGCCATCGAGGAAAAAACCACGAGTGAGTGTGGGAGCAGCGGTCAACTGCGACATCTGGAATTCCTCCGAACGGATGCGGCCTCGAAGATTATAGGACTTTATTTAAGCCGCTGCGCGGTCTTCATCGTAAGCCGTTATACTTGCCCGAAAAATGGGTATCCTGGAAATTGCAGAGCAGCTGCGCAAGAGAAGTGTCTCGCCTGTGGAGCTTACCCAATACTGCCTGCAACGCATAACGAAGCTGAACCCTCTGCTCAATGCCTTCATTACCGTCACCGCCGACTCCGCAATCGCGGAAGCCAGGCAGGCAGAGCAGGAAATCGGACAAGGCAACTGGCGGGGTCCGCTGCACGGGATTCCTGTCGGACTAAAAGACCTGATTGACACCGCAGGCGTGAAAACGACCGCCGCCAGCGCATTGCTCAAAGATCGAATTCCAACCAGGGATGCCGAAGTTGTCCGCAAGTTGAAAGCTGCAGGAGTGGTAATCCTGGGAAAACAAAACCTGCACGAATTCGCCTATGGCGGCAGCTCGATCATCAGCTATTTTGGAGAGGCGCGGAACCCGTGGAATCCGGAGCACATCACCGGAGGCTCCTCAGGAGGGTCGGCCGCCGCGGTTGCCGCCGGCTTGGGCTTTGCAGCCATCGGCACGGACACCGCCGGTTCGGTGCGGGAGCCGGCCGCCGCATGCGGGATTGTGGGTCTTAAGCCCACCTACGGCCGCGTGAGTGTTGAGGGTGTAATTCCGCTTTCGATTTCTCTGGACCACGTGGGGCCGCTCACGACCACCGTGGCGGACGCAGCCGCCGTTTTCGATGCGATCGCAGAGTCGGCTCCCAAGGCGGCGCCGGGAATTGCCGGCCAGCAGCCTATTTCCACGGCAGGAACCCGCAATCTGCGAATTGGAGTACCCAGGAAATATTTCTTCGACGACCTGGATTCGGAGATTTCAGCTGCGGTCGAAGATGCGCTCACGACCTTCAAGAAAATTGTTTCGCAGGTAAGCGACATCGAACTGGATGTGCCAGAAGATCGGTCACTCCAGAGCGCCGAGTCCTATGAGTATCATGCTGAGTCCCTAACCAGGGCGCCGGAACTGTACGACCCGGAGACCTTGCGCAGAATACGCGCAGGCGAAAAATACAGCGCCGGGGACCGCGCCCGCGCAATAACCGAACTGCAACAGGAACGTCGCAAGATTCAGTTAACCTTCCGCGAGGTTGACGTGCTGGTCACACCTACTCTGCCGGTTACTCCTCCGCGGATTGCGGATTTGAAACACCATCCGGAGAAACTCCGGCCGGCGGAGCTTGTGCTGCTGCGGAACACGCGTCCATTCAACGTCTGGGGATTGCCGGCGATTTCGATTCCGTGCGGCTTTACCCGGGAAGGCCTGCCGATAGGTTTGCAGATCGCCGGGCCGCATTGGAGCGATTCGACTGTTCTGGCGGTGGCCAGAGCGTACGAGCGAGTTACCGAGTGGCACAAGAACAAGCCATCACTTTGAGCGCACGACGTATGTCTAGCGCGAAGGAAGAGATTGGCTTACAAATGTCGTCAAATCCTTGCTGAACTTGATCAGCGAATCCGTATCCAGATAAACCATATGACCAGACAGGTAAGTCGCGTAAGAAACATTCTTCCGCAAGTTCTCCGGCAGATCTAAATGATCCATGGTGTAATTGGCGGCGAAATACGGCGTGGCCAAGTCATAGAATCCTTCCATGACCAGGACACGCATGTAAGGATTTTTTGCCATCGCCTCGCGCAGTCCGGTAGCGGTGTCGGGGAAACCTTTCTCCGCCGAACCCCACTCCCACTTGAAATCCTCGGCTCCGAAAGCGAACACACGATACGGCATATCCGTCTTGTAGCCTAATTCCGAGCGCACGTAGTTGTTGAATACCGAAGTGTAAGGCGGCAGAGTTGCCGACATGCCGGGGTCATAAAAGGGTGTATCGAGCAAACCGTTGGGATCTATTCCGGTGAAACGCCCGTCCAGCCGCCCGACACGCAGTTTCTGATCGAGCAGCAGATTGTGGGTGAATTGCGCGACATCAATGCGCAGATTGGCCTGTTCCAGGATGTCTTTCTTTAATCCCGTGTAGCGCGACATCTGTTCAATCACTGTCTGGCGCTCCTGGGGGGAGAGAGCATCACCTTTCGCAAGCGCCCGCGCGTAGTCATTGGCCGCCCAGTGCTCGACGTCGCGACGCGTCTTGTCCAGGTCCTGCATAAGGTCGGCCGGCAACCTCTTGTGGTACGCGGCAATCATCGTGTACGAGGGCAGAACCAATACATAAGGCAGATCGTTCGCCTTGGTGAATTCGAGAGTCTGGAAATCGAGCGCCGAGGAGAGCAGCGTAATTCCGTTGAAGGAAATCCCGTTGTCCGCGAGATAGGCGACCACGCCGGCTGCCCTTGTGGTGCCATAGCTCTCCCCCACAATGAATAACGGAGAAGCCCAGCGGTCGTAACGCGTGATGTAGGCGCGGATGAACTCGCCGAATGCCTTTATATCGCCGTTGAGACTGAGAAATTTCTTCGTCTGTTCGGCGTCAGCGGCGCGGCTGAACCCGGTGCCAATCGCATCCACCAGCACCAAATCGGTCAGGGGAAGCGCGGTGTACTGGTTATCTACGCCCCGATAGGGCGGAGCAGGCATAAAACCCGCAGGCTGCATTTCCACTCTCTTTGGACCAAGCGCACCCATATGCAGCCACACGGTTGCTGAACCCGGCCCGCCATTAAAAGCGAATGTGATTGGGCGCTTGCTCACATCCTGGTTGTCGAGAGTGTAAGCGACGAAAAACATTTCCGCGTCGATCCTGCCGTCTCCTCGCTTAACCGGGAGCCGGCCAGCGGTCGCCGTATAGTTCAGCGGCTTTCCCCCGATCGTGGCCTGATGATGGGTGACAACGGGCGCAACTTCCGTCATGTCATAGCGCTCTTCTTTGTCATCCGGCGGCTTAGCGGTCTCGGTCTTAGACGCCTCCGGCTTGCCGGTTTCGGCGGGTTGATTGTCCGGCTTCTTGGCGCTGGTTTCGGCAGGCTTGGTTTTCGGCTTTTGTCCTTCGGCTCCTGCGGTCAGCAAACAACCAATAACAAGAAAGGCGGCGAGTAAAGATCGCATGAACGCTCCCGAGGTAAGTTGTACTTTGCGGAAATACAATACTGGTCCTTGGGTTGATTGGCAAAATGAACAGAGCGAGGGTGTCTTTGTGGAGAAGTAATTCTACCTATAGTTCCAGCTGGGCGTGAACCGTTCCATCCTCGGCGTCGGTGCTAACGCGGAAGCCTAGCTTCTGGCAGATCGCTTGCATTTCACGATTTTCGACGAGCACCGTGCATTGCAAACGTTTCAGCTGCTCGGTGCGGGCAATTGCAATCAGCCGCCGATAAAGCTCGGTGCCAATTCCAAGGTGCTGGAAGCGGTCATCAACCAGAACCGCCAGCTCCGCCTCCTCGCGAGCGTGTAATTTGCTGAGCCTGCCCACTGCGATCACCTGAGAGGTGCCCCCCTTGTCCTTGTACTCCCCGACCAGGACCATCTCACGATCGTAGTCCGTAAAGCAGATTCGCCGCAGGCGTTCGTGTGCGGTCCGCTGACTCAACTTCAGCGGCTGGAAATAACGCAGGTAAACCGTTCGCTCAGAAAGTTTCTGATGGAAACTGACCATCAGGGGCTCATCCTCGGGACGGATAGGCCGGATAATAAGTGACTCGCCATTCTTCATTGCCCACAAAGAAACATATTGGCTGGGATACGCCCTGATGGCATGGCACGGCAACTGCTCCTCCCGGGTCTCAGGCGGATAGAGAATCACGCGCGCATCGAGCGCCAGCATGCGTTCAGGGGAGGCCAACAGCGGGTTGATGTCAATTTCCTTGATCCATCTCTGCTCCACGACGAGCTGGCTGAAGCGCACCAGCAATTCTTCCAGCGCAACAATATCTACGGGTTTGCGCCCACGCACACCGTTCAGAGCTTCGAAAATCCTGGTCTGTTCCATCATTCGGCGCGCCAGGGTCGTGTTAAGGGGTGGCAAGCCGAGGGCGCGATCTTTGAAGACCTCCACCAGCTGCCCGCCGGTACCGAACAAGATTACCGGCCCGAACTGCGCATCGACATTACTGCCGAGAATGAGCTCATAACCGTCCAGCTTCACCATGGGCTGGACCGTCACGCCCAAAAAACGATCCGCTCCTGCGCGTTCTGAGACAGCTTCCTTAATGGCTCTGTAAGCCTGCCGAACCTCAGTTTGGTTCTGCAGATTAAGTTGAACTCCTCCGACATCGGTCTTATGCGTAATGCTTTCCGAGTGTAGTTTCACAACGACAGGAAAGCCGAGTTGCGCGGCAATGGATACTGCGTCATCCTCGTTGCGGGCGG
>Ga0310810_10004287_pt1 | contig 15746 bp, 11 predicted proteins | sample NCmetagenome_FD_207641 | JGI IMG/M metagenome (GOLD analysis project Ga0310810, IMG submission 207641) | Soil microbial communities from experimental microcosm in Duke University, North Carolina, United States - NC | ecosystem: Engineered > Artificial ecosystem > Soil microcosm > Unclassified ...
ATCTCGTCCAGGAACATGGTGCCGCGATTGGCCAGCTCAAAGCGGCCCACACGTTGCGCAATCGCGCCCGTGAATGCCCCCCGCTCGTGGCCAAACATTTCGCTTTCAAGCAATCCTGTGGGAATCGCCGCGCAGTTGAGTTTTACGAACCCGTTCGACTGGCGCGAGCTTAAGTTATGCACAGCACGCGCAATTAGCTCTTTGCCGGTCCCGGTTTCGCCGTATATCAGTACGGTGGAATCGGTGGGCGCCACAGTCTCCACTTCCTGCAGCACGCGGCGCAATGCCTCGCTCTTGCCGACGATCTCCTCGAACTTCAACTCGGTTCGGATTTCGCCTTCGAGGTAGAGTTTTTCTTGCGCGAGCTTGTTCCGGGTCTCCGACACCTCGCCAAATGCCCATGCGTTTTCGACGGCGATCGCAACTTGGCGCGCGATCTGCCCGAGAAACGCAAGATCCTCCTGGGCAAAAGCGTGCTCACGCCAACTCCCCAGACTGAGGACGCCCACGATGCCTCCGCGCCCTTTCATAGGCACATGCGCTAACGACTGGACCCCCACCCCGGGCAAGAAGGACTCCTCTTCGATCTCTTGCTTAGAAAGAATGACGGGTTCGCCAGAGATAAACACTCGAAGTGCGCTGGCTTTTTCGTCGGCAGGAGGCTCGAAGCCTTCTTCAATGATCCCCGGATTGTCCGGAAAATCAAGCGCGTAAAGCCTCAGCTTCTTATCTTCGGGGCTTGGCAGGTCGATTCCCACGCCGTCGCATTGCATGACACGGCGAATGTTCGCGGAGACTTCGCGAAGCACGTCCCGCAGATTGAGGTTCGACACCACCCGATTGGTCAGGTCTAGAAGCAGTTCCAAGCGCTCCTGCGCGCGCTGCGACGCCTGAAAATTGGTGGCATCATCCATCGCCAGGGCGATCTGATCGGCAACTAGCGAGCAAAATCGCACCTCCTCCCGGGAGTAGGCGTCGCGATGGACACTGGCGATCACTAAGCTGCCGAGTCGCCTGTGCGCAGTGCTTAAAGGAAGGGCACAGACTGATTGCAACCCTGCTTGGCGCATCATGGCGATTGAAGCTGTAAAGCGCGTCTCCCAATCGAGGTTGGGGAGAACTACGGTTTCCTGATTTCGGTATATCCAGGCGGCCAATGTCTCTTCCTTGTCGATTTCGGAAGGCAGGGAACGCGGCTTTCGGCAACCAGAACAGAGATGCCAGTTAATCTTGTTCGAGCTCTCATCGTACTGCGCAATCGCGTCAAACTGAATGACTTGGCCAAGCTCCTCGATCAAGAGTCGAAAAAGGTCCTGGGGGTCCTTCTGAGCGCGCACCGAGGCAGCAATGCGAATCAAAGACTCGTATCTTGCGGCCGTAGACTGATGCGAATCTATGTCCAAGGCCGGTGAAGTCAACATTTATTGAAGTGCCGCCTTATTCGGTTTGGATGCAAGAGGTCGGCGGAGGATTCGCAAAAAAATACGGAAATCTCCCGCCAGCCTGGGGCGGCGAAATGCCGCGCGTCCGGAAGCTCTCATCTATGAGCCTTCCGCTGGCGGACTCCGGCTGGTTGGCATTGACTTCATCGTGGACGTGGCTACTTGGAGGCGCGCCACCTGCGCTGCGAAGGCTTGTGATATGGGTATATAGTCGATAGCCGTCGGGACCGTTCAGAGCTCTTTCATGAGCCTCCCAGACGGGCGACAGGGAGGGTCGAAATATGGTGGATCGACGCAGCTTTCTTGCTCTTCTGGCGGCCCCAGCTCTGCCCGCAGCCAGCCGCCGCACAACGGTATCGATTGACGGCGACCGTTTCATGATCAACGGCAAGCCGACCTACGCAGGACGGCAATACAAGGGAATGCGGATCGAGGGCCTGCTTATGAACTCGCGCATGGTGCAGGGTATCTTCGACGATCTCAACCCTGAGACACGCTCTCGCTGGGCCTATCCGGATACCCAGAGATGGGACCCCGACCGCAACACGCGCGAATTCGTCGCGGCGATGCCCGAGTGGCGGAGCTTCGGACTGCTGGCGTTCACCATCAACCTGCAGGGTGGCAGCCCCGAGGGATACTCAAAAGTCCAGCCATGGCACAACAGCGCCTTCCGGTCCGACGGCTCGCTGCGGCCCGACTATATGAGCCGGCTGGAACGCATACTGGACCGGGCGGATGAACTCGGTATGGCGCCGATCGTCAGCTTGTTCTACGCAGGGCAGGATCAACGACTCGAAAGTGACGATGCCGTTAAAGCTGGCGTTCGCAATGCGATCGAGTGGCTCGGCGGCAAGGATTATCGAAACATCCTGATCGAGGTGGCTAACGAATGTGACAATCGCGGCTACGACCGCGACATCCTCAAAGCGCCGCGAATTCATGAACTCATCGAGCTTGTAAAATCAATTCGGCTAGGCGGCAGGCGGTATCTCGCGGGAGCCAGCTTCAACGGTAACCGGATCCCGACGGCGAGCGTCGTCCAAGCCTCGGATTTTCTGCTGCTCCACGGCAATGGTGTCACTGATGCGAACCGGATCGCCGAAATGGTGGAGCAGACGCGAAAGGTCGAGGGTTATCGGACCATGCCCATCCAATTTAACGAAGACGATCACTTCGACTTCGATAAACCGGTCAATAACATGATGAAAGCCCTCGGCTCTTACGCCTCGTGGGGTTACTTTGACCCTTATGCGGATGGGTATCAGACGGTACCGGTGAACTGGGGCATCAACACTGATCGCAAACGAGCTTTCTTCAGCCTCGTAAAAGAGGTGACTGGATCGTAGGCCGAGCTGCCGTTTTGACACCGCACCAGCGGACGTGGGCAGAGGCACGTTCGCGAACCTCGCGTATACTGCCGTCTTAGAGCGATAGCTGCACGGTTCTAATCCTAGTCAAAGGAAGACGGTGTGCGCCGATACTCGGTCTTTTTTTGTTACCAGCCGTGCTGTCAAGCGTTGCATTCGCTCACGAGTTAATCGGTCCTGCTCCCACTACCAGCCAGTGGGCGACCGCGTCAGCTAATGGTTACATCGTGGTCTTCGCTCAAGGAACGAGTCCAACGTGCGCGCTAACGTAGTTATCGTTGCTGGTGCCGGACTGCGCCACAACTACTTTGGCATGGATGCCGCAGCTGTCACAGTGCTGAACACAAGTGTCCTCGAAACCCTGAAACGAAGTGCGGGTGTCGTCAGAGTAGTGCCGGACTTCACAACCAGACAAAGGGTGGCAAAAGAGGTCCCCAGCCCACCAACACCTCTTTGATTTAAGCTGCCCGTCAAGGTGCGATTTCGGAAGTGGTTTCCCCAACCAGTTTGTGCTTAGCTGAAGGTTTGAAGAAACAAACAAACCATCTTCTGCCAACCGGCTCGCATTCCTGCAAGTGTGAGAAAGTCCGGCATGCGCCTAAGCTGGTCGTGCTCACCGGCGGACCAGGCGGGGGAAAGACCGCGGTACTTGAAATGGCCCGGCGGTACTTTTGCCAGCATGTTGCGATTGCGCCTGAAGCAGCCAGTATCGTTTTCGGCGGTGGATTTCCCAGGTCGGATACGACGAAGGGCCGCCGCGCAGCCCAACGAGCCATTTTCTTCGTGCAGAGGGCTCTGGAAACAATCGCCCTCGAAGGCCGGCAGTCGGCGGTGATCCTATGTGATCGGGGAACTCTCGACGGACTCGCGTATTGGCCCGGTTCACGCCAGAGTTTTTTTGAGGAATTCGATGTCAATTTCGAGGAGGAATTGAGCCGTTATTCGGCTGTCGTCCACATTGAAGTCCCGGCGTTGGCGTGGGGCTACGAGAAGAATCGGCTCCGGAAGGAAAGCGTATCCGAAGCGCGGAAAATAGACCAGCGCATCGCCCAGGCGTGGAGCGGGCATCCTCGAGTCATGACTGTGAGCGCCGAAGCCGGTTTTTTGGACAAGCTGGCTTACGCAATCGAACTCCTGCGGGGTGAGCTCCCCCCGTGTTGCCAGACTCACTTGCACGCGGTCGCAGAGAAAACGAACTGAGCATCAGGAGATTCGGGGTCTCACCGCCATAAACGGGTCATAAGAGTCTCCTGCTCGAAACTAGCTTTGTTGGTCCGCGCAGGAAGATGACGCCCACCGGCGACTCAGATGCAAGCAGCACGGCCAGACGCGGAGGACGGATTTCTTGTCTGTTCCCCCGTTTTGTGCAGGGCGGGAGTGGCGCGAAGCCAGTTCCAATATGACCTGTAACGCGCAAACCGGTGATGGGCCTTCCGTCCCGATGTCCGCAAAGGAGGTGCACCGGATAATTGAATCGAAGTAAAGCTATTTGAAAGCCGGAAATATGGCGATGCGGTCGCCCCGGAAGGACCCTGCCCAAAGATCATTGCCGATCGGGATTGCCACGCTGCCCATTCCCAGCAGCTACGCTGCTGTTCTATCTCGGTAGGAGGGAGTTCTAGTGAGAACTATCACGATCTCTTCTAACCTTACCGAAGTGACTTAGGCACCTTCTAATAAGCGGTCGAGTATTCTGGCAGTTTCTTCATCGACATTCTCGTAAAAAGCGGACTCCCCGAATGTTGCGAGATTCCTCGAACGGGTCTCATCGCATCAATGATCGTGTAACCGCCACGTGAACGTCAAACGATGCGCTGGGCTCGCGGAGAGCGCCAAGTCAAGTCGAGGGCGCTTCCAAGGATACGCCTCAGCTGAGGTTCAGCTTGAAGTAACCTGATTGCATGAAGTATTCGACGCTTGGGGCGACCGTACTTATGGCTCTATCGGTTTTTGCACAAGAACCAGCGTTCCGAACATCATCTGGCAATCCGTATCCTAGCGTGATCTCGAAAGTCCAACCTCAATACACTGAACGAGCGAAGAAGGCCGGTTTGGAAGGAGAGGCGGTTATCGCAGTGACGATCGATGAGAATGGCGTCCCAAGAGATCCGACGTTCCTGAGATTCTACAATGGAACCGGTCAGATCCATGATTCCCTTGGACTCAGTGAGATGGCGACTTCGGCTATCCTCCTTTGGCGATTTAATCCAGCGAGGAAAGAGGGGAAGCCTATTACATTTCGATCCACACATAATGTTGAGTTCAGGCTTCCAAAATAGTTTCATAATCGTTTTGACAAAAACGCTCGGTTCCCAAGTTGATGCGAGATCGATGGCCGAATAATAGGGTTCCCGTCTAGCCGCCGCGCCCCCGCCCTCCTGGTCCTGAGGCTGGGCGCACTGACGCGGGCTTATGTGTGACACGTATTCGCTCGGATGGACGCGATGCGGACGCAGTGACGCATATGGACCTCAAACTTTTTCTGAGCCGCTAAGGAATCCGCTAAGGTGACGGAATCCGGCAGCACGCGAAAGCCTCTAACTCATGATTATTTTGGTGGGCGGTCACAGGATCGAACTGTGGACCTCCTGCTTGTAAGGCAGGCGCTCTAACCGGCTGAGCTAACCGCCCGGTCAATGAGTTAAGTGTTTTTGCCTGCTCCGAACGCTCATTTAGGGGAAACCGTGACGCGCGACTCCGCTAATCCGACACGTGACCCATTATAGCGAGCATCGTCCCCTTTGGTAGTGTCTCAGTTTGAAATATAGCGGGCCATCAGACGCCAACCTTTGCTCGTAACCCATAACGCGGCAAATATGATCCACCCGATTGCGCCACTGAAGGCCAAGGCCAGAATGGAAATGTACAAGATCGCCAGCGGCGTCTGCCATGCGCTGGGGTCGGTGTCCGAAGATGTCATTATATTGAGATCGAATATCGTAAAGAACGCAAAGGCGAAGCTTAAGCTTGTAACCATGGAGATTGGAACAACGGTAAATGCGCGGTTGCGTCGTACCATGGGGCTATTTTGTAGTTTCGGAATTGGCCGACCAAGTACCCGTTCGAGGCTCATTATTACCGCGATAGCGGCGGCAAGCACAATGAAGGCATAGATGGTCACCATGATCGTGATCATCATGACTCTCTCGATGTGGTACATACGCGCCCTGATCGTATCACGCTCTGGTCGGGCGCATCAGTTCGCCAGCATCGCGATTTCCTCTAGCTCCCAAACGCGGTCGGAAACCCCAGCGGCCATCGCAGGCGTTATGCGAAGACTTGTGGATACGGGCGAAGTTGTAATGCATCGCTCCCTTTCGTATACCGCCTCGGCCGCGTCGTGCTTAATCCTGATACCGAGTTGCTGCCAAGCTAATGCGTCCGGTAGACTTTGTGGAGGCACTAACGGAGGAAACCAATGGCTACGCGTGACCATGTCCTGCGCGTCCTCCGCGGATCCGAAGCGTCGCGGATTCGCTTCACAATTCCCGCAGCGGGCGGTTTCACCATCAACTCTGTGACGTTCCATCGGGTGGCGCAGGCCATCGAGCGCAATCATATTCAGGTCAAAGTCGTGACCAACTTCCCAGCCGGCGTTGGCGCGCTGTACCATCCAGACACCAATACCGTCGACACGCCTCCACTGCTGGGGCGGGTGAGCGAGGGCTTGCTTCTGCATGAGTGCACGCATGCGGCTTTCGATTTGGGCAACGTGGGGATTGCTGCAGTGGCGGATGAAGCCGCGGCGTACGTCGTGGACGCGTTGTATTTTCGCATGACCGGCCTGCAGCGGCCACGCTGGAATGCGCAACTGCATGCTCTCGCCGGGAACGTCGCCGATGGATTACTGCGCCAGTACCAGCGGGGAAGCCCACGGGTTCCGGCCGTCGACACCGCTCAATGGCTGGCATTGGGATTCTTCATCATGTCTCACCCCGTCTATATTGCCGGACCCGCGGGTCACGGTGAAAGCTACCTCCACAACGGGTGATCTGCAGCGATTCGCGCCGGCGGGCTTTTCCTCCCTGCGCGCGATCTATGTGCTTTTCTCGCGGCCAAAATGCCTCTCCGCTATTTGGCCGCTTTCTGCTGTTCCGCCAGTTTCTCTTTAAAATTCTTCTCCTGAAGATCGAGGTGCGCACGGTAGCCCGCCGGATCGATAAACGGATTGGGTCCTCCGTCCTTCAGCTTTGCGTATTTCTCGGGCATTCCGTAAAAGCGGCTGTGCGACGCGAGGAACACGTCGCAAGGCAGCGCGCGCAGCACCTTGAAGCCGCGCACGTAATCGTCGGCAATTTGCGGATAATCCTTGTTGTTCACCAATATATAGCCGGGATTCACGCCAATGCTGCCCAGGATAACTACGTTATAGGTCTTGCCTTTGTCCTGCGCTTTGAGCGTCCATGTCGTGCAACCCTTGGTGTGCCCCGCGGTCAGATGCGCCACCAGCGTGACGCCACCCAGTTTGACTTCCTCCCCGTCGTGGATCACTCGATCCATAGGATGCGGTTTCCCCTGCGGCGTCATGCGGCTGAGCGCGGGGACGTCCTGATCCATCACCACCACCTGAGCCCCCGTCAGTTCCTTGACCAGCGCGTCACCTTCCATATGGTCGCCGTGCGCGTGGCTACCCAGCAGGATTTTGATATCCGTGAACTTGAAACCGAGTTTTTCCACCGCGGCACGAATCTGCGGAACGGTGGTTTCAAAGTCGCTGTTGATCAGGATGTGTCCCGCCGGCGTGGTGATCAAAAACGAGCCAAGATCCTGGGTGCCTACGAAGTAGATATTGTCAATCACCTTGAACGGTGGGAAGGGCGTGTTGAAGGTCGCGTGCGGATCCTGCGCCGCCATCCGCGCGGCACCCAGCGCGATCAACAGCAGACTAGAAAACACCTTGACCGTTGGTTTCATGTTTCCTCCACTTCGTGCCAGTGTACACCTACTCGAAGCGCAGCAGTTCGGCGATCCGCTGTTCGGATAATCCGCTTTTTTCGATCGCGACCTGACGAACCGTGCGGTTGGTTTCGTAGGCTTCTTTGGCTATGGCTGCTGCGCGGTCATAGCCGATTTCGGGCGTCAGCGCCGTCGCCATGGCCAGCGACTGTTCCACCAGCGCGCCGGTCTTTTCCCGATTCGCTTCGATTCCATTCACGCAGCGTTCCGTAAAGTTGCGGGCGCCCGCGCTCAGCAGCTCGATCGAATCCAGCAGGTCGTACGCGATCACAGGCATCATCACGTTCAATTCGAAATTGCCCGCGGCGCAAGCCCAGGTGATAGTCGCGTCGTGGCCGATGACCTGCGCGCAGATCATCAGCAGACTTTCCGGGATGACCGGATTCACCTTGCCCGGCATGATGCTCGACCCGGGCTGCAATTCCGGCAGGCGGATCTCGCCCAGCCCGCCCCGTGGCCCCGACCCCAGCCATCGAATGTCGTTGGCGATCTTGGTCAAGGCCACCGCGCAGGTCTTTAGCGCACCGCTCAGAAACGACAGGGCGTCTTTCGCCGCCTGCGCCTCGAAGTGATTGCGCGCCTCGCGAAACGGCAGTCCGGTGCGCTGCGCAATCAACGCGATGGTTCGCACCGCGAATCCGGGAGGCGCATTCACGCCGGTGCCGACCGCGGTTCCGCCCAGGGGCAGTTCATAAATGCCGTCCAGTGCCAACGTGAGGCGTTCGGCGCAAGATCTGACTTGCCGCGCATAGCCGCTGAATTCCTGGCCCAGTCGCATGGGCGTCGCGTCCTGCAGATGCGTGCGCCCGATCTTGATCACGTCCCAGAATGCAGCGGCGCGATTTTCGAGAGCGGCCGCGAGCAGTTCCAGCGCCGGCAGCAGTTGGCTCCGCACCTCCACCGCCGCGGCGATATGAATGGCCGACGGAATCACATCGTTGCTCGACTGGCTGCGGTTGACATGGTCATTGGGATGGACGTTTGCCAGCCGCGCGATGACCTCATTTGCGTTCATGTTGGTCGACGTACCACTGCCGGTCTGAAACACGTTAACCACGAATTGTTCGTAATGCTCGCCTCCCGCAATGGCATCGGCAGCCGGTTCGATGGCCGCTGCCGTCTCCGGCGGCAGCGTACCCAGGTCGGCATTCGCTCGAGTTGCACAGGCTTTCACCAAGCCCAGCGCTTTAATCAGCGGGCGCTGAAAGCGGTGGGGCCCGACGGGGAAGTTCTCCACTGCCCGCTGCGTCTGGGCCCCATAGAGAGCCCCGGCGGGCACGCGCACCTCGCCCATACTGTCGCGCTCGTTTCGAAAAAATTCAGGGTCCATGGCAGCATGATACTCCGCTCGGACCCTGCAACAGCGCCCCCGACGATCAAACTTCAGCCGACGCTACAGCCAGCCCGCCTTAGTTCGAAAAACCTCATGGCCAGGTTGAATCCGGGATGCGAAAATCGGGCAGCCGCCGATTCGCCGCGCAAAATTTACAGCGTGCCCGAACGTCCAATCCGCTCATCGGCGTGCGCTGGCAGTGGATTCCGCGCATTGCGCATGGCCGCAACTGCAGAGGATATCTGCGGTCTTCGCCTCGCCTTCGCAATACGTGCTGCAATAGTCACTATCTTTCTTGGCGACGCAGTGGCAACTGGGATGGGCGCATTTCTTTGGAGTTTCCATGTTGATCCCAGGTGCACTTTGCTTGCCGAACCACTACGCGGCGATTCTAATAGCCGTAGTAGCCGTCGTAGTATGGATCGACGCCGCAGTTAGGGTCTGGGTACCAATTGCCGAACTGGTCGTAGTAGCCATTGGGATTGCAGTAGGTCCCCTCGTAGTAACCGAATCCGTAGCTATAACCGGGATAGTAGTAACTTCCATAGTATCCGCCATAGCCGCCGTAATATCTGCCGCCGCCGTAATATCTGCCACCGCGATAATAGCCCCCGTGGCCGCCTCGTTCAAACCCACGCCCGCCGCCACCAAAGTGGCCGCCGCCGAACCCGCGGCTCGAGAACCCTCCGCGTCCAGCAAAATTCTGTCCACCGGAGAATCCACGCGAACCACCCGAGAATGAACGTCCTCCGCCGCTAGGCCCTGCGAAATGCTGGCCGCCGCCGGAGAACCCGCGTCCGCCGCCGCCACCGGAGAATCCGCGTCCCCCGGTGCCACCCGAAAAGTGTCCCCCACCACCGCCAGAAAACCCGCGTCCCCCACCACCGCCAGAAAACCCGCGTCCGCCGCCACCGCCGCCCGAAAAATGCCCGCTACCGCCGCCCCCACGCCCATCGCCCCCACCGCCTCCGTGCCCGCCGCCGCGCTGCGCGAACGTAACGCTGGGAGTAACAAGCATCAACACGCCAGCCAGCAATCCAGTAAGCGCGAATTTGAACGGAAACAATTTCTGTCGCATGGGGGACCTCATTTCACCACCCAATATGCACACGGACTGCCATTTACAACTTATTGATAATACAGATTTAGATTTGCAGCAAGGTGGCTGATTACAACCAAGTCCGGTTGCCATGGGCCGATTCGGAGGTGAGGGAGACTTGCAGTGAATGTTGAGACAAGTATGCTGCAGTTTCGAGATTGTATCGTCCGGTCTCGCAGTGTAGCCGGACCGTGCAGAATTTCAAGGATGTCACCGCGCTAGAAAAGGGAACCAACATAGACGGTAATCCGGCGAGGGATCCAGCCGCCAGCGGCTTCCTTCCTCCGCTAGGGAGGAAAATCATCCCGTTTCATCAGCTGTGTTCTCTCCATCTCGACGCGCTGTCAAAATCCATAGGGAGTGCGCTGATCTTATTGGATGCGTAGCGCTTCAGAAGGACTGGAATTTGCGGGTTATCTGTGGCGCCGCCGGGCTCTACTGGCGATTGCCTGCACGAGTGCGCTCACGCTCGCCGGAATCGGCAGCGTGCTCCTGCCAGCCCGCTATACGGCGACGGCCAGTATTCTGATCGAGCCGCCGGGGGGTAACGATCCTCGATCGGCTACTGCCGTCAGCACCGTCTATCTAGAGTCGCTGAAGACCTACGAGCGCTTGGCGTCCAGCGACACTCTTTTTGAGCACGCGCTCGATGAGCTGCACATCCGCCAAAGATATCCGGGAGTCAGCACCGAATCACTCAAACGACGGATTCTGGAAGTCTCCAAACCCGCCAGCACGACAATCCTCGATATCAGCGCCACTGTGAGCGATCCTAAGAGCGCTCAAGCACTGGCACAGTACATCGCGGAGCGTACTGTCGCCTTGCAGGTATCCCTCGACCGGCAAACCGATGAGGACCTGTCAAAAGAACCGCAGCGAATTTTCGACGCCGCCAAGGCCCGGCGGCAGGCGGCGGAAAAAGCCAAGGATCAATTCACCAAGGCAACACCGCTCGAAGCGCTTGACAAAGAAGTGCTTCTTACGGGAGAGCTGAAATTAGAAGTGGGGAAGGAATTGGCAAGGGCGCGAGCCGAATTGGCGAATTACATAGGCCAGCAACAAGCGCCTCAACCCAATGATATCGGCGAAGGGCAGTCGGGCTGGACCCGGTTCCAGATTACAGCCACTCGCACCAAGATTCGGGACTTGGAAAGCCAGGATCGCCAGTTGCTGCAAGCCTTGAACGCGAAGGGCTCCTTACTCGAAGACCTAAGGCGCAAACGCGATGCGCTGGATGCGGAACTGAAATCGGCACGGGCCGACGAGGAAGCAGAGAACACCAAGCTTAGCGACGTGAAATCCTCATCCGCGGCCCGCGGAGTTCGGCTCAAGATCCTCGATCCGGGAATTGTTCCGCAGCGGCCCAGCTTCCCCAATCTGCCGTTAAACCTGGCAGTTGCCCTGGTACTTTCGCTCCTGGCGTCCATCGGATACGTTGCAATTCGATTCGCTTATGACCGTACCCGTGACACACGCCATGACCCGGTTTTCAGCAGACACTCGGAAGCGCTCCGGTGACTCTTCGAGGCTTCGAACTCCGCCGTCCCGGCGCGCCGGGACTCTTCGCGATCGCGTTGGGAGTGTGGTCGGCGATGGTTGCCCTGATGCCCAGCACCAACGGCAGGCTGCTGCTGGTGATCCCCCTAGTGTTGACTACATTGTTTTACTGGATAATCCTGCGCCCGTCACGCTGGTTAGGGGCATTTTTCTTTTGCCTGCTGCTGTTGCCGCCCCTGCCGATGCCGCTCGGCAATTCCGGAGTTCATGTTGCGCCGCTGTTCGCGTTGCTAGGAGGGTTGGCTGGCCTGGTGTGGATACGGGAATGGCGTTCCTGGAGCCATCCGCTCACGCTGGCGCTGGTAATCTTTTGTAGCGTGCTTGTGGAATCGCTGGCGTTCGCGGCGATCTTTTCGGGCGGGGAAATCGCCCTAGGAAGCTTGGCGCGCGTGATTTTGTTCGCCATCAGCATCTTGGTATTTCTCTATTCGTACGCGGGCCCCCGCGGCGATGGCTGGAGTCCTTTCCGTATCACTAAATTTCTCTTTGGACTGGCGGTAGCGGGGGCGCTCTTCGCGTGCGTCGATTTCTACTTCCAGTTTCCCGCACCCGCGGGTTATGGCGATCAATTCGTGTACCTGGAGGAAGGGGTGTTCCGGCGCGCTCAGGGATTGTTCTACGAAGCCAGCACTCTCGGGAACCTCTGCGCTTTCTTCCTGGTCATGATCATGGTGTGCCTGTTTCGGCGGCGCGAAGAGACTCCACTGTCGCGTGCCGTATTACAGGCCGGGGGACTGGTGCTTGCAGCGGCACTGCTCTTTTCCTATTCTCGCGCGTCTGTCTTGAACGTAGTTGTGGCGGCCGCCGTGCTGGCTTGTCTTCATGCAGGACGAGTGCGCCGTTCAGTAATCGTTTTGCTGGCCGCGCTCGCCGCAGCAGGGGGCGCCATCCAGCTTGCTGCGCCCAAGCTGTCTGCCAACTACTGGGGCCGGCTCTTGGGATCCTTCAGCTATTTCGACCAGTCGCCCGACCAGGTGCTCTCTGGCCGCTTGGGCCACTGGCAGATCTTATACGATTTCCTCGCTCGCGAACCGTGGTATGCAGTGTTCGGCATCGGTTACAAGACTCTGCCGTACTCAAATTTCATCGGCAGCAAGGTCATTGCAGACAACACCTATCTAGGACTGCTGGTTGAGACGGGCGTGGTCGGTCTGGCGGCGTTCATCGCCCTCAATGCCGTTATCCTGCGCACCGGCTGGATCGCTCGGCGCTCTCCCCGGCCCGAGGCACAGTTCTTCGGGGAGTGGATCTTCTGTTTCTGGTGCGGCGAAGTGGTCCAAATGCTGTCCGGGGATCTCATCACCTACTGGCGCGTGCTTCCCGTGTATTTCTGGGCGCTCGGCACGGCGGCACGGCTAACCCGAGAGGACCCGTGAGAATCGTCTTCCTCGACCAGTTCAGCGATTTCGGCGGCGCGCAACTCTGCCTGCGGGATGTGTTGGAGGAAGTGAGCCGGCTGGGCTGGCAAGCCGAAGTGATGGCTCCCGGTACAGGGCCTTTGCTCGATTTCGCGCGAGAGCGGGGCTTTGCGGTACAAGTCCTTCCGCTCACCCGATACTCCAACGGCTCCAAGACCGCGTCCGACGTGCTACGATTTGGCGTCGATATGGCGCGGAGCGCGGGTGTCCTGCGCCACGTTTTACAGGAACGCCCCGCCGATCTCGTCTATGTCAACGGACCGCGGATCCTGCCGGCCGTTTCTGGACTCCGTGTACCGCTCGTGTTTCACTCCCACAGTCTTCTGGACAAGCAATACGCCAGAACCATCGCCGGCTGGGTTCTACGCGGCTCCAATGCCCGCGTACTGGCGTGCTCTGAATTCACGGCGCAGCCGCTGAAGAGGCTGGTCGGAACCGAATCGGTCCGACTGGTCTACAACGGCGTTTCCGATCATGGCTTCCGCCCGCGGAACGCCAGCGCAGGCCCGGTGCGAGTCGGAATTTTAGGGCGCATCGCTCCGGAAAAAGGCCATCTGGATTTTATCCGTGCCGCAGTTGCGATTCCAGATCGGACCAACATTCAGTTCTCCATAACCGGCGCAGCATTGTTTTCCAATGCCAGGTATGAGCACACCGTTCGCAACGCGGGCACAGCCGCCGGCGTGGAATTCCGCGGATGGACCGATAACGTATCGCAGGCGCTCCACGATCTTGACATTCTAGTGGTGCCTTCAGCCGACCACGACGCGAGTCCCCGGGTCATCCTGGAAGCGCTATCCGCTGGAACTTGTGTTGTGGCGTATCCTTCGGGAGGAATTCCAGAACTCATTCGCGACGGATACAGCGGGTTGCTCGCCGCGTCTCGCTCAGCCGGGGAGGTCGCCACTATGATCAGCGCACTGGCCGCCAATCCGACGCTGAGAAGCCGGCTCGCGTCGAACGGCCGGCAGGAGTGGGAGATGCGTTTCAGGGTCGAGCGTTTCCGCTCCGAAGTGTGTGCCGAGATTTCTCAAGCGGTTACTTGGCGAGAGCCCTTCGCCAGCGGACGCCATTCCACATCACCGGCGGGAGCGTGCGCACATGATGAAAGGCCCTCCGCGCCATAAACCATGTGCCGAAGACCTGCCGCTTGAGTCGAAGCCGCCAATCCGGCGCCGGCACGTGCGCATCCACGATCACCGGATTAAAACGAACCGGAAAAAGCCTCTGTTTCACAATCTGCAGGCGCGCCGGCCATCCCGTCACCAGGCAGCAGTGCAGGAACAGTTCGTCCTTATTGGGGCGCTCTAAGGCTCTCAGCGGAGAGAACGCGAACAGGTCGAACCAGCGCCGGACGGACAAGGGAAGCGCATGGCATAACTCCTGAACGACGGGGTGCGCGGGGCACTCAAACCAATCGACCGCAAGCCGGAATGCGATCGCTTCCACCAGCGCCGAGGACTTTCGCTCCCGCCAATTCCGCCAGAAGGTATGGTCGTCCGCCGTTCGCTCTAAGAAGTGCGCCAACTCATACACATGATAGGCACGGACGTCGCCGCGGACCAGATGGCGGACCAGGTGCCATGTGGTATAAGACAGTCCATCGAAGCGATTGAGCGTGGGAACGGAAAGACCTTGGATCTCGCGCCTCACTCGCCGCTGCCAAAAGCCGCTGGCGCTATCGACGCCAAAGCGTTCGGTCGCTTCGTCCCAGAAGCGGAAGTGGAGTTCGATGGTCAACGGCATTTCCGGATCGTAATAGTCGCCGCCGGGACGCCAGCCGGTCATTCGGATCAGCGGCGGGAGATGATCGATCGCGGTCTTTGCCTTGCGGCCGAATGACTCATAACCGAGAGAGTGGATCGCTTCTAAGGCGGGGTCGATCGCGTCCCGAGAACAATACAGGTCCAGATCGTATTGCGGGCGATGCCGCAGATCGTCACAGTAGTTGGGCCATTGAGTGAGCCCTTTGAGAACCATGAAGTCGATCCCTTTCGACGAGAGGGCGTGATCCAGCTCCTGGTATGCGTCGAGAATGCGGTGATGCCGGATGGCGTTGTTTTGCAGATTCCCGTTGAGCCGTTGCTGAACCCACACGGGAAGTTCGTTTCGGCAGCGGACCGCCAACGGGAGCGTGAGTTGCGAGCGGTCCGTCAGCGCCAGCAGTCTTCGCCACTCGGCTTCCGGGATGCTGCGAAGATCACTTCTGCGATCTTGGCCGAAACTGAGACTCCGGACGACCGTAAGGAGCGAAGGCGACATTCAACGCCGCCCGCCGACCAGCGACCGCAGGACGCGTTCGGCGGAATCCAGGTCGTAATAACGCAGGCGATGCGTGGGCAGCGTCAAGAGTGTCTCCAACGACCGTAGTTGGTCGCGGCGGCTAGACTCATCGCCGAAGCAGATTGCCTGCTCGAGACGCCGCAGCGCTTCGGTGCTCGGGAACGTTTCCGCTACAGCGGGAATCGGGGAGGGGGAGCGTTCCAGAAAAACGATTTGGCTCGCCGTACCTTCCAGAGCGCACTTCAACCGCAGATCCCGTGGATCGATCTCGATATCGTCTTTGCCGTTTGG
>Ga0310810_10004288_pt1 | contig 15743 bp, 3 predicted proteins | sample NCmetagenome_FD_207641 | JGI IMG/M metagenome (GOLD analysis project Ga0310810, IMG submission 207641) | Soil microbial communities from experimental microcosm in Duke University, North Carolina, United States - NC | ecosystem: Engineered > Artificial ecosystem > Soil microcosm > Unclassified ...
AAGGACGGGACGGGAGCGCAGGTTCTCACCCAAGGCCCGGCCAATGCCGGATTCCCCAGTTGGTCACCTGACGGCAAACGCATCGTCTTTCGCGTGTGGTCTGCCAAGGAGATGGGTCTGCGAATCCTCAATCTGGAAGACCAAATTGTGAAAGTGCTGACTACCGAATACGACAATGTGCCTTTCTGGTCGCCCCTGGGTGATCGCATTCTTTTTACCCGCAAATTCAATGATGATTGGGACATCTACACAATCCGGCCCGATGGCTCGGATCTTCAGCAGTTGACCAAAACCCCGGGGAATGACGCGCATGCGGTTTGGACCGATGATGGGAAACACGTGATGTGGAGCAGTGCGCGCTTCGGTTTCAAGGACGAGGCGGTGCTCTATGACGACGTCCCCCAACCTTACGCCCAGATTTTCATCATGAAATCGGATGGTTCCGAGCAGACCCAATTGACGGATACGCGCTGGGAAGAGGCCATGCCACGGTTGCTGCCGAAAACGAAGTCGTTGCCCAAGGGCGTTGAGACGATGGTTCAGACAGCAAAGACAGACCACTAAGTCTTCACAGCAGATAGTCGCTCTGTCCCCTACCACGATGATAGTGAGGTCCGTAGCGACGAAATTAAACCCATCAGAGCGGTTATCAGCCGCCATGCTAAAATGCCCGCAATCGATCTTGTTTCCCGGGACGGCGAGAAAGCTTATGAATCTCTTATCTACGGATTGTCGCGTGACAGCGCCAAGCAAGTTTTGATCTTTAAGACCGGCTACGCTTTGACAAACGGAGTTTATCATTTGAGAGCTTCGGGTGAGACGAACGATTTGGCAGAATTGAAGGTTAGCGGGCTACGCTAGTTTTCCGGGTTGCTCTTGTGCAGACCTCGCCAGTGCAACCTGTTGCACAGCTATACTTTGAGCCCGTCCTCTGCACTATCGCTACAGGGGAATGGGTCGTTTCGCCGCCTTCGGGTCTAGTACGGGCGGCAGCGCGCGTGCTTTCCGCTCGACATACAGCCGACGGTGGAGTGAAAGTCTACAGGTTTCCCTGCACCCCACAGAAGCACTGGCTGAGTTTTGTCGATGAGGGGAACTTCAACAAGTCTAATAGAAGAGAACTGCCATGAACCACCTTAACGCTTCCGGAAGAAAGGCGGCTCGTCTCTTATCAGCCGGATTGCTTGTAGGTAGCGCCGGAATCACCTTCGCCGCAACCCGTTACGTAGATGTGAACGGCATCAACGCAACGCCGCCTTACACCAACTGGGCGATCGCCGCCACTAACATCCAGGACGCCGTGGATGCCGCCGTGGCGGGGGACGAGATCGTTGTGACCAATGGGATATATGCCAGCGGTGGGCGCACGGTGTCTGGCACGGTGACCAACCGGGTGACGGTCGACAAGCGGCTGACGTTGCGGAGTGTCAACGGTCCCGTGGTGACGATAATCCAGGGTCACCAGGCGCCCGGTGGCAACATTGGTGAGGGGGCGATCCGCTGCGTGTACCTTGCGGACGGCGCCAGCCTGACCGGATTCACGCTGACAAAAGGAGCCAGTCTTGCCGACGGGGGAGGACTGTGGTGTGAAACGATAACCACCGTCATGATTTCCAACTGTGTGGTGGCGGGGAACGCGGCTTATCAAAATGGCGGCGGGACGCGGGGAGGGACGTTCTACAACTGCACGCTGAGCGGCAACTCTGCCTACACGGGCGGCGGGGCATCCAGTTGCACCCTGAACAACTGCACCCTGATTGCCAACTCCGCTTATTATGGCGGCGGGGTGGATGGTTGCACGCTGAACAACTGCGCGCTGAGCACTAACTCCGCCTCCTACGCGGCCGGCGGAGCAGGAGTGAGCACACTGAACAACTGCATACTAACCGGTAACTCGTGCTCCAGCACGTATGGGAGCGGCGGCGGGGCGGAAAGCAGCACGCTGAACAACTGCACGCTCACCGGTAATTCGGGCGGCGGAGCCTCTTCCTGCAAACTGAACAACTGTATCGTTTATTTTAATACCGCGGCCCCGAGAGCGAATTGGGCTTGGGTGAACTATGATTTGTTGAGCACTTTGAACAACTGCTGCACCACGCCACAGCCAACGACTGGTGTTGGCAACATTTCTTCGGATCCACAACTGGCCAGCGCGTCGCATTTGAGCGCCGGTTCGGCGTGCCGCGGGGCGGGCAATGCCGCCTACGCGAGCGGCACCGACATTGACGGCGAGACCTGGCTCAACCCGCCGTCCATTGGTTGCGACGAGTATCACGCCGGGGCGCTAACCGGGCCGTTGAGGGCGGGCATTAGTGCATCGTTCACCAATGTAGCGACCGGTTTTACGGTGCAACTCACCGGGTTGATCACCGGACGAGCCGCGGCCAGCTCCTGGGATTTTGGCGACGGCATCACGATAAGCAACCAGCCCTACGCCTCTCATGCCTGGGCATCGCCGGGAGACTATGCGGTAATCCTGCGGGCTTACAATGAAAGCCAGCCGGCTGGGATCAGCGCTACCCTGTCTGTCCATGTGGTGGCGCAACCCGTTCACTACGTCGCAGCTGACAGCGGCAACCCGGTGGCGCCCTACACGTCATGGGCGACGGCGGCCACCAACATCCAGGATGCGGTGGATGCGGCGACGGTGCCGGGCGCGTCGGTGCTGGTGACCAACGGGATTTACGCCACCGGCGGATCCGGGGCCAACCGGGTGGGGGTATACAAGCCTCTCACCGTGCGCAGCGTCAACGGCCCGCAGGTAACGATCATCCGGGGCTACCAGCTACCTGGCGCCACCAATGGCGTCGGCGCGATCCGCTGCGTGTATCTGGCCGACGGCGCAAGCCTGACCGGCTTCACGCTGACGAACGGAGCCACTCTTGCTGACTACTCCACGTTCCTCACGTCGGCCGGGGGTGGACTGTGGTGTGAAACGATGACCACCGTCGTGATCTCCAATTGTGTGGTGGCGGGGAACTCGGCCTACCTGGGGGGCGGCGGTGCGTACGGAGGGACGTTTTACAACTGCACGCTGAGCGGCAACTCCACAGACAGTAGCGGCGGCGGGGCGAATGGCAGCGTCCTATACAACTGCACGCTGAGCGGCAACTCGGCCGGTGGAATCTACGGCGGGAGCGGCGGCGGGGCGAGTGGCAGCATCCTGAACGACTGCACGCTGACGGCTAATATGGGGAGCGGCGGCGGTGGGGCCGAATGGTGCACGCTGAACAATTGCACGCTGAGTGGCAACTCGGCTTCTCTATGGGGTGGTGGGGTGTTTGGCGGGACCTTGAACAACTGCACGCTGAGCGGCAACTCGGCTGGTCTGTGGGGCGGGGGGGAGTACGGCTGCACTATGAACAACTGTGTTGCCTACTTCAACACTGCGGGGCAAGGGTCGAATTATTACAATGATGTTAACAACCACGGCATCCTGAACTACTGCTGCACGACACCGCAGCCGACCAACGGCGTCGGCAATATTATTCTGGACCCGCAACTGGCCAGTGCCTCGCATTTGAGCGCCGGTTCGCCCTGCCGCGGGGCGGGCAATGCAGCTTACACGAGCGGCACCGACATTGATGGCGAAGCCTGGCTCAACCCGCCGTCCATCGGCTGCGATGAGTATCACCCCGGTGCGGTGGCCGGGCCTTTGAGCGTGGGCATCACCGCATCCCGCACCAACGTCCTGATCGGCTTTACAGTGCAATTCGCCGGGGCGATTGAAGGGCGGACCACGACCAGCTCGTGGGATTTTGGCGACGGGACGACGGTCACGAACCAGCCATACACCGCTCATGCCTGGTCGGCGCTGGGGGATTATGCGGTGGTCTTGCGCGCCTACAACGAAACCCAACCGGGCGGCATCAACGCCACCGCCATCGTCCATGTCGTGAATGGCGTCCATTATGTCGCCGCTGAAAGCACAAACCCGATCGTGCCCTACGCCTCCTGGGCCACGGCGGCCACGAACATCCAGGATGCCATCAACGCGGTCGAGCCGGGTGGACCGGTGGCGGTGGTGGTGAGTAATGGGAATTACGCCCCGGTTGCTGCGTCCGGACCCCTGACGGTGCGCAGCGTCAACGGCCCGCTGTTCACAATTATCAATGGCGGCGGTTCTAACCTCTGTGCGACCTTGACGAACGGCGCCAGCCTGTCCGGGTTCACCTTGACCAACGGCGCCGGAGGGGTCTCTGGCGGCACGTTGACCAACTGCATGTTGAGCGGCAACGCCTCATACGGCGCGAGTTCCTGCGCCCTGGACAATTGCACAATCACCGGCAACAGCTTGGGCGGGGCGTCGGGCTGCACGCTCCGCAACTGCGCTCTCGCCGGCAACTTCGGTATCGGCGCGATTTTCAGCACGCTGACCAACTGCACGCTGACCGGCAATTCCGGCGGAGGGGCCTCCGGTTGTACGTTGCACAACTGCATTCTCTACTTCAACACCGCCGCCGCGCAGGCAGCCAATTATGATTCCTCCAGCACCCTGGACTACTGCTGCGCCTCCCCGCAGCAAACCAACGGCGTGGGCAACATTTCCTTGGATCCGCAACTGGCAAGTGCGTGGCACTTGAGCGCCGCTTCCCCCTGTCGCGGGGCGGGAAGCTCAGCTTACGCGAGCGGCGCCGACATTGACGGCGAAGGCTGGCTCAGCCCCCCATCCATCGGTTGCGACGAATACCACGCCGGGGCGGTGACCGGGGCTTTAAGCGTGAGCCTGACCGCATCCTTCACCAACGCCCTGGTGGGTTTTGCGGTGCAATTCACGGCGTCAATTGGTGGACGGATCACGGCCAGCTCCTGGGATTTTGGAGACGGCACTACGGCGACCAACCAGCCTTACACCTCGCATGCCTGGACAGTTCCGGGAGACTATGCGGTGGTGCTGCGCGCTTACAACGAGACGCATCCCGGCGGCATCAGCGCGACCGTCGTCGTCCATATTGGGAACGGCGTCCATTACGTCGCGGCTGACAGCGGCAACCCGGTGACGCCCTACGGGTCCTGGGCCACGGCGGCGACGAACATCCAGGAGGCGATCAACGTGGTCGAGGGGGGTGGACCCTTGGCGGTGGTGGTGAGCAATGGCAATTACACTTCGGTCAAATTGCCCGCACCGCTGACGGTGCGCAGCGTCAACGGCCCGCCGTTCACGATCATCAACGGAAGTCAGACAAACCTGTGCGCGGTGTTGACCAATGGGAGCAGCCTGTCCGGGTTCACCTTGACCAATGGCGTCACCGGCGCCTCCGGGGGCGCACTGGACAATTGCACACTGATCGGCAACGGCTACGGGGCGCAGGGCTGCACGCTGAACAATTGCGCGCTGACCGGCAACCACTCCTCCGGGGCGTACTCCTGCACGTTGAGCAACTGCACCGTGGCCGGCAACTCCGGCGATGGCGCGGATTATTGCACACTCAACAATTGCACAGTGGAGGGTAACTCCGGCTACGGCGCAGTCGTCAGCGGGCTGAACAACTGTGCCGTGAGCGCCAATTCCGGCTACGGGGCATCGCAGTGCACACTGACCAACTGCACGCTGGCTGGCAACTCGAGGTATTATGGCGTCGGGGCGGCTTCCAGTATCCTGAATAATTGCCTAGCGTATTTCAACGGCGGGGCGAACTACGATTCCTCCTGCACCCTCAACTATTGTTGCACGACGCCCCAGCCGACCAATGGCCTGGGCAACATTTCCTCGGATCCCCAACTCGTCAGCCTTTCGCACTTGAGCGCCAACTCGCCTTGTCGCGGGGCGGGCAACGCCTCGTACGTGGGCGGCATCGATATTGACGGCGAAGCCTGGGCCAATCCGCCGGCCATCGGCTGTGATGAATATCACGCCGGCGGGCTGACCGGGCCGTTGAGCGTGGCCATCATCGCACCGCGGAACAACGTGCTCATCGGCTATGCGCTGCAACTCACGGGCTTGATCGAAGGGCGGGCGGCGGCGAGTTCCTGGGATTTTGGCGACGGCAGCACTGCGACCAACCAGCCGATTACTTCGCATGCCTGGGGGGCGCTGGGAGACTACACCGTAGTGCTGCATGCTTACAACGAAAGCTATCCCGCAGGCCTTAGCGCGAGCGTAACCGTCCACGTAGTGACGGGCGTGCATTATGTTGCCGCCGGGAGTACCAACCCGGTGGCGCCCTATACGTCGTGGGCCACGGCCGCAACAGGCATTCAGGATGCGATCAACGCCGCCGAGCCCGGGGCGGCGCAAGTGCTGGTGACCAATGGAACCTACGGCTCGATCTATATCCCCGCGTTTATGACGGTCCGAAGCATTAACGGCGCGCAGTTCACAACCATCAGCGGAAGCGGCGGGTCGCGCTGCGCCACGCTGAGTACTAACGCCAGTCTCTCGGGGTTTACGTTACTCAACGGGTTTGCCAGCCACTACGGCGGCGGTGCGTACGGGGGCACATTGAACGACTGCACTTTGACCGGGAATGTGGTCGAGGCGCCTTTAACTGAGAGGTACATTTGCATTGACTATGATCCCCGGTACCACTTTTGCCGAGGTTCCGCCCTCGGCTACGCTATCGGCGAGGCCTATGGCGGCGGGGCAGCCTACTGCACGCTGAACAACTGCACTCTGACCGGGAACGTGGTCGAGGCGCCTGTACTCTACAATCCTAACCAATACTACGATTTTTTTTCCCGTTCCTCAATCGGTGACGCGTACGGCGGCGGGGCGGCGTTCTGCACCCTAAGCAATTGCACCCTGACCGGCAACCTGGCCCAGTCGGAGCCTATTCGTGACACTGCTTACGACCTGATCGATAACCGCGGCGGGTACGGCGAGGTGGCAGGGGGTGGGGTATACAATTGCACGTTGACCAACTGCACACTGAGCAACAACCGGGTCCAGGGGCAACAAGGAGAAATTGACCTGGGCGATTTCAATTCCATCCCTTTCGATGTCGTTGGCTATGGCGGCGGCGCGCTCGACTCTACGCTGAACAACTGCACGCTGGTTAGCAACTGGGCCGACGGGGCCGTCCGTTGCATGCTGACCAACTGTGTGCTGACCGGCAATTCCGGCGACGGAGCTAATCGCAGCACGCTGGTTAATACCGCGCTCACGGGCAACTCGGGCAGCGGGGCTGTTGACAGCGAACTGAACAACTGCACGCTGACGGGCAACTCAGGACAGGGAGCATCCTCCAGCACGCTGAACAATTGCATTGTCTATTTCAACTGCGTGAAGAACTATGATTCGTCCTGCACCCTCAACTACTGTTGCACGAGACCGCTGCCGACCGACGGCGTTGGCAACATTTCTGCCGATCCGCAGCTCGCCAGCGCCTCGCATTTGAGCGCCGGTTCTCCCTGTCGAGGCGCAGGCAACGCCGCCTTCACGACCGGCCGGGATATTGATGATGAAGCGTGGGGCATTCCGCCCTCCATCGGTTGCGACGAGTACCACGCCGGGACGGTGACCGGGCCGTTGGGCGTGAGCATCACCGCATCGTTTACGAATGTCGCCGTTGGTTTTGTCGTGCATCTGACGGGATTGATCGAGGGACGGGCCACGGCCAGTTCGTGGGATTTCGATGACGGCAGTACGGCCACCGACGAACCTTACACCTCGCATGCCTGGTCGGAACCGGGAGATTATCGGGTGGTTTTGCGAGTTTTCAACGACAGCTATCCCGGGGGTGTCAATGCCACCCTGACCATGCACGTCGTTGCGGAGGTGCATTATGTCGCGCCCGGCAGCGCTGGACCGGCGGCGCCCTACACGTCGTGGGCCACGGCGGCGACGAACATTCAGAGTGCTGTGGATGCGGCGATGGTTCCGGGAGCTCTGGTGCTGGTGACCAACGGGACCTACCCCTCGATCAGCGTCACCGGCCTGGTAAACCTGCGCAGCGTCAGCGGGCCGCTGGTCACTACGATCGATGGAAATCTCTCCAACCTCTGCGTGTCTTTGCCCAATGGCGCGACGCTAACCGGGTTTACGCTGACTAACGGCGTCGGGGGAGCTTCCGGGGGCACACTCAACAACTGCGCTATCGTGGGCAACTCAGGAACCGGGGCGTCCGCCTGCACGCTCAACAACTGCATCATAAGAGGAAACTCGGCTGCTTATGGGGGCGGGGCCTCGGGCGCAACGCTCAACAACTGTGCGCTCACTGGCAACTCGGCTACCAATGCCGGCGGGGGAGCCTACTCCTGCACCCTCAACAATTGCACGCTCACTGGCAACTCGGCTGGCAGTTATGGCGGCGCGTCGGGCTGTGCGCTGAACAACTGCATCGTTTATTTCAATACGGCGCACCAGTCGCCGAATTATGATCCCTGGAGCACTTTGAACTACTGTTGCACTACGCCGCAGCCAACCAACGGCTTCGGCAACATCATCGTGGACCCGGAGCTGGCCAGCGCGTCACACCTGAGCGCCGGCTCGCCTTGTCGTGGCGCGGGCAACGCTACGTACGCCAGCGGCACTGATATCGATGGCGAGGCCTGGGCCAGCCCTCCTTCCATCGGCTGCGACGAATACCACGCGGGAGCGGTTAGTGGCGCCTTGAGCGTCGCAATTTCCGCGCAGTCCACCAACGTTGCCGTCGGGTTCCCGTTGCAACTGACGGGACTGATCGAGGGGCAGACTTCAGACAGCGTCTGGGATTTTGGAGACGGCAACATCGCGATGAACAAGCCTTTCACCGCTTATGAGTGGGACTCTCCGGGCGATTATCTCGTGGCTTTGTGGGCCTTCAACGACACCCACCCGAACGGCGTGCGTGGGACATTAACCATCCACGTGATTACCGGCGTGCATTATGTCGCGCCAGACAGTGTCAACCCGCAGGCTCCCTACACATCCTGGGCAACGGCCGCCACGAACATCCAGGATGCCATTGACGCGGCCACTGAACCGGGGGCGCGCGTGTTGGTGACAAATGGGACCTATGCCAGTGGATGGCGCGCGTTTTCCGGTACAACCAACCGGCTGGTAATCCACGCCTATCTCGCCTTGCAGAGCGCTAACGGCCCGACGAATACGACCATTGACGGAGGGCAAGCGGTGCGGTGCGTGTATCTGGCGGGCAGCTCTGCAATTTCCGGATTCACTCTGGCGAACGGGGCTGTTTCCGGGTATGGGTCTGGTGGCGGAGTATTTTGTGAATCGTCGTCATCCGTTGTTTCCAATTGCGTGTTGGCGGGCAACACGGCAGCGCAGGGGGGCGGGGCGTACGGCGGGAGCTTGAACAACTGCGCGCTCAACGACAACTCGGCAGCTTATTCTGGCGGCGGGGCGAATGGTAGTGCCCTCATCAACTGCATGTTGAGCGGTAACGTTGCCTCTTTGAGCAACTCTGGCTCTGGCGGTGGCGCTTATTACTGCACCCTCACAAACTGCACGCTGGTTGCGAATTCCTCCGCATCCGGCGGCGGAACGTATAACAGCACTCTCGACTCCTGCATTTTGAGCAACAACTCCGCCAATGGCGGCGGGGGGGCGTACTATGGGACGTTGAATAACTGCACGCTGACGGGCAACTTCGGCCCTGGGCCATATGGTTCTTCCGGTGGCGGAGCGTACTCCTGCACCCTTAGCGATTGCACCTTGGCGGGCAATACAGCTATCTCAGGAGGTGGAGCGTATTCCTGTAACCTGAATAACTGCACACTGAGCGGCAACACGGCTCCCTACTACGTCAGTTGCGTCAACGCCGACTGCTTCTACCTCGGCAACGGCGGCGGAGCGCATTCCTCGACGCTGAACAACTGCACGCTGGCCGCCAACTCGGCGGGGAGCGGGGGCGGGGCGGCCTACATGTGCAATCTGACCAACTGCACGCTGACCGGCAATATAGGGACCTACTACGCTGGCGGGGCGGCCTCTTCCACTCTCGACAACTGCACACTGTCTGGTAACCAGACCTCTCCGAGTTTTAACGGTAGTGGTGGCGGGGCATCCTCTTGCACTCTCTATAACTGCACGCTGACGGGCAACTGGACTCGAGGCGCGGGCGGGGCGGCCTCTGGCTGTACCCTGAATAATTGCGCGTTGAACCACAATTGGGCCATGGGAGCAACCGGCAATGGCGGCGGAGCTTCCGGCGGCACGCTCAACAATTGCTGGCTGACGGGCAACTGGGCTGCTCTCTCTGGCGGCGGGGCATACTCGTCCAGGCTCAACAACTGCACGCTGACGGGCAACTCGGTACCTTACCAATACGGCCCCGGCCCTGGCGGAGACAGTGGCAGCGGCGGTGGCGGGGCCTCCTCCTCGACCCTCAACAACTGTATCCTCTATTACAACACCGCTCTAAGCGGGGCGAACTATGACGTCTCCACCGTGCTAAACTACTGCTGCACCACACCGCTACCGGGCAGCGGGACAAACAACATCGACGCCGAACCCCATTTGGCCAGCGCGTCGCACCTCAGCGCCAGTTCGCCGTGCATTAGCCGGGGCAGCGGCGCTTTTGCCACCGGCACGGATATTGATGCCGAGGCGTGGGCCAATCCTCCGTCCATCGGCTGCGATGAGTATCACGCGGGGGGCGCGACCGGCCCATTGAGTGTGAGCATCAGCGTACCATTCACGAACATTACCAGGGGCTTTACTTTAGGGTTCACGGCGTTGATCGAAGGTCAGACCACGGCCAGCGACTGGCAATTTAGCGACGGTGTCACGGTGTCCAACCAGCCCTACACTTCTCGCACCTGGACATCGGTGGGTGACTATACGGTGGTCTTGCGCGCTTACAACCAAAGCCTGCCCGGTGGGATCAGCGCGACCGTAATGGTCCACGTAATAACAACCCCACCCGTCTATTATGTCGCCGCCGAGAGCACTAATCCGGTTGCGCCCTATACATCCTGGGGTACCGCGGCCGCCAACATCCAGGATGCGGTGGATGCCGCGACCGTGCCTGGGGCGCTCGTGTTAGTCTCTAATGGAATCTACGCCGCCGAAGGGCGGACCGTCGATGGCTACACGGCCAATCGGGTGGCGGTGAATAAACCGCTGAGCCTTCGGAGCGTCAATGGGCCGCAGTTCACGACCGTAGATGGAGCCCATTGGGGCCGATGCGTGTATTTAACCAACGGCGCGAGCCTGTCCGGGTTTACTTTGACCAATGGCTGGCCTGACGTGCGAGATGGCGGAGGCGGGGTCTACGGGGGAACGGTGAGCAATTGCGTGCTGACGGGAAACTTCGCTGACTACGGCGGCGGCGCCAGGGACAGTATCCTGAACGACTGCGCGCTGATCGGCAACTCGGTTAATTTTGCTGGCGGTGGGGCGCATGGCTGCGCGTTGAACCGCTGCACGCTGGCCGGCAATTCCGGTGGCAACTACAACGGCGGCGGCGCGGATTACTGCACGTTGACCAACTGTTTGCTAGCCACAAATTCGGCTAGCGCCGGTGGCGGGGCTTGCTCCAGCGCGCTGGACCACTGCGTATTGACGGGCAACTCCGCGAACTATAACGGCGGCGGGGCTTACTCTTGCACCCTCAACGGCTGCATGCTGACGGGCAACTGGGCTTACGGTGGCGGCGGGGCGTCCTCCTGCACACTGAACAACTGCTCACTGACGGGCAACTCGTCTGAGAACGGAGGCGGGGCCAATTCCTGCACGCTAAACAGTTGCCTGCTCACCGGCAACTCGTCCGACAACTCCGGTGGCGGAGCCCAGAGTAGCACACTGAATAACTGCACGCTGACCGGCAACTCGGCCACTGGAACCTACGGCGGCGGTGGGGCGTATTATTCCACGCTCAACAACTGCATCGTCTATTTCAACGCGTCAACCAGCGGACCGAATTTCGACTACAGCAGCTTCCTGAACTATTGCTGCACCTGGCCGCAACCCACCTTCGGTTTGGGCAACGTCACCAACGCGCCGAGGTTCGTGGACACCAACGGTTGGGCCAGCCTGCGTCTGCAATCCAATTCGCCTTGTATCAACTCCGGGAATAATGCCTATGTCACCAACACAACCGATCTCGACGGTAACCCGCGCATCGCTGGTGGCACCGTCGACATCGGCGCGTACGAGTTTCAAGCGCCGGCTTCGACGATTTCCTATGCCTGGCTCCAGCAATACGGCCTGCCCACCGACGGCTCGGCCGATTTCACCGACCCGGACCGCGATGGCATGAACAACTGGCAAGAATGGCGAGCCGGAACAAATCCAACCAACTCCCTGTCCGCGCTGCGAATAATATCAGCCTTGCCCACCGGCACCAACGTGACCATTTCCTGGGAAAGCGTGGTCGGAATTAATTATTTCCTGGAGCGGAGCACCAATCTTTTTGGCGTAGGCCCAGTATTCACGCCTCTGGCACTGGGCATTACTGGCCAGGACGGTACGACTTCTTTTGTCGATACAAATGTGGTTGCCCAAGGCCCCGTGTTCTATCGGGTGGGGGGTGGATTCTGAAACAGCTCGGGAATGCGATCCGCGGCAATGATTGCCAACATTGGAATGTCCACAACCCTGTAGGCTCCTGTTCCCACGAAGCGGCTTGTTTGGTTGTTTGGTTAGTTTCAGTGAAATCTTCAGTAACGGGTTAGCAATTGTTTGGACCTGTAGTGACAGCGTTAGTTGAGTTTGCCTCAGCTTGGGCGTATGATTTTGCCGAAATCGGACTTGGACCAGCCGATTCTGACCGTTTGCTCCAGCTCAAACCTACATTGAAACCAAAGGAGTTCGGCGAGTCAGATTGACCATCCGGGACCACAGGCCAGTTTGCGCAGAGACTGGCGTATTTTCGCATGAATCAATGGGTAGCACACGGCTTGCATTTTGACCAATGCGAAGCGAACCCATCTTTTTGCGAAGAGGGTTTGTCATACCGAGTCATGCACGCGAGACTTGAAGAGAGTGATGCGAAATCTCGCAGCTGTTGCACGGAGCGCCACTGACGTGCTCCATCCTCGCTCGACTACCGGAGACACTGACTTCGGTGTAGCTAACTGTGACGGCGTCTTCGCGGTGCATGCAGATGGAAAATGGGCCTTCCTGAGGCAAATGAGAACGGTGCAACCGCCGCAGCCAAACGAGGCTTCGAGCCGATCTTCGACGTTGGGCTCGTTGAAAAGCTCCACCACGCACCTCTAGGGCTCTGGCTTCGTCGAAACCGGATGAAACCCATTGTTGCAGCCGCCATTGGTGGTCATGGCGAATGAGTTGTTTCAGATCCCAGCGCCACTCGATGACCTCTTGAGAAGATGGAAAGACCGAGATTAGACGGAACGGATTAATTTGGTCGAGTGGAAGGTCATCAAGGCCAGCTTGCACGAAGCTCGAGGCGGTGGCAGTGCTCACCGAAGGAATCACCTCCCCACGACTGAGCGTGTCTCTGTTTACTCGCTGCTCCACCGAGTACCAGTTGATTAACGCCAGGGAAATGCCTCTATCGTTCAAGGCAATCCAAGTTCCGCCACTGGGTTCTGACGGATAAATCACGCCCCGGCCACCGATATTCCTCGTGACTGGGGGCAGCCCTTCCTGGCGAGTGCGCTTTTCGTCGCGGTTCATCCCGAAGCAATAACCCATCCGTCGCGGCATGAAAGTTACCGTGCACATTGAGCAATTCCTCAGTCCGCAGCAGGATAAGTCGCCGCATGGCGACTGTATTCACGCCATTTTTGCCATATTGCGACGAACTTGGTTGGTGCCGAGCCATGACGGCGATTGGCGGCGCCGATGGCGAACACCAAATCCCACTGGCGAAATAGCGTTCGATAAGCTTCGAAGACGGAGTTGCGCGCGTCGTATATGCTCGTCGCTTCCGAGGCCGCTCCATTCAACTCGATAATCTTGAAATTCCTTCCTGCCTCCAAATCCTCGTCGGTCGAATATCGGATGTCGAAGCGTCCAATGTAGAAACCAGGGATCTTGTTCGAAATGGAGTCGATACATTCCGCCAACGCGGGAGTGCAAAAACGGATCCCATTCTTGAATATACAACCTTGAGCGTGATTTCCCGCCTCGACAAGCCTGACGGATTGGCCTGCTGCCAAAACTTCGTCCGCTCTTCCATTTAGGCGTTGGATGTATTTACTCGCCATAAAGCGCGCCCGAGAATCAGCCCAGATCAATTCGGAAATTGTCGATCGCCCATCGCCGTTAATCACAGGGAAGAGCTTCTCCGTAATAGCGAAGATGTGTCCCTGCGGTTCATGAGGGAACCGATAATAAAAAACACCAACTTCTTGAGGACCTTGAGCGTAGCGCTGCACGATCAGCGGTGCGCGTGACTGTTTCAGATAGACCAGCGCTTGCTCTTCACTTCGAACCAGTTTGACGCCTACGCCGCGCTGGCCGACATCGGGTTTTAGAATGAACGGGTAATCGATGCTGCGTTGCCGGCAGATCTTTCGCAGCGAATCCCAACGTTCTTGTGGAGTCGCACCCTCGAGCAATTCCGCCTCAGAAGTGAAACTCGGGCTCGTCTCCATGAGTGCCTGCAGGGTCGCCATCTTGGATTCGCCAACGATGCCACCGGAAAATATGCCTGGATTGGCCGCGGTCGGAAGCCGGAGCCCTCGGTACTTGATGGCGAGCCACAAGCAGTAGAGGACCACCGGCGGGTAAAAGATCCAAGCCGGCCAGAACTCCCAGTGCTTCCAGCGCTCTAACCAGGTGCGCAGACGTAACACACTATCCGCCGTAACAAGTTTCTTTATGAGCCGTATCGCAACAAGCGCCAAGGCAATGCCGAGCACCAATACCAAACCGGTCTTCCGCCATGGGCCCAGCCAGACCAAAAGTCTCGTGCCAAGATATTGAGTCGCCACAAGCACAAAAACTGTCCACACCAGCGAGGCGACACCTGTGATGAGGAGAAAACGATTGAGCGGGAGCCGCAGGAAACCTGCGGCCAAATAGGTCGGCAAACGGGCCCCGGGCAGAAGGCGGCTGAAGACCAGAATGGAATCCCCTCGGGCGGCAAACCAGCGCTCGCTTTGTTCCACTCGGCCCGAGAACCTCCTCAACAAAGTGCGCTCAAACCAAGTGCGCCCGATCAGCCGCGCCAGCCCGTAAAGGCCTGCATCCCCCGCCCAAATGCCTAGAAAGCAAGCGCCGAAGGCCAAAGGCCAGGCGAGAACACCGGCAGCCAACAACAACCCAGCTCCGATAGCGGCCGCATCCTCAAGCACGAAGGTTGAAAGAAAAAGGGCCCCGGCTTGCCACATGGGTGGCCACATTTCAAATCCGGTCGGTAGTCGCTGAAAGATTTCTGCGGACATAGAGCAACGAACTCCAGCCGGCTCAATCCCGATCGGCATTGGCCAAATCGATCTGATGCTTCATCGTGGAAGGCGCGACACCAAATCCAGCGGGCATTTTCAAGTCCATCAAGCCTCCCATGATGCCGATCAATGCATAGTGATGCACCGCATGCGCCACGACATACATGATCTCGCGACCGACAGTCGAAAGGGAGACCTGAGAGCCACTTGTCGCGTAGCTGGTCTTGCAGGTCACATCCAGTTCGCGATCGAGACAACCGGCTGACAGTTGCTGGTAACCCTCGCGCAATGCCCGGCTGGCGTTCAACGCAGCAAATCGGTCGCTTTCGATTAAGGTGCCTCGTTCACGGTGATCGTAGTTCAAATCGCCGGCCGGTGCGGCATCCAGGAGGCTGCGGAAGTGGTCCAAGCAATGACGATAGTGTCCTCCGATCGACGCGTTAAAAGCAGCTGGCAGTTTACGAACGTAACTATCGTTATCAATCTCGCCGAGCAGCGTC
>Ga0310810_10004289_pt1 | contig 15741 bp, 15 predicted proteins | sample NCmetagenome_FD_207641 | JGI IMG/M metagenome (GOLD analysis project Ga0310810, IMG submission 207641) | Soil microbial communities from experimental microcosm in Duke University, North Carolina, United States - NC | ecosystem: Engineered > Artificial ecosystem > Soil microcosm > Unclassified ...
GGAAGGGAGAAAGGCCATGACTGACATCATCTATTGCCTGGTCGACTCGAAGGGCGAGGTCTATACGCGCGACGGAGCCCAGTCGTACGCGGATGTCGCGGAGATGCACGGCCTCGACGAGCGCGTCTGCGGCGAGTATCGGTACGATCTCGTCTGCCGGCGGATGTTCGAGGACCGCGGCTCGCCTGCCGAGAGCGCCGCGGCCGGGGCGTTCTTTGCGCCGCGCCTCGGCACGCCGACGCGCGTCATGCGCTACGCGGCCGACGGGCACGTCCGGCCCGACGTGCTCGTGAAGCTGCTGGACGCGTCGATGCAGCGGCCGTATCTCGAGACATGCGCGGCGATCGAGCGGACCTACACGACCGAGTGCGCGGGCAGCGGCGACCCATGCCTCGAGTCGGGCTGTTCGATCGATCACGACGCCGGCGAGATCTGCCTGCAGCCGCTGCTGCGCGCCGGCGAGGACTACGAGAAAGCGTGCACCGCGGCGTGGGTCAAGCTGTTCGAGAGCCCCGAGAATCGGACCGAAGTGTGGCGGGCGAATTAACGCCCGCGGACTCTGATCCGCGCGTCGACGATGCGGCAGCCGTGACCGGGGGGCAGCGCGATCACCGGATTCAGATCCAGCTCTGAAATCTCGGGCACGTCGGTCGCGAGACGCGACACGCGGAGCAGCATCTCGCGCAGCGCCTCGAGATCCGCGGGCGCGTGGCCGCGGTACCCTTCGAGCAGCGGACGGCCGCGAATGCCCCGCAGCAACTCGTCGGCGTCGCGATCCGTCAGAGGCGCGCCGCGGAAGTTGACGTCGCCGAGCACCTCGACGTGGATGCCGCCGAGTCCGAACGCCACGAGCGGCCCGAACAGCGGATCGTCGGCCACGCCGATCATCGTTTCCACGCCGGTGATCATCGCCTGAATGAGCACGCCTTCCGCTTCATTGGGCGCCAGCGCCTGCCCGCGGGCGGCGATGTCGGCGTACGCGTGGCGGACGGCGTCCTCCGAGTCGAGGTTCAGCCGCACGACGCCCGCGTCGGTCTTGTGAGGAATGCGGCGGGCCGCGAGCTTCGCCGCCACCGGAAACCCGAGCACGTGCGCGAGCGCCGCGGCCTCGTCGGCGCTGTGCGCGATCGTCCCCGCCGCCTGCGGCAGGCCGAAGGCGCCCAGCACGGCCGCCGTCTCCTCCGCAGTCAGCCAGCCGTCCCCGCGTTTCTCGAGCGCGCTCTGGCAGAGCGTGCGCGCTTCCTCGACGCGAATGTCCTCGAAGCTCCAGAGGAGTCCGGGCGGCTCGGACCGCCATGCGGCGTAGTCGGCGGCCTTGGCAAGCGCGCGTACGGCGTTCTCCGGGAATGCATAGGCCGGCACCCGCTCGTCGCCCACGTCGAGCGGCGCCGGACGGGCCGCGTTGCCCATCACGCAGGCGATCACCGGCTTTGCCGTCGCTCCGCTCCGGCGCGCCGCCGCGATGCCGTCGCGAATGGCGTCGATCGTCGTGGCGGCGACGCTCGTTTCGATCGGGATATAAATGACGATCAGCGCATCGACCTCGTCGGCGGTCAGCGCAGTCTCCACCGTCCGGCGATACTCGGCCGGTCCGGCGGAGGCGACCATGTCGACCGGATTCCCGAGGCTGGCTTCGGGAGGAAGGAATTCGGACAGGCGCTGCCGTGTTTCGGCCGTGAATGGCACGACTGACAGGCCGACGGCCTCACTCGCATCGACCGCGAGGATCCCTGGGCCGCCGGCGTTGCTCACGATGCCGACGCGCCGGCCGGGGGGCAGCGGCTGCGTGTCGAGCAGCGCCGCGATGTCGAACATCTCGTCGATGGTGTCGGCGCGAATGACGCCCGACTGCCGGAAGAGCGCCGCCACCGCGGTGTCGCTGGCCGCCAGCGCCGCGGTGTGGCTGCCGGCCGCGCGCGACCCGGCGCGCGTGCGTCCCGCCTTGACCGCGACGATTGGCTTCTTGCGGGCGATCCGCCGCGCCAGCCGCGCGAACCGGCGCGGGTTCCCGAACGACTCGAGATACAGCAGGATGACGTGCGTCTGTGCGTCGGCTTCCCAGTACTGGAGGAGGTCGTTGCCCGACACGTCGGCCTTGTTGCCGACGCTGACGAACGTCGACAGCCCGAGGCTGCGCTCGGTGGCGAGCTCGAGAATCGCGAGCCCGAGCGCACCGCTCTGCGACGACATCGCGAGATGCCCGCTCGGCGGCATCACCGGCGAAAACGACGCATTCAGCCGCACGTCGTCGCCCGCGTTCACGATCCCCATGCAGTTGGGGCCGACGAGCCGCATGCCGTAGCCGCGCACCTTGTCGACGACCTGGTGCTGGAGCCCGCGTCCTTCCTCGCCGGCCTCGGCGAAACCGGCTGTGATGACGACGACCGCCTTCACACCGGCTGCCGCGCACTGATCGATGGTCTGGAGCACCAGCGGCCGCGGCACACAGATGACGGCGAGATCGACGCCGCGCGGAGCGTCGGTGACGGCGGGATAACAGCGCAGCCCCTCGAGCTCGGAGACGTTCGGATTGATCGGATAGACGGCGCCGCGGAATCCATTCGACGCCACGGCGTGCAGCACGCGGCGTCCGAGCGCCGACGGGTCGCGCGACGCGCCGACAACGGCGACGGCGGCCGGCTTGAACAGCGGCGTGAGCGACACGACGGTCGCAAGCGCGTTGCGCCGATCGAGCGCCGCGACGGTCTCGCGGGTCGGGCTCAGCGACAGCTGGACGTTGATCGAGCCGAAATCGGACTTCGAGCGGATCTCGAACCCGGATTCATGGAACACCTCGAGCATCGCCGCGTTCTCGGGCAGCGTCATCGCGTCGAAGCGCTGGAAACCGTGCGCTGCGGCGGCCGCGGCAAGGCGCTCGAGGAGCACCGTCCCCAGACCCTTGCCCTGAAATCGATCGTCGACGGCGAACGCCGCTTCGGCGGCGCCGCCCTGCTCGGCGAAGTAGGATCCGACGGCGATCGGTCGCAGCTCGCCGTCGACGGACCGGATCGCGAGGAGCGTCAGTGCGCGCGCGGGGTCGTGCGAGTCGGCCAGGCGGTCGATGAGCGAATCCGACGGCTCGGCGACGCTGAAGAAACGCCGGCGCCGCGACTCCATCGAGAGATCGTGAAAGAAACGGCGCAGCGCGCCGCGGTCCGATGCCTCCGTGGGCCGGATCGATACCACCGATCCGTCCCGCAGCAGCGCGCGGTTCGCCAGATCGTCGGCGGTCGGCAGCGACGGGACGGCTTCGTTCATCTCTTCGCGTGACTGACGGATACGAGCGCGTCCGGCAGCACGAACTCATGCTCCGGGTGCCGCACGGTCAGCACCGGACACGGCGCCGTCCGCACGACGCGCTCGGCGACGCTGCCCATCAGCAGATGGGCCATCGCGCCGCGGCCGTGTGTTCCCATGATAATCAGGTCGGCGCTCGTCTCGCGGGCGTATTCGACGATCGTCAGCGCCGGCGACGTCGACGCGCGGACGATGCCTGTCGCGCCGAGCTCCGCCCGATCTTCGTCGCACAGGAGCGCGTCGAGCTGTCGCGCCGCCGCGTCCTCCACGTCGCGCTGCAGCGCCGGATACGCCGCCATGTACCCCTCGGCCGCGAAGCCGCGGGCGAACACGTTGTCGACGACGTGCAGCACCTCGAGCGTGGCGCCGAAGGTGCGCGCCAGCTCGCGGCCGTAGGCGAACGCGACGCCGGCGGCCTCGCCGAAATCGGTTGCGACCAGAATGCGTTTGAGAGTGACCATGATCGACCTCCTACTTCCCGACGAGTGCGCCGGATTTCTGTGAGGACTGAAGAAGCCGGACGTAGTTGCCTCGTTCGAATGCCGCCGGATCGGCGCTCTTTTGAGCGCTGACGCTGCCTTTGATCTCACGCACCGACTCAACCCCGTGTTCGGCCAGCCAGCGCGTGGTGTCGAGCCGAATCGTGCGCAGCGCCCGCGGTCCCATACGGAGCAGAGCGGAGACCAGCTGGACGCAGTCGGCGCCCGCCATGATCGCCTTCAGTGCGTCAGCGGCGCTGTGGACGCCGCCTGACACCGCGAGCGACGCGCGCACGCGGCCCGCGAGGATGGCAATCCATCGCAGCCGCAGCGGGAGCTCGTTCGAATCCGACAGCGTCAACGACATCGTCGGCCGACGCGCCTCCAGATCGATGTCCGGCTCGTAGAACCGGTTGAAGAGGACGAGGCCGTTCGCGCCTATGCGATCGAGCTCAGCGGCCAGATGGGGCAGCGAGGAATACATCGGCGACAGCTTGACGGCTAGCGGAATCGCGATCGATTCCTTCAGCACCGCAACGATATCGACGACGCGTTGCTCCACCAGGCGCCCGTCTTCGATCGGATCGGTGACGACGTGGTAGAAGTTCAGCTCGAGGGCGTCGGCCCCCGCGTGCTCGAGGAGCCGCGCGTACCGCAGCCAGCGATCCGGCGTCGTGCCGTTCAGCGACGCGATGACGGGGCATGCGACGCGCCGCTTCAGACGCACGACATTCTGCAGGTACCGATCCGTGGTCTCCTCATAGCGGACGATGTCTTCCTCGAAGAGGGAGGGGAGCACGATCGCCGCGGCGCCGAAGTCCTCGAGCTGCACGGCCGTGTCGAGGTCGCCGGTCAGCGGTGAGGCGCCCGCGACGAACGGGTGCGCAAGCCGCAGGCCGAGATAGTCGGTGGTGAGATCCATCACGCACCTCTGGCGGCGAGCTCCTGATACAACGCGACGCGCTTGGCGATCTGATGACGCGCGCGCTCGACGAGCGTTTCGTAGAGCTCATGATCCTGCCGATCGGTCGCCTGGAAGCGCGCCTCCAGCGACAGCAGACGCGAGACGTCGCTCTTCGGCGGGGGCGAATCGAGGACGAGCGCCGGTGCGCCCGCTGCGGCGCGCCGCGGATCGAATCGGTACAGCGGCCAGTAGCCCGTGTCGGTCGCGAGCCGTTGATGCTCGATCCCCTGCGCCATGTCGTAGCCGTGGGCGATGCAGTGGCTGTAGGCGATGATCAGCGCGGGCCCGGGATACGTGTCCGCCTCGAGGAACGCCTGCAGCGTGTGTGCGTCCTTTGCGCCGAAGGCCACTTGCGCGACGTAGACGTGACCGTACGCCATCGCCATCAAGCCGAGGTCTTTCTTCGCGCCGCCCTTGCCGGCGACCGCGAACTTCGCCGCGGCGGCGGTCGGCGTCGCCTTCGACTGCTGGCCGCCCGTGTTCGAGTAGACCTCGGTGTCGAGGACGAGCACCTTCACGTTGGCGCCGCTCGCGAGCACGTGGTCCAGGCCGCCGTAGCCGATGTCGTAGGCCCAGCCGTCGCCGCCGACGATCCAGACGCTTTTCTTCACCAGGTAATCGGCGAGGTGGGTGAGGCAGTTCGCAGGACTAGAGTCCTGCGCCACATACTGTGGTGTATCGGGCGCGACTGGTGTGGCGCAGGACTTTAGTCCCGCGAGAACGGACTTGAGCTCCACCACACGCTCGCGCTGTGCTTTGATGCCCGCTTCGCTGCCCTGATCCGCGTGCAGAATCGCGTCGGCGAGCTCGTCGGGCAGTTGCGGCGCGATCGCCGCAACGAGGTCACGCGCCCGCGCCTCGTGCTGATCGATCGACAGCCGCAGCCCGTAGCCGAACTCCGCGTTGTCCTCGAACAGCGAGTTCGCCCACGCGGGCCCGCGGCCGTCGCGATTCGTCGTGTACGGCGTCGTCGGCAGGTTGCCGCCGTAGATCGACGAGCATCCGGTCGCGTTGGCGACTACGACGCGATCGCCGAAGAGCTGCGTGAGCAGCTTCACGTACGGCGTTTCGCCGCAGCCGGCGCACGCACCGGAGTATTCGAACAGCGGCTCGAGGAATTGCGAGCTTTTCACGTCGAGCTTGAGACGCGTGCGATCGACCTCGGGCAGGTTCAGGAAGAACGCGTAGTTGTCGCGCTCGCCGTCGCGGAGCGGCGCCTGCGGCGCCATGTCGATCGCGCGATGGCTGGGATCCGCCTTGTCCTTGGCGGGGCACATCATGACGCACAGCGCACAGCCGGTGCAGTCTTCGGGTGCGACCTGCACCGTGTACGCGGTTCGCGGGTTCGCGGGTTCGCTGGTTCGCGGGGCGGCGGTCTTGAACGGCACGTGCTTGAAGGTCGACGGCGCGCCGGCGAGCGTGGCCGGGTCATACACCTTCACGCGGATCGCCGCGTGCGGGCAGACGAGCGCGCACTTGTTGCACTGGATGCACAACGCCTCGTCCCAGACAGGAATCTCGGCCGCGATGTTGCGCTTCTCCCATCTGGCGGTGCCGGTCGGCCACGTGCCGTCGATCGGAAACGCGCTGACCGGCAGCTTGTCGCCGTGATTGGCGAGCATCACCGCTGTGACGCGCTTGACGAAATCGGGCGCGGCGTCGGCGACGATGGGCGGCATGTGACGCGAGGCGGTCGGCGACGCAGGCACGGACACCTCATGGAGGTGCGCGAGCGCCGCATCGACCGCCTCGAAGTTCTTCTGCACCACCGCGGCGCCCCGCTTCTTGTAGGTCTTCTCAATGGCGCGTTTGATGTGCGCGATCGCGTCGGCGCGCGGCAGCACGCCCGAGATCGCGAAGAAGCACGTCTGCATGATCGTGTTGATCCGCGTCCCGAGCCCCGCCGCCTGCGCGACCGCGTACGCGTCGATCACGAAGAACCGCAGCCGTTTCGCGACGATCTCGCTCTGGACCTCGAAGGGCAGCTCGTCCCACACCTCGTTCGGAGGGTGCGGGGAGTTCAGCAGAAAGACGCCGCCAGTCGCTGCACTCTCGAGCACGTCGTAGCGGTCGAGGAAGCCGTACTGATGGCAGCCGACGAACGACGCCTGCGAGATCAGGTACGGCGCGGCGATCGGGCGTGGTCCGAACCGCAGATGCGAAATCGTCACGGCCCCGGACTTCTTCGAGTCGAACACGAAGTAGCCCTGCGCCCAGTTGTCGGTCTCCTCGCCGATGATCCTGATTGAGTTCTTGTTCGCGCCGACCGTGCCGTCCGCGCCGAGGCCGTAGAACACCGCGCGCACCGAACCTTCCGGCTCGACCTGGAACGACTCGTCCACCTTCAGCGACAGGCCGGTCACATCGTCTGTGATGCCGACCGTGAAATGGCGTTTCGGGTTCGGCCGCGCGAGCTCGTCGAAGACGGCCTTGACCATTGCGGGCGAGAATTCCTTCGACCCGAGCCCGTATCGCCCACCGATCACCTCGGGAATGTGGCGCGGGACTTCAGTCCTGCGATCGCGTTCGCTCAGCGCCGTCACGACGTCCTGATACAGCGGCTCGCCGATCGCGCCCGGCTCCTTCGTGCGATCCAGCACCGCAATCGACTGCACCGTGGGCGGCAGGGCGGCCATGAAATCCGGAACGCTGAACGGGCGATACAGCTTCACCGTCACGACTCCGACCTTCGCGTCGGGCCCCAGCGCCTCGACCGTCGCGCGGACCGTTTCCGCGCCGGAGCCCATGATGACGATGACGCGTTCCGCTTCGGCCGCGCCGTCGTACTCGAAGAGCCGGTGCGAGCGGCCGGTCCTTGCGGCGAGCCGATCCATGGCCTGCTGCACCAGCGCCGGCGCCGCGACGTAGAAGCGATTGACCGCTTCGCGGTTCTGGAAGAACACATCCGGGTTCTGCGCGGTCCCGCGCACGACCGGATGGTCCGGCGTCAGCGCGCGCGCACGCTGCGCCTCGACGAGCGTTTCATCGATCATCGCGCGGATGTCGTCGGGCTCGAGCGGCGCAATCTTCTGCAGCTCGTGCGACGTCCGGAAGCCGTCGAAGAAATGGAGGAACGGCACGCGCGCCTCGAGCGTCGCCGCGTGCGCGATGAGCGCCAGATCCTGCGCCTCCTGGACCGACGAGGACGCCAGCATCGCGAAGCCTGTCGACCGCACCGCCATCACGTCGCTGTGGTCGCCGAAGATCGACAGCGCGTGCGTCGCGACAGCCCGCGCTGTCACGTGGAAGACCGCCGGCGTCAGCTCCCCGGCGATCTTGAACATGTTGGGGATCATCAGGAGCAGGCCCTGGCTCGCCGTGAACGTCGTGGCGAGCCCGCCTGCCTGGAGCGCGCCGTGGACCGCGCCGGCCGCCCCCGCCTCGCTCTGCATCTCGACGACCGTCGGGACCGCGCCCCACAGGTTCTTGCGCTGCGCCGCCGACCACGCGTCCGCGGCCTCCGCCATGCTCGACGAGGGCGTAATCGGATAAATCGCGATCACGTCGCTCAGTTGATACGCGACGGCGGCACAGGCCTCGTTCCCGTCAACGGTCATCGACTCGGGGCGCACTCGACTCCCTCCCTCCGGTTGCCGGAACCCACTGCAACCATCGTGCTCAGTCGGCCTCGCCCCAGTGCCGGAAACGCGGCAGCCGCATCACGAACGATTGAATTCCGCCCAAGAGCATCGCGGCATTCTTTTTGCCCCTCGGTCCACGCACAGGAGCCTATTCATGCAAATCACGCGGACAGCCGATTACGGTGTGCGGGTCATGACGCGGCTGGCCGCCGCGACGCCGGGAACGCGGATGACCGTCGCCGAGCTCGCGCACGAGGCCAGCGCGTCGGTCGCGTTCACGGGGAAAATTCTGCAGCGGCTCGCCGGCGCGCGCCTGGTCGTGTCGCGGCGCGGCTACGAAGGCGGCTTCGAGCTCGCGCGGCCGGCGCAGGACATTTCGCTGCTCGACATCGTGTCGGCCCTCGACGGCCCGCTATGCCTGAACGAGTGCCTGCCTGGCGGCGCTGGCTGCGAACGTCAGGCGTTCTGCGGCGCCTCGCCCGTGTGGGCCAAGGCGCAGGCGGCGCTCGCCGCCGTTCTGAGCGCGGAGCCACTGGCTCGCCTCGCGGCCTCGAGGCCGACCGCCTAGCGACGGCAAATCGGCATAAACGGCGGCATGCACGTTGCGGATACGGGTGTCAGCACGCAGGGGGCAAACGCCATGATCGATCGGCAGAAGCTCGAAACGGTTCTGGGCCGGCGGTTTCCCGGCGCGAGACACGATCAGATCGCGGCGGCGGCGAACGCGATCATGGGTCTCGAGGACGAGTGGGAAGAAGTCAGCACCTACGACGATTTCGGCTACAAGATGTCGGGGCACTGCGTCGATTCGTGTTCCCTCGCGCGCGAAGCGCAGGCCGGCACCGAATTTCGCGTCCTGCGACGGCGCACGTGCCTGACCGCCTAGCTCGGCATCGCCTTTGCTCGAGTGCCGCGTCATGAGCGGACGCATGGTGAGGCTGGCGCTGCGAACGCGGTTCGAAACGATCCGGCAATCCGAGCTTGCCCGTCTCGACAAGAAACTCCGGGGCCTGAGCGACGACGAGAGGGAATCCGTCAAGGCCATCACCGCGGAAGTCATCCACGCCATCACCCGCCTTCCTGAGCGGGTGATCGACGACAGCACGCCGACGCGAGCCCTCGACGCGCTCGTCCACCTTTTCGCGCTCGAACCTCCGAGGAGCGAAATTCTTCCCGAAGACTTGTGATTTACCGCGCGAGCTTCTGGCGTGCGTTCGCGATCAGCGAACGGACCCTGGAGACGTCCTGATATCCCGGATTCGTGGTGAGGAGCTGCTCCCAGGCGGCAATCGCGCCCTGGTAATCCTGCTTGCCGTCGGCTCGGACGATGCCGATGTTGAAGAGCGTCTGGCCGTGCGTCGGATTGATGGCGAGCGACTTCTGATACTGCGCCAGCGCGTCGTCGGCGCGTCCGGAATACCACAGCGCTGTGCCGAGGTCAGTGCTGACGTTGATATCCGACGGATTGCCGGCGAACGCCTGCTGGTAATAGCCGATCGCGTCGGGATAGCGCTGGGCGTCGTAGAGGAGATTCCCCGCGCCGACGGCGGCCTGCACATTCTTCGGGTCGCGCGCGAGGATGTCCCTGTACGCGCGCAACGCCGCCTCGTCGGCCACCGGAGCCGACGCGGGTGTCGCCGCGGTCGTCGCGCCGGCCGTCGTCACGGCCGGCCGGGCGCCGCCCTGGAGCGCCAGCACGTAGCCGGCAAGAGTGCCGACCATCAGCATGGCGGCAGCGTAGACGATCCAGGCGTATTGCGACGCCGGTTCAACGCGTTCACGCATGGTGGAATCCTTCGATGACCGAGTTAGCATCTTCCATGCCCACATCGCGGCTGAAACCCGGCGAAACCCGCGGGATTCTCGAAGCCATTTTTCAATCCGCCGTCGACGGCATCATCGTCATCGACACGAGCGGGCGCATCGAGGCCTACAACCCTGCGGCGGAGCGAATGTTCGGATATACCGCGCAGGAAGTCCTCGGCCAGAACGTGAACATGCTGATGCCGTCGCCGTACCGGGAGGAGCACGACGGGTACGTCGCGCGCTACCTCGGAACCGGCGAGAAGCGCATCATCGGCGTCGGGCGCGAAGTGACCGGCCGGCGCAAGGACGGCACCACGTTTCCGGTGCATCTGGCCGTTGGCGAAATGCACGTCGAAGGTGACCGGAAGTTCACCGGCATCCTCCACGATCTGACGACGCGCGTCCGGATAGAGCAGCAGATGCGCGAGCAGTCGGCGCTGACCCGCCTTGGCGAAATGGCGGCCGTCGTCGCACACGAGGTCAAGAACCCTCTCGCCGGCATTCGCGGCGCGATTCAGGTGATCGGCGGCCGCCTCCCGGCCGACAGCAAGGATGCGGCGATCGCCAAAGAGGTCGTCTCGCGGATCGACGCGCTCAACGATCTGATGAGAGATCTGCTGCTGTTCGCGCGGCCGCCGCAGCCGCACATGTCCGTCGTCGACCCGTTGTCGCTGTCCAGGACGGTCGTGGAGCTGATGCGCGGCGATCCCGCCCTTCACACGCTGGCGGTCGACGTGACCGGCGACTCGGTGGCCGTGACGGCCGACGGCGAGCTGCTGAAGATCGTGATTCAGAACCTGCTGCTCAACGCGGCTCATGCGCTGCAGGGGCGGGGGCGCATCGAGGTGACGGTACGCGCGGCCGACGGGCGGTGCCGTATCGACGTCACCGACAACGGACCGGGGATTCCTCCCCACGTCCGTGAAAAATTGTTCACGCCGTTCTTCACCACCAAGGCGCGCGGAACCGGCCTCGGGTTGTCGACGGCCCGCCGGCTCCTCGAGGCGCACCGCGGCACGATCGCGGTGGAATGCCCGCCGGGAGGGGGAACCACCGTGACGCTCGACCTGCCGGCGTCGCACGTGGCCTGATTCTTGAAACGGCCCGGGGTGCAATGTCTCAAGCGGCTCCCCGGCCAGCGGGTTTTTCCGCAACGACGTGTAAGAATCCCGTCGCGCTCCGCGTGCTGGTGGTCGACGACGAACTGCTGATTCGCTGGTCGCTCACCGAGACGCTCACGGCGGCCGGGCACACCGTCACCGAAGCCGGGGATGCCGCCGCGACCCGCTCTGCCATTGCGGCGGGTCATCCCGACGTCGTGCTGCTCGACTTCCGATTGCCCGACTCGGACGACCTGGGCCTGCTCGCGTCGATTCGCCGTGACGCGCCCGAAGCACAGGTGATTCTGATGACGGCGTACGGCACGCCCGAAGTCGCCCAGGGCGCGCTCGAACTGGGCGCCTATCGCGTCATCAGCAAGCCGTTCGGCATGCAGGATGCCGCGGCGCTCGTCTCCGAGGCCCACGCCGCGACGCTCTGACGCCGCCGGTATACTGTCCACTCCATGCCGGCTCCGACTGTTCTCGTCGTCGACGACGAGTCGCTGATTCGCTTTGCACTGTCCGAACGCCTGAGCGCGGAAGGGTATCGCGTGCTCGAGGCCGCGACCGCCGCCGACGCGATCGCGCGCCACGAAGACGGCGTCGACCTCGTGCTGCTCGATTACAAGCTGCCAGACGGCGACGGGCTGACCGTCCTGAAGCGGATCAAGGAGTCCGACCCCGACACGCTCGTCATCCTGCTCACCGCGTACTCGACCGTCGACACGGCGGTCGAGGCGATGAAGCACGGCGCGTATCATTACGCGAACAAACCGTTCAATCTGGACGAGATCGCGCTGCTGGTCGAGAAGGCGCTGGAGACCACGCGCCTGCGGCGCGAGGTGCGCGCGCTGCGCGCCAGCCAGGCCAGCCCGTTCAGCATCGATCGCATCGTCGGCGGCAGTCCGGCGATCGTAGAGGTGAAGACGCTGCTGCAGAAAGTGGCGACCAGCCCGGCGTCGACGGTGCTGCTGACGGGCGAGAGCGGCACGGGCAAGGATCTCGCCGCGAAGGTGCTGCATTACCAGAGCAACCGATCGACGCGGCCGTTCATGAACATCACGTGCTCGGCGCTGCCCGAGACGATTCTCGAAAGCGAGCTGTTCGGCCACGAGCGCGGCGCCTTCACCGACGCCCGATCGCAGAAGCGGGGCTTGTTCGAGTCGGCGGACGGCGGAACGGTCTTCCTCGACGAGATCGGCGAGATGGCGCCGTCGCTGCAGGCGAAGCTGCTGCGCGTCCTCGAGGACAAGTCGTTCAAGCGCGTCGGCGGCGTCGCCGACATCCGCATCGACGTCCGTGTCATCGCCGCGACCAACCGCAACCTGGAAGACGAGGTCAAGAAGGGCCGCTTCCGCGACGATCTCTTCTATCGGCTCAACGTCCTGCCGATCCGACTGCCGCCGTTGCGCAGCCGTCCGGAAGACATCCCGACGCTGATCGGCTACTTCGTCGACGCCTTCAACACGGAGTTCAAGAAGCGCGTGCGCGGCGTCAGCGACGATGCCATGAGACGGCTGCAGTCGTACGGCTGGCCCGGCAACATCCGCGAGCTCCGCAATGCCGTCGAGCGCGCGATGCTGCTGGTCGAGAGCGATATGCTGACGGCCGACCAGTTCCCGGTCGTCTCGAGCGCTCCGCGTCTCAGTGAAGCCGTCGAACTACCGCCGACGGGCATCGATCTCGAGCAGCTGGAACGTTCGCTGGTGGTGCAGGCGCTGGAGCGCTGCTCGTGGAACCAGACGCGCGCGGCCGGCTTGCTCGGCCTCAATCGCGACCAGATCCGCTATCGCATCGAGAAGTTCAAGCTCGAAAAACCCGCCGTTTCGTGACGCCCGGCACCGGGGAATTCCGCGTCCACTGCGGAATAGTCCGCACTCCACACGGGGGCCCGTGACGGGAACCCGTTGATTCACCTTATTTCCGGTGCCGGTTCTCTGGCATGGCGGTTGCGCCTGTTGCAAAGGGAGACAGTCATGATCACGCGCGAACGGATCGAAGCCGTGCTCGAACGAGTTCGTCCCTTCATGCAGGCGGATGGGGGCGACATCGAGCTCGTCGAGGTCCATGGCAACTCGGCCGACGTGCGGCTGACCGGCATGTGCGCCGGGTGTCCGAGCGCGCACATGACGCTGTATCTCGGCGTTGAGACCGCCCTGCGCGACGAAATCGCCGAGTTCGAAACGCTGCGACTGCTCTGAGGGTGTCATGAATCCCGCCGCACTCACCATGGACTCGGTCGTCGTCGGCAAAAGCGCACGGATGCGCGCCGTCTTCGAGTTCCTGCGGGTCATCGGCAACAGCGACAGCACCGTGCTCGTCACGGGCGAAAGCGGCACAGGGAAGGAAGTGACGGCGACGCTGATCCATCAGTCCAGCCGCCGCAAACACAAGCCGTTCGTCGCCGTGAGCTGCGCGCTGTTCTCGGAAACGCTGATCGAGTCGGAGCTCTTCGGTCACGAGCGTGGCGCGTTCACCGGCGCCATCAAGGATCGGCCCGGCCGTTTCGAGCTGGCCGACACGGGCACGATCTTCCTCGACGACATCGACGACGTCCCGCTGTCGATGCAGGTGAAGCTGCTGCGCGTGCTGCAGAACCGTACGATCGAGCGCCTCGGCGGCACTCGCACGGTGCCGGTGAACGTGCGCGTGATCGCCGGCACCAAGCGCGATCTGAAGCAGATGGTCGCCGAAGGCAAGTTTCGTGAGGACCTCTACTACCGGCTCAACGTGCTGCCAGTGGCGCTGCCGCCGCTGCGCGAACGCCGCGAGGACATTCCGGTGCTGATGGATCACTTCATCCAGCGCTACTTCCGCCGCAGCGGGGAAGACGTGCCGCAGATTTCCGACGCGGTGACGCAGGCGTTCATGCGCTACAGCTGGCCGGGCAACGTGCGCGAGCTGGAGAACGCCTGCGAGCGCATCGCGCAGACGTGCACGTGCGGGACGGTGCGCGTCGGCTGCATGTCGGCGCACATCCTGTTCCGCGCCGGTGCCGAGCGCGCGGATCAGGCGATGCCGGCGGCGACGCTCCCGCAGCGCACGGCGTCCATCGCGCTCGACGATCGCCTGCTCGAGCTGGAGTCGAGCCTGATCGCGTGGGCGTTGAAGGTGAGCAACGGGAACAAATCGCGCGCCGCGGAGCTGCTGCAGATCAAGCGGTCGACGCTCGGCGATCGCATCAACCGCTGCGGCCTCGGCAAGACGACCGCGGCAATCCTGGTGGACGAGTCCGTTCCCGCGCACGGCGTGGTCGAGGTCGCGGAGGAGGTGGCTGAATGATCAATCTCAAACACGTCCTCGTGCCGACCGATTTCGGCGCCGCGTCGGAGGCGGCGCTGATGTACGGCCGCACGCTGGCGCGCCGGTTTGGCGCCGACCTGCACCTGCTGCACGTGATGGACAATACGTTCCTCCGTCCCATGGCGGGTGATCCGCTGGCGGTGAAGGCGTCGACGTACAAGCTGCTGCACGGCAAGCTGACGGCGGCCGATCGTGCCGACCTGCACGGGCGGGTCGTCGTGGAGGTGTCCGACGATCCGCACGACGTGATCGTCGAGTATGCGAAGGCGCATGGCATCGATCTAATCGTGATGGGGACACACGGCCGCCACGGCGCGGCGCACGTCCTGATGGGCAGCGTGGCCGAACGAGTCGTGCGGTCCGCGCCGTGCCCGGTCCTCACGGTGCGCCAGCCCGAACGGGACTTCGTCGTCGCTGATTCAACGGCGGCGGCGGCGGCGTCCGCATAATCCCGCCGCGCTGCCGGTTCTCCGGCAGCGCAGACGCCTGCTCCACGCCTGATACGCGAATTCCCGGCCGAATTCGGCCGATTCGGGTCCGGGCATATCGGTTGCGTACACGCGCGCCAACAACTCCAGGCCGCCGGTTTTTCGTCACGGAGGAAACGCATGCGAGTGGAGAAAGCGTGTCTCCTGGTTGCGGTCTCGCTGGTTCTGCCGCGCGTCGCATCGGCGCAAACCCCGTCACCCACATTCACCAAGGACATTGCGCCGATCTTCCAGGCGAAGTGCGAGGCGTGTCATCGCGCCGATCAGATGGCGCCGATGTCGCTCGTCACCTACGAGGACGTGCGGCCGTGGGTGAAGTCGATTGCCGCGCGCGTCGGCGGACGCCAGATGCCGCCATGGCACATCGACAAGACGGTCGGCATCCAGCGCTTCAAGAACGATCGATCGCTGAACGACCGCGAGATCGACACGATTCTGCGATGGGCGTCGGCAGGCGCGCCGAAAGGCGATCCGAAGGACCTGCCGCCGTCGATGACCTGGAACGACGCGTCGAACGTGTGGACCGAGCAGGCCAGGCTCGGACCGCCGGATCTCGTCATCAAATCGACGCCGTGGACCGTGCCGGCCATAGCGCAGGATTCGTGGTGGAAGCCGTCGGTGCCGACCGGCCTCACCGAGCCGCGGTGGGTGCGCGCGATCGAAATCAGGCCGTCTACGGTGCGCGGCCGGAAGGTCACGCACCACGCGCTGGCGCGCCTGCAG
>Ga0310810_10004290_pt1 | contig 15740 bp, 17 predicted proteins | sample NCmetagenome_FD_207641 | JGI IMG/M metagenome (GOLD analysis project Ga0310810, IMG submission 207641) | Soil microbial communities from experimental microcosm in Duke University, North Carolina, United States - NC | ecosystem: Engineered > Artificial ecosystem > Soil microcosm > Unclassified ...
TGATGTAGGTCATCGAAAGCCCGCCGATCAGCATCCCGTAGAACGCCGTGAACTCGGACGTGCCCTGCGCGAACGGCGCCGGATGGGTCTCGGCCCAGTAGCGGGTCGCCGCCCGCGGGAGATGCACCGAGTCCTGCTCGTAGAACCCGGGGCCGGGGGGATCGAACGTCAGCTCCTTCGTTGCCTCTGTCGTGGACACGATGTCTCCTTTTCGACGGGGTGCCGCCGATTATCCAACGGTCACGGGCGGAACGAAACCCCCCCGTATTCCGCGTCCGGCACATGTGCTTGCCCGAGGTGCGACGACGCGGCGAGCGATCCCGGGCCGTGCTCGCCCTCGGATCGCCCGCCGCCCTGCGTTTCGATTTCGTCGGCGCGTCGGACTCAGTGAACCGGCATCGCGTGCGGGCTGAGCCGCAGCTTCGGCACGAAGTGGCGTGCCCTCGGGAGGACGCCGAGCGCGACCGCGCTCGCGCCACCCGCGAGGAGCGCGGCTGCGATGAAGGCGTGGGAGATCCCCGAGGCGGCGTGTGGGCCCGCGAGGACGCCCGTGCCGGCCGCGATCGTCGAGAAGACCGCGATACCGATCGTGCCGCCGATCTCGTGGCCGGTGGAGTTGAGGCCCGAGATCATTCCTGCCTCGGTCTCGCGCGTGCCCGTGAGGATCGCGATCGAGACGGAGACGACGGCGATGCCGAGGCCCAGTCCCGCGACGAGCATTCCCGGCAGCACATCGCGGAGGTAGCTGCCGGTCTCGCCCACGTGCGCGAGGAGTGTCATGCCGACGGCGGCGACGAGGAATGCTGCGGCGAGCGGCCCACGTACACCGTGCCGGCTGACGATGTGACCGGCTGCATGCGCGCCGATCCCTGCGGCCAGAGCGAGGGGGATGAAGGCGAGACCGGTCGCGAGCGGTCCCATTCCGAGGACGTTCTGCAGGTAGAGCGAGCTGAGCAGGAAGAGGCCGAAGATCGAGCCCGCGGCTGCAAGCATCAGGAGGAGGCCACCGCCGACGGCGCGATCCGCCAGCCGCTCGACGCGCAGGAGCGGTGCATCGGTGCGGCGCTCCAGGGCAGCGAAGGCAGCGAGGCCGCCGAGGCCGGCGAGACCGACCAGCAGCGTCTGGAGCGACGTCCAGCCGGCGGTCTCACCCTGCGTGATCGCGAAGACGATGGCGCCGAGGCTGGTCGTCGCGGCGACGGCTCCACGGAGGTCGAGCCCGCGCCAGCGTGGCCTCTGCGTATCGGCCGGGACGATCTTCAGGGCGGCGATCGCGAGTGCCGCTGCGACCGGCAGATTGACATAGAAGATCATCCGCCAGTCGCCGAACTCCGTGAGGAGGCCGCCGACGAGGACGCCGATCGCTGCGCCCGCGCCTCCGACTGCTCCCCAAGCGGCAAGCGCCTTTGCGCGCTGGTTTCCCTGGAAAGCGGTCATGATGATCGCAAGCGCTGCAGGCGAGAGCATCGCTGCACCGAGCCCCTGGCCTGCGCGGGCCGCGAAGAGGGTTGCCGCCGAGCTCGCCATGGCCGACGCGAACGACGACGCGGTGAAGACTGCGAGGCCGGTCATGAACATTCGCCGACGCCCGAGCAGATCGGCGGCCCTGCCGCCAAAGAGGAGCAGGCTTCCGAAGATGAGCGAGTAGCTGGTGATCGTCCAGCTGATGTCGGAGCCGGTCAGCTGAAGGTCTCTCGCGAGGCTCGGCAGCGCGATGTTCACGGCCGTGATGTCGAGGATGACCATCAGCTGGGCGATGAGCAGGACGAAGAGGAGGACGCCACGGCCCTTGCCGGTCGGCGCGTCGGAGCTACTGGGTCGATGCTCATGGCGCCGATCTGGGGCCGTCGAGGGGTTCGTCGCCGCGGCTTGCCTTCCGTGATGCTTGGCCGCGGTCGTCTTCAGGACGGACAGCAATCTGTGGCTCGGTGCGTTCATTTCCGGCTCCTTCTGAGGGTTTCGGGGAACGAGTTCACGCTCGCACCCCGGCGGCCGGCCGGAAATGAGGCTCGCTCGCGGCTTCGGTGTGGCTGCCCACACCCGGTGCCGCGGCGGGGGGGCGGGGTGGACGGTGCGAGCTCGTCAGCGGAGGGGAAGCGTCGCTCGCACGACCGTTCCCTTTCCGGGTGGACTCTCGAGCTCGAACCGGCCACCGAGAGCCTCGATCCGGTCGGCGAGCCCACGGAGCCCCGAGCCGCGGTCCATGCCGGCACCGCCGCTTCCGTTGTCGCGAATCGCGACGACGACGTCCGCGTCCGTCGTTGAAATCTCGACCCGAGCTTCGGGCGCGTCCGCGTGCTTGGCCGCGTTGGTGAGGCTTTCGGCGACGAGGTAGTAGACGGCAGCTTCGACCCCTTCGTCGAGGCGGTGCGGGGGAACGCCGACGATCTCGACCGGGAAGGGGGCGCGGTTCGCGAGTGACTGGAGGGCCGGTTCGAGTCCGCGGTCGTTGAGGACTGCCGGATGAAGGCCGCGGGCAAGCTCGCGGAGCTCCTCGAGCGCGAGCTTCAGATCCTCGCCGAGGCTCGTGAGCATCGCCTCCGCGGCCGCCGGATCCTCCCGCAGGGATTCCTGGGCGAGCCGCAGGTGCACGGCGAGCGTGACGAGGCGCTGCTGGGCGCCGTCGTGGAGGTTGCGTTCGAGCCGGCGTCGCTCGGCGACGCTTGCTTCGACGATGCGCGCACGCGAGGCGGTCAGCTGGTCGTGTGCCTCGGCGCTTTCGAGCGCGAGTGCGACGAGGTTCGTGAAGTCGGCCAGACGTTGTCGGGCATCGGGAGGGAAATGGCCGGCCCTCGCCGAGAACACCGCGAGCGCGCCCCAGAGGCGGCCGCCTGCGGTGATCGGTGCCATCACGGACGACCGGTAGCCGGCCAGGCGCGTCAGTCGAGCGGCTTCGCCGGGTAGGTCCGCGTAGTCGTCGATGCGGCCGCCCTCGTGCGAGATGCGGTACACCGGGCTGTCGGGCTCGCTATAGGGGACGAGGGTTCCGACCTCGAGCCCGGCACCTTCGCCGTCGTTCCAGCTCCCTGCGATGACCGCGGAATCCTGGTCGAACCGCACCGTGGCAGCCGTTCTTGCTTCCAGCAGCCGCCCGGCCTCCTCGGCGACTGCGTGGAACACCTGCTTCGGCTTCGCCGAAGAGGCGACGAGCGTCGCAACCCGACGGAGCGCAGCTTGCTCTTCGGCAAGGCGATTCGCCTTGCCGATCAGCTCGGTTCTGTCGATGCCGGCGTCCACCTCAGCACGCTACCGCGTCGATGAAAGAGTCGGGCCAGCCACACTGCGCCCTGCCTCGGGCGCTGGCACGATCGTTTCATGCCCTGTCGGGTTCTCCTCGTCGACGACAACTACGACTTCCGAAGAGCCGCGCGTCAACTGCTCGAGCGGCACGGATTCGTCGTGGTGGCCGAGGCTGAAACCGGCATCAGAGGCATCGAACAGGCGCAGGAGCATCGTCCCGATCTCGCGCTCGTCGACGTCCAACTGTCGGACATCGACGGATTCGAGGTCGCCGAGCGGCTCTCACGGCTCGAGGTGCCCGCCGACGTGATCCTCACATCGAGCCTCGACGGCACCGATTTCGGCGCCCTCGTCGCGGACAGCCCGGCGCTTGGCTTCGTTCCAAAGGCTGAGCTGTCCGCATCGGCCATCCAGGCGCTGCTCGCGCCGGTGCGTTGAGCGGGGGCGTGTCGTTTGTTCCGGTTGCGATTCTCGGCGACACTTCGCGCGTCGACGTCGAATCCCCGGAACAGGAAGTCGAAGCGACCCGCATCCGCGTCGTCCTCGCCGACGACTCGGTGCTGCTCCGCGAGGGCATCGCAAGCCTGCTCGAAAGGGCCGGATTCGAGATCGTCGGCCAGAGTGGCACCGCCGAGGATCTGCTGCTGAAGGTCCGCTCGTACAAGCCCGACATCGCGATCGTGGACATCAAGATGCCTCCCACGCAGACCGACGAGGGACTGCGCGCCGCGAAGGAGATCCGAGAGAAGCATCCCGGGACGGCTGTGCTCGTGCTCTCGCAGTACGTCGAGGAGGGCTACGCGCTCGAGCTTTTGCAGGAGAGCGCCGAAGGGGTCGGCTACCTCCTGAAAGACAGGGTCTACGACCTGGCCGACTTCGTCGCCGCGGTGAAGCGGGTCGCCGGAGGCGGCTCCGCGCTCGACCCGAGCGTCGTCTCGCAGCTCGTGGGCCGCCGCCGCCGCGACGACCCGATCCGCGATTTGAGCGCACGTGAGCGCGAGGTGCTCGAGCTCATGGCAGAGGGGCTCTCCAACTCGGCGATCGCCGCGCGCATCTTCCTGACCGACCGCGGCGTCGAGAAGCACGTCACGAGCATCTTCCAGAAGCTGCACCTTCCCGTCGCCGCCGATACACACCGGCGCGTCCTCGCGGTCGTCGCCTTCCTGCAGTCCTAGCCCGAACGTCGCGGGTCGACGGTGTGTGGTCAGCCACACCGAAGCAGCGGGCGGGCCTCATTTCGCCCGGACCGGCGGGGTGCGAGCGTGAGCTCACAGCACGCACCCTCCAGAAAGGCAGACATGAGCAGCCTCGACACACTCTTGATCGTCACCGCGTTCACAGCCGCGCTCTGGTGGATGGTCTCGAGGCACCGGCAGCCGGCTGTTCTGCAAGCGTTGTCGTGCGCCGCCGCTCTCTTTACGGTCCTGGCGCTCGCGGTCGAGGACCTGCACTGGCAACTCGTGCCCTGGGAGGCTCTTGCCATGGCGGTTGCAGCTGCGGCTGCGCTTCGGCGCCGGCGGCCGGGTCACTCCCGCCGCCGGCGGCGCGTGATCTATCGATTCCTGCTCGCCGGTGGAGTCGCGACCGGAGGAATCGCTCTTCTGGCGGCGTTCGTGCCCGCGCTCCCCGAGCCGGCCGGTCCGTACGAGGTCGGCAGCGAGATCTTCCGCTGGACGGACAGCCGGCGCGCGGAGACCCTGACGGCGAACCCGTCGGACCACAGGCAGGTTGTCGCCCAGGCCTGGTACCCGAGCGACACGAGCAACGGACGTGCGGTTCCGTACTTCGAGGCGCAGGGTCACCTGCCGGGCCCCATCGGCGGCCTGCCGTCGTTCATGTTCGGCTCCTTCGGCGGTATTGCCACGCACGCCACGGTTGGTCCTCCGATCAGCGCCGCCCGGAAGACCTGGCCGGTGCTGCTCTTCTCACCGGGACTCTCCCTGCCGCGCGAGCTGTACACGGCGCTCTGCGCCGATCTCGCCAGCCGCGGCTACGTCGTCCTCGCGTTGAGCGCGCCGTACGAGTCCGCAGTCTCGGTGCTCGCCGGTGGGCAGGTTGTCGGGCAGACCACGCACCCCGACGTGATGGGGCCCCCGCCGCATGCGGCACTCCAGCGTTTGATCGACATCCGCACCGCCGACAGCAGCCTCGCGCTCGACGAGCTGAGCCGCCTCGCGCAGCGCGAACCGAACTCGCCCCTGGCAGGCCACCTCGACCTCGAGCACGTCGGGATCGCAGGCCACTCACTCGGCGGCGCGACCGCGGTGCAGGTGATGGCCGGCGACGCGCGCTTCAAGGTCGGCGTCAATCTGGACGGCAAGCTCTTCGGAAAGGAGCCCGAGGCGCGCCTTGACCGACCGTTCCTCTGGATCCAGTCCAGCGACGCAAAGACCGCCGAATACGTGCAAGGACGAGACCGCTTCCTCAAAGGCCTCCGTGACGATGGCTCCCTTGTGACCGTCCGCGGCAGCACCCACATGAGCTTCACCGATAGCCCCTCCTATCTGACCTCGCTCGGACGCAGCCTGGCCGGCCGCACGACTGTCGGCTCGATCTCGCTCGCCGCCATGACCGCGATGACGGGTGACACGATCGCGGCGTTCGTCGGCCCGGCTCTCGGCGTCGAGCGGGGGAGCACACTCGACGATGTCCTCGCCGCGCATCCGGGTGTGCGGCTCGACTGACCCGGCGTGCACTCAGCCGGCGTCGAGTACCTCGCGCAGTCTGCGGGCGAAGGCTTCGGGTTGACCCGCGTATCCGGACTCGCCGCCGAGGAAGCCGCCGTGGTGGCTCGGGAACACGGTCGCCTGCCCGCCGAGCAGCTCGGCCGTGGCCACCGCCGAGCGGCCGGTGAACGTGCCCAGTGACTCCTCGCCCACGGCGATTACGACGCGCGTCGGCGAGGCGGCCAGCGCGTCGAGGTCCGGGCGATAGCTGCTGATCGCCCAGGACCGGTCGGAGAGCAGCGGGTCGTCGCGTGAGCCGTCGTCCTCGACCGGCATCCCGAAGCGGGCGGGATCCGGCGCAGCTTGCGCGAAGTACTCGTCGGTGAACTCGCCGCGCCACGACGTCATCGCGATGAAGGCCGCCATCCCGGCGCCCCAACCACCGGCCTCGTACGCGTCGCGAAAGCCGGCGCGGGCGCGTTCGGCTTCAGCGGCGTCGGGGAGCACCGCGATGAGCGGCGGCTCGTGGGCGACGAGGGTTGTCACGTCGTCGGGGTAGGCCGCTACGAGCGCGAGCGCGGTTACCGCGCCGCCGCTGCTCGCGAACATCTCGACAGGCCCGGCACCGAGCGCCTCGATGACGGCGTGTATGTCGTCCGCCTGGACGGTGGGCGCGTTGTCGACGCGCCCGTCCCTGCGGATGCTCCGGCCGAGGCCGCGCGGGTCATACGTGATCACGGTGCGGTCGGGGAAGTGCGACGCCAGGGTGGCGAAGCCGCCGGCGTCCATCGGCTGCCCGATCATGTAGAGGGGTGGCCGTCCGTCGACGGTGGGCAGCGGGCCGCGGATGTCGTAGGCGATCTCGGCCTCGGTGGTTTCGAGCATGTGAGTTTTCATGCCGGTACGACCGCGACCGCGTCGAAAACTCATCGCACAAGGAACAACGAGCGTTAGGGTGTTTCGGTATGGCCGGTGCCCGCTGCGAATTGCCTCTGTTGGCGCTTTGCTCCCTCACGGAGCGCGCGCAGGCGGCGCCGGCATGACGACGATCCAGCTGCAGCGTCAGCTTCCGGTGATTCCGTCGGGGGAGCGGCTGGCGCTCGAGCGGCGGGCACGGCTGCTTGCCTGGAGCGGCAACGCCTGGCACGTTGTCGAGTTCGCGATCGCGGTCGGTGCCGGCATCGCGGCCGGCTCGATCGCGCTGATCGGTTTCGGTGCGGACAGTCTGATCGAGGCGTCGGCGGGGCTCGTGGTCGTCTGGCTCTTCACCGGGCGCCGGCTCGGCTCGGAGCGAGCCGAGCGGCGCGCACAACAGCTGATCGCCGGCAGCTACGCCGTGCTTGTCGTCTACATCTTGCTCGAGTCGACGCGAACCTTGGTCGGCGGCCATCATCCGGCTGCGAGCTGGCTCGGGATCGGCCTCGCCGCATTCACCGCCTCGACGATGCCGCTGCTCGCGCAGGCGAAGCGCCGCGTGGGTCGCAAGTTGAGCTCGGCCGCAACCGTCAGCGAGGCGGCGCAGAACCAGATTTGCGCCTACCTCTCGATCGCGCTGCTCGTCGGGTTGCTTGCCAATGCCTTATTGGGCTGGTGGTGGGCCGACCCGGCTGCGGCGCTCGTGATAGCCGGGCTGGCAGGGAAGGAAGGTTGGGAAAGCTGGCAGGGCGAGAGCTGTGAGTGCTGCTGAAGCCCCTTGGGGTTACTCGGGGTAGAGCACTTCGCTACAGAGACGGTGTCGACCCGGGGGTGCGGCGTTTCCCCGGGCGTCATCTGCCGGTGTGCGGTGGCGCGGCGGGTAGTTGCACCGTTACGCGGAGCCCGCCGGCCGCCCGGGGGGTGAGGGTGAGCGTTCCGTCGTGTGCTTGGGTGATGCTCTTGACGATTGCCAGGCCGAGGCCGACACCCCCGTGGTCGGTGCGTGTGCGCTTGGTGCCGCGAAGGAACGGCTCGGCAAGCGTCGCAACTAACCGTGGGGTGAGCTTCTCGCCGGTGTTCTCGACAGTGAGCACCACGGTCTTCGGGTGAGCGCTGGTCCTGACCCACACGGTGCCCTGCTCCGGCAAGTTGTGGACGATCGCGTTGTGCGCGAGGTTCGTGGTCATCTGCAGTAGGAGCGCGTATGAGCCGATCGTGGGAGTCATGTCGCCGGAGGTTTCGATGGTGGCGCCGCGTTTTTCTGCGAGGGGGAGAAGTGTTTCGGTCGCTTCTTCCGCTATGAGGGACAGGTCGACATGCTCTGGGGTGAAGGACCGTTGGTCGGCGCGGCTGAGCAGGAGCAATGCTTCGGTGAGGTCGATCGCTCGGGCGTTGACGGCGTGGAGGCGGTCGACGAGCTCCCCGGTGTCGCGGTTCGGATCGTTGCGGGCGACGTCGAGAAGGGTCTGCGCGATCGCCAGTGGGGTGCGCAGCTCGTGGGAGGCGTTGGCTGCGAATCTCTGCTGTTCCGCGATGTGTGCTTCGAGCCGTGCGAGCATGGCGTCGAAGCTGTCGGCGAGCTCGCGGAACTCGTCCTGACGCCCTTCCAACTCGATCCGGTGGGAGAGCGATCCCGTCGCTGCCATGCGTGTGGCGCCCGTGATGCGCGTCAGGGGTGCGAGCATGCGGCCTGCGAGAAGCCACCCTCCCACGAGGCCGAATACCAGCAGGAACGCCATCACGCCGGCCGCGATCGGAGCGAAATCGCGCAGGAGGTCGGCGTGGCTGCGCACCATGAAGATCACACCGGGGTGCACACCACGCGACAGGGAAAAGTACCCGGCGACGAGCAGCGCGGCACCTGCCAGCATGAGGAAGCCGGCGTAGCTGAGGGTGAGCTTGAGGCGAACGCTCAAGCCGGGGGCTCTATCCACGCTCTCCTTCCTCACGCCCGCTTTCTCGTTGCGTGTCGAGGCGGTACCCGGCGCCCGTCACGGTGGCGATGATCCAAGGTTCGCCGAGCCGTTTGCGCAGTCCAGAGACCGTGATGCGCACGGCGTTGGTGAACGGGTTTGCGTTCTCATCCCACGCTCGCGCCAGGAGCTCCTCGGCGCTGACGACACCGCCCGCGGCGGCGACGAGGACTTCGAGCACCGCGAACTGCTTCCTGGTCAGCGCGACGTAGCGGCCGTCGCGGTGAACCTCTCGGCGGAACGGATCCAGCCGGAGACCTGCGATCTCTCGCACGGGTGGCCTGTTGTAGGCGCGCCTGCGGTCGAGCGCTCTGAGACGGAGCACGAGCTCTCGGAGCTCGAACGGCTTCGTGAGGTAGTCGTCGGCGCCGAGCTCGAACCCGGTGGCCTTGTCGTCGAGCCGGCCGGCGGCGGTGAGCATGAGGATGGGCATGCCGCTGCCGGAACCGACGATGCGCTTGGCGATCTCGTCGCCGGTTGGTCCGGGAATGTCTCGGTCGAGGACGGCAACGTCGTAGGCGTTGCCGTCCAGCAGCACCAGAGCGGTGTCGCCGTCACCGGCGATGTCTGCCGCGATCGCCTCCAGGCGTAGGCCGTCGCGAATCGCTTCCGCCATATAGGGCTCGTCCTCGACGATCAAGACCCGCATGCTCCGATGCTACGAGCTGGCGCATGTCGTCGGCATATCGAAAATCGGATACGTGCCGGCAACACCACGCTGCCTTGAATGGCGGCATGACCTACGGCGAACCAGCACGAACGGCGCCCCGTCGTGTTCCCCGGATCCTCGTGACCGGCCTGCTCGTCGTCGTCGCGATCGCCGCATCCCGCGGCCTCCAGTCGCTCGTGTCCTCGTCCTCGACGCCGGCTTCACCCGGCGTTGCCCCCCGCAGCGGGCACCGCGGTGCCCTGGGTGCAGCGCTACCCAGCACGGTGTGGCCGGCACAGGGCCAGGCCGCGGTCAAAGTCGGACAGTCGCAGGTCCACGCCGGCCCGAACCAGCATGCGGCCGCAATCGCCAGCGTCGCGAAGGTGATGACGGCCTATCTCGTGCTCCGTGACCATCCGCTACGGCCCGGCGAGGACGGCCCGACGATCACGCTCACCGACGCCGATGTCGCCGATACCGACCGCCGGCGCCGACGGCAGGAGTCGGTCGTGTCCGTCGTCGCCGGAGAGCAGTTGACCGAACGGCAGGCGCTGCAGGCGCTGCTGCTGCCGTCGGCGAACAACATCGCTGCAGTCCTGGCGCGATGGGACGCAGGCTCGGTGGAGCGGTTCGTTGCCCGGATGAACGCGACCGCACGGTCGCTTCGCATGACCCACACCCGCTACACCGACCCGAGCGGCTACGACGACGCAACCGTGTCGACTGCCGCCGACCAGGTGCGCATCGTCGATCGGGCCATGCGCCTGCCGGTGTTCGCGAGCATCGTCGCCACACCGAGTGCGACGCTGCCGGTCGCCGGCACCGTGCACAACACCAACACGCTGCTCGGGCACGACGGGTTCGTCGGCGTCAAGACCGGCTCGGACGACGCCGCCGGCGGCTGCTTCGCCTTCCGAGCCGTCCGCTGGATCGACGGCGAGCAGACGACGATCACCGGCGTCGTGTTGGGCCAGTCGGGCCACGACCAGATCGCGGCGGGTCTCGCGGCCGCCGACGTCATGGTCTACCGCATCGCCGGTCATCCGGCCCTGCCTGGCCCACACCAAGCCCGAAGCCATCGACCACGGCTGCGCGCCCGTGTACGCCGACCGTAGGGAGAGACCATGAGGAGAACACTGTCGCCGCTGGCGCCCTGCCATGCTCGCCGTGATCGTCGCGGGCGCAGCGTTTGCCGCAACGTTGCCGTGAGGTCGCGGAGGATCACGTCGAGGAAGACCTCGGAGATGGTGTCCTCCCGTTCGAACAGCTGCCCGAACGGTTCCTGTGGCAGGACGAGCAGAAGCGCCCGCTCACGCGTGATCGCGGTGACCGGAGACGGGCGATCGTCGATGAGACCTTCGTAGCCGAACGCCTTACCCGGACCGGCAAGCCCTACCCGGATGCGCTTACAGCGCGAACCAAGGTGGTGTTTTCTTGCCGGCTCCGTGGGGGAGTCTGGGAGCGATGGCGTCGACGGAAAATGGACAGCAGCAGAGCCCGCCTGGGCTGACGGCGTTGATGGATCCGTTGCCGGACCACGGCGAGCAGTCGTATGTCGGTCACGGCCGGCTCGAGGGCAAGAAGGCCGTGATAACCGGCGGGGACAGCGGGATCGGCCGCGCGGTGGCCATCGCATTCGCACGGGAAGGTGCGGATATCTTGATCGCCTACCTGGAGGAGGATGAGGACGCGGCCGAGACCGCTCGCTGGGTCGAGCGGGAAGGCCGCGGTGCACGAGTCGTTCGCGGCGATCTGTCCGAGCCGAGCCATTGCCGGCGGGTCATCGATGAGGCGGTGACGGCGTTCGGGCGCATCGATGTGCTCGTCAACAACGCCGCCCACCAGCGCACCTACGCCGAGCTCGAGGAGATCCCCGACGAGGAGTGGGATCAACACTTCCGGACGAACGTGTCGGCGATGTTCCAGCTCTGCAAGGCGGCTGTGCCGCACATGCAGGAGGGGGCGTCGATCATCAACACAGCGTCGGTGAACGTCGATCAGCCCAGGCCGACGCTGCTTCCCTATGCGGCGACGAAGGGCGCGATCGCGAACTTCACCGCCGGTCTCGCCCAGTTGCTCGCCGAGCGGGGGATCCGCGTCAACTCTGTTCTGCCGGGCCCGATCTGGACGCCGCTGATCCCCTCGACGATGCCGCCCGACCAGGTCGCCGAGTTCGGCAAGCAGGTTCCACTCGGCCGGCCGGGCCAGCCCGCCGAGCTCGCGCCTATCTATGTGCTGCTTGCCTCGGACGAGGCGAGTTACATGTCCGGCGGTGCCTACCCGGTGACCGGCGGCAACCCCGTTTTGTGATCCGACGCAGGGAGGTGCGATGCCGAGCAAGCGTGCGAATGTGAAGAACGAGAAGCAGTACGAGGCGCTGAAGGACAAGGGAATGTCGAAGCAGCGTGCCGCCCGGATCGCCAACTCGCCCGGCTCGTCGAGCCGGGGCGGCAAGAGCTCGCATTCCGGATCGTCACGGTCGTCGTCCTCACAGGGCGGCACGACCGCGCAGAAGAAGGCCGCCGGACGGAAGGGCGGTAAGGCGACCGCCCGCAAGAGCTGAAGGAGGATCAACGGAATCGCGCTCACCGGACGGCGTTCTGCACGAGTTGGTCGCTGCCGTACACCCGGCGGAGCCGAAGCGGATCGCTTCGAGCGCGGCGATGTCGTCCTTGTGGTCGATGTCTTCAACGACTTCGACCACGAGGACGGCGACCGCCTGCTCGAGTCGTTCCGCGAGCGCTCGCCGAACATGTTTCGCGTGCTCGAGTCCGCACGCGCGGCGGGTGTCTCGCCCGTCTACGTCAACGACGAGCGGGGCCGATGGCAGAGTGACGCGCCCGGGCTGATCAGGGAAGCGCTCGCCGGGAAGAGCGGCAAGCTGATCGCGCCGCTCGCTCCCGCCGCCGGCGACGCGGTTCTGCTGAAGCACCGGTATTCGGCGTTCGACCACACGGCGCTCGACGTTCTCCTGGGCTCGATGCAGGTCGATCGGGTCATCCTCGTCGGCGCCGCTACCGAGGGCTGCGTCGTGCAGACCGCGATCGACGCACGCGAGCGGGGCCTCAAAGTCTCAATCGTCGTCAACGCGTGCGCGACGACCGATCATGAGCTCGAGCTGACGGCGCTGCGCTACGCGTCACTCGTCGGCGGAGCCCACCTGGAACGGGTCATGCAGGACGGCCGCCGCGAACGCTGCGAGCCCTGAGGCGCGCGAGACAGTACCGCGACGTCGTGCACCGCATCAGCATCGGCTGCTCGGGCTGGAACTACGGCCACTGGCGTGACGGCGTCTTCTATCCGTCGCGTTGTCCGGCCGGCCGGTGGCTCCCGTTCTACGCAGAGCACTTCGACAGCGTCGAGGTGAACGCGACCTTCTACCGCCTGCCGCGCCACGACGCAGTCGCCCGCTGGGTCGAGCAGACGCCTGCGGACTTCGTGTTCGCGGTCAAGGTCAGCCGTTACGTCACGCACGTGAAGCGGCTGCGCGAGGTCGAAGTCCACCTGCCGTTGCTGCTCCAGCGGATTACGCCGCTTGCCGCGGCGGGGAAGCTCGGACCGCTCCTGTGGCAGCTGCCGCCGACATTCACCCGCGACGACGAACGCCTCGCCGAAGCGCTTGCCGCGTTTCCCCGCAACCTGCGGCACGCCGTCGAGTTCCGTCACGAGAGCTGGTTCGCGCCGGAACCGCTCTCGCTTCTCGCCGACCACGGCGTCGCGCTCGTCGTCGCCGACCGTCCCGGTTCGCCGGGGCCGGAGCGACCCGAGCCGGCCGCCCCGTTCGCGTTCGTGCGCTTCCACCACGGCTCGCGCGGGCGCCGCGGGAACTACTCCGACGCCGAGCTCGCCGACTGGGCCCGCACGCTGCGCCGCTGGGCCCGCAGGGGCGACGTCTACGCGTACTTCAACAACGACTGGGAAGGCTTCGCGCCGCGGAACGCCGCAACGCTTCGGCGCTTGCTCGGCTAGCCATCAGGTCCGGCCTTACGCTCAGCTCGAGTGTCGTGATCGCTCTTGCCGCGATGACCGGGCTGAGGCGCTTCCAGGTGCGCGCCTACCGCCGAGCCGTAACGAGACACGCTGCTCGCGAGTCGAGGGCGGCAGCGCGTCTGGACCGTCGACGCGTGGGCCCGCCGGGTCGTTTGGTTCGATTCGATCTGGCCGGCGTCGTTGCGGGGCCTACTTAGACGAGTGGTGGAGGTCTGATGACGAGTCGCGAACATCGGGATCCGTACGGCGTGCTGGGTGTGCGGCGGCAGGCGTCGCCGGATGAGATCGCTCGCGCCTACCGGCGTGCGGCGCGGGCGACGCATCCGGACAGCGGCGGCGCCGGCGGCGGCGCCGAGCGGTTCCAGGCGGTCAGCGACGCCTACGAGGTGTTGCGCGACCCAGGACGCCGTGCCGGCTACGACCGGCTGCATCCGGTCCCGCGGCGGCAGACGGCGGGCGCGGGCGGGTCGGTGCGCTACGCGGCGCCGGGCTCGCAGCACGTCGTGCTCGGCTCGGGGGTCGGGGAGGTGGATGAGACGGCCTCGACGCAGGGGCTCGGAGATATCGAGGAGATGTTCCGCCTCGCGCTCTCGCTGCTGCACGGCAGCTGGTGAGTCAGCGGCGACGCGGGTTTTCGATCCGGGGCTTGAACGGCGCGTGACGGGGCCTACTCGATTCGGCGATGGCAGCGAATCATCGGACTGGAGGTGTGGCATGACGAACCTGTTGATCCGAGATCCGTTCCTCGCCGCCCCGTTTCGCCTGATGGACGAGCTTCTGCGGAGCACGGGGAACGGCAACCGGGTAACCGGCTTCACCCCGCCGGTCGACGTGCACGAGACCGAGGACGAGTACCTGGTCAAGATCGACCTGCCGGGGGTGAAATCGGAGGACGTGAACGTCGAGGTCAACGACAACGTGCTCTCGATCTCCGGCTCACGCGTGGCGGACGAGACGGGGGCTGCGCAGCTCGTCGAGCGGCCGTACGGCACCTTCGCCCGAACGCTCACGCTGCCCCAGGGCGTCGACAGCGACTCGATCGAGGCGGGCTGCCAGGACGGCGTGCTCGAGCTGCGGATCCCGAAGCCGGCCGAGCAGAAACCGAAGCGGATCACGATCGGCGCTGCCGGGAAGAAGGCGATCGGGACGTAGCTCTCGAGCGCGCGCGCGGCGTGCCGCGGCAGCACCTGCCGCCGCGGCACGCCGTCGGGGTCGTTAGATGAACGCAGTCGAACCGAAGAATCCGGAATCGCTTGTGCGGTCGGTACGGGAGTTGTGGTGCGCAGGTTGCGGCTACGGCGTCGTCGTCCGGCGCGAGCCGCCCGCGTGTCCGATGTGCCGGGAGACGAGCTGGCGCGAGCGGCCGCCGTTGACGCGCAACAGCTGACGCAGCCTGTCCGCGGGACGGCACCCCGTCGCGAAGCGGCCGTGTGGCACGATCGCGGCGTGGTGGTAAAGCGGGAGCTGGCCGGGCGCACGGGAAGCCTCGGCAATGACGCCGCGGCGCGGGAGTTGTGGAACGAGGCCGAAGGCGCGCAGGCGGTCACCGGCGACGAGGCGGACGTGCTTGCCCGGCGCGCGCAGGCCGGCGACGAGGCGGCGCGGGAGGAGTTGATCCGGCGGTTGCTGCCGCTCGTTCACTCCACGGCGCGCCGCTATCGGACGGAGGGGCTCGAGCAGGCCGATCTGCTGCAGGAGGGGATCGTCGGGCTGTTGCGCGCGCTGCAGCGCTTCGATCCTGACCGTGGTGTGCCGTTCGCGGCGTTCGCCACCTGGTGGATCAGGCAGTCCTTGCAGGAGGCGCGAAGCGACTTCATGCGGCCGCTGCGACTGCCGCCGAAGGCGTTGCGCCAGCTTTCGCAGCTGAAGTCGGAGCACCAGCGCATCTACCAGGGCGAGCGCCGCGCCGCCAAGGTGGCCGAACTGGCGGAGCGAACGAATATCGAGCTCGAGCAAGCAGAGGCCCTGTTAGTCGCGGACGCGCGCGAGCGCAGCTTGGACGAGCCGATCGGCAGCATTGACGGCGAGCTCGGAACGCTGGGCGACCTGCTCGAGGACCCGCTCTCGGCCGCAGCCTACGAGGACGTCGTCGATGCGGTCGCCGGCGTGCAGCTCCGCGCCCTCCTGTCGCGGTTGACCGAGCGCGAGCAGGAAGTCGTGCGGGCGCGCTTCGGCTTCGACGCGCCGGCCGAGAAGCTCTCCCAGGTCGGCGAGCGGCTCGGTGTCAGCGCCGAACGCGTCCGCCAGATCGAGGAGCGCGCACTCGCGAAGCTCCGCGCAGCGTAGGGTTGTGCGCCCCGGGCCGGC
>Ga0310810_10004291_pt1 | contig 15740 bp, 15 predicted proteins | sample NCmetagenome_FD_207641 | JGI IMG/M metagenome (GOLD analysis project Ga0310810, IMG submission 207641) | Soil microbial communities from experimental microcosm in Duke University, North Carolina, United States - NC | ecosystem: Engineered > Artificial ecosystem > Soil microcosm > Unclassified ...
CATTGAAAGAATCGAGTTCCAGGATGCGCTGGTTGGCCGTATAGTTTAACGAGCTACAGCATCGCTGAGCACAGGAAACTAGAATCTTTTGCGGAGCAGGACGGGAGCGGGCCATGGCGGCCAGCCATGCTTAAGAAAGACAAGCAATAACCATCGCTGGTCCCACTGGCTAAGGCACTGTAAAAGGAGAGGAACGAAGTGTCAAAGAGAATCGTTTATGTAGTAGCGGGCTTGCTGCTGTCCATGATGCTTGCGGCGCTGCTCACGGCACAGGCGCCACCTGCCGCGCCGACCAAGCCGGATTCTGCTGAGGTTAAACAACACATCGAGAGAGCAAAGAAGATCGCGGGAACCGAGTGGGCCGGAGAGGCGAACTTCTTCTGCCTGATGCCGCGCGCGAACAGCGCGAATGATCCGCTGATCGAGCCCACGAAAGTCTTCGACAACGTTTACGCCGTCGGCAGATCGGGAACCCTGGTCTATGCGATCACGACTTCGGATGGAATCATCCTGATCGATTCCGGGTATGCGAACGAGGAGGAGTCCGTCCTTCTGCCCGGAATGAAGAAGCTTGGACTGGATCCTGCCAAGATCAAGTATGTCATCGTGACGCATGGCCACGGAGACCACTTTGGCGGAGCGGCGTATTTGCAAGAGCACTATGGCGCCCACGTCGTGCTGTCGCAGGCGGACTGGGATCTCATGCTGAAGCCTCCGGCTGCGCCAAAAGGCGGGAAGCAAGGCAAGGCACCGGCGGCACCGGTGGCGTCCCCCAAGAAAGACCTGGTCGCGATGGAGGGCCAACCGATCACTTTGGGAGGCGAGAAGGTGACCCCCGTGATGATCCCGGGCCACACACCGGGCTCCCTGGGATTGATCTTCCAAGTCATCGACCGCGGAAAGAAACACACGGCTGCACTCTTTGGAGGAACCATCTTGCTCGCCGGAGTGATTTCGGACGCAGGCTTACAGCAGTATCTTCGCTCCATCGATCACTTCAAGGAGTTAACCAAGCAAGCGAAGGTCGATGTGGAACTCCAGAATCATCCGCTATACGACGGACTGGAGGAAAGACTGGCCAAACTTCGAGATCGGAAACCGGGAGCCCCGAACCCGTTCATCGTCGGGAAGTCGAACTACCAGAAATTCTTGGACGTCCAGGCCGAGTGTATGCGGGCCGCGGTCGCACGCCGCGCACCGTAACGAATGGCGGTAAGTCCCAACGCGGGCGTCTCTGCCGTCATAAACGGACCACGGCCGGCTCCAGGCTGGCGCATGTGGGTTGCCAGCGTAGCCATGATGCTGTGCTCCTGGCTATCCTATGTGGACCGGCAGATTCTGGCGGTCCTCTCGCCGATGATCCTCAGGGATACCGGCCTTACGGCGCAGAGTTACGGCGAAGTGGTCTCCGCATTCTCCATCGCCTACATGTTTGCGAATCCATTGTGGGGATCCGTTCTGGATTTCGTCGGGATGCGCACAGGGATGTTAGTGGCCGTCGCCCTCTGGACGGTGGCCAGCACTAGCCACGCTTGGATGGCCGGATTCGCCGGCTTCGCAGCGGCCCGCGCTCTGCTGGGCCTAGGCGAAGGGGCGACGTTCCCCGGTGGGCTGAGAGCGGCCATGGACTCCCTCCCGCCAGATCGCCAATCGCGCGGAATCGCTATCGCCTACAGCGGAGGATCGCTCGGCGCCATTATTGCTCCGGCACTGGTGGTTCCCATCGCGCTGACGTTCGGGTGGAGAGCGGCTTTTTTCCTCTCAGGCGCACTCGGCATCTTATGGCTGGTGATGTGGAGTGCCTTCGCACGCCCGCCCTTTCTGCCCAGACCCGAACGTAAGCCTCAACGAATGGCCTGGCCGAATCCCTTCGAGCGGCGCTTCTGGGCGCTAGTGACAAGCTACTCCCTGGGCGCAATCGCGATCGGCCCCATCCTCTACTTGAGCCCGCTCTATCTCAATCGAGCGGTCGGTTTTTCACAGGCGGGACTCGGCAAGGTTTTGTGGATTCCGCCCCTCGGCTGGGAGTTGGGATATTTCTTTTGGGGCTGGGTAATGGACCGGTTTGCCGCCGATCAAGAACGCCCGGTGTGGATGTTTGCGCTCCTGGCGATTCTCGCGATTCCTCTAGCGGCAGTGCCCTGGGCCGGTTCGGCCCCCATGGTCCTGGCGCTGTTCTTCTGGAGCATGTTCGTTACGGGTGGCTTCCAGATGCTGGCACTGCGTACGGGCGCACGTGCCTATCCGCGCGACAAGACGGCACTGGTGGCTGGAACCGCCTCCGGTGCGTGGGCCGCCGTTGCGGCGATCATTTTGCCTGTGTTGGGGCGCTGGTTTGATCAGCAGAGGTATTCCGAAATCTTCTCCGCAGTCGCCCTGCTTCCGCTAGTGGGAACGGGTATGTGGTTATGGCTCAGCTCGCCGCGGCACAAAGGGGTATTTTCTCCGGCCGACTAAGAACGTGGGCGGGCCCGAGCTACGCCGGGACCGCCCCTCCTTCAGCACTAATGGACGACGCCTCCCGCGGGATCGCGAACCCGCTTGTTGAAGTTGTCAACTTCGTCAGCCGGCGCGCAAACGTCTTCCATGAGTCCACCCCACCCATCTACCGTCTTAATCCCCATCTTGGTTTCGAGCTTACGGAACTTCTTGGTTTGGCTGACCCAAGGCCGCATGTAAATCTTCGGATCCGTGATGGTCATGGATAGTTCCAGAACATCATACGCAGTGCGGCGATAGCGCTCCTCAAGGATCATGTCGACGGTATGGGGATAGCCGAAATGATCGACCCAGGTTCTCTCGTCAACCCCGGTTGTGGTGACGACCAGCGTGTCCCCATCCCAGTGGGCCGTCGAATATCCCCACCACCTTTGCTGGTCCGGATCCATCAAAGGTTTGCGACCATCAGTCCAGATGGTGCGCAGTCCGTAGCCCCACTCAAAGTGCTGCAGGATCTTGTCGGGCAGCACGTTCATCTCCATCGGATCAGGATAAATCAAGGCGCGCGATGGACCCATCGGATTGCAGTACTGATAGGGGTCGGTTCCATTGGCGGGCGGGACGGCCCGTCGCCGGCCAATGGCCTCCTCTGGGTGCGCGTTGGCGTCCGCGCTTCCCAGATTTCGTCCGTAAGATGGCTTGTTCGCATCAAACATCTTTTGTCCCAGCGGGGTGAAGGGAGGAACGTCATTGCTGAAGCCGCGATCGCCACAGTCCCGACACGTTCCGCCGCCGCCGTATCCGCCGGGCGTGCCGTTCCGCGACCAGATGCCGGACAGATCGTGCTTATCGAAAGCCTTGTTATCATTCGCCTTGCTGTGGGCGGTGATTCCCCCGCCGCGGCCTTGCGCGAAGACAACCGTCGAGAGAGTTGCAACCCCCAGCAGCACGCCGATCGAATATGCGTAGCGATTTCTCATGGGACGCTCCTTACTGCTTGGTCTGCTTGCCCTTTTCTGCTTCGCCCGGGGCGGGCGCGAACGCGTTGCCGCCTAGGCCCAGAACGTCTTCGCCCTTTGCGTTCACGATCTTGTTGATCAGACCGACAGTCGTACCGGCGCGGGAGGGAGCGATGGTAAGAGTCACTTCGGTCCCCGGAGCCAAGGCAGCCTCGGAGCGCTTCTTGCCCCAGCCTATCTGCTGCAATTGCGCGGCATTGGGAGCGATTTCACCGCTCCAATGCGTGACCGTCCCATCTTTGCCCTTCACGTCGAAATAGAGCTGCGGGTGAGGGTTCGCGTAACGAAACTCGGTAATCGTCACCGTCCCCGCTATGGTGTAGGATTTGGACTGGTCGTAAGACACACCGGTTCCGTGGTGCGCGAACGCAGGTATCGAAACCATGAGCAACGTAACGCTCGAGACGAACAAACCCAAAAGTTTTAGTTTCATATTTTTCTCCTATACAGAATTCTGACTGGCACTCTACTGTTTCACTGGACTGACCACGGCCGGAGCCGGCTTGGCGAATTTCGCGGGGTCGACCGGAGCATTCGCCTGGATCTCGCTCAGCTCCGTAATAGACTGTCCGTTGGTCCACGTCACCGTCCAACGGAAGGGAATCTTGACCCCGGCGACTTCGCGATAATCGGCGTAGTCGATCTGCGTGGGATCGATCCCCACAATGGTTTCGGCGTAGCGCAACTGACGCAGTAACAGGCCGGTTTCCTGATCGAAATAGAGTTTGATACGGGTCTTTCCCGCACCCGTTCCCTGAACGATGCGGACTTCTCTGTCGTCAATGGTGGTAATCGGGAATCCGACCCGCCACTGGTTCAGAGCTTGCTTGATCCGTGCCGGAAAAAACAGTTCTGCGTCCAGCCTGGCGCCGTCCAACTCGGCTCCGGCCGTCAGCGCCAGCAGCGGAACAGGCTTGTCCGCTGCTGCGATCCAGCCAGCGCGGCCGTCGAAGGTCGTCGTGCTGTCCCCGTTTTGGGTATGTACGATTGTGGTGAGCTGCCCGGGCGCTTTGGCGAAGATTTCCACGGGAACTTTCAGATGATATGTTTCGAATCCCTCGTAGTTCCCCTTGGCGATGAAACTAGTGAGCGCAGACACGGGCTGAACCCCGCCGATTGCCTGGAGATACTTGTCCAAGATTTGATCTGCGGAAGGCCCGGGCGGCAGCCCCGCCACAAGCTCGATTTCATTCGGATCTTCCGTGGGGGTGCTGTATTGCTCCGCCAGACTGGGGATCACTTTCGGACGATCCCCGCCGCGATGGCACGAGTAACACGTCACCGCGCGCCGCCCCCCGAAGTTGTCTTTGTTGATGGCGTTCACCATCAGGATCATCCGGCGCGCTGTACGTTTGCGCGGAACATCATCCGCGAACTTCTGCCAGTCCTGGAGGCTCTCCGTGACATGGCAAAACGTGCAATTCAATCCCAGAGACGCCGAAAAGTAGCCCATGGTGCCCATGAACTCGTTTACCGAAATTCCCTTGAGCACCTGAACGTTTTTGAAGACAGCTTCTGCCAGCAGCGGCTTTTCCTCCGTCTGTGTCTGGGCAGTGACAAGCGTTGCTCCCAGCAGGCACACGACCGCCCTTGCCACCGTACCCAGTAGCATTCTTCTCAATCCGAATTTCACGATGACTCCTTCAACTCAGTCCCTACAGATTCACTGGAAAACATAGATCGGCCCAGGGTTCGCCTTTTACGGAGAAGGCAGTCTACGCTCCACGTTCCACCACCGGCAGCCGCGAAGTAGGCGAACACGAAGAAGTACAGCAGTGTCTCATTGCCGCCATTCCGGATTGGCCACGGCCCGCGAGGGAGACCGGCGTAGAAGTACGCCGCGGCGAGTTCCGCACATAAAATGAGGGCAGCGGGGCGAGCGAATAACCCCAGCAACAGGCACAAGCCTCCCGCGATCTCCAACGCGCCGAAAATGGCCGGTAAAACGTCCAACGCCATCGGAACTCCACCCCGGCCGCCTGTCGCGGCAAAGAACCCGAACAGGTGCCTGAATCCGTGGAGCGACAATGTGAAAGCAAGAATGACGCGGAGTATGGAGCGTCCGTAGCCCTCCCAGGAAGCAATGGTCTGCCGCATCTGGTTGCCGTCCTCTCCCTTCGAGCCGGCAAGGGCAGAGTCTACACTCCAAGGACCGGACCCCGCGGTCACCAGCCACAGGAAGGCAAAACAAAAGAGGACGGATTCTTCGCCACCATTGGCGATGGGCCAGAATCCGCGGGGGGCCCACCGGGAGAAATACGCCACTGCCATTTCGCCGCACAAGACAAAAGCCGTTGAGCGAGTGAACATCCCCAGGACGAGTAATAGGCCTCCGGCCACCTCAAGCGGTCCGGCAAATCCGTGGAGCGTTCCAAAGTTATGGTCTACGCGTCCGTTCGCGAATCCCCAAAGTTTTTCGGCTCCGTGTTGGAAAAACAAAAGACCAACCGCGATGCGCACGGCACTGAGCAGTTGGCTCGTCCGCGTGTCCGGGTTGGTTTTCGTTGGCGATTGCATGTTCACACCGTCGGTGCCCCCTTGGGGAATACGACCGTGGGTTTTAGTTCAGCCATCGGACGACTCCCGAGACACCGTCCACTGCTACTGTCGAACCATCCGGAATCCGGTGCGTGGCGTCGAGCACGCCCAGCACCATGGGAATCCCGCGTTCCCTCGCGAGCGACGCCATGTGCGATGTGCTGCCGCCGCGTTCGGCGACTACGCCCGCTACGCGCGACAGCAGATGGCTCAGCGCAGGGCCCGCGACTCTGGTAATCAGGATGTCGCCGGGCGCCACGCGGGAAAGCTCACACTCGCAATTAATCACGCACGCGCGTCCGGTACCCCAGCCTACGCCGGCCGCATGGCCATTGAGACGCGGACGGTTGAGCCACATGGCATCCGGGACCGTGGCTGGACTCATGTGCAGAGGGCGGCCTTGCAGCAGCTTGAATCCTCTATCATCCATAGCCCATTCGATTTCCACCGGCAGACCCATTACGTTTTCGACTCTCCGCAACAGTTGTCCAAGCTCGATCGCCTGTGCTTCATTGAGACACGGTTCGGCGATCAGCGCGCGCGGGACCAGGCGCGCGGACGGTTCTTCCCGATGGATGCAGCCCACCTGGTGATCCTTCCTGCCTGGCGTGATACTCAGAAGTTTGCCGTCGCGCGATAATTCATAGCGGTCGGGAGTCACTTCGCCCTGAGCGATCGCCGAGCCGAGCCCCCAGGTGGCGGTCAGGTTCATGCAGTCGTCGCCTGAAGAACCCAAGGACTGACTCAGGCCGCCGCCGGATGCACGCGCCGATACCAGCGGCTGGATGAGCACGCTCATGGCGGTATCGCCCGGATCGATATCGTGCGTCGCCATATAGCGCAACGCACGCGTGGCCCAAAGAGCGCCCCAGCAGGACCGAACCGAGGTAATAAAGTCCGCCTCGCTTTCGATCCCCAGAAAGCTCTCGAACTGCCCCGCGAAGCTCGATCCGAAACGATCCTCGACCAGCGCCGACGAGCGTACCGCCGTTAAAGCGCCCGTTCTGTGTTTCAGCTCATGCCATGCTTCGAGCAGCGGATCGAGAACTGCGGGAATAATCGGCTGATCCAGAAGGCCCAGCTTCATGGCGAGCGCGTGGCGGCGAGCCTGGGGGCTATCTTCCGTTGAAAAAGCACCATGGGCATCGGCCTCGAGACCGAGTGCCTTGATTTGCGCGCGATAAGCCTCGGCATCCAGGCAGAAACCGTCCGGGATCGGCAAGCCGGCCTGACCGAGGCGCGCCAGATTCGCTGCCTTGGGGCCAAACCGGCTGGTTTCCGTTGCCTCGCGCGCCGTGATGGGAACTACCAACGATTGCATCTGGCGTCTTCTTACCTGGTTCCGAACTTGCCGTAATCGGAGTAACCCGGCATCGGATCGACGACCGTGATTTGCTCCACCGGGAAGTTGGAAACAATCTCCACACGGTCCTTGTGGACGATGAGCATTTCCTCGATGCGCACGCCCCACTGAAAGGGCTTGCCGTGCTGCGTTTCGAGTGCGAACACCATGCCGTCTTTGATCTCGATGGGATGGTCCATCGACCAGATCCGGGAAATGACGGGCTGATCGTATTGCGCCAGGCCCAGGCCGTGGCCCCACAAGTTGGCTGCGGCTTGATCTTCCTCTTCATAGCCCCAGGCTTCCTTTGCCGATGGCCATTTGGAGGCGATATCGCGCGTGGTGGCGCCGACCTTGACCGCTTTGATCGAATCGTACAGCCATTTGAGCGCGAGTGCGTAGTAATCCTTTTGTTCCTGGCTCGGTTCCCGGCCTACCATGTAGGTGCGGTAGTAGCAGGATTTGTAGCCGTTCCAGGTCAACGCGGCCAGATCCATGAAGACCATGTCGCCCGGCTTGATGATGCGATCGGAGAAATTGCGCCAATTGGGCCAGGTATTGAGGCCCGAGGAAACGATGACATCCTCGACGTCTTCCATGCCGGGGATGTTGTAGAGGAACTCCATGATGTGTGCCGTAAGCTGGTTCTCGGTGAGACCGGGCTTCAGGAACCGCATGAATTCCCAGTGCGCGGCATCGCCGATGGCGCCGACGATGCGCATGCATTCGTGCTCGTCCTGGCTCTTGACCGCGCGCGCTTCCATCATGGCCGTCATGCCGTCGGTCCAGTCGATCTTGGATTCCTTGAAGATCTGGATCATGTTGATGTCGATAAAATCGACGCCGAGCTTCATGCCCTCCACGCCGCGCTTCTTCATTTCCTGCTTGATGGCGTTGGTGAATTTCGTGACCTGCTGGCTGGAGGCCGGTCCGGCCGCGCCCTTGATCCAGGCGTAGGAATAGCGGATGTTGTCTTTCGGGATCCACGGCGAATGCTTTTCGATGTGCATGCCGATATCGCCCTGCTCGAACAGCACCGGTGCGTCATCGCCGCACAGGAGCGCGTACCGCAGGCCGGGCTTCAAGCGATTCCAGCCGGGGGTCAGCGTGCTGGTCACATAGCGGACGTTCTCGTCGTACATCAGAAGCATCGCGCCCAAGCCATGAGCCTTCATCCGCTCGCGGGCGCGCTCGAGCCGGTATTTGCGCAACCGGTCCCAGTTGATCCGCTCCTGCCAATCCAGTCCTACTGCGCCTACGTTCGCCATTGTTTCTGTCTGATTCCTTTCGTTGTCTTTGAGGGCTCGAATCTATTTGGTGAATTCGAATGCGGATGCCGCTGGAGTGGAAACCGCGACTCCGGTTCCGGACGACTGAACATCTCCGCTGACTGCGTAAAATCGATTGCCGATCACGGCCCCGGCTACCCCATGACGAGGCGTAGCCATGGGCGGCAGAACCGCCCAGGTGTTGGTGGCCGGATCGTAAGCCTCAAACGCGCGGAAGGTGGTCTGGACCGTGGGATCCTGCCACTCGCCGCCCGCAATATAGATTTTTCCGTTGTAGACAGCGGAGGCTACCGCGCTTCGCGCCGTGGGCATGCGTGCGCCGGGAGGTCCCCAGACATCGATCGCCGGATCGTAAACCTCCACCAGCGAGATGTCCGATGCCAGCGAAATGAACGCCGCTCCAACGCGCCCGCCGATTACATAGATCTTCCCGTCGACGGTGCCTACGCCCATATGGTTGCGAGGCGTCGGCATGGTGGCGCGCTGCCGCCAGGTGTTGGTTTTAGGATCGTACTCCTCTACCGTTCCCAGAACGTTCTGGCGCGTCGTGAAATTGAGAGAGTTCTCCTTGGCGCCGGGCGCGGTGGTGGCGCCGCCGATGATGTAGATCTTGCCGTTAGCTTCCGCCGCAACGGCCGCACCACGCTTGGTCGGCATCGGCGCCAGAGCTTTCCAGGTATCCTTTACAGGATCGTACTCCCATGTATTGTTGATGGGCACCCAAGCCGCGGGGCCCGACTCGGGATATACAAAGCCGCCAAAGGCGTAGATCTTGCCATCGTGCTCGCAAAACGAGACGTGGTGGGATGGCAGCGCCATGGGTTTCTTCTTGGTCCACGTGTTTTTGGCCGGATCATATTCGTAGACCAGTCCGGCCGGATGCCACAAGGGAATCAGTCCGGAAAATACATACATCTTCCCGTTGGCCGCTTCACCCATCAGCTCTTCTTTGGGTTCGGGGAAGGGCGCTACGTCCGCCCATTTCCCTTGGGCATGCGCCAGGGGCGCCCACAGCGTCAGACCGAGAACTGCCGATTTCGCAAAGCCACGCATAATGTTTCTCCTCACTTGGCCCGGGCTTCCACCACAGAGATTTCGGGATTGATTAAAAACGTCCAGATAAAAGCGCCCAGCACCATGACGCCGGAAGTAATAAAGAACGGAACCATCCAGGAACCGATGCCGAAGTAGTAACCGAAGACCAGAGGAGTCACCGACGCCGCCAGCGCCCCCGCCATATTCATGACTCCCGTCACCGTGCCGCTGAATTGGCCGCCCACATCCATGGGAACGGCCCACGCCGGTCCGATTACGAATTCTAAGAAGAAAAATGATGCTGCCAGGCAAAGGACGGATGTGTACGCGCTTTCGGTCATCGCCGCCGGTATAAGGAAGAATCCGGACAGCAGGAAACCTGGCGCCGCCACGACACTGCGTGAGAATCTGGCCCTGCCGGTCCTCTTGAACATGAGGTCGGACAAGGATCCTCCCACCAGATCGCCGGCCATCCCGGCAAACAGCGGAATCGAGCCCAGGATGCCGAGCGCTTGCAGCGTCATGTGGCGATGTTCACGGAGATAGGTGGGATACCAGGTCAGGTAGAAATTGGTTCCGAAGAAGAAGCAGCAGTAGCCCAGCGCGATGTACCACATGTTGGGTGAGCTCAAGATGTGTTTCCAGGGTGCGGGCAACCGCTTGGTACCCAGCCGCCGGATACTGCCGTCCGCCTCCAACCCGCGAATCTGAGCCAGTTCCGCCTGGTTGACTCCCTTGTGCTCTTCCGGCCGGTTGCGGTAGAGCAGCGCGAATCCGATCGACCAGATCACACCTAGCGAGCCGAAGATGTAGAAAATGGCCCGCCAGCCTAACGCCAGCATGATCGATCCGGCGATGAACGGCGTCACCGCCACAGCAAGCCGGCTGAAAAAATGTGTGGTGCCCTGGATGCGGCCGCGCTCGGATCTTGGAAACCAAAGCTGCATCCCGCGGCTGGCGACGGGAAACGCTCCCGCCTCTCCCAAGCCGAGCAGAAACCGCGCAGCGAACAGCGAACCCAGGCCCATCGCCGCACCCGTGAGCATGACCGCGACGGACCACCAGGACATGACGATCGTCAGCACTTTCTTAGGTCCAAAGCGGTCTCCCAGCCAGCCCGCCGGGACCTGGCCCAGCGCGTATGCCCAGGTAAACGCGCTCAGGATCAAAGCCATCTGGTTTTTGCTGAGACCGAAGGCTTTCGCGATCTCCGGTTGCGCCACCGAGATATTGCTGCGGTCCATGTAACAGATGAGGTACATCAGGCTGATCAGGAACAGAATCAGCCATCGGGTTTTGGTCGGCTTGAGCGCAGCCTGGTGCGGTAGAACCGACGCTTCGGATATAATGCTGCGGTTTGTCTCTAACACTTTGGGATACTTCTAACCGAAATCCGTACAACTGACCGCTACAACCAGCCGAATACAACTATGCGAGAGACGGCACCTCAGCAGGATGCGCTGCGGTGACGATATCCACGGGACGCCCCGTCTCCGCGGAAAGATCCGCGGCCTGGTACACCTGCATGACCATCCGGGCGTGTTCCGGCGTCACCAGCGGCTGCCGGCCCAGGGCGACACACTCCAGGAAGTGAATGGTTTCCGCCGCCATCGGTCCGGCATAAACATGCCCCAGGCTTTCGCCAGGCATGGAGGAAATGGGGAACTGGATGCCATTTTGCATCGTCGAGACGTACACGTCGCGATGCGTATCATCCGCCATGATCGCCCCCTCGGTGCCGACCATCTCGATCCAGCTGGTCGAGAAATTTGGATACGCCGGCGGAAGCACCCATCCCGCACCGATGGTGAACGCGGTTCCGTCATCCATGGTTACAATGATCCACACGCAATCGGGAACGTTGTATTGCGCCCCCATGATCTTGCGTACTTCCTGGGCATACACGCGAACCGGCTTGCGGGGCTCCAGGCACCACAACACAAAGTCGATGTCGTGGGTCGCCTCCATGGCTGCGGGTGAGAGTTTAACGCGGCCGCCGATCTTCTTCCCGAGGTTGCGCGTGATATGACGGCTCACCAACGCGCTGATGGGCTCACCGATGCGGCCCTCCTCGATGGATCGTTTGACATACGCGAACTTCGGGTTAAAGCGCTGCGAATACCCGATAGTGAATAACAAGTCCTTGGAGCGTGCCAGCGCGATCAGTTCGTCGGCCTCCGCCAGCTCCAGCGAGATCGGTTTTTCGAGGAAAACATGTTTCCCGGCGTTCAGGCTTTCTTTTGTAATGGGGTAATGCGTCGGTTCGGGCGTGGTCGAGATCATGACGGCCTCGATCGACTTGTCCTCGATCAAGACCCGGTAATCCGTGGTGGCGGTTACCGGATTCGTCAGATCCGCGACCTCTTTGAGCCGTGCTTCTTTAATTTCAGCTATGTGGAGATCCTTGACGAAAGGACTCTTGGCACAAGCCTCGGCGCGGATTCCGCCGCACCAGCCTGTCCCGATGACTCCGACATTGATCGCTCTCTTACCCTTCTCCGTTCGTGCCATTTCTCGTTCCTTAAGTTCCTTAAAATTTATTGCGCCGGTTTCGGCGGGTTCTTCAAACTGTTATAGACGGCTGCCACGAACACGTCCGTGGTCCATGCGCCGGAATTCGATCCGAAGCGTTCGTCGTAGTCCGCGGTTACGCGTGCGGTCTTGACCTGCTGCTCAGTGGCGCCGTTCTTGATCAACTTCTGAACACGATCGCGAATGATGACCAGCATGTCGCGGTATTCGGCGACCTCCCACTCGTCGCACAAACGCCCGTGTGCCGGAATGATCAGGGTGCCGCCTTCTTCGTCGTGCTCATAGATCGTCCGGTTGAGGATGTAGTTCAGCGCATCGATCTCGCCCTGAATGCTGCCGCCGTTTTTGACATCAATCGCTGGATACGAAGTCGTGTTAAAAATGTCGCCGGTGACGAGGACATCGGAACGGCGGAAGTGCACAATGCTGTCGCCGTCGGTGACGGCGTTGGGCTGGTAAAACATCTCCACGGCTTCTCCGTTGTGGAATTTACGCCGGCGGTCGTGCACGAAGGTGTCGCTGGGTATTCCATCCGCCCCGAGCACCTTGGCGTCCGTCAGGTGGATCTGCGTGTTCAGATGCGAAATAACAGTGGCCGTCTTGCCCGCATCGGCAAACTGGCCGGAGAAGAAAGAGCCCATTAAGCTGGGGTCCATGCCGGCCGCTCTGAGCTTCACATTGCCGCCCGTGAGCTCGGGACTGGGATTGGTATTAGCGATGAACTGAATGGGATTTTTGCTGAGCTTGCCGATGGCCGCAATCACTTTATCCGACAATTGCCCAGCGCCGGTATTCACTACAAAAACACCTTGTTCGCCCACCTGCACGGCAATATTTCCACCGTCACCGACCAGCATGTAGACATTTCCTTGAACCGGCAACACATGGATCTCTCCATCGCGAGGATTCGGATCCACCGCCCGGCTCGCGTGCGGCGCCCCGGGTGCGGGCGCCAGCAACGCCTTGGCTTCAGTCTCCATGGCGGCCGGGTCCTTGAGCTTGGCCACGAATTCCGGATGCGTGGTTTCGGGCCCGCCCAGCAGGCCCAGCAGCGGGAGCTGGTGCTTATCCGCAAATTCGCGGAGGAAGGGATGCTTACCCCAATCGTAGCTCTCTACCAGATCTTCCGGCCGGCCCAGAATTTGCTCGCCGTCATCGCAGGCGTAAAGCCAGCCGTCAGGCTCCTTCACGTTGCGGAGCATCGTATATGCCCGGCTGAAAGGTTCAGCCAGATATACCGGATCGTTCACGACCGAGAAATAAGTGATGCGATCGCCGTGCCGGATGAAATGGTCGCTTACCGTCGCCTCATCGCTCTGGGGAATGCCGTTCGCCCGGATCCAGCCGCGCTTCAGATGTGTGGTGTACACGCTGAGCATGTTCCCCTCATACTTCCCGGTCGAAAATCCTGCCCAAGTGTGCTGCGCAAAGGCTGGGGGATGCGGACGGTCGTCCATCCAAATGGTTCGCAGGCCTTCGCTAATCTGCCAGTACGACTGGATGGAGAGCAACCTCTGCGTATACGGGTCGCGTTCTTCCCAGAACCGGAAATTGCCCGGAGCATTGTAGGTGTAAGGCACCACGTAGCCCATGCACTGGTGCTGGCGTCCCTGGATGCGGGCGGCGCTCCAGGCGAGCGCGTAGAGGCGGCCGGCCTCATTCATCGGGATTCCCCCGTATTCCACCAACGAGCCCGAGGCCGTGATCAACCCGGAATCCTGACCGGGCAGCGGATAATACGCTCCGGAGATGTCGATGCCCGCCGGCAATCCCGACCGTCCGGAAAAATCGAGTCCTTGCCCAAAGGCCGCAACGCTCATCAGCGCCGGTATAAGCAAAACCGATATATGTTTGACTTTCATTTCAGGCTCCTGGGGATCGTCATTCAGGTCCTACTTGGCCGCGCACGACGACGGGTTCCAGCCGGCAGCATTGGACTGTTTCTTGAAATGGGAAGCGGTGAGATAGGGCTGGCCCAGATAGGTCGGGTCTTCGACCGTGGTGGTGACCACCAGATACGAGTCGCCGTTGGGCTCGTTGATCCGATCGAAATACTCGGTGAGAATCGCGCTAGCGCTGTAAGGCACGCCGTTTCTGCGCAGATACCCGGGTTTCATCTTCGTCGTCACGATCCTGAGCGAGCCGACCGGAGCAACACCGCGCCCCGCGGGCACTAGTTCCCAGGTGGCGCGCGAAACACCCTGCCAATCTCCGCCGGGAGCTTGAGAAGCTTCGAAATTAAGCATGCGCGTCTGGCTTCCTGCATCCGCATCGAGCTTCAATGTCTGATCATCCTGCCAGGTGATGTGAATACGGCCCGGCATTCGCATGATGTTCGCAGCGCCATAACTCTTGCACTGCTCTCCCGCCGCTTCGTCCTTGGCGGGATCCCAAGCGTCGGCAATCTTGCGGCCTTCCGGATTGAGTTGAATCCCACCGTAGTCGCCCTTCATGGGAGTGACCATCCGGTATCGCCAGTCCTCGGTCACGACGGCATTCCAGTAGCCCGTGGGATCAAACAAAGCGACGGCTTTTGCGGTTCGCGGCGCCTGGGGACCACGGCCGCCTCGGCCGCCCCCGCCTGCAGGTGGAGCGCCGGCCGGCGGAGCTTGCGCGAGGGCGCTTGTCATTCCAAATATGACCACGGCGGTCAGCAGGAGGATTCTTCGGGTGAGAGTGAGTTTGTAGGACATGATTCCCCAGTCAATTCTTGGTGGCGGGCGGAGCGGTGGGCGGGATGTGATTGCCGCGATGGCAGGTCCAGCAGGTCACCACATTCTTCTCCTCCGGGTAGGCCGCACTGCCGGTCAATGCCTCGTTAATCTGCTTTGTCATGGTTTCACTTCGCCCTGATGACAGGTGTAACAAGTGACGTATTGCATGCCTTCCGGGAACGGCAGGTATTGCGAGTTCAGGAAATCATTCCCTGAGTCCGGGAAATGCATGTTGATTTGCTTGATCATCCGAAGCATCTTGCGGGCGGTTTCTTTCTTCGGATTAGCGTCGCTGGCAAAATCGTTCTGCGCGTGACAATACGCGCACTGCACACCGAGGCCCGTCGTGAAACCGCGCATAGTTTGCAGGATGTTGGTATCCGGAGTCAATACCTTCAGGTTCCTGGGAGCTTGAGGCCCCTTGGCCACATCCTGGCCGAAAAGCGATAGCGGAGCGATCAACAGCAGCAACCCCAGCAAATGCACTTCGTTCCTATTGGCCCTTCCAGGGAAGAGAATCCTTGTAAGACACCAGCAACCAGGCCGTGTTCGAGGTGCCATCGCCCCAGTTCAAATTGGCCGCTGGTGGGGGGTTCTTGACACGGATGGAATACCGGCCCGGCCTGCGGAGCAGAGTCTCATCGATCGATACGTTCATTTCAAGGATGCTCTTGAGCTCGAACGGAACGGGAATGTCATTAAAATAGACCTGCGTCCGGTCAAAAAAATTGAATCCCTGGATCTTCAGTTGCGTGGTCGGACTACCTTCCCGCACCGAGACCTGAGACATCGCGGGATCGTCGAAATCACGGCGCTGGGTATCGATCTTTTC
>Ga0310810_10004292_pt1 | contig 15739 bp, 16 predicted proteins | sample NCmetagenome_FD_207641 | JGI IMG/M metagenome (GOLD analysis project Ga0310810, IMG submission 207641) | Soil microbial communities from experimental microcosm in Duke University, North Carolina, United States - NC | ecosystem: Engineered > Artificial ecosystem > Soil microcosm > Unclassified ...
AAACAGTACTGAGGGAAAATGTTGGCGGAGCGGACGGGACTCGAACCCGCGACCCCCGGCGTGACAGGCCGGTATTCTAACCAACTGAACTACCGCTCCTTCTTGCAGCGAATCCTGGTGGGTGCTGACGGGATCGAACCGCCGACCCTCGCCTTGTAAGGGCGACGCTCTACCGCTGAGCTAAGCACCCCTTCACCCTTTGAAGGGGCGCTAGTTTAACGGATAACGGCAGCCCTTTCGAGCCGCCGCCTAATTGATCGCGTCTTTGAGGGACTTGCCGGCGCGGAACTTGGGGACGCGCGAGGCGGCAATGCTGAGCGCCTCGCCGGTGCGCGGATTGCGCCCGGTGCGCGCCTGGCGCTTGCCGACGTAGAAGGTGCCGAAGCCGACGAGGGTCACCATGTCGCCCTTCTTGAGGCTCGTCTTCACGGCGCCGACGAGGGCGTCCACCGCGCGCTCGGCGGCCGACTTGGAGACTTCGGCCGACGTGGCGATGTGCTCGATGATGTCCGCTTTGTTCATCGCACCCTCCCCGGGCTAGTGCTTGACCGCGCCCGACTGGTTCTCCGGCTTGGGCGCCTCCGGCGGAACCGCGCCCACATCGACGTGATCGGAGAGCGGCTCGGGCTGGCGCTCCAGGGCCACTTCCAGCACCTTGTCGATCCACTTCACCGGGATGATCTCGAGCTTGTTCTTGACGTTGTCGGGGATCTCGGTCAGGTCCTTCACGTTCTCGTCCGGAATCATCACGGTCTTGATGCCGCCGCGGTGCGCCGCGAGGAGCTTTTCCTTCAGCCCGCCGATCTGCAGCACTTCGCCGCGCAGCGTGATCTCGCCCGTCATCGCCACATCGGCGCGCACCGGAATGCCGGTCAGCATCGACACCATCGAGGTGACGATGCCGATGCCCGCGCTCGGGCCGTCCTTGGGCGTCGCGCCCTCGGGCAGGTGAATGTGGATGTCGTTCTTCTGGTAGAAGTCTTCCTTCACGCCGAGCTTGCGCGAGCGGTTGCGCACCACGGTGAGCGCGGCCTGGATCGACTCCTGCATGACTTCGCCCAGCTTGCCGGTCGTGATGGTCTTGCCCTTGCCGGGCATGGTGACCGTCTCGATCGTGAGCAGCTCGCCGCCGACTTCGGTCCACGCGAGGCCGGTGACCTGGCCCACCTGGTTTTTCTTCTCGGCCATGCCGAAGGTGTACTTGCGCACACCCAGGTACTTGTCGAGGTTGCGCGGCGTGACGGAGATCTTGTTCTTCGCCTTGCCTTCCTCGCCGGCCTCCTGCTTCTCCGTCAGCAGCTGCTTCACCGCCTTGCGGCAGATCTTGGAGACTTCGCGCTCCATCGCGCGCACGCCCGCTTCGCGCGTGTAGTAGCGCACGATGTCGCGGATGGCGGCCTCGCTGACGACGAGCTCGCCTTCCTTCAGGCCGTTGTTCGTCATCTGCTTGGGCAGCAGGTATTGCGTGGCGATGCTCACCTTCTCGTCCTCGGTGTAGCCCGAGAGCCGGATCACTTCCATCCGGTCGAGGAGCGGCGGCGGGATGTTGAGCGTGTTCGCCGTGGCGATGAACATCACTTCCGAGAGGTCGTACTCGACCTCGACGTAGTGGTCGGTGAAGGTGTGGTTCTGCTCGGGGTCCAGCACCTCGAGCAGCGCCGAGGACGGATCGCCGCGCCAGTCCATGCCCATCTTGTCGACTTCGTCGAGCAGGAAGAGCGGATTGCGCACGCCGACCTTCGACATGCTCTGCAAAATCTTGCCCGGCATGGAGCCGATGTAGGTGCGCCGGTGGCCGCGGACTTCGGCCTCGTCGCGCACGCCGCCGAGCGACATGCGCACGAACTTGCGGTTGGTCGCGCGCGCGATCGACTGGCCGAGCGAGGTCTTGCCCACGCCGGGCGCGCCGACCAGGCACAGGATCGGCGCCTTCATCTTGTCGACGCGCGTCTGCACGGCCAGGTATTCGAGGATCCGTTCCTTGATCTTCTCCAGCCCGTAGTGGTCCTTGTCGAGCACTTCCTGGGCCACCTTCAGGTCGCGGCACACCTTCGACTTCTTGCGCCACGGCAGGTTGACGAGCGTCTCGATGTAGTTGCGCACCACCGTCGCCTCGGCCGACATCGGCGACATGAGCTTGAGCTTCTTCATCTCGGTCTCGGCCTTCTTGCGCGCGTCCTTGGGCATGTGCGCCTTGCGGATGCGCTTCTCCATCTCCTCCAGGTCGGCGCCCTCTTCGCCTTCGCCGAGCTCCTTCTGGATGGCCTTGACCTGCTCGTTCAGGTAGTACTCGCGCTGGCTCTTCTCCATCTGGCGCTTGACGCGCCCGCGGATGCGCTTCTCGACCTGCAGGATGTCGATCTCGGTCTCGAGCTGCGAGAGGAGGTGCTCGAGGCGCGCCTTCACCTCGAACATCTCCAGCACCTGCTGCTTCTGCTCCAGCTTCAGCGGCAGGTGCGCGGCGACCGTGTCGGCGAGGCGCCCGGCCTCGTCGATGCCGGAGAGCGAGGTGAGGATCTCGGGCGGGATCTTCTTGTTCAGCTTCACGTACTGGTCGAACGCCGAGAGGAGCGCGCGGCGCATCGCCTCGACTTCGGGCGGCGGCGTGCCTTCGGCGGGGATCGGGCTCGCGTCGGCGACCCAGTGCGTCTTCAAATCGGTGATCTGGCCCAGGCGCGCGCGCGTGCCGCCTTCCACGAGCACCTTCACGGTGCCGTCGGGCAGCTTGAGCATCTGCAGGATGCTCGACACGCAGCCGATCTCGTACATGTCGGTCGGGCCCGGATCGTCCTTGGCCGCCGAGCGCTGCGCGACGAGCAGGATCGACTTGCCGCTCTCCATGGCCGTCTCCATCGCCTTGATGGATTTCGGCCGCCCGACGAAGAGCGGAATCACCATGTGCGGGAAAACCACCACGTCTCGCAGGGGCAAGAGCGGATATTGCGTCACGTTAGCGGGAGTAGGCTGATCGGACATTAGGGCCTCTGGATAGGATGCCCCTCCAACATAGGAGTTCCCGCGACAAAAAGCAAACGGAAAATCCGACTGCGAAGGGATTTTTTACAACTACAAGGAACGACTGACGACAGCTACGCGGAGCTGCCAGCGACCTTGGGCGGATCGGAGTAGATGAGGAGCGGCTTGCCGTCGGCCGAGATCATCTGCTCGTCGACGACGACCTTGCTGACGTTCTCCAGCGCCGGCAGCTCGTACATCGTTTCGAGCAGCACCTGCTCGAGGATCGAGCGCAGGCCGCGCGCGCCGGTCTTGCGCGCGAGCGCCTTCTTCGCCACCGCGCCGAGCGCGGGATTGCGCACCTCGAGCTCCACGCCCTCCATGAGGAAAAGGCGCTGGTACTGCTTGATGAGCGCGTTCTTCGGGATGGTAAGGATCTCGATGAGCGCCTTCTCGTCGAGCTCTTCGAGCGCCGCCACCACGGGCATGCGGCCGACGAACTCCGGGATGAGGCCGAACTTGATCAGGTCCTCGGGCTCCGAGGACTTGAGCAGGTCGTAGGTCGCCTTCGAGTTGTTCGGACTTCTCACTTCCGCGCCGAAGCCGATGCCGGTCTTCTCGGTGCGGTTGCGCACGATCTTCTCCAGCCCGTCGAAGGCGCCGCCGCAGATGAAAAGGATGTTGGTGGTGTCGACCTGCACGAAATCCTGGTTCGGATGCTTGCGGCCGCCCTGGGGCGGGACCGAGGCGATGGTGCCTTCGATCAGCTTGAGCAGCGCCTGCTGCACGCCCTCGCCCGACACGTCGCGCGTGATCGAGGGGTTGTCCGACTTGCGCGAGATCTTGTCGATCTCGTCGATGTAGACGATGCCGCGCTTGGCCTTGTCGACGTCGTAGTCGCAGTTCTGCAGCAGCTTCTGGATGATGTTCTCGACGTCCTCGCCGACGTAGCCGGCTTCGGTCAGCGTGGTGGCATCCGCGATGACGAAAGGCACGTTCAGGAGGCGCGCGAGCGTCTGCGCGAGCAGCGTCTTGCCCGAGCCGGTCGGCCCGATCAGCAGGATGTTCGACTTGGCGAGCTCGACCTCGTCGTTCTTCGAGAGGTGCTTGAGCCGCTTGTAGTGGTTGTAGACCGCGACCGAGAGGATCTTCTTCGCCTGGTCCTGTCCGATCACGTACGAATCAAGGATGTTGCGGATCTCGTGCGGGGTCGGCAGGTCCGACTTCGCGCCCTTGCCGCCCTTGTCGGAGGCGGTTTCCTCGCGAATGATGTCGTTGCAGAGCTCGATGCACTCGTCGCAGATGAAGACCGACGGGCCGGCGATGAGCTTGCGGACCTCGTGCTGGCTCTTGCCGCAGAACGAGCAGTAAAGGAGCTTCTCGCCCGAGGAGGTTTTCTCGGACATCAGGTGGGCTCCCTTGCGGTCAGCACCTTGTCCACGAGGCCGTACTTTACCGCGTTCTCGGCGGACAGGAAGTTGTCGCGGTCGGTGTCCTTGGCGATGGTTTCCACCGACTGGCCCGTGTGCTTGGCGAGGATCTCGTTCAGCCGCTGGCGCAGGAAGAGGATCTCCTTGGCGTGGATTTCCACGTCGGAGGCCTGGCCCGAAAAGCCGCCCATCGGCTGGTGGATCATGACGCGTGAGTTCGGCAGCGCGAAACGCTTGTCCTTGTCGCCTGCGGCCAGCAGCAGCGCGCCCATGCTCGCCGCCTGGCCGATGCACAGCGTCGAGACATCGGGCTTGATGAACTGCATGGTGTCGTAGATCGCCAGCCCCGCCGACACGGAGCCGCCCGGCGAGTTGATGTAGAAAAAGATGTCCTTGTCAGGATTTTCCGACTCGAGGAAGAGCAGCTGCGCCACGATCAGGTTGGCCGTCACTTCGGTCACGGGGCCGACCAGGAACACCACCCGCTCCTTGAGCAGCCGCGAGTAGATGTCGTAGGCGCGCTCGCCGCGCCCCGACTGCTCGATCACCATTGGGATCAAGCCCAACCCCTGCGGCTCGACCTGGGAGTTCTTCCAGATCATGCGTTCGCGCCCATCAAGTCATCGAACGTCACCGACCTGTCCTCCACCCTGGCCTTGGACAAGACCCATTTCACGACGTTGCCTTCCAACGCGAGGCTTTCCATCTCGGACAAGCGCTGCGGTTGCATGTAGAACCACTTTACCACTTCTGCAGGACGCTCGTAGCTCTGGGACTCTGCTTCGATCAGCGCACGCACCTCCTGGGGCTTGGGCCGCAGCTTCTCGCTCTCGCTTAGCGAGCCGATGATCAATCCGAGCGCGACTCGCCGGCGGGCGCTCGCCTCGAACGCCTGGGGATCGAACGGCAGCTTCTCGATTTTCAGGCCGCGCGCCTTGAGATCGGCGGCCGCGGCCTCCACGAGCTGCTGCGTCTCCATCTGGACCAGCGACTTGGGCAGTTCTACCGGCGCAGCGTCGAGCAGCGCCTGTAACGCCTGCTCCTTGACGCGCGCCTCGACGCGCTTCTTGACCTCGCGCTCGACGTTCTGGCGGACCTCGGCGCGCATTTTGTCGAGATCGCCGTCGGCGACGCCGAGCTGCTTCGCGAACTCGGCATCGAGCGCGGGCAGCCGGGGTTCCTCGACGCGGCGCACGTCGAGATCGAAGCTCGCGGTTTTGCCGGCCACGTCCTTGCCGTGGTAGTCGTCGGGGAATTTCACGTCGAAGGTCTTCTTCTCGCCCGCCTTCATGCCGCGCGCGGCGTCCTCGAACTCGGGCAGCATGCGCTTTTCGCCGAGCAGGAACGCGAACTCGGTCGCCTTGCCGCCGGTGAAGCCCTCGCCGCCGATCTTGCCCTCGAAGTCCGCGACCACGCGGTCGCCGTCCTGCGCGGCGCGCTCGACCGGCGCGTAGCTGACCCGCTGCTTGCGCAGGATCTCGAGCGTGCGATCGACCGCGGCGTCGTCCACCGCGAGCTGCGGGCGCTCGATCTTCGCGCTCGAGACGTCGCCCACTTTCACTTCCGGGTAGACCTCGAAGGTCGCGCTGAACTCGAAGAGCTCGGCATCGGCCGCGCCGTCCTTCTTCTCGATGCGCGGATAGCCGGCGACCTTGAGGTTCGCCTCCTTCACCGCGTCGCTGAAGGCCTTCTGCACCGCGTCGCCGATGACTTCCGAGCGCACCTGCGGCCCGTACTGCTGAGCGAGGAGCTTCAGCGGCACCTTGCCCGGTCGAAAACCGGGCATCTTCGCTTCGCGCGCAAGCTTCTTCAGCCGCGCGTCGACCTGCTCGTCCACGTCCTTGACCGGCACCGACATCGACAGGCGCCGCTCGAGCGTTCCCAGGTTTTCCACGTTCACCGTCATTTGCCTCTTCTAGATCCCCGTTCTATCGCTGGTGCGAAGGGAGAGACTCGAACTCTCATGCCTTTCGGCGCCAGAACCTAAATCTGGTGCGTCTACCAATTCCGCCACCCTCGCGCCGAAAAGCTCGCGAAAACAACGTAGTATATCGCGCAAATGGCGGTCGCCCATTACGAGAACTTCCCCGTCGCGTCGCTTTTGCTGCCCCCGGACCTGCGCGAGCCCGTGTCGGTCATCTACCGCTTCGCGCGCACGGCGGACGATTTTGCGGACGAAGGCGATGATGCCCCCGAAGCGCGCCTCGCCAAGCTGAACAATTTCACGACCAAGCTTTTGAAAATCAAGCACGGAGAGGATCCCGGCGATTCCCTCTTTCGCGACGTGGCGCGCATTGTCCGGGCGCATTCGCTTCCCCTCACCCTTTTTGAAGATCTGCTCAGCGCCTTTCGCCAGGATGTCGAGAAAGGGCGCTATGAGAGCTATGCCGAGGTGCTCGACTACTGTCGCCGCTCGGCGAATCCGATCGGGCGGCTGCTGCTGCACCTTTTCAAACAAACGACTGAATCAAACCTCGCGCGCTCCGATGCGATCTGCACCGCCCTGCAGATCATCAACTTCTGGCAGGACGTGCGCATCGACCTGGCGAAAGACCGCGTCTACCTGCCGCAGGACGAGATGCGCCGCTTCGGCGTGAGCGAGGCGCAGCTGCGCGAGGGCCGCGTCGACGACGCCTGGCAGAAGCTCATGGCCTTCCAGTGCGACCGCGCCAGGGCGCTGATGCTCGAGGGCGCGGCGCTCAAGCAATCGCTCCGGGGAAGGATCCGCCTCGAGATCGCCGTGACGATCGAGGGCGGCCTGCGGATTCTCGAAAAGCTCAAGCAGGCCGGCTATGACATGTTCCGGCGCAGGCCGGTGCTGAAGCCGCTCGATTGGCCGCTTCTTTTTTTCAGGGCCTTGTGAATCCTGACCAGTATTGCCAGGAAAAGGCGGCAGCGAGCGGCTCCAGCTTCTATTACTCGTTCCTCTTTCTCCCGCCCGAGCGGCGCCGCGCCATCACCGCCCTCTACGCCTTCTGCCGCGAGGTGGACGATGTCGTGGACGAGAGCCTCGAGCCGCAGGTCGCGCACGCGAAGCTCGGCTGGTGGCGAAAGGAAATCCTTAGCCTGTACGAAGGAAAGCCCAATCATCCGGTTTCCCGCGCCCTTCACCCGCACCTCGAAAAATTCCAGATCAGGCAAAAGCAGCTCGAGGAGATCGTCGACGGGATGGAGATGGACCTCACGCAGACGCGCTATCTCGATTTCGCCGGGCTGGAGAAGTACTGCTATCACGTCGCGGGCGCCGTCGGCCTGCTCGCCGCCGGCATCTTCGGCTACTCCAACCCGCGCACGCTGGAGTACGCGAAGAGCCTCGGCACCGCGTTCCAGCTCACCAACATCATCCGCGACGTCGGCGAGGATGCGCGCAAGAACCGCATCTACCTGCCGATGGAGGACCTGAGGACGTTTGAAGTCACGGCAGCCGAGATCCTGAATGCCGATTACAGCGGGAGATTTGTCCGTTTGATGGAATTTCAAACCCGACGAGCGAATTCCGTCTATGAGAAAGCCATGGCGATGCTTCCCCGGGAGGATCGCCGCGACCAGCGCGCCGGGCTCATCATGGCGGCGATCTACCGTGCCACGCTCGCCGAGATCGAGCGCGACGGCTTCAAGGTCCTGGATCGCCGCACGTCGCTCACGCCGCTGCGCAAGCTCTGGATCGCCTGGAAAACCTGGATAAGCGCATAGCAATCGTCGGAGCAGGCTACGCGGGGATGGCCGCCGCCGTCACGCTCGCGGACAAGGGCGCCAAGGTCTCGGTCTTCGAGTCGGCGCCGACGCCCGGAGGCCGGGCCCGCCGAGTCACCACGAGCGGGCGCGAGCTCGACAACGGCCAGCACATCCTGATCGGTGCCTACACCGAGCTTCTTCGCCTGATGGCGCTCGTGCGCGTGCCCGAGGAGGCGCTGATGCGCCTGCCGCTCGAGCTTCGCTACGCCGACGGCTTCAGCTTTCGGGCGCTCTGGCTGCCCGCCCCGCTCGGCATGCTGCTCGGGCTGCTCTTCGCCTGGAAGCTGCCCTTCAAGGAGCGCTGGGGTGCGGTTCGCTTCATGCTTTTTCTGCAGAGACATTCTTTCCAGGTAAAAGCCGACCAGACCGTCTCCGATCTTTTAAGAGAGCACCGTCAGAACGGCGCGATCGGCCACTACCTCTGGCGGCCGCTGTGCGTCTCGGCCCTCAACACGCCCGTCGAGATGGCCTCCGCGCAGGTCTTCGCCAATGTGCTGCGCGATTCGCTTGCCGGAGACGCCCGAGCGAGCGACCTGCTGCTGCCGCGCGCGGACCTTTCGCGGCTCTTTCCGGAGCCCGCCTGCGAGTACGTGAAGGCGAAAGGCGGCGAGGTCCGCCTCGGCTCGCCGGTCAAGGATCTCGGCGCCCTGTCGGGCGAATTCGACGCGGTCATCGTCGCGGTGGGACATCACCAGCTGAAAACGCTCCTGCCCGAGCTCGCGCTCGAGCGCCTCTATGAGCCGATCTACACCTGCTATCTGCAATACCCGGCCCAGGTGCGGCTGCGCTTTCCCATGCTCGGCCTTTCGTCCGGCCTCGTGCAATGGGCGTTCGACCGCGGCTGGCTCACGGGCGAGCCCGGCCGCATCGCGTGCGTGATCAGCGCCCGGGGCGATCACCAGCAAATGACGCACGAGGAGCTTGCCGCGACCTGCCACCAGGAGCTCAAAGCGATCCGCCCGCAGCTGCCCGATCCCGAATGGACGCAGGTGATCGCCGAAAAGCGCGCCACCGTCGCCTGCGTTCCGGGCGCCGCCTTTCCGGCCGAAACCCTGCGTCCCGGGATTTTTCTCGCCGGCGACTACACCTATCCCGACTATCCGCCGACGCTCGAGGCCGCGGTGCGCAGCGGCGTGCGCGCGGCGCACGAGGCGCTCAATCAAAGCCGATGAAAGCCCTCGTTCTCTACTCGACGATCGATGGCCAGACGCTGCGGATCTGCCGCCGCATCCGCCACGCCTGCCTCGACGCCGGGCACGACGCCGTCATCGCGGACCTGGAGAACCATGACGCCTTCAATCCGGCGCACTACGACGCCGTGGTCGTCGGCGCGAGCATCCGCTACGGCCGGCACCGTCCCGTGGTGGCGCGCTACCTGCGCTGGAACCGCGAAGTGCTGCAGGCACGCAAGTGCGCGCTCTTCAGCGTCAACGTCGTCGCGCGCAAGCCCGGCAAAAGCGCGCCGGACACCAATCCGTACATGAAGAAGCTGCTCGCCGAGATCGGCTGGCGCCCCTCGCACCTCGCCGTCTTCGCCGGGCGCATCGACTATCCGCGCTACGGCTTCGTCGACCGGAACGTGATCCGCCTCATCATGATGATGACCGACGGGCCGACGGATCCGGGAGCCGTCTTTGAATTCACGGACTGGGACGCTGTGGAAGCATTTGGCCGCGAAATCGCCCGCTAGGCGCCCTGTCATCCTTTGGCGACGCCCTGCGTTGTTCGTCGAACGCAAATCGGAGCCACAATATGGGCCTCGTGACCGCAAAACTCGTCCTCAAGAATCCACGCCGGCCCAGACTGGCGGTAAAGGCGGAAGCGCTCGCCGATTCCGGAGCAGTTCATCTCTGCATTCCGGAAAAAGTGCGCGCTCAGCTCCAACTCGAGGCCATTGACGAGAAAGCGGTCACCCTCGCCGACGGCTCGCAGAAAAGCGTCCCTTATGTCGGGCCGATCGAAGTGCGCTTCAAGAACCGTGTCGGGTTCACCGGTGCTCTTGTCATGGGCGATCAAGTTTTGGTGGGTGCGATTCCCATGGAGGACATGGACCTGGTGATCGTCCCCAGAACTCGAACGCTGGATGTCAATCCTGACAGCCCGGACGTCGCCACCAGCATCGCCAAGTAGCTAGAGATTACGCAGCACCTGCACGGCCTGGTCGACGCGCTCGACCGCGATGACTTCGAGCTCGGCGAGCCTTCCCTTCGGCTGGTTCGCCTTCGGCACGATCGCTTTTTCGAAGCCGAGCTTGGCAGCCTCCTTCAGGCGTTCCTGCCCGCGCGGCGCGGGACGCACCTCCCCCGCGAGGCCGACTTCGCCGAAGACCGCGACTTTTTCGCGGATCGGCCGGTCGGTCAGCGAGGAGACCACGGCGAGGCAGACAGCAAGGTCGGCGGCGGGCTCCGAGATGCGCATTCCGCCCACCGCGTTCACGAACACATCCTGCTCCCAGGTCGCGATGCCGGCGTGGCGATGCAGCACCGCAAGCAGCATCGCGAGGCGGTTCTGCTCCAGGCCCACCGACAGCCGGCGCGGATTCGGCGTATGGGCGCTATCGACGAGCGCCTGGATCTCGACCAGGAGCGGCCGCGTGCCTTCGAGCGTCACCAGCACGCAGGAGCCGGCCACCGGCTTTTCGTGCGTGCTGAGAAAAAGCCGCGACGGATTGCTCACGGCTTTCAGCCCCTTTTCCGTCATCGCGAAGACGCCGAGCTCGTTCACCGCGCCGAAGCGGTTTTTCACCGCGCGCACGAGCCGGAAGGTGGAATTCGGGTCGCCCTCGAAATAGAGCACCGTGTCGACGATGTGCTCGAGCACGCGCGGGCCGGCGATCGTGCCCTCCTTCGTGACGTGGCCGATGATGAAGAGCGCGATGCCGTTCTTTTTCGCGTGGCGCGCGAGCTGCGCCGCGCACTCTCGCACCTGCGCGACCGAGCCCGGCGCCGATTGCAGCTGCTCGGACCAGAGCGTCTGGATCGAGTCGACCACCGCCACCTGCGGCCGCTGCGCGTCCAGCGCCGCGGCGATGCGCTCGAGCTGGATCTCGGCGACGAGGTGCACGGGCGCGGTGTCCACGCCCAGCCGCCTCGCCCTCAACGCCACCTGCTCGGCCGATTCTTCGCCGGAGACGTAGAGGGTTTTACTTCCGCTTCCCAGGGAGGAAAGCGCCTGAAGCAGCAGCGTCGACTTGCCGATCCCCGGATCCCCGCCGATCAGCACGACCTGACCCGCCACCAGCCCGCCGCCGAGCACGCGATCGAGCTCGCCGATGCCCGTCGGCAGGCGCTCGGCCTCGCTCACCGGGATGTTGCCGAGGAGAACCGATTCGGCCGAGTGCCGCGCGACCGCGATCGTGCCGCGGCTCGGACGCTCGGTGACCGTTTCGGTCAGCGTCCCGGCCGCGCCACAGGAGGGGCAGGCGCCGAACCACTGCAACGCCGTCGCCCCGCAGTCGGAGCAGACGTAAGCCGATTTTGCTTTCTTCACTTGGGCAGGAATCAGACCCCGGCGGCAACTTCGACCACGGGCACCCTTGGCGCAAGCGCGCACAGGAGCTGGTAGCTCAGCGTCCCGGCCGCGCGCGCGACCTCGTCGCAGGAGAGGCCTTCGCCCCAGAGGGTGACCGGCGTCCCGATGTAGGCCTCTTCGATGTTGGAGATGTCGACGCAGAGCATGTCCATGGACACACGTCCGACCGTGCCGGTGCGTTGACCGTTGACGAGCACGGGGGTGCCTGAAGGCGCGTGACGGGGATAGCCGTCGGCGTAGCCGCAGGCCACCACGCCGATGGTCATTTCCTGGGCGGCTTCATAGGTCATGCCGTAGCCGACCCGCTCGCCCGCCTGCAGGTTCTGGACCGCGACGATCTCGGAAGAGAGCGTCATGGCGGGCTTCAGGCCGATGTCCTCGGCCGTCTTGAACAAAAACGGCGAGCAGCCGTAGAGCATGATGCCCGGCCGCACCCAGTCGCCGCGCGTCTCGTCGGGAAAGCGCAGCAGTGCGGCCGAGTTGGCCAGGGACCGCGGCGCCGTATCAAACGGCTGGGTGAGCTCGTTGAACCACTGCAGCTGCGCGGTCACGCCGCCCTCCCCGTCGGCGTCGGCAAAATGCGTCATCAGCGTCACTTCGCCGATGCCGGGATGGGCCTCCAGCGCGTTCCAGGCGAGGCGCACATTGTCGACGGTGAAGCCGAGGCGGTTCATGCCGCTGTTGACCTTGAGGTACGCGTCCATCTTGCCGACGAAGGTGACCTTCTCGAGCATCTCCAGCTGCGCCACGTTGTGGATCACCGGCGTGAGGTTATAGCGCGAGAGCAGCGGCAGATCCTCGGGCTTGAAGAATCCCTCGAGCATGAGGATCGGCTTGTCGATGCCCGCGCTGCGGAGCTTCAACGCATCGACGAAATCCAGGACCGCGAAGCCGTCGGCCGCCTTGAGCGCCTCGGCGGCGCGCAGCAGCCCGTGCCCGTAGGCGTTCGCCTTCAGCACCGCCCAGATCTTCGCCGCGCCTGCGTGCTTTTGCGCGACTGCAAGATTGTGTGCGAGTGCCGGCGAATGGATGGTCGCGCGGATCGGTCTGGGCATGGGGAAACAGGATACCCCGACCGCAAAAATCGGTCATATGCCTGCGGCGCAGCCCGCGTCCTTCATGCTATAAAACCGCGCCCATGGGGTCCGGCTTCTACATCATCATGGCGGCGCAGTTTTTCTCCTCGCTCGCCGACAATGCGCTGCTCGTGGCGGCGATCGCGCTGCTCGTGCAGGCCGATTCGCCCTCCTGGCTGACCCCGTTCCTCAAGTTCTTCTTCGTGATCGCCTACGTGGTGCTCGCGCCCTTCGTCGGCGCGTTCGCCGACCGCCTGCCCAAGGGCACGGTCATGTTCATCTCCAACACCATCAAGATCGCCGGCTGCGCGATGATGCTCTTCGAGGTCGATCCCCTCGTCGCCTACGCGCTGGTGGGCCTGGGCGCCGCGGCCTATTCTCCGGCCAAGTACGGCATCCTCACCGAGTACCTGCCGCACTCCAAGCTCGTCATGGCGAACGGCTGGATCGAGGGCCTGACGGTCGCCTCGATCATCCTCGGCGTCATGCTGGGCGGCGTCCTCATCCGGCCGGGCGTCTCCGACATCCTGCTCGGCGTCGAGCTGCCGCTCGACCTGGGGATCGACACGCCTCCGGAGGCGGCGATCGCGATCATCATCGCCGTCTATGCGGTCGCTGCCTACTTCAATCTGCACATCCCGCGCACCGGCGCCCCGATGAAGCCCCTGCCCGCCCACCCTTTCGAGACGCTGCGGGATTTCGCGCGCTGCGTCGACAGCCTGTGGCGCGACAAGCTCGGCCAGATCTCGCTCGCGGTGACCACGCTCTTCTGGGGGGCGGGCGCGACGCTCCAGTTCATCGTCATCAACTGGTCGAACGCGGCGCTCGGCTACGACCTCTCGGAGGCGTCGATCCTGCAGGGAGTGTGCGCGTTCGGCATCGCGCTTGGCGCGGTCACGGCCTCGATGCGCGTGCGGCTCGACCACGCGGTGCGCGTCATCCCGCTCGGCATCGCCATGGGGCTCATCGTGATCAGCATGATCGCCGTTCGCAACGTCTGGCTCGCCGTGCCGCTCATCATCGTGATCGGCGGGCTCGCGGGCTACTTCGTGGTGCCGATGAACGCGCTCCTGCAGCACCGCGGCCACCACCTGGTCGGCGCGGGCCGCTCGATCGCGGTGCAGAACTTCAACGAGAACGCCTCGATCCTGGCGATGATCGCGATCTACTCGCTCCTCTTGAAGGCCGGGCTTTCGATCAACGTGGTGATCATCCTCTTCGGACTCTTCGTCGCCGGCACGATGCTCGCCGTGCAGCGCTGGTACGCCTACAACCGCCGCACGCACGAGCAGGAGATCGAGCGGCTGCTCGCTTTCGCCCGCGCCGAGGGCCGCAAGCTCTAGGCCTTGAGCCTTTCCATCGTCTTCACGGCGAAGCGCAGGTCGGCCCAGGCCTTCGACTTGTCCGGGAGATTGCGCAGCAGGTAGGCCGGGTGGTAGGTCACGACGAGTGGCACGCCCGCGTATTGATGCAGGCTGCCCCGCATGCTGGCGATGGTGGCGTCGCTCGCAAGAAGCGTCTGCGCCGCGAAACGGCCCATCGCGATGATGAGCTTCGGGCGGATCAGCTCGATCTGCTTGAGCAGGTGCGGCGAGCACTTCGCCACCTCCTCGGGCTCCGGGTTGCGGTTGCCCGGCGGCCGGCACTTGAGCACGTTCGCGATATAGACGTTCTCGCCGCGCGTCATGCCGATCGAGAGCAGCATCTGATCGAGGAGCCGGCCGGCCTGCCCCACGAAGGGCTCGCCGAGCCGGTCTTCCTCGGCGCCGGGCGCCTCGCCGACGAGCAGCCACTCGGCCTTCTCATCGCCCACGCCGAAGACGGTCTGCGTGCAGCCCGCGCGCAGCTTGCAGTCGGTGCAGCTTTTGACCCTGGCTTTCAGGGTTTCCCAATCATTGTTCTGCTCTTCTGGCTGCGGCTGAGCTTGGATTTTTTTGCGCTTGAGTCGCCACACCGGACCCAAGCCCATTTCCTGCAGTACCTCTTCGCGCCGGCTCACAGCGGAATGGACAGCACGAGCGCGTCCTCGCGGCCGGTGTGCGCCGGGTAATAGCCGGGGCGCACGGCGACCTGCGTGAAGCCGAAGCGGCGGTAAAGCGCCTTGGCGCCCTCGTTGCTCGGGCGCACCTCGAGGAAGACCTTGTCGGCGCCGCGCGACTTCGCCATGCGCATGATCTCACGCAGGAGCGTGCTGCCGTGGCCTCGGCGCTGCTCGGCCTCGGCGATCGAGAGGTTAAGGAGATGGCCCTCGCCGGCGGCGACGAGCAGCACGAAGTAGCCGATCAGCGCGCGCCCGCGCCGCCAGGTCCAGCACTGGTAGCCCGAGTGCAGGGAATCGGCGAAATTGCCGCGCGTCCAGGGATGCGTGTACACGGCGCTCTCGATCGCGAGCACGTCGGCGAGATCCGCATCGCGCATCTTTTCCAGCCGGGGCTCTTCCTTGAGGACGGCGCTCATCGGGCTTTCAGTTCGGCTGCGGTGAAGGCGACCTTGTCGCGCACATAGACCGGCAGGGCGAGCGCCGCATCCACGCCTTCCCCCGCGGCAAGCGCAGGGGCCGCGAGGCGGGCCACCGCAACGGCGGAAGGATGAATTTCCGGTTTCATGCTGGAAAAGCGATCCCGAAACTCTTTCTCGTAGGCAAGAAATCCGCTGCCGCAACCCACCCAGCCTTCGCCCGGCGGCACGGCAACCTGGGCGGGGGGCACGCATTGCGCCGGCGAGATTTCGCGCCAGCGGCCGTCCGTCTTCTCGAGCGCCGAATAATACACTTCGCGCATGCGTGCATCGAGACAGGCGACGACCCTCGCGGCGCCAGATTCCTCCGCGATGGCCTCGAGCGACGACACGCCGAGCACCGGCAGCCCGCGCCCGAGCGCAAGACCCTGCGCGAGGCCGCAGGCGATGCGCAAGCCCGTGAAGGAGCCGGGTCCCGCGCCAAAGGCCACCGCCTGCAAGTCCCGCGCCCTCAGGCCGGACTCCTCCAGGAGTTTCTCCAGCATCGGCAAGGCG
>Ga0310810_10004294_pt1 | contig 15732 bp, 15 predicted proteins | sample NCmetagenome_FD_207641 | JGI IMG/M metagenome (GOLD analysis project Ga0310810, IMG submission 207641) | Soil microbial communities from experimental microcosm in Duke University, North Carolina, United States - NC | ecosystem: Engineered > Artificial ecosystem > Soil microcosm > Unclassified ...
ACCACCGAGCGGAGCCACGAGCCGTCGGGAATGAAGCCAGGCTGCTCCAGGGTGCGCGCGGCGGTGGTGCCCGCGCCGCGCAGCCGCTCCTCGGTGGCTCGCTGCAGGGCGCTGGAGGCCGCCCGGTGCAGGCTGAGCGTGGCCAGCCCCGCCCCGGTCAGGCCGAGCACCGCGAGCAGCAGCGGAAGGAGCGCGCGCCGCATCAGAGCACCGTCCCCGTCCAGCCCACGCTCCCGATGAAGACCCACTCGGTCGCGTTGAGGTCCGGGACGTTCGAGCTCACCCGCAGGAACCGCACCGTCCCCCGGACCGACCACCGGGCCCCCAGCGCCACGTCGAGCCAGGTCGTCGCGAGGTAGCGCGTGTCCTCGCGCGTGGCGTAGGTCGTGTCGGCGTAGTTCGGATCCGGGGCGAGGTAGCCGCGCCAGGCCAGCGCCCCCCGTACGCCGAGCGTCCACGGACCGCCGGCCCACACCAGCTCGACGATGGGACCGTGCTCCCGGTACGAGAGCGGGTCCACCCGTGCCGCGTCCCAGGTCCCCGCGTAGCCGCCGGTGATGCGCAGCCCGCCACCCGGCAGGAGCCCGGCGTCGAGCTCGAGGACCTGGCGCACGCCGGATTGATCGTTCAGCGCCTCCCGGCGGTAATCCTCGAAGTGCGCGGCGTAGGCGGCCCCCCAGAGGAACTTCCCGGTGAGCAGCGAGCCGCCGAGGAAGACGCGCTGGTCCGCGAGGTAGCCGCTGCCGTCGAGCGCCTGGTAGCCGTAGGCGTATTCGCCGGTGAGGCTCCCGCTGGCCCCGAGAAGGCGGAACCCGAGCGCAGCCGCGCCGCCGATGAGATCGAGCTGGCTCAGGGTGAACTGCTTCGAGAACTGCCCCTCGACGCGAAGGTAGGGGCCGGGCGTCCCCCAGGGCCGGAGGAGTCCCTGGAGCGTCAGCCCCACGCTCCCGTCGGGCCCGGGCAGGGTGGTGGGCGCGGCGTCGGGGCGGAGCGCAACGTTGGTGTCGTAGACCAGCTCGGCCAGCGCGGAGACGACGAGGTGACCTTCCTGCTGCGCCATGCGCGCGAGCTGGCGCGCGGCGTCCTCCAGGCCGACGGCCCGCCCGGCCTGGTCGAAGAGACGGCTGGCCCGGTCGCCGTCGCCCCGGCGGAGAGCGATGAGCCCGAGGAAGAACGACGCCGACTCGGCCATCCCGGGATCGACACGCGCAGACTCGAGCAGCGGGACGGCGAGGGTGTCCTGCCCCAGCTGGTAGCGGGCGATGCCCTCCAGGAGGTCCACCGCGCGGTCGTTCCCGCGGCCGCGGGCATTCGCCAGCGCCCGGAGCGCGGCCTCGGGGTCGCCGTTCTCCAGCGCGTCCGCCCCGGCCTGGACCGGGTCCGCTCCCGGAGCGCAGACCGCATCGAATCCCCGCCGCGCCTCGAGCGAGCCGGGGGCGCGCGCCAGCGCCGCCCGGTAGGCCTCGCGCGCAGCGCCGAAGTTTCCCCGCGCGCGCTCGGCATCGCCCACCTGCACGTAGAGCTGGGCCTCGCGCGGATCGCCCTCGCCGGGAGGGATGGGCGCGGTGCAGGGGTCCATCGCGCCGACGAGCAGGCCGAGGAGGAGCCCGGTCATCGGCCCCCCTTCGGTGCCGCCGCGACCAGGCGACCGGCGAGCGCCGTCGCCTCGTCCTGGCGATGCCGCTCCGGTGACCGCGTGGCGAGCGCGGCGGCCTCCTCGGCGAAGGCGAGGGCGAGCGCGGGCCGGGTGCGCTGCAACGCGGCGGCGCGGTCCAGGAAGCGGTCGATGGCGGGCTCGATCTGCTCGGGCCGGAGCGCGTCGCGGAGTGCGGAGCGGAGCGCCTTCAGCTGCGGTGCGAGCCGCGGTCCGGCACGCGCCTCGGCTGACCCGAACCAGCGGTCCGCGCAGACGAGCAGCTGCGCCGCGTAGCAGGCCTGTCCGCGGTACACCTCGAGGAGCGCATCACCCGCGCCGCCCTGGTTGCTCCGCTCGGCGAGGACGAAGGCCTCGACCGCGTCCTCGGCCCGCCCGAGCTTGAGGAGCGAGGCCGCGACGTACCAGGACGCGTCCGCCGAGCCGAGCGCCTCGGCGACCCGGAACTCCACCAGCGCCTTCTCGTAGGCCTCGGCGCGGAATGCGTCCGCTCCGGCCACGAGGTGAGACTCGGATGGCGGCGCCGCCGCGAGGAGCAGCGCGAGGACCGCGGGGCGGAGAGGGCTCACCCGCGCCCGCTCCGTCCGGCGACGGCCCGGCTAGTTCCTAGGGCTTCTTGCCGCCGCCGTTGCCCGGGTTGCCCTGACCGGGAGGCCCCCCGTGGGGGTTCCCCTGCCCACTGGCGCCCTTCCCGCCGGTGGTCCGGGCCTCGACCCCGCGCGCCTGGCCCGCGGCGTTCCGCGCCGAGTCGCTCGCGTCGTTCCCGTTGCCGTTCCCGTGTCCCTTGCCGTTCGCGACGTCCTGCGCCGCCCGGTTCGCCGCCGCGGCCTGCGCTGCCTGCGTCGCCGCGGAATTGGACTCCCGCGCGTCGGCCGCGCTCGGGCTCGACAGGGACGACGGCAGCACCGGCCGCTGCAGCGACGGAGGCTCGGTGGGCAAGGTCAGCCTCGCCTCGAGCGCCTCGTGCAACAGCGCACGGGTGCGCGGCGCGAGCTCGTCCGCGGTGGCCCTGGAGGCCAGCAGCAGCACGAGCATGAACGCGCAGCGGAGCATTCTGGAGCCTTCCTACAGCAACGGTCGTGCCGCCCACGATCGCCTCACGGGGTCTCGCGTCTCCGGGCCTGGGCCGTCCCAACCGGGACAGTCACTGCACCAAACGGTACACAACGAGGCCGGTGGCACTCTCCGCGCGGGTGGCGGGGAATGGCCGCAGGTGGGGGAGAACGGCGCACACCCTTTGCTCTGAAGAAGGCCGGATCGACCTTCCCCCTGCGCGCGGAATCCGGGATTGCAGTGCTGCTGGCAAGGCGACTGCACATGGGGCTCGGCCGCGAAACCGGCCCGGTGTCCAGGGCCCTGACAGGAGTCCAATTCGATGTCCTTGCGATCGCTTCATCCCTTGCTCACCGCCGGCGCGATGGCGCTGGCCGCGTGCGGCGCGTCCACCTCGGGCAATGGCACGCTCGTCGTCGCGCTGACCGATGCGCCCTCGCCCGAGGTCAAGGGCATCGTGGTCACCATCGACACGGTGACCGCGCACTCGGAGAAGGCCGGCTGGGTGACGGTGGCCCACGGGCCGATCACCGTGGACCTCCTCACGCTCCAGGACGTGTCGATGAAGCTGGGCGAGATCTCCTTGCCCGCGGGGACGGTCGACGAGATCCGCCTCATCCTCACCGACGCCGGGCCCCAGTACGTCGTGCTCGCCGACGACACCCATGCACCGCTGAAGACCCCGAGCGGTGCCGAGTCGGGCGAGAAGCTGAAGGGCAAGTTCGAGGTGAGCGCGTGCTCGAAGCACACCGTCACCCTCGACTTCGACGGGAAGAACTCCATCGCCATCCACGAGACCGGCGGGCCGAACGCCGAATGGATCCTCCGGCCGGTCATCCGGGTGAAGGCCGAGGCGGACGAGGCGGAGAGCTGCTCGGCCGATGGCGGTTCCGACGCCGGGTCCGACGGCGGGACGGGTGGGGGGACCGACGGGGGCCCCACGGGCAGCAGCGACGCCGGCACCGACGGCGGCTCCCTCTGCGACCCGAGCGAACCGAGCTGCCCCCCGATGCCGAACTAGAGCTGACGCAGGGCGGTCCGGTCCGGACTCACCCCCTCCGGACCGGGCGAGGCCCCCGGGACCTTCCCCCGGGGGCCTTTGTTTTTCAGGGTCCGCGGGCCTTGGCCAGATCCTTCGCGAGCTCGAGCACCTCGACGGGCACGGCGAGCACCACGGTGTTGGAGGGCGAGGAGCCGAGCCCGTCCAGGGTCTGCAGGGTGCGGAGCTGCATCGCGCCGGGGCTGGCGGACATGGTGGCGGCGGCGGCGGCAAGGTTGAGCGCGGCGTCGCGGTCGCCCTCGGCCTTGGTGATGGTGGCGCGCTTCTCGCGCTCGGCCGAGGCCTGGCGCGACATCATCCGCTTGAGGTCCTCGGGCATGTCGATGTCGAGGAGGCGGATCGAGTCGATGTGCGTTCCCCAGGTGGAGGCGCGGCTCTCGACGACGGAGGCGATCTTCGACTGGATCTGGTCGCGCTCGCTCAGCAGCTCGTCGAGGGTCATGCTGCCGATGACGTCGCGGAGAGAGGCCTGGGCGTACTGGGCGACGGCGAAGCGGTAGTCCTGGACGGTGATGACCGCCCGCTCGGGGTCACGGACCTGGAAGAAGATGACCCCGTCCACGCGGACCGGGACGTTGTCCCGGGTGATGACCTGCTGGTGGGGAATGTCGAGCGTGAGGAGCCGGGTGTCGACGAAGCGCACCGTGTCCATCACCGGGAAGACCAGGATGACGCCGGGGCCCTTGAGCCCGTGGTACTTGCCGAGGCGGAGCACCACCGCGCGCTCCCACTGTGCCGCCACGCGCACCACGTGGCTCACGTAGAGGGCGACGAAGAACGAGACGACGATCCCGATGGGGAAGGTGACACCCGCGCCGGGGAGCCCACCCGCGCCAAGCCCGAGGAGCGCGGAGAGGAAGCTCCCGCCGGCCCAGAGGACGAGGAGGATGACGATGCGGAGCCCGCGTCCGAGCGACACGTGCTCCACCGACGGGCGGGCGAACTGCCTCGACGGCAGAGGCTGCCCCTGCTGGGCAAGGGCGGCGTTCTCCTGGGCCTGCTCGATGGCGGCCCGGACCTGCTGCTGAACGTTGAAGGGCATGGCTCACCCCGTGCGGGCGAGCGTGCCCGCGGTGCGCTGAAGCAGCGTCGCGAGCGAGGTTTCCACGAAGGTGAGGTCGCGGTCGATGCCGATCACGCCATCCTGAGGGACCTCGTGCCAGAGATCCGGTCCCTGGAGCTCCTCGCTGGCGACCTCCAGGGCGAAGAGGCGCGTTCCGGACGCGGGACGCTCACGCAGGGGCACGCCCTCGGCGGCCTCCGCGGCGAAGAAGAGGGTCCGGTCCCGGCGGGTGGCGGCGAGCAGATCCCCGTCGGTGACGAGGAAGTTCATCGCCGACCGCTTGCCGTTGCCGACGTCCACGTCGGTGATGCGCGCCACCTCGTCCATCACCGACGCCAGCGCCCACTGCACGTCCCGCAGGGTGGGGGTGCCGAGCGGATCGGCGCGGGAGGAGAGACGGGTGAGGAAGAGCGCGAAGCAGCGCTCGGAGTCGGTGTCGCCGCGGAAGGTGCGATACGCGGGCGAGAGGAGCGCCTCGATGGCGGCGCGATGCCGGTCGAACGCGTGCAGCGTGCCGTTGTGAGCGAAGGCCCACCGGCCGTGGGTGAAGGGGTGGGCGTTGTCGAGCTTGACCGGGCCGACCGAGGCGAGGCGGAGGTGGGCGAGCACCGTGCGCGCCTGGACCGCGCTGCTCACCCGCTCGAACTCGGGGTCGAGGTGGGCCGCGCCGAGTCCCCGGGCGACGAGCGGGAGGCCGGAGTCATGCCACGAGGCGATGCCCCAGCCGTCGGGGTGCTCCAGCGATTGCCGGCGGAGTGAGTTTCGCTCCAGCACGAGTGCGTCGTGCACCCGCTCTGACGCCGCCGACCGGAACCCGAAGAGACGACACATGCTCTCCACACTTCATATCGGAGCCTCGTGACGTTCGCAGCGGGGCCGGGCCCACCCACTGCAACTGTGCCGGTGTCCGGAAATGGACCGCCGCTCCGAGCGTTTGGGGATGCATGGGTGTTCTGCCCTCCGGTGGTCGGAGGCAGAGCGGGAAAGCCCTGTTCCAGCCCGGGCCTCATCGGGAGGCCCGGGGTGGAACTTTCCCTCAGCAGTGCGCGGTGTTGTCCGCCCTGAGGACGATCCGTCCAGCTCGCACCACCGCCTGGACGTGGCTGATGCCGACGTGGGCCACGAGGTGGTCGACGTCCGGCGCACCCAGAACCACCAGGTCCGCCGGGCCTCCCACCCGTAGCCTGCCGAGCGAGGTGTCTCCGAGCGCCTCGCCCGCTCGCCGGGTCACCCCGAGGACGGCCTCGATGGGGGTGAGGCCGTTCTGCAGACAGGCCAGCGAGAGCGCCAGCGCGAGGTTCTCGGTCGGGGCGCTGCCGGGGTTGCAGTTGCTGGCGATCGCGACGCCCACGCCGCCGTCGATCAGCGCCCGTCCCGGCGCGTAGCGTGGCAGGCGGAGGACGAGCGTGGCGGTGGGGATGAGCACCGCGGTGACGCAGGCCGCGGCGAGCGCGGCGATGCCCGGGGCGCTCACCGACTCGAGGTGATCGGCCGACACCGCATTCAGGCTGGCGGCGAGCTCGGCGCCCTGGCCGGGGCGGAGCTGATCGACGTGGAGCTTGAGGCCGAGGCCGAGCGCCCTGGCCTCCTCGAGGAAGGGTCGGGCCTCCTCGGGAGAGAACGCGCCCTCCTCGACGAAGGCGTCGGCGAAGCGGGCGAGCCCGGCGCGAGCGACCTCCTGGAGGACCTTTCGCCCGCGCGCGAGGAAGCCCGCGCGGTCGGTGCTGCCCGGCGGCATGGCGTGGAGCCAGAGGAAGGTGCGGAGGAGGCGGATCGGCTGGCGGGTCCCGAGGAGGTCGATGACCTTGAGCATCCGCAGCTCGGTCTCGGCATCGAGGCCGTAGCCGCTCTTCACCTCGGCGGTGGTGACGCCCTGGGCGAGGAGCCGCTGGAGGCGGGGGAGGGCGAGGGAGAGGAGCGCGTCGTCGGAGGCCTCGCGCACGGCGCGGACGGTCGAGGCGATGCCGCCGCCCGCCCGGGCGATGGAGAGGTAGTCGGCGCCGGCGCAGCGGAGGGCGAACTCGTGGGAGCGGTCCCCGGCCCAGACGAGGTGGGTGTGCGAGTCGACGAAGCCGGGGGCGACCAGGCCGCCACCGGCGTCGAGGATCTTCGTGGAGGGGGCGACGCGGTCCCGGGGGAGGTCACCCTCGGCGCCGATCCAGGCGACGTGCGCGTCGGAGATGCCGACCGCGCCGCGCGGAATGGGCCCGAGGAGCTGCTCGGCGGCGCCGCCATCCGGACCGTCGGCGGTGAAGAGCGTTCCGGCGTTGCGGACGAGGAGGTCGAACGGGCGGCTCATCGGGCCCCAGCATGCAGGGAACTAGCCGCTGACGCCCGGAATCTTCACCCCGCGGGCCCGTGCAACGTCCACCGCCTCCCCGTAGCCCGCGTCCACGTGGCGGAGGACGCCCATTCCCGGGTCCGAGGTCAGCACCCGCTCGATGCGTCTCGCGGCCGCGTCCGTCCCATCGGCGACGATGACCTGACCGGCGTGGAGCGAGTAGCCGATTCCCACGCCGCCGCCGTTGTGCACGCTCACCCAGCTCGCGCCGTTCACCGCGTTGACCAGCGCGTTCAGGATCGGCCAGTCGGCCACCGCGTCCGAGCCGTCCTTCATCGCCTCGGTCTCGCGGTTCGGTGACGCCACCGAGCCGCAATCGAGGTGATCTCTGCCGATGACGATTGGCGCCTTCACCTCTCCTCGGCGCACCAGCTCGTTGAAGGCCAGCCCCGCCCTGTGCCGCTCGCCGTACCCGAGCCAGCAGATGCGCGCCGGCAGGCCCTGGAACGCCACCCGCTCGCCAGCCATGCGGATCCACCGCGCGAGGCCGGTCTTCTCCGGGAACAGCTCCAGCACCGCGCGATCCGTTCGCCGGATGTCCTCCGGGTCTCCGGACAGCGCGACCCACCGGAACGGCCCCGCTCCCTCGCAGAACAGCGGGCGGATGTACGCCGGGACGAACCCGGGGAAGTCGAACGCGTTCTTCAGCCCCGCCGCCTGGGCGCCGGCGCGGATGTTGTTGCCGTAGTCGAAGACGTGGCTCCCGGCGGCCTTCAGATCGAGCATCGCCTTCACCTGGACGGCCATCGACTCCTGGGCCCGGCGCACGTACTCCTCGGGGCGAGTGCGCCGCAGCTCGGCGGCCTCGGCGAGCGACAGCCCGCGCGGGACGTACCCGTTCAGCGGGTCGTGCGCCGACGTCTGGTCGGTCACGAGATCCGGAACGATGCCGCGCCGGACCAGCTCCGGGTACACGTCGGCCGCGTTGCCGATGACCGCGATGGACCGAGCCTGCTTCCGGGCCCGCGCCGCGTCCACCTGCGCCAGCGCGTCGTCGAGGTCGCGGGCGACGACGTCCAGATAGCGGTGCTCGACCCGGCGGCGAGCCCGCTCCGGATCCACCTCCACGCCGAGGAACACCGCCCCGTTCATCGTCGCGGCCAGCGGCTGCGCACCGCCCATGCCCCCGAGGCCGCCGGAGAGGACCAGCCGGCCCGAGAGGTCGTCGCTTCCGAAGTGCGTCCGGCCGGCCTGCGCGAACGTCTCGTAGGTACCCTGAAGGATCCCCTGCGTGCCGATGTAGATCCACGACCCGGCCGTCATCTGGCCGTACATCATCAGGCCCTTCGCCTCGAGCTCGCGGAACACCTCCCAGGTGGACCACCGCCCGACCAGGTTCGAGTTCGCAATGAGAACCCGCGGGGCATCGGGATGGGTCCGGAGCACGCCCACCGGCTTGCCCGACTGGACCAGCATCGTCTCGTCGTCGCCCAGCGCCCGGAGCGTCGTCACCATCCGGTCGAAAGAGGCCCAGTCCCGGGCGGCCTTCCCGGTGCCGCCGTAGACCACCAGGTCCTCGGGACGCTCGGCCACCTCGGGGTCGAGGTTGTTCATCAGCATCCGCAGGGCGGCCTCCTGCACCCAGCCGCGGCAGCTGCGCTCGGTACCCCGGGGGGCCCGGATCTTCCTTCCCGCCATCGCCTCGCTGACCTCCGAAGAGGCGCCGGGGGCGGCGCCCGTCGACTCTCGTACGCTGGACGCCGGGAGCACTCAAGCCCGCCTGGATGGTGGGCAGCGGGGGGCGTTGCCGTCCGCCGGCGCGTGCCCATCTTCGACCGGGAGTGGGTGCCTCTTCCAACGACCCGGCGGGGCTGAACCCGCGCGGACGCAAGCACGAGAAGCCTGGCGGGTCTCGGTTCCGGCTCGGCTCGCCGCTCATCTACCTCGGCCTGGTGCTGCTGGGGCTGGTGCTCTTCCGGAACATGTTCCAGGAGGCGGGGTACCTCCGGGTGCCCTACAGCCAGTTCAAGCAGGCCGTCCGCGAGGGCCACTTCAAGCGCGTGCAGATCGGCCCCGACGCGGTCCGGGGCTACACCACCGACCTCGCGGGAGTCCCTTCACGCAACACCGACCCGTCGACCTCCCCGTGGATGGCCAGCCGGGTGGAGGACCCGGAGCTGGTTCACCTCCTGGAGTCGAAGAAGATCCAGTACGAGGCCATCGGCGGCAGCGGGCTCGGGGAGTCCTTCTGGATCTGGGGGCTGCCGTTGCTCCTCGGCTTCGTCTTCTGGATGTGGATGATGCGGCGGATGGGCGCCGGCGGGCTCGGGCAGGGCCCGCAGAGCGTCATGAGCTTCGGGAAGACGCGCGCGCGGGTGCAGGCCGAGGCGGACACCGGGGTGGGCTTCGACGACGTGGCAGGCATCGACGAGGCGGTCGACGAGCTCCGGGAGATCGTCGAGTTCCTCCGCACGCCCGAGAAGTTTCGCAGGCTCGGCGGCCGCATCCCGAAGGGCGTGCTCCTGGTCGGCCCGCCGGGGACCGGCAAGACGCTCCTGGCCCGCGCGGTCGCCGGCGAGGCCGGGGTCCCGTTCTTCTCGCTCTCCGGCTCCGAGTTCGTGGAGATGTTCGTCGGCGTGGGCGCTGCACGGGTCCGGGATCTCTTCGGGCAGGCGCAGGCGAAGGCCCCCTGCATCATCTTCATCGACGAGCTGGACGCCATCGGAAAGACGCGCAGCGCCGGCGCGATGGGTGGGCACGACGAGCGGGAGCAGACGCTCAACCAGATGCTCGCGGAGATGGACGGCTTCGACGCCCGCGCCGGGCTGATCATCATCGCCGCCACGAATCGGCCCGAGATCCTCGACAGCGCCCTGCTCAGGCCCGGGCGCTTCGATCGCCAGGTCCTGGTGGACCGGCCCGACAAGCGAGGCCGGGAGCGGATCCTCACCATCCACGCCCGGGAGGTGAAGCTGGGCCCGGACGTGGACCTCCGTTCCATCGCCGCGCGGACTCCGGGCTTCGCCGGGGCCGACCTGGCCAACGTCGTGAACGAGGCGGCGCTGCTCGCGGCCCGCCGGGACCACGTGGCGGTGCTGCGGAGCGACTTCGAGGAGGCCATCGAGCGCGTGGTGGCCGGCCTGGAGAAGAAGAACCGCCGAATCTCCGAGCGGGAGAAGGAGATCGTCGCTCACCACGAGGCCGGGCACGCCGTCGTCGGCTGGCTGCTCCCCAACACCGAGCCGGTCCACAAGATCAGCATCATCCCCCGAGGGCTCTCGGCGCTCGGCTACACCATGTCGTTGCCGCTCGAGGACCGATATCTGATGTCGCTCGACGAGCTGCGCGACAAGATGGCGGCGATGATGGGCGGACGGGCCGCGGAGGAGCTGTTCATCGGGGAGATCTCCACCGGCGCCTCCAACGACCTGAAGCAGGCCACCGACATCGCGCGCATGATGGTCCGCGACTACGGGATGAGCGGCGAGCTCGGGCCGGTGTCGCTGGCGGACCAGGGAAGCGTCTTCCTCCAGTCCGCGGCCCTCCCGGAGATGCGGAGCTACTCGGAGCAGACCGCCCGGATGGTGGACGCGGAGATCCGCCGCCTCACCCAGGAGGCGCTCGAGCGCGCCCGGTGCGTGCTGCGGGCGAACCGCCCCCTGGTCGAGGCGCTCGCCGCCCGGCTGCTGGCGACCGAGGTCGTGGAGGAGCCGGAGCTCGTTCGCATCCTCGGACCGAAGGTGACGGCATCCCGGTCGTCCGAGCCGGACGAGCCGGCGGACGCGGTGGGTGCGTGGGGCGCCTGAGGTTTCCCGGGGTTGTCCTGGCCTCAATCCGGCGGCCATCCGAGCGTTGACAGATGGGGCGATCTGGTTAGGTTCCGCCGCGAGCGATGACCGGCCCAGTGAACGACAAGCGCCGCTACAACCCCGACGGGACGCCACGTGCCGGCGCTCCCGAGACCGAGCCGCAGCAGAGCGAGAGGCCGCCCGAGGCCGCCGCACCCACCGACGAGGTGTCCCAGCTCAAGGCCGAGCTCGAGGCGGCCCGCCGCCGCGTGGACGAGCTCGCGCGGGGCATCCAGGACGTCATGCGCGACCGGGACGACTTCAAGCAGCGCATCCAGCGCGAGCGCGAGCGGATGCTCGAGGTGGAGAAGGGGCAGGTGGCCCAGTCGCTCATCGAGGCCATCGACGAGCTGGACCTCTCCCTCGCCGCCGACGATGGATCGCCCTTCGCGCAGGGCGTCCGCCTCATCCGGGACAAGCTGGTCCAGAAGCTGGCGGCGAACGGCATCGAGCGGCTCCCGCTGGTGGGCCGCCCCTATGACCCGAACGCCGCGGAGGCGGTGGACATCGAGCTGGTGTCCTCGCCGGCGCAGAACGACCGGGTCCTGGCCGAGCAGCGTCCGGCCTACGCCCTCCGCGGGCGGGTCATCCGCCCCGGTCGGGTGAAGGTCGGCAGGTATTTGGAGCCCGCGAAGGCGTAGAGTCGGTTGGTCCGACTCGTGCCGCTCTCCGTTCTCCTCTCCCTGGCGCTCGCCGCCACCGGTCCCCAGCACGCGTTCGAGGACTGGGCCCGGGAGCGCGCGCGCGCCTTCGAGCTGGGCGACCGAGCCACGTCCTCCAAGACGCCCCTCTGGCGGGAGCGCAACGGCTCGGGCCCCTTCCTGGTGGGGTTCTCTGCCCCCAGCTCGCTCGCGCCGCTCATCCGGGCGGTGAGCCCGGGGGTCGTCAACGTCCTCACCTACTCGGAGCCGGTGGAGGGCATCGCCGCGGGCCGCATCCCCACCGCGACCGGCTCCGGCTTCCTGCTGGGAGCCGAGGGCTACGTGGTGAGCAACCACCACGTGGTCAAGGACGCCCAGTGGATCCAGGTGCGGCTGGCGGACGGGCGGCTGTTCGACGCCGAGCTGGTGGGAAGCGATCCGGACACCGACCTCGCGCTGCTCCGGGTGGTGGACGGGACGGATCTGCCCTCGGTGGTCCTCGGTGACTCGGACCGCCTCGAGGTGGGCGACTGGGTGGTGGCCATCGGTAACCCGTTCGGCCTCGATCGCAGCGTGTCGCACGGGCTCATCTCCGCGAAGGAGCGGGTGCTCGGCGTGGGCCCGCTCGACGACTTCATCCAGACCGACGCGCTGATCAACCCGGGAAACAGCGGCGGGCCGCTGTTCAACATGCGCGGCGAGGTGGTGGGGGTGAACAGCGCGGTCATCTCCAACGCGCAGGGCATCGGGTTCGCGGTGCCGATCAACATGGTGAAGGACCTGCTCCCCAACCTCCTCGACAACGGGCACGTCGAGCGCGGCTGGCTGGGGATGACGGTGGTGGAGGAGCCGGGGAAGCACTCGGCCCAGGTGGTGGACGTGTACCCCGGCGGTCCGGCCGCGGCGGCGGGGCTCCGCGCGGGAGACCGGGTGACGACGATCAACGGCCGCCCGGTCGACTCCTATCTGCAATTGCTGCGGAAGATCTCGCTCCTCGCGCCGGGCACGCTCGTGCGGATGGGCGTGCAGCGCGGAACGGCGGCGCGGGAGTTCACCGCACGAGTCGCCGAGCGACCGGTGCGTCCGACCCCCGCGAGCAGCCCGTCGGGCTCGCTGGACTCGCAGGGAGATCTCGACCGGCTGGGCCTGACGGTGTCGGACCTCGACTCCGAGTCGGCGAGCCGGGTGGGGGCGCGGTCGCCCTTCGGGGCGTGGGTGGTGCAGGTCGTGCCCAACGGTCCGGCGGCCAAGGCCGGCGTGCGCCTCGGGGACGTCGTGGTGGAGGCCGCGGGGCAGCGGGTGGCGAGTGTGGAGAGCTTCCGCTCCGCGCTGGCCGAGCGTTCCGCAGGCAGCCGGCTCACCCTGGAGGTGGAGCGGCAGGGGAAGCCGAAGCGACTGGTGCTGGACACGCCTTGAGCGAGCACGACGCGGTGTTCGAGCCGCTCCTCGGGAAGCGGCGGTCGGTGCGCCGGGCGCTGCTGGAGGTGGCGAATCGCTGGGCGAGGAGCCCGATCGAGGATGGGGGCGTCCGGGCGGCGCTGGAGGAGTCGGTGCGGCACCTCATCCACCGAGGAGCGATCCGCGGCGAGCTTCCGGCGGGCGTCGATGCCGCGGCACTGGCCCGGGAGTTCGTCGCCGGGCTGGTGGCAGGGGAGGGGACCGCGGCGGTGGAGAGGGTCTTTCCGGGCCCTCGGTGATCAGACCAGCCCGCGCGCCTGCCACTTCCTCCAGATCTGCCGGAGCTTCTGATCGGCCTGCTTCACCGCGACCTCGGGCGGGTCGGCGCCCGTGGCGGCGCGGGCGAACATGGTGTTGAGCACCCAGGTCCCGTAGGCATCGTCGAGGGCCGCGTTGGCGGATCCGGGCGCGCCGAGGTTGGTCATCCAGTCGACCGCATCGGCCAGCACCCCGTACTTGTCGGGGGGAGTTGCCTTCGGATCCCTGGCCAGCAGCGCTCCGAGGTCCGTCACCCGATCGGGGAAGGAAGGGAAGTCGTACGACTCGCTCGCCTGGAAGGCCTCGCGCGACTGGCCGACCAGGTCGACCAGGAAGGCCTTCGCCCCCTCGATGTTCGAGGCGAACTTCCACACGACGTAGACGCTCGTCGCGTGGGGGAGCCCGATGCGGCCGGCAGGCCCGCGCGGTGGACGCGCGATGGCGATCTTCGAGCCGATGGGAAGGTGATCGTTCTCGGCAGAGCGGGTGATGGAGATGGCGTTCATCACCAGGGACGACTGCCCGGCGAGCATCGCGCGGTTGTTGGAGGACGGGTCCCAGGCCAGGACCGCCGGGGTCATCGCCTCGCGGTAGAGCGCGGTGACGTACTTGACCGCATCCACCGTCTGCTTCGAATCGAGTGCAGGCGCACCCTCCGCGGTCTGCTCGGCGCCGCCGAAGGCGAGGAGAAGGGCGCGGAGCGCGATGGCGCTGTCGTCCTCGGAGGAGAGGCCGATACCCACCGGGATGCCGGTGCGGGCCTTGATCTCCTTTCCGCCCAGCCGGACGCGGTCCCAGTCGTCGGGGGTCTGGCCGGTCTCCGCCCACAGATCGCTGCGGTAGTTCACCGGGTCGGGCACCACCATGTCGCAGAACCCGTGGAACTTGCCGGTCCGGGGATTGCGAGTGCTGCGCAGCGCGAGCTCGAGCGGCTTGCCGTACCGGCGCTGGCACTCCTCGACGATCTCGCGGTGGTCGATGACGTCGGCCTCGTGCACCGGACGGGGACGGAGGAACATCACCAGGTCGTGCCCATGGCCGGCGGCGACCTCGGACGCGGCGGTGCTGTTGAGCGCGTTGACGCCGACGTGGTCCACCGTGACGTCGGTGTCGTGCTTCTCCCCCCAGCCGCGCGCCCAGGCGTCGAACCAGCGGTCGTATTCCGGCACGAAGTGGTTCCACTGAAGGATCCGCAGGCGCTTCCGGGTTGCGGCGCGCAGGCGACCTGGCCTCCCGAGCACGGCGGCGAATGCACCCGCACCCGCGAGCATCGTGCGGCGGGAGAGACGACCAGCCATTGTCAGCTCCTTCAGGCGTCCGGCGCGATCCAGGTCGCGAGCACCGCCCCGGTCCGCGACGTCACCTGGATGGCGTCGAGCTTCCCCTTCACGCCGGTGAGCTGCCCGCCACCCTTCTTCGGCAACGCCCAGGGCTGCTCGGGCCGGAAGAGCAGCTCGAGGCGAACGCCGCGGTTCTTGAAGAGCCGTTCCATGTCTTCCACCGTCTCGATGCCCGGCAGCTTGGCGGGAATCATCAGCACCGGGAGGATGGGGTTGCCCTTCGCGTCGGTCTTCTTCGGGACCGCGTTGGTCAGCGCGTGCTCCGCGCCGGGGAAGAAGGGGGTCACCTCGATGGTGAAGTCGCCGCCGGCGCGCGTGCTCTCCGACATCCCCACCATCCCGGCCTCGTCCTCGCGGACCAGCGCGTAGAACCGCTTGCCCTTCGCCTGGGTCTGGAACTCGCGGGAGCGGTTGCGGCAGTTGGCGGTGCTGGAAGCGGTTCCGCAGTCGCCCAGGTAGAGCTCGAGGAACTCGCCGAGTCCGCCGTCGAACGGCTGGGCCTCCTTCTTGAGCTCGTCGAACCGGCCTTCGGCCAGGCCGATCGCCGGGACGAGGACGAGGAGCGAGAGTGCCGACCTGGCGAGCAAGACCAACCTCCTGAGGTAGATATTTTGACTACATCCGCCTACCGCGTACCCTGACGACGTCGCATCCTTTCAGAAGGAGCCGTCCGTGGGCGATCGCCGCCGCCACCTGCGCTTCGACAAGGTCTTCACCGTGTACATCAGCACGCCCGACGGCCTCACCCGCGGCATCGCCCGGAACATCTCGGCGACGGGCCTCTTCGTCGAAACACGCGAGCCGATGCCTCTCGGTGGCCGGGTCCGGGTGACGTTCACCGGCGAGGACGGAACCGAGATGACGTGCCTCTGCGAGGTTCGCTACCAGGTCGCGCTCAGCTACGGGCGTGGCGCCGAGGAGCCAGGGCACACCCGGGGGATGGGACTGCGCATCGTGGCCTACGAGACGCGCGAGGACCACCCGCTGCTGCTCGTGGACCGCGAGCGGGTGATGCACTGAGCAAGGTCGCTGGCGCGCCCCTGCGCGCTTCCTCGGGCGTCCCCCTGGGCTCGGGG
>Ga0310810_10004295_pt1 | contig 15731 bp, 14 predicted proteins | sample NCmetagenome_FD_207641 | JGI IMG/M metagenome (GOLD analysis project Ga0310810, IMG submission 207641) | Soil microbial communities from experimental microcosm in Duke University, North Carolina, United States - NC | ecosystem: Engineered > Artificial ecosystem > Soil microcosm > Unclassified ...
ACGACGGCTGCGGCGTCGACACGGAGCGGATTCTCGCGCGCGCCGCGCAAGTGGGGCTCCCGGTGCCGCCCAATCCGGATGAAGCCGTGCTCCTCGATCTGATCTCGTCACCGGGGTTTTCCACGCGTGACGACTCGGATCGCGCCTCCGGACGCGGCTTCGGCATGGCCATCGTGAGAAGCACGGTGCAGGAGCTCGGCGGCACGATCCGGATGACGTCGACGCCGGGACAGGGCACCCGCTTCAGCATCGACCTTCCGCTCACCCTGGCGATCACCGACGCGCTGATCGCGCGCGTGGGGACGCACACGTTCGCGATGCCGCAGACCAGCGTGCGCGAGGTGATTGAAATCGACGCCGCGGCAGTCCGCGCCATCGAAGGCGGCGAAGTGACGCCGTACCGCGGCGGCGCGCTGCCGGTGGTGAGGCTCTCCCGCATTCTCAACGTCCCGGTATCGGCGATGGATCGCCATCATGCGTTCATCGTCGGGACCGGTGCGGCGACCACGGGGCTGCTCGTCGACCGCATTCTGGGCCAGCGCGAGATCGTGGTTCGCTCGATTGCCGATCCGCTGATTCGCGTGGACGGCGTGTCCGGGGCAACCGACCTGGGAGACGGCCGCGCCGTGCTCATTCTCGACGCCGCGGCCATCGTCAGGCGTGCCCGCGTGCGTGGCACCGGTGCGTTACCAGCGGTGAAGGAGATCGCATGACCGGAGAACGTCCTGATCACTTCATCCTGTTTCTCGTCGCCGGCACGACCTACGCGCTGCCCACCAAGGACGTGGCGCATATCGAGATGGTCGAGCAGATCACCCGGGTGCCCAATGCTCCGGCGTTCGTCGACGGCGTCGTGTTCTCGCGCGGTCAGGTGGTCCCGGCCGTGAGTCTGCGAGCCCGGTTCGGGTTCGAGCGTGTCCCGAGAGACATCAAGAGCCGGCTGCTGGTCGTTCAGGCCGCCGGACGCAGCATCGGCCTGCTCGCCGATGAGTGTCGTGAATTTCTTTCGATTCCGCCGTCGACTGTCCATCCGCCCGGAGAGTCGCTCGCGGGGATCGCCGCGCGGTACATCGCCGGCGTGGCGACGATTGGCGACCGGCTGATCGTCCTGCTGAATCTCGACGAGTTGTTGAATACGCAGGACCCGATTCTGGCGGCCTGACCGCGCCTGGAGATCAAGATGGCTACACGAAAAGTGAACGGAAACGGCGTCGCCGGCCACGGCCGTACGTTCGACCCGAGGCTGGTGCTCGGCCAGTCGGAGGCGGTGGCCGCGTCCGCGGCCAACATCGCGGAAATCGCCGATCAGGTATCCGATGGGGCCGCGTCGCAGCTCAAGTCGCTTGACGAGGCGCTCGCCGGCATCAGCGGCATGGCGTCGTCGCTGACCACGACGGCTGGCCAGGCAGAAGCGGTCGGAGCATCGACAGAAGAGCTCGTCTCCGGGATCAACGAGATGGCCGCATCAGTCGACCAGGTCTCAGCCAACACCGTGAGCCTTGCGCGCTCGATCCTCGAAATCGCGGCGGCTGTCGAAGAGACGGCCGCCTCGAGCAAATCCGTCGCCGACACCGCCGTCGGCATGTCGAGCGGCGCGGAGCAGGTCACGACGTCGATGGCCGAGATGGCCGCGTCGATCAAGACCGTGTCGCGCGATTCGGAAGGCTTGACCTCCGCCATCGAGGAGACCGCGGCCTCGCTCACCGAGATGAACGCGTCGATCCGCGGCGTGTCCGGAAACGCCGACGATCTCGCCGCCGCGGCGGAAGAGACGGCGTCATCGGTCAACGAAATGGCGGCCTCGATCGAAGAGGTCGGCGCCATGACCGAAAACCTCGGCACGATCGTCGAGCAGAACGCCTCGTCGATCGAGCAGATCGCGCGGGCTGTGCAGAGCGTCGCCCAGAGCGGGCGGCAGATCACGGATCTCGCGACCAGCGCGTCGACGAGCGCGCTGCAGATGGAGCGGACGACCGAATCTGTAGCGGCGATGGCCGGGCGGGCTGAGGAAGTCGCGCGCCGCGCGTCGAAGGACGCCGAAGAGGGCGGGAGTGCCGTGCAGCGCGCCATTCAAGGCATCGGACGCCTGCGCGAAACCACCACGCAGTCGTCGACCGTGATGCGCGAGATGGGCAAGCGGGCGAACGAGATCAATTCCATCGTCGACACGATCAACCTGATTGCCGAGCGCACGAACCTGTTGTCGCTGAACGCCTCGATCGAGGCGGCCCGCGCGGGCGATGCGGGCCGCGGCTTTGCGGTCGTGGCCGAAGAGATCCGGAACCTTGCGGATCGGTCCGCCAAGGCCACGTCGGACATCGCCGCCATCATCAGAGGGCTGCAGGAAATCGCGCAGGAGGCGATCGCGGCGTCCGCGGAAAGCGTGCGTGTCGCTGATGACAGCAATGCCGTTGCGGAGAGCGGCGCTGCCGGTTTGAAGAAGATTCTCGCCGGCGTGGACGAGACCGTGGAACTTGTCGGCCAGATCGCGAAAGCCACGGCGGAGCAGCGCACAGTGGGCCGATCGGTGGCGACCGCGATCGGCGCCACGGCGGAACAGGCCAAGGTCGTGGCCGCGTCCACCGCCGAACAGGCCACCGCCTCGGCAGCGATCGTGCAAAGCACGGGGCAGATGAAGAAGATCGCCCAGGAAGTGACCAAGGCCGTCTCCGAGCAGGGACGCGCTGCCCGCGACGTGCTGAAGGCATCGCAGGCCACGTCGAAGCTCGCGATCACGGTCCGGAAAGCGACGGGTGAGCAGGCGTCGACGACCTCGCAGCTCACGCAGGCCACCGAATCCATTCGCCGCGGCGCCGTGACGACCTCGCGAGCGGTCGCGGAGCAGTCGGTTGCCGCCGAGCAGGTGAGTAAGGCCGCCGCCGATCTCACGCGTCAGATTGCCACGGTGACCAAGGCGATGGTCGAGCAGGCGGCGGCGACCTCGCAGATTACGTCGGCGGCCAATACGATGCGGATGCAGTCCGATCAGGCGGCGCGCGCCACGTCGGAGCAGGCGCGGACGATGAAGGAAATGGCCGGCGCGTCAACCGCCATCGCCCGGGACGTCAAGCTCATCACCGTCTCCAACCGCAACCAGTCCGTCAGCGCGGCCCAGCTTGCGACGTCGCTTGCCGACGTCCGCCGCATCACAGAGCGGAATGCCGAAGGAGTCCGGCAGACGCGCGGCGGAACGGCCGCGCTGCTCAAGCAGGCAGAAACCTTGAGCAGCCTCATGGGCGATGCGTTTCCCCGAGCGTCGGCGAACGGAAGCAGCGGCCGCGGCCGCTGAGCCCATTGATGGCGGATGCCCCGGGGATCGGTCTGCTGACGACCGATAGGGAACTGATTGTTCGCAGCTGGAACCGCTGGCTCTCGTCCGCAACGGGCGTGGATGAGACCGGAGCGCTCGGCCGGCCCCTCCTCGATCTGATTCCCGCCGATCGCCGCGAGGTGTACCGCGAGGTGCTCGCGGACGTGCTCGACAACGGGACGTCGCGCGTGCTCGCGCCGATGTTCCACCACTACCTCTTTCCCTGCCCCCCGGCCCAGGCGTCATCGCACTTCGAACACATGCAGCAGCGCGTGACGGTCGCGCCGCTCAGCGGCGACGGCGCGGCAATCGGCGTCATGCTCACGATCGAAGACATGACAGCCACGCTCGACGAGCAGCGCACCATCGCGGCGCGCCTGAAGGACCGCGCCGGCAAGGCATCGCAGGCGGCGCTCGCGATGGTCGGCGCCTCGGACTGGCGGCTGCGCGGTGCCGCGGTCCACGAGTTGACGCAATCGGCCTCGGCGGAAGACGTGGCGCAGTTGCTCGAAAGCCTCGAGCGCGATCACCAGAACCTCGATGTATTGAGCAGCGCACTCAAGGTGCTCATCTCCGCGCGCCGGGACGTGGTGCCGGCGCTCGTGACGCTGCTCTCGCACGACCATGCGAACCTGCGGATGCACGCGGCGCTGGCGCTGGGGGAGCTGCGTGCCGATTCGGCGGTGGAGGCGCTGGTGCAGCGCGCGCTCGACGACGAGGATCAGAACGTCAGGTTCCACGCGATTGAAGCGCTGGGACGGATTGCGGCGCCCGAGGCGGTGGAGCCACTGACCCGAATTGCGCAATCCGGCGACTTCTTCCTGTCGTTCCCCGCCATCGACGCGCTGGCGAACACCGACGACCCGCGCGTCGTGCCGAACCTGCTCTCGCTGCTTCACAACGACCTGTTGTGCCCGGCCGTCGTGGACACCCTTGGCGTGCTGGGAGACGAAGACTGCGTCGCGCCGCTCGTCGAGCTCCTGAACAGCGGTCGCGGTGAGCCGGCGCGCGTGGCGGCCGCACTCGAGCAGATCAAAGAGCGGTACGGGCATGCGGCAGCAGCCGGCGACCACGTCGTCGACATCGCTCGATCGGCGATGCGTCCGGCGGGCTTCGAGCGACTCGCCGGTGCCGCGGAGCGGCGCGAGATGCCGATCGGCGCCCTGGTGTCCGTGCTCGGCTGGATGGGCCCCCGTGCGGTGCATGTGCTCACCGCGATGATTGGCGACCCGGACGTGCATGCTCAGGCCGCGAACGGCATCGTTGCGATCGGGCGTCCATCGGTGGATCCGCTGATCGAACGCCTGAGCGGTGACGATCGCACGAGTCGCCTGGCGGCGGCGGCGTTGCTGGGGCGTGTCGGCGATCCCCGTGCCGTGCCCGTCCTGGTGGAGGCGCTGGCGTCTGCCGACGCGGAGCTCGTCACCACGGCGGCGGCCTCGCTCGCGACGCTCGGCGACACGCGCGCAATGGAGAGCCTGCTCGCGCTCTTCGATCACGATCAGCCCGCGGTCAGGCAGGCGGCGATCGCCGCGGTGAATGCCATCGGCGCGGACATCGTCGAGCCGCGAGTGCGCCAGCGATTCAGCGATCCGAGCCCGCACGTGCGCGAGTGCGCGATCCGGGTCGCCGGCTATTTCGGTTTCGAGTCGGGCGTCCCCGTCATCCTGGAGTCTCTCGCCGATCCACACGAAGATGTGCGGCGCGCCGCGATCGAGCAACTCCCGGTCCTCGATCATCCGCAGGCGGTGCCGCGTCTGGCGTCGGCCATCGAGGAGGAAACGGCGCGGAACCGCGCGGCCGCGGCACATGCGGCGCGGGCCGTTGACGATGCGCGGCTGTGTCCGTCGCTGCTGGCGGCGCTCGCCGATTCCGACCCGTGGGTCCGGTATTTCGCGGCCGGCAGCCTCGGGCAGCGGCGCGATACAGACGCGGCCGGCCTCCTGGCCGGTGTGGCGGCTGCCGACCGGGCGGCGCACGTGCGTATTGCCGCATTTCATGCGCTCGGCGCCCTCGATCCCGTTCTAGCCATACCGCTGGCCGAGCGCGCGCTGAGCGAGAGCGACGACGACATGGTGGGCGCGGCACTCGCCGCGATCGCCGGCGCACCGGGCTCGCGCGCGGACATCGTGTTCGATCAGGCGGTGCGCTCCGCGAGCATTCCCCGGCGGCGGGGGGCGATCGATGCGCTCGCGTCGCGCCCGACCGCCGCGGCGGTCGATTCGCTGGCCTGGGCGGCGCGCATTCCGGATTCTCCGGCGGTTGCGGCTGCAGCGGTCCACGCGCTGTCCTCGATTGCCAGCGCGGTCGGCGGCGATGCGTGCAAGACCGCAGTGTCCGCGCTGCTCGACGTCGGCACCGATCCCGGGCGCCGTGGCGAGGCGATCGACGGGTTGTCACGGTTGCATGGCGAGGCGATGGACGTGGTGGCGGATGCACTGCGCGATCCGCGAACGCCCGCGCGTCTGCTCGCCGTTGAGGCGCTCGCGCGCATGCGACACCCGCGAGCTTCTGCGGCCCTGCTCACGGCGCTCGAGGATAGCGATGCCGCCGTCCGAGCTGCCGCGGTCGCGAGCTTCGGCTTGCTCGGCACCCCGGCGGCACGCCTCCCGGTCGTCGAAATCAGCGAGACCGATCCCGATGCGATGGTCAGGCGGAAGGCCGCGCTCGTGTGCGCGCGTCATGGATGGACGCGATGAGCTGCACCGTCCCCCTTCGCCGCCCGCTGCTCCCGATGGACGTGCGCGGCGTGCGTATTCCGGCGGGGACGGTGCATCTGCTGCGGGACCTGATCAACGCCCACACCGGCATGCATTACGACGACGAGCGGACCGACGTCCTCGCCGATCGGCTCGTGCCGCTCGCTATCGCGCGCGGGTTCGACTCCCTGCTCGACTACTACTACCTGTTGAAGTACGACGCGAACGCCGAGCAGGAGTGGGCGCGGGCGATCGACACGTTGTCGGTGCAGGAAACCTACTTCTGGAGGGAGGCCGATCAGCTCAAGGCGCTGACCGACGTGATTGTGCCTCGCCTCGCCGATCTCGGTCGTGATCCGATCCGCATCTGGAGCCTGCCGTGCTCCACCGGGGAGGAGCCGCTGTCCATCGCCATCGCGCTCACCGAGGCTGGATGGTTCTCGCGGACCCGCATCGAGATCCATGCAGCGGATGCGAGCGAGGCCGCCGTGCAGCGAGCACGCGCCGGCAAGTTCGGGGCACGGGCGTTCCGCCAGATTGCCAGCGCGCTGCAGGCGCGGTATTTCGACCACGATTCACGCGCCGGCGAATGGACCGTGTCGCGGGCGATCCATGCGCGCGTGACGTCCTGGCGCACTCTCAATGTCGTCCAACGGAGCGAACTGGATCAGGTTCGCGGAGCCGATGTGATTTTCTGCCGCAACATGTTCATTTACTTTCAGCAGTCCACCATCCGTCAGGTCGTCGATGGGTTCGCCGACCTGATGTCGTCGCCCGGTTTTCTCTGCGTCGGCGCCGCCGAGTCACTGCTGCGCATCACCACGCGTTTCGATCTTCAGGATCTGGCGGGCGCGTACGTCTACGTCAAGTCATGACCGGTATCACCCGAGTCCTCGTCGTCGACGACTCCGCCTACGTCCGGAAGGTCGTCGCCCAGATGCTCTCCAGGAGTCCATTCCTCGAAGTCGTGGCCACCGCGCGCGACGGCCGCGAGGCGCTCGAGATCGCCGAAGAGCTGAAACCCGACGTCATCACCTGCGACCTCAACATGCCGGGCATGGATGGCGTGGCCTTCGTGCAGGCGCAGATGGCACGTCGGCCCATTCCGATCGTCATCATCAGCGTGGTGAATGGCGTCAGCGAGCAGGTGCTCGCCGCGCTCGATGCCGGCGCCATTGAGTTCCTGCAGAAGCCGACGGCGCTCGCGAGCGACCGTCTGCTCGAAGTTGCCGACGAGCTGATCGAGAAGGTCAAGACGGCCGCGTCAGTGCCGATGAATCGCGCGTTGCCCGTGGCGGCCGCGCGGACGCCGCTGCAGATGCCGCGGAAGGCCTCGGCGAGCGCGATCGACATCGTGGTCATTGGCGTGTCCACCGGCGGTCCGCAGGCGCTCAAGATCGTGGTGCCCGCGCTCCCGGCAGATTTGCCCGTCTCTGTCGCGATCGTGCTGCACATGCCGACAGGCTACACAGAGCTCTACGCCGCGAAGCTCAACGAGGTGACGAACCTGAAGGTCAAGGAAGCGGCTGAAGGCGACGTCGTCGAGCCGGGCACCGTACTGCTGGCGCCGGCAGGGCGGCACCTGACGTTTCGCCGTATCGGGGCCCGTGTGGTGTGCCATCTCGACCTCCGGCCGCTCGACACGCTGCATCGGCCCGCAGTGGATGTGCTCTTTCAGTCTGCCGCGGAGACCTACGGTGCACGTACACTCGGCGTAGTCATGACCGGCATGGGCGCAGACGGGCGCGACGGCTCGGCCTGGATCAAGGCGCGCGGTGGCCGGGTGCTGACCGAGGCGGAGGAATCGTGCGTGGTCTATGGAATGCCACGATCCGTCGTCGAAGCGGGCCTCAGCGACGAGGCGGTTCCGCTGCAGCGGATGGCTGATGCGATATTGAGGCAGATATGAAGGGCACCATACTCGTTGTCGATGACTCCGGTCTCGCGAGACGCAGGGTGCGGAGCATCCTCGAGCCGGCCGGATACGAAGTCGTCGAGGCGGAGGATGGGATGTCCGCGCTCGAGCGGTATTTCGTCGCCAAGCCCGATCTGGTACTGCTCGACCTCGTGATGAAAGGCATGTACGGCCTGGATGTGCTCACCAAGCTGCGCGAGATGGATCCGTCGGCGCGCGTGATCGTCGTCTCGGCGGACGTGCAGACGTCGTCGCATGAAATGGTGGAGCAGGCGGGTGCGGCCGGCTTCCTGATGAAGCCGATTGATTCCGATGAGGTGCTGGCGATCGTGCAGTCCACCCTGGGCGGTTCGAAGTGACGCTGACCGAATCGCAACGCGATGCCCTCGTCGAGCTCCTCAACATCGGATTCGGCCGGGCTGGAGCCGCGCTGTCGAAGCTGACCGGCCAACGCATTCTGCTGGAAGTTCCCGAGGTGGCTGTCCACCCCGTGGCGCAGCTCGATGCTTCGTTGGGACGCGTGACGGCGACGAAGGTCGCCAGCGTCCACCAGGTGTTCGCCGGGCCGGTTGGGGGCGACGCTCTGTTGATCCTCGATCCCGTCGCCGCGTCGACGTTGAAGGAGCTGCTCACCGACGAACCGGCGCTCCCGCTCGAGCTCGACGCCTCCTCGCGGGAGGTGCTGACAGAAGTCGGCAACATTCTGCTGAATGCCTGCATCGGCACATTCGGGAACCTCCTCCAGGTGCCGGTGTCGTTCTCGGTGCCCGACATCGACGTGTCGAGCCTGCGCAGCGTGCTGGAGAAGGTGATGGCGAGCGGCGATGCGATGCGCTACGCGCTGGTGGTCACCGCGGGGTTCAGGCTCCGGGACGCCGAAGTCACGGGCTACGTCGTCATCATCCTGACCGTGCAGTCGCTGACGCGGCTGCTGCTCGCGGTCGAGCAATGGGTACTTCGGCAAGAACAGAGATGAACGAGCCCACGGCGACGTCGATCGAGTTGGCGATGCTGCGATGGCTGCAGGACCGTGGCGATCGCGGTGTCTTCACGACGGATACGACGCTTCGGATACGAAACTGGAACCAGTGGCTCACGGCGGCAACTGGCGTCACGTCTGACGATGCGATTGGTCAGCCGCTCCTGATCCTCTTTCCGTCGCTGGTGGAGCGCGGGTTCGATCAGTACTACCTCGAAGCGCTGTCGGGGCAAGTCAAGGTTCTCTCCCACTCGCTGCATAAGTTTGTGCTGCCTGGGAGCGACAGCGCGCAGATGCCACAGCGCGGGCAGATCGGACCGCTCGTTGACGACGACTCGGTGGTCGGCACGATTACGCTCATCGAGGATGTGTCGGAGCGTGTGGCGACCGAACGCGAACTTCGAGACAGGATTGCCACCGCAGAAAAAGCACGTCGCCAGGCCGAGAATGCCTCGCGCGTGAAAGACGAGTTTCTGGCGACGCTCTCGCACGAGATCCGGACGCCGCTCAACGCCGTGCTCGGCTGGACACGCATCCTGCGCTCGCGCGAGTGCGATCGCGCGACCGTCGAGCGCGCCATGGAAGTGATCGAGCGAAACGCGTCGGCCCAGCTCACCGTCATCAGCGACATGCTCGACATGGCCAGGATTGCCACGGGCAAGGTCCGCCTCGACATCGCCGACCTCGATCTGAGCTCCATCGCGCTGGCGGCGATCGACGTGGTGCGCCCCGCTGCGGACGCGAAGGGTGTGAGGCTGAGCACCGACATTGCACCCGGCATCCCGGCGGTGGCGGGAGATCGCGATCGGCTGCTCCAGGTGGTGTGGAACCTGCTGTCGAATGCGGTGAAATTCACCGACGGGGGCGGACGGGTCACCGTGGCGGTCTCGGCCGACGGCGGCGCGGTCTGCCTGTCCGTCAGCGACACCGGCCACGGCATCCCACACGCGTTTCTGCCGCAGGTCTTCGAGCGGTTCAAGCAGGCAGACGCCTCCTCGGCGCGGCGGCACGGCGGCCTTGGTCTCGGCTTGGCGCTCGTCCGAGAACTCGTCGAGTTGCACGGCGGATCTGTCGCTGTCGATAGCGGCGGGCCTGGCACGGGGAGTACATTCACCGTGCTCTTGCCTGCGCGCCCGGTCGGCGCGCCGCCGCTTCGTCCGCCGGAGCAGGGCGACGTGCCCTCGGCGCTCGGCGGGATCCGCATTCTCGTTGTCGAAGACGATCCCGACGCACGCGAGATCATGGTCCGCTCGGTGACCGACGTTGGCGCGTCAGTGACGGCCGTTGCCTCGGTGACGGAAGCCCTCGCGGTGCTGCAGCGCGAGCCGCTCGACGCGGACGTCGTCGTTACGGACATCGGCATGCCTGGTGAGGACGGGTACGAGTTGCTGCGGCAACTTCGCGAACTGCCATCCGAGCGCGGCGGTGGGCTTCCGGCGATCGCGGTGACCGCCTACGCGACCGGCGCGGATCGCAAGCGCGCGCTGCAGGCCGGGTTTGCGGCGCACGTCAGCAAACCGTTTGCGCCGGCGACGCTCATTTCCACGATCGCACGTGCCGTGGCCGACCGGCGCACCTGATCCAGGGAATATGGCTCCGCGCAAACCGCTGATTCTGCTCGTCGATGACTTCGACGATGCTCGCGATATCTATGCGACGTACTTTGCCCATCACGGGTATCCCGTCGACTGTGCGGCGAACGGGCAGGAGGCGATCGACGCTGCGCGCGTGCGCCGGCCGGGCGTGATTCTGCTCGATCTCCGGATGCCGGGTTTAACCGGAACCGAGGCGATGCTCGCGCTCCGGGCCGACGCTGAATTCAAGGACGTGCCGATCGTGGCGTTCACGGCACATGCCCTCGACGATGAGCGCGCCGCGGCCTTGCGTGCGGGGTTCGACGCGGTCATCGCCAAGCCCTGCCTCCCGGACGATCTCCTCCGTCTCGTCGAATTGCTCCTCACGAGATGGGAGAACGGTCAGCCGCAAAACGCAGGCTGAGGCCGACACGGCCGATGCGGGCAGGTTCTTGCACGGCCCGTACTGTGGAACGTCGGAAGGGCCCGCGACCTCAGCGGGTCTTGATTGTTGACGACTCGACAGATATCCGAGACCTCTGGCGCGTCTGGCTGACATTCTGGGGGTTCCAGGTCGAAGAGGCCCGGAACGGCTTCGAAGGAATCCAGAAGGCGGCTTTGAATGTGCCGGACCTTGTCTTGATGGACATGTGGATGCCGGGCCTCGATGGTGTGGAAGCGATGAAACTCCTCAAGGCCGACGCGCGAACAGCGCACGTTCCTGTCCTGGCGGTGAGTGCGCAATCGGAATTGCCTGACGCCGCCACCGTGGCGGCCGCGGGAGCCGATGCGTTCATTCCCAAGCCGTGCGACCCGGATCTGCTCCTCGACCACATCCGGTCCGCGATGCGGCGGCGGCAACTTTCCTAACTGTGTAGCCAGCTTCTCATTACCTCAACCACAAGACCCCTATGTGCCGAGCTGGAGATCGAGCTCGTCGGCCGCTATTGCTGAAAATGGCGAGCCGGGAGGCCACATTGCCTCCCGTTCGAATGGGGTGGGATGTTTGTCGCCAGACAGAAGGTCCGACAAGCGAAGCTGCTCCCTGTATGAGCAATCGCGGTGCCGCTTTGCCGTCGTAGTTCTGGGTGATCAGCGAACGCTGAACGGGACGCTGATGGTGCGTGTCGTCAGGTGCTGGGTGACTTTCTCGAACACGTCGATGTCGAACGGCTGGTTGATCCGGTTGCCCGCGACATCTTCGAGGTCGGCGTCAACCAGCAGCCTGTAGGGACCGGAAGACCACGGCCTGGTCGGGGTGAGCCGCCACAGGCTCTCGTTGCGTTCGACGACGATGTCGCCGGCGATGCGACCACTCGGGCCGGTGACCTGCAGCATGCGCAGCAGCAACGGGTAGTTCATCGATCGTCCGAACTCGACGACCAGCGGCGCGGATGTGCCCGCGCGCGGCGCCGTGATGCGCCACTGTTTCGGATCCGGTGGCACCCGGACGGCCGGCCCGCCGCGGAATTCCTTGCGGTAGGTCCCAGGAAGTGGAACGCCCCGCGCATCCGGCCAGCCGCGGTCGATGACCAGCGTGTATCGGCTGCCTTCTGCGATCGGCGGTCCCATCTTGGTATTCGACTCGAGGCCGCGCTTGATTCGTCCCGGATCGAACGTCATCGTCAGCCGCTGATTGCCTGGATCCCACAGCTCCTGCCCTGGCAGCAGCACGTCCTTCAGTTCTTTCCCTGCGCTGTCCACAATGTGCAGACGCCCCGCGACCTCGCCGCGGCTCATGGGTGCTGAGAAGTAGATGTAGAGGCGCAACGTGTTGCTCGGCCAGATGTCAGCGGATGGATATACGCGGTCGATGCGTGTGGCGGCGGCGGGGAGCAGGGCCGGACCGTCGAAGCTGCGCTCAATTGGCGTGCGCTGGCCCGGTTGGCGAAACACCGCGCGGTATTTCACGCCGGCAGCCAGAGGGTAGCGAGGTCGGAACACAAGCGTGCCGCCTTCGACGACGTAGCTCCCGAGCATTGCCGGGGCATCAGCCGTTCCCGCGTAGACGCTGAACAATGACCCCCAGCCGCCGGCTGGAAGTGTGGCCGGCGCCTGCCAACCTGTTACGCGGAACGCACCGGCCTCGAGTTGGATGGAAGAGGATTGAGCCCCCGCGATCGTCCCCAGAACGAGGACGATCGCGAGGATGTGGAGCTTCGGCCGCAAAGCAGGCCTGATCTACGGCAGCGCGATTGTCTGCAGGCTGACGGATCCCCGTGTGACGACGAGCGCGTGGCCAGCATCGACAGACGCGAGGTGCTGCACGTTGGTCAGCGTCGTGATTCTGTCGTAGGGGGCGCCTGCGGCGGCACTGACCACCGTGGGCGAGTCGATCGGCTTGTCGGTCGCGAGCGAATCGGCGTGCAGCTTGACGACGCCGAACGAGGAGTTCGCGATCAGGATGAACTCGTGGCCGTCCTTCTTGTACGGAAGCATGTCGAGCGGCTGGTTGCCCGCACCCAGGTCGGCGATCGTGACGCCCTTGACCTGCGCGCCCGGCTTTAAATCGCTCATCGGGATCTTCACGAGCGGCGTGCAGGTATAGGCGGCGAGGACATAGGACTGGCCGCCCAGGGTGTACGGGACGAAGGTGCGTACCGGCGCCTGTGTCTCGAAGCGCCCGTGCGAGGCGTGCCAGATCTGGAGCTGGGTGCCCTTGGCGGCGTTGTTGAACGGGTACGGAATCGAGCGCAGCGCCGAGTTCCACTCTTCGTTCGACATGCCGGCGACGAGCAGGTTGCCGTTGATGAATTCCATGTCGGTGATCGTCGTCGTCCGCGGATTCTGACGAGCGGTCGGGTTCTCGGCCGGCGCGTCGACCAGGGCGACCGACGCGTGCGCGATGTTGTCGAGCGATAGCGGCGTCACCTTACCCGACGGCTCGACCTTGACGACCAGCGGTACCGCGTCGGGGCCGCGTCCGCGTGCCGCCGACACGTACACATTCTTCGAGATCGGGTTCACCGCGACGTCGTTGATCAGGATCTGATCCGGCATCACGCCGACCAGCCCGGCGATGGTCGCGTCCAGGCCCTGGACATTGAAGGCCGCCGTCGCCGCGGGCGTCTTGTCGTTGGTGTCGAGCGCGACGATCGCGCCGCCGATCGAATCACCGACGAACAGCACGCCGTCGGGACCAAACGTGAGCGCGCCTGCCGACTTGAGATCGGCCTTGCCGGGCGTCAGCACAGCCACGGCCTGTGCGGGTCGATGCGCGCTGAGAACCAGGAGCACGATCACGAGCGTCGTGCCGAGCGCGAGCGCGGCACGGATGAGAAAGCGAGGCTGCATAGTCCCTCCGCAAAAGAGAAACGACACGGGGACGAAAACGGCCAATGATATACCGCTGAAGCACGGTGCGATCGGTAAACTGGGGACGTGGAGAAGGTCTTCCAATTCCCTCCGTCAACGTGCGAATACCTTCCCGCTCAGCAGGCGCAGCTCGTATACGAGCTTCCGAAACAACTGCAACCCGTCGACTTCATGAAGCGGCTCAAGGAGGGGTGGAGGAGGTTTGGGCCCCTTCTGTTCCGACCCGAGTGCCCAAGCTGCCGCAAATGCCTCTCGCTTCGTGTGCTGGTCACAGACTTTCGCCCATCCGAGAGTCAGCAACGGGTGCAAAGAGGAAACGAAGGGGAGATTGAACTGCGGATTGCCGCGCCGTCGATTGATGCCGCGCGGCTGGAACTCTTCATCAACTTCCATGAACATGGCCACCGGACGAAGGGCTGGCCGGCACCAAGTGAAGAAGCAGAGTCAGAACTGCGCTGCCACCTCTTCAACCCGTTCCCAACCGAGGAGTGGAGCTACTGGATCAACGACCGGCTGGTGGGTGTCGGGTACGTCGATGCGCTGCCGGAAGGGTTGTCGGCGATCTACTTCTTCCACGATCCCCATCAGCATCAGCGATCGCTCGGCACCTTCAACATCCTGACGATGATCGAGCGTGCGAAGGAGCGGCAACTCCCGCACGTCTACCTCGGCTACTACGTCGAGGGGTGCAGATCGTTGGAATACAAGAAGAGGTTCAGGCCGAACGAGATTCTGCACGACGACGGTTGGGAGGCGTTCGTTCGATAGCCCGTTGCGAGCCTGACACGGATGCCGCTGCTGATCCTGGTAATCCTCCTCCCGCTGGTGTTGCTTGCGCTGATGCCGCTGATCCTGCTCCAGCGATATCGCGTGGGGACCGCGCGACGACTGGCGCGACCCTGGATGGCGACACTCAATGTCGTGCTGATGGTGTTCTCGGCGATCTGCTTCCTGACCGGCGCCGTTGTCACGGCGGTGTGGGTGCCGAACGCCTTCACGGGTGCGGCTGCCGGCGTCACCGTCGGCGCGGGTCTCGGCCTCGTTGGCCTCATGCTGACGCGATGGGAGGCCACAGCAGCGACCCTGCACTACACACCGAACCGGTGGCTGGTGCTGCTCGTGACCTTCGTGGTCTCCGCTCGCGTGGTGTACGGACTCTGGCGATCGTGGACGGTCGCCGCCGCCGGCGTCTCCGGCACGCCGATGGTGCTGGCGTTCGGGATCCCGGAATCACTGGCCGCAGGCGGGACGGTGATTGGCTACTACGTCGCCTATGGGCTGGGCGTGCGGCGCCGGATCCGCAAATGGCAGAACGGCGCGTTGCGGGCGAGATGAGCGTCCTGATGCGGTCAGCTCGATATGCGGCGCAGGAGTTGCAAATCTGAAACGGGGGTTTACAGATGGTCGATCGTCGGAGAGGACCCATCAGGTACGCCATTGTCGGACTCGGCCACATCGCGCAGGTGGCCATGCTTCCCGCCTTCGCGCACGCACGACGCAACTCCCGTGTCACAGCCCTGGTCAGCGATGACCCGACCAAGTTGAGAGCGCTGTCGAAGAAGTACCGCGTCCCATCCGTGTTCTCGTATGACGAGTACGACAGGTGTCTCGAGCAGGTGGACGCGGTCTACATCGCCCTCCCGAACTCTCTCCACGCGGAGTACACGATCAGGGCGGCGCGGGCGGGCGTCCACGTGCTGTGCGAGAAACCGATGGCGGTGACAGCACGCGAGTGTCAGCAGATGATCAAGGCCTGCCGCACGAATCGCGTCAAGCTGATGATTGCGTATCGCCTGCATTTCGAGGAGATCAATCTCAGTGCGGTCGATCTCGTGCGGCGCGGCCGGATCGGCGAACCCAAGTTCTTCAATTCATCGTTCGCGATGACCGTCCGGGCAAACGACATTCGAACCAGGAAAGCGATGGGCGGCGGGACGCT
>Ga0310810_10004296_pt1 | contig 15731 bp, 18 predicted proteins | sample NCmetagenome_FD_207641 | JGI IMG/M metagenome (GOLD analysis project Ga0310810, IMG submission 207641) | Soil microbial communities from experimental microcosm in Duke University, North Carolina, United States - NC | ecosystem: Engineered > Artificial ecosystem > Soil microcosm > Unclassified ...
GCGCCGACCAACCCCTGCCGCTCTTGTTCCGGCAGGACAGGTATCCTTTCCCGTATTTCCCGCCAAATACGAAAGCCGCTGTCTTGAGGTCCGGCACAATCACGATGCAGTGGGCGTGCTCGAGCATTTCCTGAGGAATGCCTTTATCCGGTGTTGCCATGACCTCTGAAAATACAGCCGCCGCATCGTTCAGCCGCTTTGCAGGCTCGTGGTCTCTAGCCAGCAGGAGCGGTGCAACTGCAAGAGCTAACGTAGTCGCCAGAATCCGTTTCATTTTTGTACCTCTTCCTTCGTCCCGGGTTAACCCTAGAGGCCTGGGGCGATGTTTCTAGCGCACGAGTCGCGCCAACTGCTCTTTCTATTGAACCGATTGGCTCGCCAATGAGTGATGGACCTGATTGAGAGGGCAGGGGACGGCTCACCAGTAACGATATATGGTCATCTGACCTGCGATGGTCAAGAATCGGGGGGTCAAAAATCTTTGCGCGTGATGCCAAGCTTCCGCAGCATGGCGTTTAAGGTCGTCCGTGGGAGTCCGAGACGGGTAGCTGCCTTGCTGACCACCCCACCGGTCTCCCGCAGCACGCGGACGATATGGTCCCGCTGCACGCGCGCCAGCGTGGTGTCGCCGGCGGCTTCGAATGCATCCGGCCGTATCTCGGCCAAAGGCGCACGCAGAGAGGGGCCCCGCGAAAGAATGACCGCTCTTTCGATGAAGTTTTCTAGCTCCCGTACGTTCCCCGGCCACGGCCATGCCGTCAGAGCGCGCATGGTGTCCGAGGAGATCTTTTCAATCTGCCGGTTCATTTTTGCAGCGTACTTTTTGGTAAAGTGCCGGGCCAGTACCGGGATGTCCTCGGGATGATCCCGCAACGGAGGCGTCGTGATCGGGAAGACTTTCAGCCGGTAATACAGATCGCTGCGGAAGAGTTTGTCCCCCATCATCTGTGTTAGATTTCGGTTGGTCGCGGCCACCAGCCGGACGTCGATGGGGATGGTCTTGGTGCCGCCCAACCTCTCGAACGATTTCTCCTGCAAAGCCCGGAGCAGTTTGGGCTGCAAATCCAGCGGAATGTCGCCCACCTCATCCAGAAACAGGGTCCCCCGGTGGGCCATCTCAAAACGGCCGATTTTTTGCGACAAGGCGCCGGTAAAGGCTCCTCGTTCATAGCCGAACAGTTCGCTTTCAAGAAGCCCGGTCGGAATGGCGGCACAGTTCAAGGTGATGAACGGAAGACCCCTGCGAGGGCTCATTCGGTGAATGGCGCGCGCTACTAACTCTTTGCCGGTACCGGTTTCCCCCAGGATCAACACGTTGGCATCAGTAGGCGCCACCACTTCAACCTGCCGCTGCACCCGCCGCAGAGCCGCGCTGCTGCCGACAATCTCGCCGAAGTCTTGTTTGCGTTCGACGTCCTCGTCCTCAATACTCTCCAGCCGGTCCCGTTCGCGAAGATCCTGCACAAACGTGATCCATCGGAAGGGAGAGAGCTTCAACACCGCCGTGGCAACCAGGACCGGGATCCGGGTTCCATCTTTGCAAAGCAACTCTTTTTCAAACGGCGTGCAGGCTCCGAACCGCAGACCTTCTTCATGCGCCACCTCGTCCAGCGGGGCGTATTCAGGAGGAGTGAGATCGGGCCAGCTCAGCCGGCCTGCCAGCAGATCTTCGCGGTTATATCCGACCAGGTCGAGAAACGCATCGTTCACTTCCGGAACACGGTCAAACTCACCAGAAACGACGCCGGCAATGGTCGATTGCGAAGGGACCGCCCGGATGCGCCGGTGACTGCGCAGCAACTTCTCGTCCCTCTCGTGGCGGTCGCTAAAGTCGCGGACGACTCTGGCAAAGCCCTCCAGCGTCCCGTTTTCCTGCCGCAGAGCCATGGTAACGACATTGGCCCAAAATCGCGCGCCGTTTTTTCTCAGGTGCCAGCCTTCGTTTCCCACATGGCCTTCGGCGGCGGCCCTCTTCAGTTTTTCTTCAAGATTAACGCGGACAAGCTCTTCGCTGGGATAGAGGAAGGATACATGCTGGCCAATGGCTTCATCGGTCTTGTAACCGTATATGCGCTCCGCGCCCGAATACCAGGCGGCAATCCGTCCGTCGACATCCAACAAGAAAAGCGCATAATCCTGCACCCATGACGGAATCCGTTCCGTGTCAGCCTCGACAAGACTCTCAGTGGGTGCGGATGTTGTCTTGTCGCGCAGGACCAGGAGGTGGCGCACTGGCAAGACGTTCCCTTTGGCAGTGTACTTAACGTCCCGCAGGCTTCCATCCGCACCCACCAGCCGGAGCGCACCTTCCTGCTCGCCCTTCTCCAGAAAGGCCTGCCAAAGCTCCGAAATCTGAGGCTTGAAGCTGGGCTCCGCAAAGTCATCCATCCGGCGGCCAATGATCTTTTCCCGCGAAAGCCCGAACAGCTTGCCGGCGCCGGCGCTGGCTTCACGGTAATTACCGTCGTTGTCAGTGATCAGAATGGGCGCAGAAGGGTGATATACGATCGCCCGGAACAACATCTCAAGTTCTCTCGGACCGTTTTCCACAAGCCAGCTGGTGGCTTGTGGCTGTGCAGCCGTGGTGGGCATCGCCCTCTCTCTCTTCCCGTTGATCCAGGGCACTGCAATAGATCGGTCCAGGGGCCCTACAACATTAAGTGTGCCGCCGCGGACCAGGCGCGGAGAATCGGGGATGCTGCTAAGAATGGAGGTTTTTGTCCGGGAGATCCCTGACAGGACCGCTGATCTATGCCGGAATTGCCCCGTCATACGCCAGGCGAGAGAGAATTGCCGCGCGGGTGTTCGCAGTATGCGCATACACATTCGTTGACGACCGCCATCGGGACGACGAGGATTTTCAGGTGCGCGGCGTGATCCGGCCAATTTGACCAGATTTGGCCATGTGGCGCGCACCGGTCAGTCCGGAGGAGGGGCGCAGCGGGCAAGTCAGGCGGCGCCGCGATTTCCGTGCAGGCCGCATCGGGCCTTAGAAGGCAAGCCTTGTCGCAGCCCGAGGATTGGGCAGAGGATTGCTACTTCGTGATGTGGAGGAGCAAAAAGAAATGCCTTTGATAAATCTTGTGATTACGTTGATCGTGGTCGGCGTGGCGTTGTACCTGGTCAACAGGTTTATCCCCATGGCCTCCAGCATCAAGACGATTCTGAATGTAGTCGTTGTGGTTGCCGTTTGTGTTTGGCTGTTGCAGGCCGTCGGATTGTGGGGGAGCGTATCCAGTTACCGGCTGACGCGATGATGACGGCTTCACGCGCAACGGGTGCCATTATCAAAACGGATCGTTAGCTCTCGAAACGCGGGCTTTCGACCCGGCAGGACGTAATGAGTACGTATTCAACAATGAATGAAAAACGATGTACTAAAAGGAGAGTTAAAACATGCTTTGGACAATTTGCGTAATTCTGTTTGTACTGTGGGCGCTCGGGATGGCCACTTCCTATACTATGGGTGGCTTGCTTCACATCTTGTTAGTCCTGGCGCTGGTTGTGGTGGTCATTAATCTGATTCAGGGTCGCAGGGCTATTGGCTAGCGAGGCTGGCATGCGTCGACGGAGGCTGGCGAAGATATGAAAAAAGCGACTGGTCCGGAAAATTATCGGCAGCTCCTGCTCACCAGGAAAGCGGATTTAATGGCGAGCCTCCGCGCCCAGATCGATAGGCTGGCCGGGCCGGGAGGCGAGTCTTCGGAGGATCTGGCGCCGGTTGTCTACGACCAGTTTGTCGCCCTGCAAGTGAACCAGCTCGATTTCGACCAACTGAGCCTAATTGACGCAGCGCTGGAGCGGATGGATCGCGAAGACTATGGGGTCTGCATGGATTGTGGAGACCCCATTTCCAACAGGCGGCTGAGGGCGATTCCATGGGCGGTCTATTGCATCGCCTGCCAGGAGCGTTTGAGTTCTGCTTCCGATTCAGCGCCGCTTACGGGTCTGGCAGCCTGAACGAAATAGCGTATACGCGGCATAGCGCGGCGGCTCACTGATGCGCGCGGTTCGGAAACTCAGCCACTGAGCGACGACTAACAGGGGAGCGGCCGGCAGTGTTGTTTCGTCACCGTCCTATCGGAGAGTCAGCGGCCCAGCACCTTCGTCGGCGCCGAGACGGTCTTCGTACAGCACCGCACACTGTACTGGATGCCATGCTATTCTCCTCCACTCGAGCACGGAGCTGTTGACCGGTAGAGAGTCAGCCTCCCAGGTATTCGACGTGAGCGTACGTGCCTAACCCTGGGTTGCATGCGAGATACCAGACGACGTGGTTAGGTCCTCGTAGATCACGATCTGATCGGCAGCCCCAGTTCCAGCCCGTGACGACGTTGTAATGGTACGGGGCCCAGTAGAATTGCCAGAACAGAAACGTTCCGGTTTCCCCGGCAAGCACGAAATACATGTTCCCGTCCAAAGGCGCCTGAGAAGCGTCTGTGCGCCCACGGGTGATCGACGTGGAAATGCGGATCGTTGGCGGCACCACCGTGTCCGACCCATTGATCGTTCCCGGCGTGAACGTGCGGAACTTCCGGATGACCCTTCTTGTCCACGGCAATGTGGTTCTCGGCCGCGGCCCTGGGCTGCTGAAATCTGCTGCGCGCGCTGTTCCAGCGCGAATTCACAGCAACCTGGGGCAAAGCCCGCTGCGCAAAAATCCCAACTCCTTCATCACAGCGGCCCAGTTGAGACGCTTTGACCATACCCGGTCATTTGACCCGGAATGGTCAGGTCCCGGCTTCGATTCCGCTTCAACAAATCCATCGGCGCGTTCTGCGGCCGGCGGTCAGGGCCACCTCTAAGACGCCGCCAGCACAAGGCTGGAGGCTGGACAGTGAGCCGGCTTCGAGCGGCAGTGTGCGTTGGACCCCTGAGTGCTCCTTGATCGCAGTAGACGATCTGCTCGGCACTACAGCCAAGAGCCGATCACACCGATTCTGTAACAAAGGAGCGAGTTAATGAAACTTCTCAGAGTAGTAACACCGGTATTCTGCGTGGCGCTCATGGGCACGGCATTTTCACCCAGGGTAAAGGCAGATGACTGGAACAGGAAGACGGAAATCACGTTTAGTGGCCCTGTGGAGATTCCAGGCGTGCATCTCACGGGGTGGGCGATGTTGCCGGCCGGCACCTATGTGTTCAAGATCCTGGATTCGCAGTCGGACCGCCATATCGTCCAAATTTTCAACCAGGATGAAACGACAATCTACGCTACGATCCTGGCCATCCCGAACTATCGCCTGAGGGCGACCGACAAGACCGTCATCACGTTCAGAGAAAGGCCTGCCGGCCAGCCGGAAGCGCTACGGGCGTGGTTTTATCCCGGCAGAAATTGGGGCGAGGAATTCGTTTATCCGAAGGCGAGAGCCATAGAACTCGCCAAAGACACCAACACCCCGGTGCTTTTCACGCCAGCCGAGATTACGGTCGAAGTCGCCGAGCCGATCAAGTCCGTGGACGAGCCAGTGGTAGTGGAGCTCAAACGGGCGCCGATTATGGCCATCAAGCCCAGCGGAGAAGAAGTTCAGCTGGCCGAAGTGGTGACACCGCCGCCTGCGGAGATCGCCGAGACGCACCCGGCCACGGAGACGCTGCCTGCCACGGCGAGTGCAGTGCCGCTGATCGCACTGTTCGGTTTGCTGGCGCTGGGTGGCGCCTGGGCCGTACGCCTGGCCGAAAAACGCCTGCAGTAAGTTGTCTCTGATCTGTAACGCGGCGCGCCGCCCGCGCGCCGCGCCAGACAGCACGGTCAAGGAGAAAAGGTGACAGCATGCGAGGGAGAGTTATCCCCTTACTGGCGTCGATGCCGAAGCGCCGGGGGGACGAGGATGGTTGCCACCAGACCAAGGCTCGCGGGCTGGCCGTGCTCAATTCGCCGCTGTTGAACAAGGGAACAGCCTTCACAGCGGTCGAGCGCAAGGCTTTGGGCCTCACGGGCCTGCTCCCGCCGGACATCAGCACGCTGGAGCCTCAGGTCAAGCGCGCGTACATCCAGTACGAGCGGCTGCCGGATGCATTAAGCAAGAACATCTATCTGACCGCCCTGCATGACCGCAACGAGGTGCTGTTTTACCGGCTGTTCTCCGAGCACCTGCGCGAAATGATCCCCATCGTCAACGATCTGACCGTCGGGCTGGCGATCGAGCAGTACCACCATGAGTGCCGGCGTCCGCGGGGCGTGTACCTCTCGATCGACCACGCCGACGCGATGGAGGAGGCGTTTGCCAACCTTGGCGCCGGCGCCGCCGATATCGACCTGATTGTCGCGACCGATGCCGAGCAAATTCTGGGGGTCGGCGATTGGGGAGTGGGCGGCATTGAGGTGTCAATCGGCAAGCTGGCGATCTATACGGCGGCGGGCGGGATTGATCCGGCGCGCGGGATCCCGGTGATGCTCGATGTAGGCACCAACCGGGAAAGTTTGCTGAACGATCCCATGTACATCGGGAACCGGCATGCCCGTATACGCGGGGGGCGCTACGACGCCTTCATCGACGCTTACGTCAAAGCCACGAGCAAGCTTTTTCCGAACGCACTGGTGCAGTGGGCCGACTTCGCGCCGGGCAATGCACGGCGCATCCTCGAGAAGTATCGCGATCACATCTGCACCTTCAACGACGATATGCAGGGCACCGGAGCGATCACTCTCGCGGCGGTGATCTCCGCGGTCCGCGTCTGCGGAACTCCGCTGCGGCATCAGCGGGTGGTCATTTTCGGGGCGGGTACGGCTGGCATTGGCATCGCCGACCAGATTCGCGATGCCATGGTGCGTGAGGGTCTGCCTAAGGAAGAAGCAACCAGGCGATTCTGGTTCGTGGACCGGCAGGGGTTGCTCACCACCGGCATGGCCGGGGGGCTTGAAGACTATCAGCTGACGTACGCCCGCCCAACGGCCGAAAGCAGGGCATCGAAGCACGACGGGAGTGGGAACGGCATTGGCCTGGCCGAAGTAGTACGCCGGGTGATGCCGACGATGCTGATCGGCACCTCGACAATCCCCGCGAGCTTCACCGAAGCGATCGTCAAAGAAATGGCCGCGCATACCGAGCGGCCCATCATCTTCCCACTTTCGAAACCAGCACCGCGGGCGGAAGCCACGCCGGCCGACCTGATCGCCTGGACTGGCGGGCGGGCGCTGATTGCGACTGGCAGCCCGTTCGCCCCGGTTACGCATAAGGGAACGACATATGTTATCGGCCAAGTGAATAACGCCATGCTGTACCCGGGTCTGGGCCTCGGCGTTGTCGTCTCCCGAGCCCGCAGGATAAGTGACGTTATGTTCGCGGCCGCGGCGAACGCCGTATCCAGCCTGGTCGCGGTACGCCAGCCTGGCGCATCGCTACTCCCGCATATCGACGACTTACGCAGCGTGTCGGTGACGGTCGCAGTGGCGGTTGCCGAAGCCGCGGCTGCCGAGGGCTTGGCCGGAGTCAAACTCCGCGACATCGTGCAACAGGTGCAAGACGCGATGTGGCAGCCGGAGTACTGCCGGATTCAGGCATCCTGACAAGTAATCGCAATCTCAGTTCTCACTGGAGCGATTCATCGAGGTCTTCCAGGGCGGCTCGCGGACGAATAACAACGCTGGGCGCACAGTCTGACTGAAGGAAAATACACGAAGCTGAGTGCCGTGGTCGATCAGCCCAACGCTCGGTTTACTCAGCAATATCGAGCAACGGGGAAGCTAAAAAACACCCGAGTGGTGGGCTAGTCTTTCTACGCGCGTCTCGATCCCGTCGAACTCAGCCCGCGGACCGCACCCGGCGCAGCGGCTCCCCCGACCACGGAAGGTGAGCGAGAGCATGCCGCACCTCTGCCAGCTTGCATCGAACGGTGTGTGAGGCGTCTGCATCCGGGGAGGAGGATTCGACCAGTTCCGCAATCGCTCTGGACTGCACGGCTTCGGCTCGTGAATGAGCGTCAATCGCGCGCTGCAGTTTACCTTTTCCGTAGGCGATGGAGGAAACTTTAGCGAAGGTCAGAGCCACCTCAAGTTCTCCTTGCATCGACTCGATGAGTTTCTGCCGTCTTCCAGCTTCATGATCACGGAGACGCTCACGCATTCTGTCGGTCCACCTTTCCGGGTAGTATTTTTCTCGGGCGAGGAGCAATGATACCAAAACGACGTTTCTGCTTGCTGCAGCTTTTGGTGCGCTAAAGTACATCGCGTGCCACGCCATTCTCAGCGGCTCAGGCGGCCCGATTCAGTTGGCAGACGCCCAGCGAGAAGGCGGGGGCTCTGGTCGATGCGTATTTCCGCGTCATGACCGGGCTTTGGCAACGCTGATCTCGCGCTTGTAGACCTCTCGAAACAGCTCGGCCCCTCGTTCGGCTGCCCACTGTTCCAGTTCAACGTCGGATTTCGAACCAATTCTCAGCACGACTTGCCCATCTGTTACGGAGCAGTCTAGGGTTTGCACACGGCCTTCGTGGCTTCGGTCGAGGTTATCCGCGATGCGCAACAGAGGTATCAGCAGCGTCAACGTCCGCTTTTCATCGCCGTTCAGCAATTCGTAGGTCTCGTGTTCTGCGGTGGGCGACGCCTTACGGTGATACCGGCAAAGATTCGCGACGAACTCTCGCTCGCGGTTGGTAAAACCCGGCAAATCGGAATTGGCGACCAGGTAATATGAATGCTTGTGATGACGGGAGTCGCTGACATAATGTCCGACGTCGTGCAGATACGCTGCCGCTTCCAGCAATTTTCCCGTGGACAGAGGCAGACTGTGCAAGGGCTGCAACGAGGTGAACAGTTTGTTCGCCAGTGTCGCCACCTGGCGCGCGTGCGGCAGGGAAACGCCGTATCGCCGGGCCATCGTCTCCACCACCTGGCGCTGGTCACGGTCGAGTTCGGACAGTTCCGATCCAACGCCGCGCTGTGCGAGGTCGGCAATGATTCCATCGCGCAAACCAGCGGCGGAGTAGTATAGGGACGCCAGTTGCAAATCGCGAAGAAGCCGGAACAACGGCGCTATGCCCGCAATGATGATTTCCGCGCGCCTGGGACCGATGCCCGTTATCTTGCGCCGCTCCTCGAGCGAACGGACACGGAGATCGCCGTAGAGTTTTTGGATTTGGGGAGTCGAGACTCGAATGCGGTCCACGCGGTCGTCCTTCTCTTGCGAAATTCCGTTCACCGCGCACGCTACAGCCGACGCGGTGCCGGAGGTTGCGATCACGCGGTCCCATCGCCTGCGGCCGATACGGCGAATGGCCGCGGCGAGCTTCTCCTCGACATAATTCTCCATCCGGTCAAGTTCGCGCTCGGTGGGGGGATCAGACTTTAAGAAGATTTCGGTGAGGCGAACGGCCCCCAGCGGCTTCGAAACGGCGCGCAACAAATGGCCGCATTCGCTGTCCATGATTTCCGCGCTGCCCCCTCCGACATCCACGAGCAGGACCTTTTGTTTGGGGTGAGGCCAGCGGCTCTGCACGCCCAGATGGATTAACCGCGATTCTTCCTGGCCCGAAATAATCTCCACCGGTGTGCCAATCGCCGCGGATGCCTTGGCGATGAACTCATCCTGGTTGGCGGCATCGCGAACCGCGCTCGTAGCCACCGCCCGTACGCCGGCGACATCCAGTTTCCGATACTGTTGCGCCATGCCGGTTAGCAGCTTGCAAACAAATTCGATGGCTTCCGCGCTGATCTTGCCGGTACGGAAGACGCTGTCGCCCAGTCGCGTCACCTGACGGTCCGACGTCAGCAGTTTCGGGGCCGAGCCAGGGGTGGTCTCCGCCGCCTCCATGCGAAGTGAATTGCTGCCGATATCGACTGCCGCGAACCTGGGCATATATGTATAATAATTGGCTGACACCTTCCCATAAATGTCCCTGTTCTCCCCGAACCGCTTCCGCGGCAAACTTATTGTGGTTGAAGGCATCGATGGCTCCGGCAAGTCTACCCAGATATCGCTGCTGAGCCACTGGCTGCGTTCGCGCGGGTATGCGGTGGCCTTCAGCGAATGGAACTCCTCGCCTCTGGTGAGGGAGACGACGCGCCGGGGCAAGAGGAAGGAGATGTTCAGGCCCACTACGTTCAGCCTCATACACGCGACCGATTTTGCGGACCGCACGGAGCGTTACATCACCCCTCTTCTCAAGGCGGGCGCGATCGTATGCGCGGATCGCTACGCTTACACGGCGTTCGCGCGTGATGTGGCGCGCGGTGTGAGCCGGCGCTGGGTGCGGAACCTTTATAGTTTTGCGACGCGGCCGAATCTGAGTTTTTATTTTCGCGTGCCGCTGGATGTCGCGATCGGGCGCATCCTGGGCGGGCGCGATGCCATCAAGTACTATGAGGCCGGCATGGACTTGGGGCTAAGCCGGGATGTCAAAGAGAGCTTCAGGATTTTCCAGGGCCATATCCTCGATGAATACGAAGCCATGGCTTCCGACGTCGGCTTCCATATCATTGACGCCACGCTTTCGATCGAGCAGCAGCAGCGCCAGATGCGCAGGATTGTTATCCAAGAGTTGGGCAACCGCCTCAAAAACGGTCTGCTGCGTGTTCCCCCGGGCGAAGACCATGCGTACGAACCAGCCACTGCAGTTCTATAATCAGCCGCTCCCCGGAGTCGATGAGTCCGAATTACAGGGCAAGTTAATTGTCATCGAGGGCCCGGACGCGGTTGGCCGCACCACGCAGGTAGGCAAACTGCGCCAGTGGCTCGAGCAGGAGGGCCACGCGGTGCTGGACACGGGTATGGGGAGAGGTGCCCTGGCCGGCAAGGGAATCAAGCAGGCTAAAGAAGGCAACACTCTCGGCGCGATCACGATGACGTTATATTACACGACGGACTTCGCCGACCGGCTGGAGAACGAAATCATACCTGCGTTGCGCGCCGGTTTCATTGTGCTGACCGACCGGTATGTATTCTCGATCATCGCCCGTGCCATTGCGCGCGGCGAGGATCGCCGGTGGATCGAGCAAGTGCTGGGATTCGGTCTTGTGCCTCATGCAACTTACTATCTGCGGGCGGAAGTCAAAGATCTGGTGTCGCGCGTGGTCCTGGGCCGCGGAGCATTCGACTATTGGGAAAGCGGAATGGATATTCGCTTCGGAAACAACATGTTCGACAGCTTTGTGCGGTACCAGACGCGTGTCATCCGCGCTCTGGACGTGATGGCCAAGAAGTACGGTTTTGTCACCATAAACGCCGGTCGCGCACCGGACCTGATTTTCCGCGATTTGCAGGAACATATCCGAAATCTGGAATTGCGAAAAGCGCGGGAGTTTCCCCGCAGCAACGGCGCGAACGGGGCCAAGCGGCCTAAAAGAAAGAGTCCTTGACCATATACGTACTGCGTCACGCTATCGCCGAAGCCCGCCGGCAAGGCCGCCCCGATGCAACCCGCGCCTTAACAGCATCAGGACTGCAGAAGTTGCGCATCGTTCTCCGCCGGGCTTATCAGGCGGGCGTTTCGCCGGATGTCATTCTGACGAGTCCCTACACGCGTGCCGAAGAGACTGCCGAAACAGCGGCAGAAATTCTAGGATGCCGTCGGAAGCCGGTCATCACAAAAGCTCTGCTGCCGTCCAGCTCGCCCGACCGCGTCTGGAAGCAGATCTCTGCGATAGAGGCGTCGAGCGTACTCATCGCGGGTCACGAGCCGCTGCTGAGCCAGTTCGTGGCTTTCCTGCTGAACTGTCCCGCTGTCAAGGTTGATTTGAAAAAGGGGGCGCTGGTTCGATTGGACGTCTCATCATCCGAGCCGCGCCCGAATGGCATTCTCAAATGGATGCTGACGCCTAGGCTGGCGGGCGCTTGACCGGCCAAAACGCCGGAAAAGCTGACACCTGATTCAGATTGTGGGGGCTCGGTTCAAGGCAAGGTGGGACACGCGGGCATCTTCAAGCTACTGCCGGACGGCGGCCCGCAGTATGAGAAGCTACCCCGGCGCGTGCGGCCGGCTTTCGGGTGGCTCGGATGTCTCCTCCGGGATGGCTCAGCAGTGCCCGCAAGGTTCGCAGCTCTCCGCCGGCGAAAGTCTCCGTCCAATGCCGTTTGAATTCTTCGATTCTTCGGCGCTGCCGCTTCTTCAGCCAGGACGTCACTTTGTCCGCTTCTTTGTATTGCGAAAGCAAACTGCGAACGGTGTCGCAATCATTGATGTCGCCTAGCAGTCCCTGGACGCGCCTGATTCTTTCCAGCGAAGACTCTAAGGCCGGTCCATACACGGAAGTGAAGAGTTCCAGCGTATAGCGAAACTTTTTCGCGGCGATCCGGAATTGATGGAGCTCGCGAGGTGAGGTTTTTGCCCCAGCGGCTTCGTTTCCGCGTTCAAAGAACTCTTGGGCCATGCGGGGGAGCAGCCGCGGGGCCGTTTTTTCGATCGGGACCTTAGTTGACGCATCGCTGTTTGCGGCCGCCGCACTTGCCACCGCGCCCCTCCACTTCAACGATGATTGCCGATCCACCCAGTGCTTCAGGAACGCTACCAGTGCCCGGTCGCGTTCCCGGCGATGGTCTTCTAGTGTTGGCCGCAGGCCCGCAGTGTCGCGTCGCTGGGGCTTTGACGTCAGCCTCAAAGCGATGTCATAGTTCCGCACCTCGCCGGCGAGGTCCATGATTTGCTTCAGCTCCCGCCGGATTTTACGCACCTCTTTGCCACGAAAGCAAGGCTTGAATACACGGAGCACTTGCGAGAATCTGCGAATCGCCACTCTCAAATCGTGAACCGCCTCGGCATCACGGGATCTTACGGTCTGATTGACCTGGAAAGCCAATCGGCGCAATCGCCTGTAGGCCTGGTCGTATGCAAACTTCCGCGTCTCAGGATGGGCCATCTTGTCCAATGATTAGGATTACGATATTGTTACACAACCACAGGGAACCGGAACGGGTCTTGGTCATTTCTTCGCGAGCCGGTTCTTGAAGAGCATGTCCTTTGGGGGAATCCTTCTTTCCCGGCAATAGGCCAAATATAAGTAGCCATAGCTACGAGTGATGTAATCATTAAACTCGAATCCGAGCAGCCGGGCGGTACGGTCGATCCAGCGCGGGCTGCCCTCAATCTCGAGAAAGTTTCCGATAGGTGTTTCATCCAGAAGGACTTTGTCACCATTGGCGGCGCGTTTGGCGTACTCGGTGCGGAATTTTTCGTACCGGAAAACGGGATGATAGCCGATCTGCTCGAGGATGGTCTCCATGCGAGCCCCATTTGGCAGATCAATCTCGAGTTCCGGGCGCTTCTTGTATTTGCTCGCTTGCGAAGGGCCTTTGTATGTCAGCACACGTTGGCCTTTGGTGGCGCGCACGCGAATCAGTTTTCCATGCTTGCGGAGCGTGCGCTTCGTGTTGTCGAACAACGTATTAGATTCGAGTGCGCGACGCTTTGTTACATGAAAACCAAGGTCACGGAGACTTCGACGAGTTTTTCCAAGCTTGTCCGGCAATCGAAGCTTGATTTCAATTTCGATCTTCAATCGCACACGCTAATGCATCCGGAGGGAAAATGTCAAATGACGCTGCCCTCGCCCGAATTCGATAGCAGAAAAGGTGTTCGTGAAGAGAATCGGGCACGTTTCCACCGCCGGATTTAGTAGATGTGTGTTATTGACCGGCGTTCCGGTTTCCTTTTATCTTTAGGAACTTGAACAGAGTTTAGTGAGCCCTGAGAAGCGCCAATATGCCTCACATTCAGCTTCCCGAAGGATTGCCTGGAATTGTGGGCCCGATGGCTTTTCGGCCCGAAACAGCGAAGCCCCTCAATGAACTGGCGGAAATTCTGCTGCAAGGGCCGAGCACGCTTTCCCGGGGCGAGCGGGAGCTCATCGCCAGCTACGTTTCGTCGCAAAACGATTGCTTTTTTTGACACAAAATCCATGGCGCGGTCGCGGCCTATCATCTCGGTGGTAATGAAAAGCTGGTTGAGGATGTCAAGCAAGATGCCGGCCGTGCGGCGGTTTCAGACAAGCTCAAAGCGCTGCTGGCGATCGCTGACAAAGTCCGGCGCAGTGGCAAGTCTGTTCAGCCCGAAGATATTGAACGTGCACGGAGCGAAGGAGCAACCGACCTGGAGATTCACGACACCGTGCTGATGGCGGCAGCTTTCTCAATGTACAACCGCTATGTGGATGGTCTCGCTACGTGGGCTCCCGACGACCCCGCCGCGTACCGGGAGCCGGGTGCACAGCTGGCTCGGGAAGGATATCTGGAATCCACGTAGGCTCAGACTGATGCCGCATATTTCACTACCAGCAGGGCTCCCCGGAATTCGCGCTCTCTTTGCGTTTCGCCCCGAAACGGCGAAAGCGCTCTGTGAGCTTGCCGAGGTTCTGTTACATGCGCCGGGCACGCTTTCTCCCGCCGAACGCGAACTGATTGCCACGTACGTCTCGTCGCAGAATGATTGCTTATACTGCCAGACCGCGCATGGCGCGATCGCCGCGAGTCACCTTGGGGGCGACGAGCAATTGGTCCTCGACGTGAAGCGTGATTTTTCGCACGCGGATATTTCGGACAAGCTCAAGGCCTTACTGGCCATTGCTGGAAAGGTGCAGCTCGGCGGCAGGAACGTGCAGCCCGAAGACGTCCAGCACGCGCGGCAGCATGGCGCGACCGACCAGGAGATTCACGACACCGTCTTGATTGCCGCGGCGTTTTGTATGTACAACCGCTACGTAGACGGCCTGGCGACGTGGGCGCCGCCGGATCCGGCGGCTTACCGGCAAAGGGCCGGCAAAGTCGCCCGCGAAGGCTACCTGGGTATCCCGGGCGATGTTCAGTCCACTCAGGCTGGCCGGTGACATGAAGGTGGACCCCATGTTTCTGCCGGAGGTCGAGGGCGATCCGCCGCCGAGCCCGGTCGCGGACCTGATCCGCGTCGCCCAGGCCGGTGGAAACGAGTATCCGAAGATCTGGCACCTGTTTGCCTACCGGCCGGAGGCAACCGGACACCTCAGCGGGTTCACGCAAGAGATCATGCGCGGAGATTGCCCGCTGAGCCCCGGCATCCGCGAGTTGATCGCCGCCTTCACTTCGTATGGTAACGACTGCCCGTTTTGAACGAAATACCACGCCGCAGTTGCGGCGCACCTGTTAGGCAGCGAAGCGTTGGTGTGGGGCGCGCTGCGGGATCTGGAGACATCGGGGCTTTCCGGAAAGGAAAAGGCGCTGTTCCGCTTCGTCGCCAAGGTGAACCATCAGGCGCCGGAAATTACCGCGGAAGACATAAAGCCTCTCCACGATGCAGGATGGGCCGACGATGCCATTTATTACGCCATCACGGTCTGCGCGCTGTTCAACTTTTACAATCGGTGGATCGACGCCGCGGGCGTGCACGAGATGTCGGAGGAGGCACATCGGCAGTATGCGGCGCGCACGGCGCAGCACGGCTACACGCGCAAGTGAGAGTGGCAGTTTATTGCAGTAGATGGTTGTCTTCGGGTTATAGTCCGCCAGTCGAACCAATAATCCTTGAGCATCGGGATGCGCTCGAGGTCCCCCTCATTGATCGAGGAATGTTAGCGTAACGAATCGCCGTGTAGGGACCCATACGCACACCACCGATGGACTTCAGCGCCTGGTTTGAGGCTTACCTAGAGGATCGCTGGTGGACATTCGATGCGCGTAACAACCGTCCGCGAATTGGACGAGTGCTGATGGCCACCGGCCGCGATGCCGCGGATGTAGCGATCACCACGTCATTTGGAACTGCCTGGTTGAAAAGCTTTACCGTTGTGACCGATGAAGTGGCCCCGCTTGAAATTGGCCAAACCTCGC
>Ga0310810_10004297_pt1 | contig 15727 bp, 16 predicted proteins | sample NCmetagenome_FD_207641 | JGI IMG/M metagenome (GOLD analysis project Ga0310810, IMG submission 207641) | Soil microbial communities from experimental microcosm in Duke University, North Carolina, United States - NC | ecosystem: Engineered > Artificial ecosystem > Soil microcosm > Unclassified ...
GCTCGAAACGGAAAACGTTTAAAGGTGGGGGGATATGTTCCATATCGGCAGTAACGGGCAGCAGACCGCTCCCTTTGCCAGCGGACGACCGTATCGTTGATAGCAACCGTACGTGATGCAGCTTGCTGCGCCTTGTTAACCATAGGATTTCTTTGGGTCCCCGAACGTTTTAGAAAAGCCCCCCGATAGTTAACGGCCCGGCTCACAAAAATCTACATGCGGTCCAGCCAATCGCCGGCTTCACTAGACAGAAAAAAGAAATAGCCGTCGCCTTTGGCGAGCAACGCATTGAAGCCGCGCTTCGCCAGTTCTGCGTTGATCGTTTTGAGGGAGAGGTACACCCCGTTATTATCTCTTCCCGTCGTCAGGTGGTCTCAGATGGCACAGCGCCGACAGCGATAAAGAAACCGAACAGGGCTGCAGCGGCGTGATCTGCGTTAGAGCGCGCATGGCTCACATGTGTCCACTGCAAGAGCCAAGATCACCCGATCCGCTGGCAGACGATTGGCCGCCAGAAAGCCGCGTGAAAAACGAAGCCGCCTAGTCTCCGGACATCCGCCTAACCGAGGAAGCTGATTACTTCCGGATAGCAGCGTGATCCGCCACCATCTCGATCGGCAATCGCTCAAAACCCGCGGACGAGCCAAACAACGAGAACAATCACAACAATGGTTCCGACCAAACCGTAGCCGAGCATTTCATTTCTCCTTTGAAAACCAAGCAAAGTGTCTTCGCCGGCCTTCACCTATTGCCTGCAGGTTTGTTGCCATCCAACGCGTGGGCGCAAGAGCGGCCAGATCCGGGTTCAGGCGTCTCTGTTCATCGAGGAGTTCCTCACGCCGGGTAATTCCTAGAAGGTGTTCCGGTCATTCCTTAGAAGGAAGGAAGCCCTCGCCGGATGCAAGCGGCGGGACCGTCAGACGTCCGAGGCAGGTCCGTGACCACCAGATAAAGTCCACCGATTCAACCTGGCAAGAATCTTGGCGGGGAGGTCTGCTCGCGACCATCCGTGGTCACTTGACCTGGTATGGTCAAAGTTCACTGGGGGACGCGATTGTTCGCGGAGTCGGCGATAAATAGGTTGCCCGAGGCATCGAATGCCACATCTTCGGAATAATTTAGTGACGCGCTTGTAGCAGGGCCGCCGTCCCCGGAGAAACCTTCAACACCGTTGCCGGCCACGGTCATGATTACCCCGGCGGGGCTGATTCTGCGGATGCGGTGGTTGTTAGCATCAGCAAAGTACAGGTTGCTGAGTTTGTCTATCGCCATACCCAATGGAAAGTTCAAGGAGTGAAACCCGAACCGGCCAAGTACCTCCACCAGTTTGCAGCCCAAGCCGCAGGAGTGCCGATCGCGGCCGCCGCTCCCGTCAATTGACAGAGCGCGGCCATGGTAGATAAATAGGGCATGAAAAGAACTGCGATAGTGGTGGCAAAACGGGTTATCGGAAACCCAGCCGAACTTGCAGTTGAGGAATCGTGAACGGTTGGTCGTCCCACCCGAAAGTCATTTTCCGGTCGACCACTGCACTGATTGTCCGCCGATGAACTGAATCTTCAGCACGATCCCCAAAATAAAGTGCGACCTCATGTTTCCCGACATCGCTCGGAAAACGAAAGCTTTTGAAAGTTTATGAGGCCGTCGCGTTTGCACCAGAGCCGTATAGAAGGCTTTCGAGGGCTGGCGCGTTGCGAGGTTGGAAGTGTGCGCCCGCTTTGCTCCCTTTTGGTAATTGAAAGCCGCACGGATAGGAGCGCTAGGTACTTTGTTCGCTTAACGCATCGCAGGCCGCGTTGGAAGACATTACTGCTTCATATGCCGAGTCGATTGTTTTCATGCGGTGGCCTCGGCGCTCACGGAGTTCAGGCGATACACTCGCCAACTTGGCAAAGTGAGCTGCACGCACCGCGTGGTAACGTGCAAGGGAACGTTGACTGTTGCGGCGCTGAACCTCAAGTGCCCGCATCCGCCGCTCTGCAGCGACCTGTTGGCGCTCACGAAGAACCCTCGCGATGCGCTCGGCCAAAGCGTCGCATTGCTCCTGTGTTATTTCGAGACGTGGGACATGGTTTGGAGGTGCGTATGGCTGGCCTGTACAGTTTTCGAGGGCGGGCACCAACGACGACGCGGCGCATATCGGCTCGGGCATAATGTTCCCTTCTTTCCTCCTTTCCTCAGGACCGGGGCCGCCACAAAATTTTGGAGCACTTGTCCGGCGGCCCGGCTCTCGTTAGAGGACTAACATCACCAGCGCTTCTCTCAAAGCAGGCATTAGAACTGCCAATTCTAAGTGCGTGATTCTGGTGGGGAACGTTCTCCAAAGTTAATCGTTATGGGTGGGTGCAATAGACCCTCAGGGATTCAAGAGTTGGGGCATTTCCCGCAGCTTTCCGTAAGGCTGCCATGATGAGCGGTCGGCTGAACCAACGCCGGATTCCTGGCGCTCGCCTATTGTGCCGCCTGACCGTTTGCAAACTGAAGACCCGGAGGGAATCGTGGCCATGGTAAAGGCGCCAAAGTAGACTACTTAAGGCGAAGGCGGAGAATCCACGTTACAGGGCTGAGGTTCCAAACTCAATCGAAGCAATTTTGGTCTTCAGGCGTTCGACGCCCGCTTGCGGATGTCGTTGGGGCGATGCGACTGTAACGCGGTCGAACAACTCGCGCCACGCTTCTCTGCTTGCCTTCGAGGGAGAAAAATTGCCGGAAATGATTACCGCCTCGTGGCTTTGCCACGCCCGAACGCACGCAACATCGCGCTCAGCACGACCCGCTGAACCACAAACGCCGTCGCGACACTCCCAACAAACGCCGCGCCAATCACCATCGCGTCCATCTTCGTAAGCTCACTCCAGTTCCACAGAATAGCTGTCACTCGCACCAACCACAATATGTTCTTTCGTTATCGGATCAGCCTAAAACAGTTCGTGGCGATTCTCGACCAGGCGACCGAGTCGCGGCGGGTACGTCGGGGGCGTGACTCGCGGAGTACGTCTATTCGCTTCGGAGAGCAATCATCGGATCTAGCGAAGACGCGCGACGGCCGGGGAGGTAGCCGGCCAGCATTGCGACAATCAGAATTGTAAGGACGGCGAGGACCAGAGCGTTAGGGTCGCTAGGCGTAACGCCAAAGAGGTAGCTGGCGATGAAACGCGAGGCTACGAGGGCTACGGGGACTCCGATGATGGCGCCCCAACTCGCTAGCGTGAGCGAATCCTTCAGGATCATCCAGATGACTGTCCTGCTCTGGGCACCCAAAGCCATCCGGATGCCAATTTCGCCGGTGCGGGCGTTCACGGCGTACGCCATCACGCCGTATAGTCCGACGAACGCGAGAGTGATCCCGAGCAAGCCAAAGAACCCTGAAAGCAGGGCCACCATCCGGTCCTGTTGTAGAACTCGCTTGAATAGTTTGTCGTAGGTCTGGACTTCAATCGGCACTTCTTTGCCGATTCTCCCAGCGATCTTACGAATTTCGCCGGAAGCAGCATCCGGGTTGATATCGGGTGCAAGGCGCACCTGGATCGTGCCGCTGGCGCCCCTCTTTCCTTGATACATGGCAATATAGACCAGCTCTTTCTGCTTCTCGCGCGGCTGACCGTATTTCGTGTTCGCGACAACGCCGACGATTTCGAGGTTCACCGTGTCCTGGTCATCGTCTTTGCCATCTCCGACCGTAAAGTTCCGGCCAACCGCATCCCCATGGAAGAAACGGCGAGCGAAAGATTCGTTTACGATGGCGACACGGCGGGTAGTCCTATCGTCAGCGTCGGTAAACTCGCGGCCCACAAGAACCGGCGTTCCCATAGTGGCGAAATAGCGCGGGGAGACCGAATTAAGGTACACCGTGGTCATTTCGTTCCGTGCCGGAGTGTAGCCTGGAACCACCGCCGGGTCCCACCACATGCCACCGGCGAGAGGCGTGATGAACGCGCAACTGGCGGAGCGGATAGCGGGAGTGGCGTCAAGACTTGAGAGGAAATCCTTATAGAAAAATGAGGCGCGATCCCCTTTGAAACCGCCCTTGGCCGGATTGGCATTGACCAGGAGAAGACCCTCACGCTGGAAACCGTAGTCTGATCGCGCTAGGTTTTGCAGGCTGCGAGCGAATAAGAGGGCGCCGGTGACGAGTACGAGGCACACGGCGACTTGAGCGATGACCACCCCGCGGGCGAGCAGCGTGCGGCGTCGACCTGACGAACCGCGGACTGATTCGTTCATGGCAGAGCCAGGCGGCAGATTGGCCACCTGGAGCGAGGGCAGCAGACCAAAGATCAGCGCCGTCGCGGTGGTAAGAGCGGCAGCAAAAAGCAGCATGCGGATATCGAGGTGGAAGGCGAGGAAGCCTGCACCACCCTTCGGAAGAAACAGGAGGAGGCCTTGGGTAATCCAGTGGGCCAGCATCACTCCTGCGAAGCCGCCAAGGGATGCCAGCACCAGTGATTCGGTGAGCCACTGACGTACCAGACGCGTGCGGCCGGCGCCTAAAGCGATCCGGACCGCGACCTCTCTTCGCCGGACTGTGGCGCGTGCGAGTAAGAGGTTCGCAATGTTCGCGCACGCGATCAACAGGACCAGGGCCACTAGCGTCATCAGGATGATCAACGCTTCGGAGAATTCATTGCGGACGCCAGACACCCCCATGCCGCCGGGCTCGATATTGAGTTTTTGTGTCCAGCCGTCAATGGGCCTGGCACCGTCATCTTCCAGGAGCTTGGGCCAGAGATCGCGCAACACCGGCCGCGCCGATTTCATCGTGATTCCCGGCTTGAGGCGCACCATCACCCTCAGCCAGTAACTGCCCGTGCTCTCCAGCATGTTGCTTTTCGGTTGGAGACGCTTGATCGCCTGGACGGGCACTGTAACATCACGCGGATAGTCAACTTCGGCGCCAGCGAACTCCCTGGGCGTCACGCCGATCACCGTGAACGGCAGGCCTTCAATATGGACAACTTTCCCAATCACGTTGGGATCACGGGCGAAGGTGCGCTCCCAGTACGAGTAGCCGAGAACAGCCACCGATGCACCTGCGACCGTATCGTCGGAGGGGACAAACAAACGCCCTAAAGCCGGCTTCACACCGAGAACCTCGTAGAACGCTCCTGTGACGAAGGCCCCACGCACCTCCTCTGGCACGTTGTTGATCTGGATTTCGAAGCTCGAAGTCGTCCAAGCGATAACGCCATCAAAGGTGTCGAAGCCATCGCGGAGCTTTTGATAGTCGGTATAGGCAAACGAGTTGTGCGTCGCTGAACGATGCGTGACCACGAGTTGGTACAGACCGTCAGGATCACGCACTGGAAGTTTAGTGAGCAGCAGCGTATCGAGCATACTGAAGACTGCCGTGTTGGCGCCTATGCCGAGCGCAAGCGAGAGGACAGCAACCGCTGTGAAACCAGGGCTCTTTCGCAGTAGGCGAAGCGCGTAACGCAAATCCTGCCATAACGTTTCGATCCAGCCGATCGTGTCCATCTCGCGTGTCCTCTCTTTCAGGAGCGTCTGATTGCCGAATAATCGGGAAGCTTTGTGCCGGGCCTCCTCGGGCAACATGCCACTAGCGACGAACTCTTGCGTTCGCATCTCGATGTGAAACTGCAGCTCATCATCGAGTTGGTCTTCCAGCCTGTCCTTCCGAAACGAACCGAGCAGCCGATTGATCCAAGACATCCTTACTCCTCACGCGAAACGCAGCACCTTAGCCACCGCCCGCGTCAACTGGCTCCAGTTCTCCTCTTCCCTGGCGAGCTGTTTGCGGCCCACAGCAGTCAGCCGGTAGTACTTCGCCCGGCGGTTGTTATGGGAAGTGCCCCACTCGGAGCTGATCCAGCCGGCCTGCTCGATCCGATGCAGCGCCGGATACAGAGATCCTTCCTCCACGCGCAGCACCTCATCCGAGACCTCCTGGATGTGGCAGGCGATGCCATAACCATGCTGCGGGCCACGAGCGAGCGTTTTCAGGATCAGCAGGTCGAGCGTGCCCTGCAGCACATCGGGATTGCCTTTGCTCATGATTCCTAGATGTCTATGGAAGTATGTGCCGGAAAAGAGTAGGTGTCAAGCCGCGTTCGACTGCGACTTGACCTCAGTGAACGCGCCGGATGCGGCTGTTCTGTTGATCGGCAATGAAGAGGTCGTTGTTATCGAGAGCCACGCCCGTGGGTCCATTCAAGCAGGCATCGGTTGCCAGCCCGCCGTCGCCACAAAAGCCGTTAGTACCATTGCCTGCAACGGTATTAATAGTCCCCCACGGGTCGACCTGCCGGATGCGTTGGTTACCGGCATCAGCAATGAACAGGTTACCGCCGGTGTCTACAGCAATTCCAACGGGACTGCTGAGGCAAGCGCTCGTGGCTTGGCCGCCGTCGCCGCAAAAACCAATCGTGCCGTTGCCGGCCACTGTTGTGATGGTACCGCGATGGATCTTGCGGATCCGTTGGTTGCCGAGGTCCGTGACAAAGAGGTTGCCGTCGGTGTCAATTACCACCGCCACCGGGAATTGAAGGCACGCGCTGATCGCTGCTCCGTTATCGCCGCAGAACCCCGGAGTACCGTTGCCCGCCACCGTGGTTATGACGCCCTTGGCAATGCGGCGGACACGATGGTTGAATGTATCAGCGATAAAGAGATTGCCCTTATCGTCCGCAACCACGCCACGGGGAAAGTTCAAGCAAGCGCTGGTGGCTGCGCCGCTATCGCCGCAAAAGTCGGCTGTACCATTGCCGGCCACAGTAGTAATGATGCCGCTTGCGCTTACTTTCCGGACACGGTTGTTGAACGTGTCGGCGATGAAAAGATTGCCGTTGTCGTCGACGGCCACCGCTTCGGGGACATTCAGGCAAGCGCTGGAGGCGTGGCCGTGGTCGCCGCAGAAGTCGCGTACACCGTTACCCGCCACGGTGGTGATGGTACCGGGGGACTTGAACTGGCGGATGCGGTTGTTGAAGGTGTCGGCGATGAAGAGGTTGTTGTTGCCGTTCACCGCCACCCCGATGGGGAAATTCAGGCAGGCGCTGGTAGCAGGGCCGCCGTCACCGCAGAAGCCAGAACTACCACTGCCCGCGATCGTGCTGATGGTGGGTCCGCGCGCTGCCAGCACGGGAAAGAATGCGGAATCAAGGGCAAGGAAAGGGACGAGTGTGCCCGTGGCGAAAATCAGACAAATCAGTAGTCTCTGGTTCATGTTGAAGTGGCCCCTTCTGGCGATTGCAGACAGTATACGACTTTAGTGCCGCACGGTCGATACAGATTTCAACCGGGTTCGGCTCAGGATTTTCTGCACCGGGATAGACCAAAATCTCGAAGAAACTTTTCTCCTTCGGGCACGGTTTTCCGAATTCGATGGCAAGGTATCCAATTCGGATGTATATTTGGACGGACTTATCACCAACCCAGCTCACACGGCCCGCATACGTAGTAGTGAGGCAGAATTCGAAATCGTTTCAAGCGAGGCGACCAGCTCATCAAACGGCACTTCATTCGTAGACACGAAACCTGCGAGGCGCCCGATATGTCTTAGTGCTGTATCGGGAACGATCCGGCGAGGAGAATTTCGGGGAATGCTAGAGGCCCGAGCGCCGGAGCGTTTTCGATACAGCACTAAGACATATCAGGAATAATCTCCGAGATTTCCGTTCCGGACAACGATGCTAGACTCGGCCCTTGGATGAAAAGGATGACACGTAAGCAGAAGCCCTCGGTAAAATACGCGCACTGGGACCAATGGGAAGCATCATTCATAACGCAGAGCCATCATCGGATCGATTCGTGCCGCCTGTCGAGCAGGGATGTAGCATGCGAGGGCTGCGACCAATGACAGCAGTATAGGGGCGGCTGCAAACGTGAGGGGATCGACGGCACGAACCTCAAACAGTAGACTCGCGATCAATCGCCCGAGAATCGTAGCTGCAATGAGACCCACGCCCAGTCCCACGGCTACCGGTTTCATACTTTGGCGCAGCGTCAGAGACTTGATGTCGCGCTGGTTTGCACCCAGCGCCAGTCGCACGCCAATCTCGGCACGCCGCTGCGTCACGGTGTAGGCGACCACGCCATAGATGCCGATGGATGCCAGCAGAAGCGCGATCAGAGCAAAGGCCGCCACCATTACAGTCTGGAACCGCCGTGGTGCCGCGAAGTCTGACACCATACGTGTCATCGTGCGAAGTTCGGGTACTGGAACATCCCGGTCTATATTCCAGACCTGTTCGCGAATAGCGCCGATGATCGTGTCAGGTTGTATGGCGGTGCGCACGACCAAGACCAGTTCCCCATCCCCGCCGTTCTGCCATCCCATCTGCCAGTATGGGAGGTAAATTGGGGGGTCGGGTGCTTGAACAAGTCCGTCCGAACGCACATCGCCCACCACGCCGATCACTGTGAACCAGTGATTTTTGGTAGGGTCCACCCAGTGCCGAACTGTTTGGCCAATGGGGTTCTCGCCTGGCCAGACGCGTCGAGCCGCGCTCTCGCTGACTACCGCGACCAGTTCCTTCTCTCCCGGCTTAAAGAGCCGCCCCGCATGCAATGGGATGCCCGCCGCGGGGAAGTAATCGCTGCTGACGTGGAGGTACGAGGTCATTGGACGCGCGTCGAGTGGAAGATTATCGGTGCCCGGCTTAACCGCCGCCGCTGTTTCAAGTGGCGGATCGAGCGGGAGAGCGGTCGTATAGCCGGTGTTGCGCACGCCGGGCAATGAGGAGACTCCTTCGAGCACACGCCGGAAAAATGATATATTGCCCTCGGCCGCACGGTACTTAGTATCCGGCAGCGCAAGGTTGACTGCCATGATGTTTTCCACCTGGAATCCACGCGACACATTCATGACACGTTGGAAGCTGGCCAGCAGCAGCGCGGCGCCAATCAGCAATAGCAGACTCAATGCGACCTCGGCACTGACCAACACAGCTCGCAAACGGCCGCCACGCGGTCCGTCGGTATTGCCACGGCTCCCTGACTGAAGCGATTCAACCAGCGAAACTCGCGACATGTGCCAGGCGGGCAACAGGCCGAACAGTATCACCGTAACGGTGCACAACCCAATCGCAAACGCCAACACGTTGCCGTCCAAAGCGGCTTCTTCGAGGCGCGGTAACTGAGCCGGAGCACGCATAACAACTAGGCCCTTAATCCACACTGCCAGCAGCAGCCCCAGCGTCGTACCGCCTGCGGCGATTAGCACGCTCTCCGCTAGCGAAGGTCCGATCAGATGGCGTCTGCCTGCCCCAAGCGCCGCCCGAACGGCCAGCTCGCGGCGGTTTTTCGTTGCCCGCACCAACGTAAGGTTGGCAAGATTGACACACACGATCAGCAGCACAAAACGCACCGCTCCCAGCAGCACCAGTAACCCTTTGCTTGTGTCACCAGTGAGAGCTCTTTGCAGTGGCTGCATCTGAGCATGTATCTCGATATGCTCTTTGTTGCCGCGAGACAAGGCTGCCATCGATACCTCGACTTCGGCATGCGCCTGTTCCAGCGTCACACCTCGCTTCAGCCGGCCGACTGCTGCACCCCAGAAACCTGATTCCACGATCGTGAGGTCCAACTCATCCGGAGGAAGACGCAACGGGAGGAACAAATCCGCACGTTCGGGCAGATTTGCCTCCAGGTGCTGCCGGTAGAAGGGCATGCCGCTGGGGGTGACGCCCACAACTTCATGCGGTTTACCGTCGAGCAGAATCTTACGGCCTACGATGTTCGGATCAGCGGAGAAGCGGCGGTGCCAGAGCGAATTGCTGAGGATGACCACGTCGGGGGCTCCGCGATCTTCTTCCGCACGCAGAAACCAGCGCCCCAACTGAGGTTTCGCTCCGAGCATATCGAGGAATTCCGCGGTCATCATCACCGTGCCGATCTTTTCCGGCTGTCCGCCTCCGCTTAAGTTCATGCTTCTGCCAAGAGCCGTACCGATGGATTCGAACGAATGCAGTTCCTTCCTCCAGAGCAGTACGTATACAGACTTGACCGGCAGGTGGGGCCAAAGATGGCTGAATTTGGGCATGACCTCTCGGATTAACACCAGGCGCTCTGGGTCACGATAAGCGAGTGGCTTGAGCAGAACCACATTCACCAGGCTGAAGATGGCCACGTTGGCGCCGATGCCCAGAGCCAGCGAAAGAACTGATGCCAGAGTAAAGCCTCGCGCCACGGAGAGGCTGCGGAAGGCGTGGCGCAAGTCCTGTAGGAACATGGTTCCTCCTAATCGACCACGGAAAGCACTCTTCCCGGTGCGCTACTGCGGGAACGTCACGCAATTGTCCCACCAATGGTTATGGGCTGAGAATTAGGGGGTTAGGCTGTTGGTAAGGCCTGGGCGATGTCCGTTTGTGGGACCTCACAGCCCAGTACCGGACGGCCAGGCATTGCCCGCTACAACGTGTCAAAAAAAGATTTGTCATTTGGGCCGCATCGGTTTCCTCAGGGGCCGGTTCGTGGAGAGGTGGCTCCGGACTTGGAACCGACAAATCCTGTGAAACGCCGGTTGCGGAATTGAATCGGCACTAACCAGCGTTCAGTAGTTCTGTCGCCCTGATCAGCTCAAAATAGCCCGAACCGCCGGAACGCTTGCTGAATCGCCGCGACTTTTTCTGGCGGGCACGGATTGTCTTTGGGCGCAGTTCCGGCTGCGGCGAGGCTAACAGCTCCTTGCAGTGCAGCATCCATGCACTCTCGGGCACGAAGCCGTGTTGGCGCGAAATCCACTTTTGGATCTCCTGATCCGTGGCGCGCTCGCGGGTTGGTTGCTGCTCCCCGGGGCTGATGGCCCGGCCGGCGCGCATATCGTCGATCATCTTTGCGAATTCTCATTTTTCTTTTCGCCCAAGTTTCGACACGGATCACTGCATCAGGCGTGCCATGCCGCCGCACAGAGAGTCCATTGTACGAGCTACTTTAGCCAACGTTTATGCCCGAACGCGCGCCACGGCGCTGTGCAGCAATTCCAGGCCGGAATTCTCAACTTCCGTGCGGGCGACGATCCATTCGGCCGGTTCCTTCAGCATGCACCAGCGCCGGTCGGCATATCTACCGATAGGCGTTACACAGCCAAGTGGCGATCAGGCGCGTCCGCTCCGCCACAACCCCAGCAGTGTCGACGGTTCGAGATAGTCACCTTGCCATCTCACCGCGAAATGCAGATGCGGGCCAGTGACGCGCCCGCTCGATCCACTCTTCGCGATGGGGTCACCCTTATCTATGCCGACGCCCTCCCTGACCAGAAATTCAGAGAGGTGCATGTATAAGGTGAAAATGGACTCCCCATGGTCGATCACAATAAAGCCACCTTCGAAGTACATGTCGCGGGCGATCTCGACGCGACCGGAGTTGGCGGCAGTAACTTGCGTGCCCAGCGCGGCTGTATAATCAAGCCCCTGATGTACGTTCTGTGTCCTGCCATTGTAAATGCGCCGCAAGCCAAATGAAGAGGTACAAGGGTTATTGGCCGGCGCGACAAATGGGCCGTGCCAGAGTCGGTTCGGTCCAGAAGAATTGAAAACGTTTTGCTTGATCGCGACTTCTTCATCGATTTGCGCCTGAACTTCCTTCGGTGGCTCGACGAACTTCTGCGGAACGGTAATCGTAGACGACGCGTAGACACGGCGAATCACGGTGATGTCGACCGTTTCATCGCCTAAGGCGAGGGGATAGCGGCCAGGCGCTCGGTTCAGGTTGACGCCGGCAAGCGCGGAGAACGCGTCACCATCTGGTCGGAATTCGATCTTTTTACCGAGCCAGGTTGCAAGACCTGAAAACGACTTCGACTCGAAGAGTACAGGGGCACCATTAAACACCGGTCGAGGACTCCAGCGCACCAGAGAGTCCTGAGGAGGTGCCGTCGGACGCCGCTGGCTCCGCGTCTTACCCTGTGGTGCCCGTGCGGGGTCGCTAACCTGAGCAGCGACTGATCCGCCTAGCGACAACACCAGGGCTTGGCGACGGGTCATTGAGATCAAGATATCACGGCGATACAGGTTTCACTGCCCATGTGCTGCTACCGTCGTTCGCTGCCACGCCCGTGGCCGTGCCCGCCACGAACAGCATCGGATGGGGTCCTAATTTCCGTAGCGTCCCTTTTCAGCCTGCTCGCCAGCGGTCCGGGCATTGCGTGGGAATGCAGTTAACCAGCATCGAGACGACGCGGCGGCGTAGTGCGTCATCGATTAATTTCACCGGGCGGTTGTGGAGGTACAGCTGTTCCTGGCCTTCGTATCTGGAGCCGGCAAAGAGTTGAAGATATTGGCTGACACTGTGGCGCTCCACCTCATTGCCCCACGCCTCGATCTCTGCCAGTACCATGGCGATGCGCTCACTGCGCCGGTCGAGAATTACGTGACCGTCCTTCATTGGCAGTCGCTGTAAACCCAAATCGATCCCGCCGCGGAACTCTACGGCACCAAACCGAACGCTGGTGAAGTCGTTTCCTCGGAAATCATTTTGTTGGCGACTCTTCACGCGAAGGGGGGAGCGGCCCAGAAAGGCGGCCTCGGGTATATCGCCCGCAAATACGCAATCGATAAACTCGGATGAAAAGGACAGCAATTTGCGCAACCGCGCGTCGCGAAACGAACAGCGTTCGAACCGAGCCGATCCGAAACTGATCCCGTCGAGACCGCACCGATCAAAGATACAGTCGCGGTAGACCGTTTGAGAAAACCCAGCAGCCTCACCGCCGCCGAAGTAGCCCGCACCAAACCGGGTACCGGTGAAGTTGCAGGAATCAAAACTGCACCCTCGTGCGATAAGAACGGGGATAAGAATGCCGGCCAAGTCGACACTTCGGAAAGAGCAGGCCTTCAGCGAGACTCCGCCCGGAGGAATCTCGATAGGAGCGCCATCCAACGCGTAGTTCGTAATCTCAACGGGGCGGTGGGTTGTGGACATTGCTACCTGCGGATTTTCGCATACCGGTGACCGCGTACGATTGTTTTCTGCCGGTGGCGCCACGAAGGGAGGCCATGCAGATTCTGAAAGCTGGCACACTCTACTTCGCTCTTGTGTTTGGAGCCGGCTTCCTCCTCGGGACCATCCGGGTACTCGGGTCGCGCCTCGTTTCGGTATCGAGACTTCGCAGCATCCGCACCCGACGAGCTGACAGTCTACGCTGCCGCGCTGACAACGCCGGATCGATTCGACGCGTTGGCGATCGCACTTTGTTACTGTGGCGACGACCTCGAACCACAGGCGAAAAACTTCTCGGGCTGTTACGAAAGTTTGGAGAAGCCCGTCGCCGATATGGTTGGGCCCATGCCGTACGTTGTCGTGCAGCAGATGCTGGATGCTGCCTTCCCATGTGGCGTCCGCAGTTATTGGAAATCAAACTTTATATCGACCTTGACTGATGATGCGATCGATGTGTTCGTTTCATATGCGCGCTCCCGAACATCGGCCCGTACCGTCTGCGTGATCGAACCCTGTCATGGTCAAGCGCAATGTGTGGCGCCCGAAGCCGCTGCGTTCGGGCTTCGACAACACATGTTCAATCTGCACATCTTGACGCTATGGGAAGAAGGGGATCCTGAGCCGCATATCCAATGGACACGCCGTTTCTGGACGGCCATACGTCCGTACTCCGCGGATGCAGTGTACGTGAATGCTCTCGGCACTGACGATGTGGGGCGAATTCGCGAAGCGTATGGCGCGAATTACCCAAGCAAACAGATTGCTGCCCCAATGCGTAACATACAACCTCCATCTCTCGGTGGGACTTTATTGGCGTGCCATCCCTCAGCGGAGCAACCGAGACTCCGCCGCGCAGGCAACTTCACGTCAATCCCGACTGAGTCCCAGAAATAAAGTGACTATACTGCTGCGACTGAAGCACGTCAAGGGGGCGGGGGCTTCCCCGCACCGCCGCACACCGATGCGCTACCGGCCATGGATGGGATTCTAAATGGCGAGATCGTAAACTACAATCGTGCCCCCGCAAAAGTTCAGAGCCACCTTCACCGAGCCGATGCTACTGTTGCCGGCGCGCACATTGCCCGAGGGCGCCAACTGGGCATACGAGCTGAAGCTGGACGGCTACAGAGCCCTGGCTGTCAAAACGAACGGCCAGCTGCATCTTCGATCGCGGAACAACAAGGATTTCAACGCCAAATATCCCGCCGTCGCGAAGGCGCTCTCGCCGCTCCCCGATGAGACAGTGATCGACGGCGAAGTGGTGGCGCTCGACGAGTCCGGGCGGCCGTCGTTCAACACCTTGCAGAACCACGGCTCAGCAAACGTGCCGATTTTCTACTACGTGTTCGACGTGCTGGTCCTTGCCGGCCGGGACGTGATGTCCGAGCCGCTTTTGACGAGACGCGACTTACTGCGGAGTCACATCCTGCCGAAGCTGAGCGAACCTATCCGGCACTGCCCGGAGTTGAATGCCAGCCTCGCCGATGTGATCGAGTCGGTGCGCGCCGCAGGCTTGGAGGGGGTTGTGGCCAAACGCCTGGACAGCGCGTACGAACCCGGTGGCCGGTCCGGCGCCTGGCGCAAGATGCGGCTCAATCAGGTGCAGGAATTCGTCATCGGCGGGTATACGCTTGGCGCCACGAACTTCGACGCCCTGGTCTTCGGCTGCTACGACGCCGACCGGCTGCTGTACGTTGGACGAACGCGCAATGGTTTCACGCCGTCGTCGAGGGACCAACTGTATCAGCGGTTCCGCGGGCATCGCCGAGTGCCCATTCGCAAACCTCCCCGAGGCCAGAGGCGGACGATGGCGACAGGGTCTCACTGCTGACAAAATGAAGGAGTGCCGCTGGTTGAAGCCGGTCTTGGTCGCTCAGTTCGAGTATGTGGAATGGACGCCGGACAATCATCTGCGACATGCAAGCTTCATCGCTCTCAGGGAAGATCGGGATGCTCGTGAGGTGCGGAGGCAAAGCGATGCCCTCTGACGCAAAGAACGGAGTTTGTGGAACAGCCGCGGCCTGCGTGCGCGACCGGCGGGCGTAGTAATGAAAGAGGTAGAGCCTCCCGCAGATGGCCACTCGGCTCGATCAACTTGCGCTGTGAGCCTGTGCTTCCGCCTAGGGATATATCGGTCCTGCCTGGCTGGCAGCGTCCGCGCGGGAGGGCTCGTTCCTTCCTACTCGGGAGCCAGCCGGGCCGGGTTTTCCTATGAACTTCAGGTTTTAGCCAATGAGCCTGCGCTTCCGCCGCTCCCTTCGAATCGTGCCCGGCTGCCTGTTTCCACCTTGGGTTTGCACGTGAAGGCTGCACGGAAAAGTATAGTAGAAAGAGACATGCGAGTGGGAATGCCGGAACAGCTGAGGAATGCGGAAACAGTCTGTAATGCCGAGCGAGAAACTGCTTTTTATCGCGCTCGTGCTGATGCTCGGACTACTGGCCATTCGCATGATCTGGAACGCACTGCCGAAATGAAGCCTAGTGATTTCCGCGGCAACGAGGAATAGAATGGGCGTGTACTCTTCCATGGCCCGCCCGGATAGGAGCGCGAAGATGGGATACGGACTTGCTGGTGCCGTAATTGGCGCGATTCTCATTCGGACGTTCGTTCTGATGAGAAAACGGGTTGCCGCGCGCGAGCAGATGGGTGTGCGACTCAATCAACTTGCATTGTGAGCAGATGAACCCGCCGCCGCTAAAGTTAGCGACCGGAGAACCGTCTCGCCCTAATGCGCTCCACAACCGGCTTCCACGCTGGCGTGATCGGCTTCTTCAACACTTCGACGACGCCGATTTCCTCGGTGGCTTCGAGTACTGACGCGTTCAACGC
>Ga0310810_10004298_pt1 | contig 15724 bp, 11 predicted proteins | sample NCmetagenome_FD_207641 | JGI IMG/M metagenome (GOLD analysis project Ga0310810, IMG submission 207641) | Soil microbial communities from experimental microcosm in Duke University, North Carolina, United States - NC | ecosystem: Engineered > Artificial ecosystem > Soil microcosm > Unclassified ...
AAGCATGCTCGCTGCCAGCGCCGGAATTAGAGATGGAATCCGCTCGCCACTCTTCACAGCGTAAACACACCAAGCCTCTGTCCGGGGCTCACTCGCCGCAAATCCGCTGACTTCAACGATCACACCGCCGTTTGTCGAGCCAAACAGTGCTGCAGCATGGATGAATGCTCGGCTGATTGGTATAAGCAAATTTAATGACGGTCGAAGTGTCTTCTTCACTACCGCCAAGAGCGAAAGTAGCAGGTTGAGGATGCGAAGTTCCGAGCCGATTCTGAACTCAACGGTCTCCGTTCCAAAATAGTGTTTTTGGATGAAATGATCGGCGATGTCCACAACCCGATAAACAGTGCGCTCGCCCATGGGTGCTGGAAACCGGACACGCTCAGAACCAGTCCATCCGGTTACTACCTGTTCTTTGCCGTTCCTCGGTGCTGTGAACTGTTGGCCGACCGTGGACAGCAAGCAGGCAAAAGATCCCGGCCCTCGTGGATGCCTCGTACCCGGCGAAATACAGATCTTCGTTTGAACGACGCTCACAACTGTTTGCTGTGCAAAACGTGTGAGCAGCGAGCTAAGGCCAGGTACGACCGAGCAACCCACTAGTGCCATGGTGCCGGTTGGCTTCGGTGTGCCATTGATCAGCGTATAGGCGCGACGCACAAAATCGCGATCATCGGCGATATCTATGTAAGACACTCTTTGGGCAAGACATGCCTCCAAGACCGTCAGCGGCATGCCTTGGAATGGACCTGCAGCCATGATCACCAGGTCTGCTCCAGTAACCGTGTTACGGACCGATGCGGCATCGTGGAGGTCAGATTCAATGAAGCGCACTCGTGTTTGGAAACCTGGGAAGTGGATGACACGACCTGTGCGAGAAGCGATGTCTACACGCGCTGACGTGTGCCTAAGCAGATCGTCGACGAGTAGGCGCCCGAAGAAGCCGTTACCACCATATATAACTACTCGCTGCTGACGTGGTTCATGCCGCTGAAATCCGCGGCACTCTAGCTGGTATTCCCGCTCCAGTAGCGCAGTATCGTCGGCGAGAATATCTCGCTTTTGCCGAATGAAGAGCGGTCGTAGCACCCAGAACGCAGGCGCGAGCACTGCGGCAAATCGGAGCGTGATCACCTCCGTTTGTGTGAGATTGCCGTCTTCTCCTATCAGCGTGCCGTCAACTCGCATGCGAGCAAAAGCCGTAATGAACTCATACCAGTAGCGATTCGAATCGATGGGACCACCGCGCGCCAACACCTCTTGCCGCAATCCATAGAACAGACCTGTGAGGCGATACTCGACGTAGTCTGGCCGCCGAACACGCACGCGGAGGTTTCGGAACCATCGCCGGTGCACAACGCATACGTGCTCAAGATCCATGATGTTCTCGAACACAAAACGGCGGCTGCTTCTTAGGGGGTGGCTGAAGGTGAGTCGCATCTGCACGAGCAAATTCTAGCCCTTCGTGAGGCGGGACGGGGTGTATCCGTGGCTGGACAGCGGGGGCAAGAAATCAATTGGCGAGAACGGCGTTAACACTCAAAATCCTCGCGGGCCGGGATTTTGAGCGTAACGATTCCATAAACAATGTCGGCTCCCAGGCCAAGTAGACTTTGGAGGCGCAAACCAACCAAAGGCTCGGAGGAAAGGAGCCGAACATGCTGATTATAGGGGTGATTATCATCCGGGCTTGCAGCAAATTGCGTGCGTGGACACGGACACGGGTGAACTGAGCGAAGCGCGCTTGGCGCATCGCGAGCCGGCGGAGCAGTTTTAGCGGGAACTGAAGCAAGGCGGCATTCGTGATCGAAGAAATGGCTGAATCGGACTGAGTTCCTGACCTTCAACGATTAGAAGCGAGCCCAGGTTGGAAAGCGCAAAATAATCCACGAGAGCGAAATGGCGCTCTTCCCGGAGTGCATGCGGAAGTGCGCTCGCAAACGGGCTTGACACCGCCGACATTGTTAGAGATCGCGATTTTCCATCAACCGACGATGACAGAGCCTCTTACAAACCAGAGAGAGGTCCAAAACCCGCCAGTTTTATTCAAATGTGACGACAACCTTCCCCCGGGCGTGTCCCTCTTCTGCGTAGGCCATGGCAGCGGCCGTTGCGCTCAGCGGGTAACGCCGATCGATCACCGGGGTTACTTTTCCAGCCGTGATCAGTTCTCCAAACGTCGTCAGGTCACCTCGACTGATATTTGCAATGAGGAATTTGAAGTTGTCTCGTATCAACAAGGAACGTGCCAATATTTTGAGCAACCAGGGTAAGACTGCCGACATCTTCTTTGGAGCTCCGACGATCACACACTTACCATTCGGTCGCAGAACAGACTTCATTGCCGACAACTTGCGGTTTCCCACGTTATCAAGAAGCAGGTCGTAGCGCTCGCTGTCTTCAGTGAAATCCTCGCATGTGTAGTCGATGACACGATCCGCCCCGAGTGAGCGTACCAGTTCAACATTCTTCGTGCTGCAAACGCCGGTGACATGGGCGCCGAACGACTTCGCGATCTGGACGGCAAATGTGCCGACCCCTCCGGCTGCCCCATTAATCAACACCTTTTGTCCCGCCTGAAGGTGTGCTGCGTCTCGAAGCGCCTGCAAGGCGGTTATTCCCGCGATCGGCACAGCCGCCGCTTGTTCGAAGCTCACGCTTTCGGGTTTTTGAGCCAACTTGCATTCCCGAGCACAAGCGTACTCAGCAAACGCGCCTTTGCTAACCCCGAACACGGCATCTCCGGGCTTGAACTGCGTCACGTTCTTGCCCACGGCTACAATCTCGCCGGCGACGTCCACGCCGGGCCGTTCGCTCTTCATGCGCCAGTCCAGCGGATTTACCGAAGCTGCGCGAACCCGCAGGAGCGCTTCATTCTCCTTCGGTTTCGGTTGATCGAGGTCCCTGATTTCAAGGATCTTTCCCGCTTCCGCCTTGCTATAGACGGCGCCTTTCATGTGGGCTGAAATGTTAGCCTCCATCGGGATGACCCAATGTGATGAAGATCACAGAACGCTCAGACCTTACACCCCGGAGCCACTCACCCCTTACCCTGTCAAGCCTCCGCTGCACCCTGTATTCCACCTAACTTTGTCATTTCGCACTAAATCCTTACCAGGATGCCGATGTCCCATTCACCCACCCAAATCCGTCATACTGGAATAGGGGAGTGTACCTGCACCTCGCTGCACACACTCGGGCCAAGTGCCCTGCCCCGCCGTTCTTTGACATCCACCTTCGGACGTGGGCAGCAAAGCTCCGGCCACGGCCGCCGCAATCCTCGATAAGATAGTTACTATTCAGTACAATCAACCCTCAACTGGTAGTAACTGGCACTTGCAGCTAAGTCCTTTAAAAACCTTATTTTACATGTAAGTGCTTTGTAACCGATATTTTGCGAGGTATCTTCGCAGCGCGGCTGTTTGTTTTTAATAACTTACAAGGAAAAAAGCTTGAAACGCAAGATCGGGTAAACAAAGGACTTAGGAAAACCTATACCACATATAGTGTTTACTCCCCAAACCAGGAAAAGCACAACATATTGTGGTGAGTCGGCTAGTCGATCTCCACCGAGACCAGGTCTCCCTGGATGCCGTTGCCGGCCCGGTAGTTCACCGAGGCATGCTGGTTGCGCCACTCGCATGAGAACTTCGTCGCGCCTACCAGGGCGACGGAATTGTAGTCCGGCGTATGCAGTTTCAGGCTGCGCAGGCCGGATAACACCGTGACGATCGCCTCCGGAGCTTTCGAGCAGTCCACGCTGACGATCTTGCCTTTCAGGTACCTCACCGGACGCTTGTCGGGGGCGCGCTCCTTGAGCGTCGGCTTTTCGTCCGGCTCATCTGGAAGCGGGTTGCTGATGCCCGAGTTGGCTTCGATCACGCGCGTCTGCTGTGCCGCCGCGGACTCGTCGGGCTGAATGCCGTATTTCTTGATGAAGGGCATTTCGTCGAGCTTCTTGCGGGCTGCGGATGCGATCTTGGCGTCGTTGCCGCCTTTGAGCTGCTCCAGCAACGAGGTCGCTTCGTCCCACTTCTTTTCCGCGATGTAGATGTCGGCTAGGTTCAGCAGGTACGAGCGGTTGCGCGGCGCAAGCTGGATGGCGGCACGGATCGTGTCGAGCGCGGCATGGGTTCCGCCGCCTTGCAGTTCCGCGAGCGCCAGCAGGTGATGGGCCTCGGCGAATTGCGGATTCCACTCCAGCACCCCCCGCAGGTCCTGCTGCACGGCGGCCAGTCCGCCCTCCATCGGCTTGCCGCTGGCCATTCGGATCCGCAGCAGCGCTTCGTAGTAACGCGCCCAGGGATCGTTCGTGTCCTCCTCGAGTGCCTGGCTGATCTCGCTGCTGGCCTGCTTGAAGTCCTTGTTCTGGATGTAGGCGAAGGCCAGAGCGCGGTGCGCGAACTCGTTGTCGGCGGGTTCTTGGGCAAGAGCCTGCAACTGCTTGAAACCTTCTTCGCGGTGCTCGGGAATCCGCGTCATCGCCTCGGCGATCAAGGCATGCGCGTCATCATCCTCGACCTTCTTCACCACGATGCTGACGTCGCCCGGACCGAACGGAACCGGTAGCTGCGTCACCTGCGAGCCGGAGACGCGCGAGTCCAGAACGTCGCTCTCGCTCTCAGGCGCTGCATCGGCCCTGTCCTGCGCCGTGAACAGCGGCGTCAGCGAGTGGAAGTAGTCCTTCAGCGTGGACTCGAGCTGGTCAGGCGTCATGCCGAAGGCTTGCTTCACCCCCTGCTCGATGGGCACCTTCTGCACCTGCACCAGGCCGAAGTAGGTTCCCACCTGCGGCATCATCTTCTTGGAGAGCAGGTAGTGCACCAGGATCCATGACTGGGCGTAGAACAGCGTGTGATGCGTGCCCTCGCGGTACGGCGGCGCGCTCAGGCGCATGCCCAGAAAGTCGGTCATGTTCAGCCACAGAGGTCCGCTCAGCAGTTCGGTCAGCGACTTGGCGGGATGACGAACGTCGCTGATGTCGCCCAGCAAGTCTTCGGAGTACTTGTTGACCAGTTGCGGGTCGCTGCCGATGTCTACGGTCTTGTTGTCCAGGCGGATGCTGCCGAAGTACTCGGCCAGCCCCTCGTCGAACCAGGACTGCGTCGGAGGGTAGTTGCCGTCGAGCAGCATGTGCGCGAAGGGATGAGCTATGGCGCGCCACGGCTCGTCGGCGAACAGGTCGAGCACGATGATGTTCTTGTCTTCGCCGGCGATGAAGAAGCCAGGGTCGGTGATGGCAGTGCGCTTGCGTTGCGGCGACATGCGTTCGTAGTCGGAGTCGCTCTTGAAGGCGAGCACCTGCAGCGGAACCGGCATGATGAGCTTGTCATGCATGATGAGGTCGCCGAGCACGCTGCGCATCTGCTCGAGCCGCAGGGCGACTTCTCGGCCCTTCTTCTCGCCTGCGTCGGTGATGATCTCGAAGTGGGCGGAGTGGATGTTGAGCCAACCCTCTTTGACGACAGGCTTCTTCTCAGCGGCTATCGCGAGGGAGCAGAGCAGAACCGGTATAGCAATGGCACGGACCGCAAAGGACATAGTTGGACCGGCAGCTTAGAGGAATGCTAACACGGTATATCAGCTCAGCGGATCACGATTAGCCAGATGAGGCCGAAGCCGATGGTTGTCACCGTGATGGGCAATCCGACGCGGAAGTAGTCCGAAAACCTGATTGCTACCTCGTTCTTGGCAGTTTCTACCACGATGATGTTGGCTACCGATCCGGTGATGGTGAGATTGCCGGCGAGGGTACTTGCCATGGCGAGAACCAACCATGCAGTGTGGGGGTGGAGAAAGCCAGGTACCAGCGACTTCAATAGCATTACAGCGGGAACGTTGCTCACGAGGTTACTGAGCGCGGCGACCACCAGGGTGAAGACTGCCATGTTCTGGAGGTTCCAATAGCGAGCGATCTCCAGAAGGCGCCTCACGATGCCGGCATTCTCCGCCCCACCGACGATGACGAAAAGTCCAACGAAGAAGACCAGCAGGCCCCAATCCACCTGCTCGTAAACCTTATGAGGGTCGACGCTACGGGTGATGAGCAGTGCGGCCGCGCCAAGAGCGGCCATCATCGCAGGGGGCACGCCGGCGAAGAAGCCGATCACCACAATTGTGGACACCATCAGCGGCTTCATCAAACGAGACAGATCCAAAGATGGAAGGGGAATAGCTTCTGACTTCCGAACGAAGACCTTAAGGCTACCCCCATGAAGCCAGTGGATTACTGCCCAATCGAGGAACAATCCGCCAAGAGCAACGGGTCCGAGGTGGAAGAGGAAGTCGCGATAGCCAACCTCAGAAAAGGAGCCGATCAGCATGTTCTGGGGATTACCGGTGATGGTGGCGACGCTGCCGATGTTTGACGCGGTAGCCACAGCGAGGAGGTAAGGCAAGGGCGGAAGGTCCATCCGGCGAACGATGGAAAGGACGAAGGGGACCATTACCAGGCAAACGATATCGTTTACGAAGAAGGCCGAGAGAACGCCGCAGGTGAAGATAATCGCGGGAAGCAGGTGTGCGGGTCTCAGTCGGCGAAGGACGACTTCAACGTTCCACTCGAAGAAGCCGACCAGGTGGAGGTAGCCAACAATCAGCATCATGGAGAACAGGAGCACAATGGTTCCGAAGTCGATGAAGCGAAGCGCTTCGGCCGGACGAACTACACGGAACGCAACCATGGCGACAGCGCCGATGATGGCGGCACCGGGACGATCAATTTTCAGGCCAGGAAACTTGCCAACGGCAAATACGAAATAGCCGGCGAGAAAGATTATGTAGGCGGCGACGACCGAGACACCGGGTGCGAGTTCCGGCAGAGAGCGCATTGCTGGGCAGAATAACAGGCACCGCGATACTCTCCAATCCAGTGCGATCGCGTTGCGCTGCGAGGGCAGGAAGACCCCGTGACAACGGGGTCTCCGATGGCGACCGTCGGTTACGCTCGCGCTGGGCCGCTTCTTACGATCCAGCGCTGCGCGGACGAATTCCGGGGCAGTACGTCGAGATAGACCACCGCGTATCGGAACGCGATGACCGCGGCAGTCACGGTAGCCAAGGACAGAGCAAACTCAGTCCACTTGGGGATGTAGTAGAAGCCAGAGCTGGCCTGCAAGCCGGTGATCGAAACGTCGAGGCGATTCGCCACGAATCCCATCACGATCAAGCAACAGGTCCAGTACAGGTATTTGGGATTTGACCGCACGGCGGGACGGCTCAGCAGCACCACCGGCGCGATCACGAATAGTGCAATTTCCAGCCAGAACGACAGGGTTTCCTCGCGCCAGGTCCACAGATACATGCTGCCGCCACGGCTCAGGAGGTCTACGCCGCGGAAGAGCCCGTAGATGGCGAGAAGGGGCGCAATGACCTGGCTGACGTCGGAGAGGATGTTGAGGTCAATACGCACGTTCAGCGAACGCGATGAAAGATACAGGGCGATGATGGTGACCGCCAGACCAGCGGGTACGGCGGACAGATAGAACATTGTGGGAAGGTACGGGCTGTACCAGAGGGGATCGAGCTTGCCTTGAGCCAAGAGATACAGTCCACCGAGGAATGACTGGTGAAGTGATGAGAGCAGGGTTCCAGCCAGAACCAGCCCTATCAAGAGTTCGTGGTGCCATTTCAAGTAGAAGTCGCGCAGAGTAGCGAACGGAATTTTCTCGACCAGGGCGGGTGAGAACTCCAGGGCGAGGACGGTGCTGTAGAGCATCACGCACCAGGAGACCTCGAAAAGGATGGAGTGACGATTCCACATGACGATGGGATGCCAGATACGCCATGGCAGCCCGAGTTCGTACATCATGCCGACGATGACGGATGAATATCCGAGGAATGAGACCAGCACGGCTGTCCGGAGGACCGGTCGGTAGCGTTCGAAACCCAGAAGGTATACGGCAGCCGCAATGGCAAAACCTCCGGCTGAGAGGCCAACTCCGCACAGGGTACCCAGGCCTACCCACAAGCCCCAAGGCTGCGCGTCCACAAGATGGGTGGATCGCTCAAAGCCAAGAGCGAAGCGTGCGTAAGCGGCGTACAGACCGGCGGCGAAAATGATGCCAACGATCACCCGCCAAAGAGTGATTTGCTGGATCCAGCTACCCGGATTGGTATCTGGGCCAGGGGCTGGCCTTGTAATGAGGGGTGGTCGACCAAAGCCGTGGGTTGGCGGGTCGGGAAAGTGAATGGAATTGTTGGTCGCCATGGCCTATTTCCTTTCTTCGCTCGATTTGAATGAGGTGAATGATTCCCGTTCTTCCGCCAGCGCGACTTGTTCCCTACGCTGAGTGATCCAGTAAAGTCCTGCAAGGACGGAGCCGCCGACCAACACAACTGTAGGCACATCTCCCAGGGCGTTGGCGGTCAACACCGGCAGTGGTTGCTCTGCCACGGCGCGGAAGCCGAGTTTCTCGAAGGGAACGTCGGAAATAAAGAACACCGAAGTGCCACCGACTTCACGGCTCCCGTAAATGTGTTTCACGTATTTGTGATCGAGCAGAACACGCCGCTCCGCTTCTTCAAGGATTTCCTCGCGCGAACCAGCAATCGAGGCGCCGGTGGGGCAGGCTTCCACGCAGGCTGGGGATTGACCTTTAACCTGCCGGTCGTAGCACATGTCACACTTTTTCACATAAGGCGCTAGTTTCGACCACTCGTAGCGCGGCACGTTAAAGGGACAGGCCACGATGCAGTAGCGGCACCCGATGCACTTAGAGGAGTCGTAAGTCACCGGTCCGAGTGAGGTTTTCTTGAGAGCTCCTACCAGGCACGCGGAAGCGCATGCGGGATCCTGACAACTCATGCACATGCGGCGAACAAACTTGTCGCCATGTTCTTCGATGACAGTCAGAGCCGTGGAGGAGAGTCTGGTCTCAGCCTGCTGCGGCAGGCCGTGGGCTTCCTTACAAGCCTGCTCACAGCTGCGGCAGCCGATGCACTTGGTGATATCTACCAGGATTGCTCTTGTGGATTCCATTGTGATTTCTCCCAGCCAGAACTTGGGTGCTGCTCAGTTAAGGAAGAATTCCTTAGCAATCTTCTCCCGCACTTCTGGAGTGACTCGCGCCAGCACGCCGGAGACGGGTTGGCCGCCATCCTGCGCGAGAGCTGGACTGATTTGGCTCACCATGCTGTTCAAACGCGAAATGTTGTTCTGCATCCATGGAGCCACCATGGAGCCTTGAATCAGGTTCTTCTGATTAATCGCAAAATCCGGAGACTTGATGACCGCCACCCAACCATCTTTATAAGGAGAGCGGTTGGCGAGACTGGGATCGTCGACTAAACCCTGATTGATGGCAGTGATGACGCCCTCGACCGGAGACATCAAGTCAATCGAGGTGTTGTCGCCTTTGATTGTCATCAGGCGCTGGCCCTGACGAATCCAGCGGTTGGGGCTCATCACGTCAATCTTCTCGATGTTGCCCAGCAGATTGGCAGCAAAGGTGTCGAGACCGACGCGGGTGCTTTCGCCGGTTTCATGGAGTACCCACGTATGTCCGGGGTGGAAGCTGTAGTCTTGGGGGACTGCGAACCCGTATTCACGCTCCATTCGCGGCGCCTGAGGGCCAGCCCAAACCTCGGGGCGGGCAGGCATCTCCTTTTGCGAGCGCAGATAGTGAGCTGCCAAGATGATCAGAAACATGAGCAGGACGAAGAGTATGGACATGACGTTCTCCTTACGCGGGCACGTTGGTTACGCTTTCATAAGTGCACGTTGAGGACTAAACAGGGGAGAAAGACAAATCGCTTAATATCAAGCAGTTAGAAGAGGTATGCGAGCGATGGAACACAGGCAGTAACTAGTGCGTGATGCAGCTTGCTCATGCATTTTGCAGGGGTCTCTGGCCCGCGGATGGCTGAGTTTGGAATCCCGCGCACCGTGAGCTTTTCCCATCATCGTCGTGATGCGAGTGGCATTGTCATCATTACAGGCGAGCGCGATTAGACGGGTTGTTCTTTTTTCAAACGTCGCAAGAGGGAGGTGGGGTGGATGCCGAGTATCCTGGCGGCTTGAGTCTTGTTGTTGCCGGTCGCCCCAAGAACTTCCTGGATATATTGATCTTCCACTTCACGCAAGGTGATTAGTGCGCGACCGGCTTGGGGGAAGTCTGCCGTTTCCGGCTCGCCTTGCGGAACCTGGTGCGGTTCACGAATTTCTTCCGGGAGAAAGGAGGCGTCAATGTCGCCATCCGGGGAAAGGATCATGGTGCGTTCGATCACATTCTTCAATTCACGAATGTTACCGGGCCAGGAATAATTTTCAAGCAGCTCAGCGGCTGCCGGTTTAAATCCGGTGAAAGCTTTTTTAAGCTCGTGGTTAAAGTGGCGTACCAGGTCCAGTGCCAGGGGAACAATATCTTCGCCGCGCTCCCGCAGTGGGGGAATAACCAACGGAACGACATTGAGGCGATAAAAGAGGTCTTCGCGAAAACGCCCTTGCGCCATAGCTTCTTTAAGATTGGTGTTTGTGGCAGCGATCAGGCGGACGTCGACCTTGATGATTCGCGTACCGCCCAGGCGCATGAATATGCCCTCTTCAAGAACGCGCAACAATTTGGCCTGAACGCTGGCCGACATGTTGCCGATTTCGTCTAGAAAGAGCGTGCCGTTGTGAGCGCGCTCGAGAAGGCCCTCTTTCCGCCGGCGGGCATCGGTGAAGGCGCCGGGTTCGAAGCCAAATAGTTCGCTTTCCAGAAGAGTGTCGGGCAGAGACGCGCAGTTGAGTTCGAGAAGGGGTTGGGCGGCGCGTGGGCTGGCATAGTGGATGGCCCTGGCTAGCAGGCCTTTTCCGGTACCGCTTTCCCCGAGAATGAGGATGGTGGTGCGATCGGTCTCGGCGGCCTTACGCGCGACTTCCAGGACGGAGCGCATGACCGGATTTTGAGTGACAACCTTGCCGAAGTCGTATGTGCCTTTGGCCTTTTCTACTGTATCGTGCACGCGCACACGCAACGCAAGCATCTCGATGGCACGGTTCAGGGTCGCAATCATGTCGGTGAGGAGAAACGGTTTGATGAGGTAATCGAAGGCGCCAAGCTTCATGGCTTCTACAGCGCGATCGACCATATGATAAGCGCTCATCATTAGGATAATGCTGGACGGACTTGTGCTCTTGATCTGACGCAAGACTTCGACTCCATCGATACCGGGAAGAACGATGTCGAGCAGGGTGAGATCGGGCTTTTCGTCCGCGAACACTTTCAATGCGTCCTCACCGCAGGTTGCGGTGAACACTTCGAAACCCTCCTCGCGCAAGCCGCGGCTGATGGTTCGCAACGTGAGGGCTTCATCATCAACGACTAAAACGGAATAAGCCATAAACTAGTGAATGACTACCTCCTGATGTGTTGCGGGTGCCGTTTCTTCGTCTTCGGCGCGGATGGGCAGTGTGATGGTGAAAGTAGTTCCATGTCCGGGAACGCTGTCCACACGCAAATCACCGTTATGACTACGAACGTAGGCTTGACTGATGCTGAGGCCAAGACCCGTCCCCTTACCGCGTTTGGTGGTGAAAAATGGCTCGAAGATTCGTGGCAGAATGTCAGGCGGAATGCCACGGCCGGTGTCCGTTACGCGAATTTCCACAGAACTGACGAATGTCAATCGACTTCCAGAAATGCTAATGCGGCCGCTCTCCGGAGTGGCTTGGGCTGCATTTAGGAGAAGGTTCATCAAAACTTGAGAGAGTTGGTTAGCGTCGGCGCGAATGAAGGGGAGATCGGCTGGAACATTGTTTTCCAGACAGCGGCCGCGCATCATCGGCTGGTGCTCGAGAAAACTCAGGGTGTCAGTAACCAGACGATAGAGGCTAATCTTGCTCAGCACGAGCGGGCCGGGACGAGCATAGTTGAGCAAGCCGCGGAGCGTTGTGGATATCCGCTTGGCGCCGTCAATGCACTGCTCGATCTCGGATTTCTGATCGCCGGTGGCGGTCTTAAGTTCAAGTTCCAGATGGGAAAGGATTCCCAGCAGCGGGTTATTGATTTCGTGGGCCGCCCCGAGTGCCAACTGGGATAGAGCAGCGTATTTCTCATACTCGGCGAGTTGCGCCTGGAACTGCACCTTCTCTTTGTTAAGCTCGCGCTGCTCGTAAAGCCGGCGAAACAGTTCATCCTGGGCCAGGTCGCGTTCGCGCTCGCGTTGCTGCGCCAGGTCGCGAGTGTTCTTGAGTTCCGCGAGGAGTCTTTCCAAGTCACGCTTTTGAGCGCGCCAGACGGCGAACATGATGGCAAAGGCAACGACGAACACTGGCAGGATGTACACAAACCCGAGCGGTTCGCTACCTGCGGCAGAACCGGCCAGCAGAGACATGAACTTAAGTGCCCAGGCCAAGTTTGCTTGGAGTATCCACACCATCATTCATCTTCAAGCATGGTAGGTTCGTGTACCTGGCGCAGTGACGAGGGTCACAAGGGACGGGGCGAAAGTCACCGACCGGCGTGGCATAAATCAGTCAATTTCAATAACCTCCACCGGAACAACGCGAGGCTATCGCGCCTGGAGATGGGAAACCGGGGCGATGGGAAAAGTGAAAAGAAAAGATGTGCCGTGATTGAGTTCACTTTCGGCGCGGATCGTGCCTCCGTGGGCAAGCACAATGTGTTTGGCGATGGCGAGGCCCAATCCGGTGCCCCCTGACTCGCGTGAACGAGCCTTATCTATCCGATAAAAGCGTTCGAAAAGACGAGGCAAGTGTTCGGAGGAAATGCCGGGGCCGAAATCCCGGACGTAGAATTCGACGAAATTGTTTTTAGGTCGAGCGCCTACGACGACGCGCCCACCCGATGCGGCGTACTTCAAAGCGTTATCCACAAGATTGGCGAATACCTGGTGTACGGCTTCCCGGTCAACCTTGACGGGAACCGCAGCCTCGTTTTCGACAGTCAATTCCAGACGCTGAGCGCGAGCTCTCTCATGGAAGCTCTGAAGCACCTCGTCAAGCAGATCCGCGGGTACGGTCGGCTGGAAGTCGAAACGCTGTTCGCCGGATTCCACCCGGGCAAGGGCGAGGAGATCCTCGGTGAGGCGCGCCATGCGGGCGGCATTCTTGCGAATGATCTCCAGAAACTCGCGATTGGAATTGGTTGCGTGGCCACTGTCAAGCAGAGTCTCGGCATAACCCTGAATTGAGGTCAGGGGAGTTCGGAGCTCGTGCGACACATTGGCGATGAAATCGCGGCGAGTTTTTTCAATGCGTTCGCTTTCGGTCAGATCGCGAAGCACGGCGACCGCACCTCCGCCCGGCATCGGTGCGGCGGTCAGGTCGAAAGTTCGGCCAGGGACGATGGAGTGTGCCCGGGCAGTTTGAACGACGTCCTTATCGGCGGCTCGCGCCAGGGTATCCACGACGTCCGGATCGCGGACGCTTTCGATGAGAGGAGCTCCGATTCGGACCCTGTTGACCAGACGCTCCATGCCCCGGTTTGCCCACAAAACTCTGCCATCTTTCCCGATGGCGATAACCGCGTCCTGCATGCTGTTCAATAAGGTTTCCAGCTGGCGCTGGCTGGTCTGGAGCGCCGCGAAGTTGTCTTCCATGCGGTGGATCGTCCGATCAAGGGAGCGAGCGACATACCCGATTTCGTCGTAGGAGCTGACCTCCATGCGGGCGGCCAAATCACCGGCAGCGACACGATCGGCAAAATGCACGATCTTCGCCAGGCGACTGGAGGTTTTTTGCGCCATGATCGCCGCCAGAATCAAAGCGACGGCAAAGCCAAAAGCGGAACCCAACAGGAGCGTTCGGAAAATGTTTCGGGTTGTAGCTTCAACGTCCGACAGCGGGTAGGCGAGCCGGACCGCCCCACCGGCGATAGGAGCGGCCACATATAGAAAAGGCACTCCCACCGTCGGATTGCGGCGCACCTGACTGCTGACGCTGCCTCGCAAAGCGGCAACGACTTCGTCACCCTGCGCAGGCTCTCGAATAGTACGCGGGTCCGCCTCTGAGTCAGCCAACACTTTACCCACATGATCGATGATTGTGGCCCGAGCGCCGGCGGCTTGACCCTCTTCAGAAGCGATGTCTTGCAGGGAGTGACTGCGATCGTTGTCCACGCGGTGGGCGAAGAGAATGGTCTTCTGGGTCAAATTGCGTTGGATTTCGTCCGCAAGCGACTTTTCCCAGGCATGCCGAACCGTGAGATTGATGGTCATCATAGCGGCTGCAATAACCACGGCAAAGGCAACGAGCAGCTTGAGGAAAATTCGACTTCTCACTTGGGACCTTCAAAGCGATATCCGGCGCCGCGCACGGTCTTAAGGTAACGGGGATTCTCGGGGTCCGGCTCAATTTTCTCGCGAATACGGCGGACGTAAACATCCACCGAGCGGGGTGTGACGAATGAAGTGTCGCGCCACACGGCGTCAAGTAACTGATCGCGGGAAAAAACGCGTCCGGCATGACGAGCAAAATACTCCAGAAGGCGGAATTCGGTTGCGGTCGTCGGAACAATTTTCCCGGCCACATTCAGCATCATGGAGGAGGGATCAATTTGAATATCGCCGATGGAAATGGGTGTGGGGGAGAGTGGACGCTCAAAGCGACGCAACACGGCCCGTACGCGGGCGACAAGTTCGCGAGGGCTGAACGGTTTAGCGATGTAGTCATCGGCCCCGAGTTCGAGCCCGATTACGCGGTCAGCCTCACCGCCTTTAGCGGTTAGGAAGATGACGGGGGTGGACGCCAAGTTTGCAGTCTGACGGATACGACGGCAGAGTTCAAGGCCGTCGGCGCCAGGCACCATGATGTCGAGGAGAAACAGCGCAGGCTTACTGTGTTCTGCTTCGGGAATGACACCTGATCCAGAGGAAAACAGTCGAGCCGTGAAGCCGCTGGCCTCCAGGTGATGACGGACGAGGCGGGCAATATCGGAATCGTCCTCGACTACGAAAATGGCAGGCTTCACGTGGTTATTGTAGCGGCTTGAACCGGATAAACCGAGAGCAGCTGTTCAGGACCAGCGTGCCAAAACTTGGGGAGAGAGTCGGGGTCGAGAAACTTCCGTAACCGCCTCCGCCGCATCGTGGCTGGAGGTACGCCCAATTCCGCCGATGAAACATTGGGACTCCTCCGAGCCAACCGCAGAAGTGGTTCCAGTCTCTAACGCCTTAATGTTTCAGAATCTCACAGCAGTGCTCTACGCCAGCTTGTTACTGGCAGTGCCGTCAAGCACGAAGGCTCCGGTTTCGACCGCGAGCGCTTATAGTCCGACCATCGGGACCTTTCGGCGGCGGGTGGAAGAAGTGCGAGTATCGTTTTCGGTGCAGGAGGGAGCGAAGACGCTGAGGAATGCTTCCGCGGATCAGTTCACGGTGTACGACAACGCGCAGGCAATTTCATCGTTTACCACGTTCTCTGAGACATCCAATTTGCCGTTGCGGGTCGGCCTGCTGGTAGATCGCAGCGACTCGATGCGGCGCGAGTTCGGCGTTGAACAGGACGCGGCCAGGCAATTTCTAAAGAAAGTCATCCGGCCGCAAACAGACTCCGTTTTCGGTCTGGACTTCACCCACAAATTTTTGTTTCATGAGCCGCTCGAATTTGAGGAGTTGGTGTCCAGCGGGAACCCTTCACTCTTCGCCGGAGGTCAGACCGCATTGTACGACGCCATATATGCAGCGGCCCAGGTTAAAGGCATGAATGTTTCGGAAACAGGGCCGGTTCGCCGAGCGGTGATTCTTTTAAGCGACGGAGAAGACAACTGCAGCATGCATG
>Ga0310810_10004299_pt1 | contig 15721 bp, 16 predicted proteins | sample NCmetagenome_FD_207641 | JGI IMG/M metagenome (GOLD analysis project Ga0310810, IMG submission 207641) | Soil microbial communities from experimental microcosm in Duke University, North Carolina, United States - NC | ecosystem: Engineered > Artificial ecosystem > Soil microcosm > Unclassified ...
GGAGCACTACTTTTCCTACACGTGGCATCCTTATGCGGTCGACCGCGACCGTGATTACAGCGCCGAGCCCTCGACCCTGGTCGAATTCACCCTGGAGAAGATCGCGACAGGAACGCGTCTGCGCGTTGTGGAATCGGGCTTCGAGAGGTTGCCGAGCAATCGCCGCGACGAGGCGTTCCGCATGAATGAAGGCGGCTGGACCGCTCAAATGCAGAATATTGCACGTCATGTCGACCAGGCGTCATAACGGAGCCGTGGCGCTGAAAAGCCGCGCCTCGGTATTTGCCGCACTGGGCGACGAGACGCGACTTTCGGTTCTTTCGCGACTGGCGCGAGGCGAGCCGCAATCGATTTCGCGCCTGACCGACGGCACCAGTCTGACGCGACAGGCCGTGACGAAGCATCTTCGCGTGCTCGAAGGCGCGGGCGTTGTTCGGAGCGTGCGGGCCGGGCGCGAGAGTCTGTTCGAGCTCGAACCCAAGACGCTCAACGGGGCGCGCGACTATCTCGCGCAGATCTCGGAACAATGGGATGACGCGCTGGCTCGTCTGAAAGCGTTCGTTGAGGACTAGGAACCGGTGTGGTTCAATTCAGCTCGGCGCGGATTTGCTGGCGCAGGATGTCGATTGGGATAAGCGAACCCTTGTGTTCGTAATGCCAGAACGTCCAGCCGTTGCACGCGTCCAGGCCCTGCACATGCGCGGCGATGCGGTGAATGGAACCGGTCGCGTCAGCACACACCAAGGTTCCGTCGGCGCGCACCTTGGCGCGATGGCGTCCGCCGGCACCGGTGAGAACCGCCCCCGGTTTGAGCAGTCCGCGTTCCACCAGTGTGCCGAACGGAATCCGCGGCTCGGCCTTCTTTGACCGCGTCACCGCAATCACATCGCTCTCCGCCGGAAGAGTTTCCGCGATGCGCGTGCGCGCGAGCCGCACATAGGCCGCCTCGCGCTCGATTCCGATGAAGTGCCGGCCAAGCCGCTTTGCTACCGCGCCGGTCGTACCCGATCCGAAAAAAGGATCCAGCACCACATCACCAGGATTGCTCGACGCAAGCAGGACGCGATGCAGCAGGGCTTCCGGCTTCTGCGTCGAATGCGCTTTTGAGCCCTTCGCGTCTTTCAGCCGTTCGCCGCCGGCGCAAATCGGCAAATGCCAATCCGAGCGCATCTGCAGCTCGTCGTTCAGCGCCTTCATGGCCTCATAGTTGAAAGTGTAGCTTTTCTGGTCGCGCGATTTGGCAGCCCAGATCAGCGTCTCATGGGCGTTGGTGAATCGCTTGCCGCGAAAGTTCGGCATAGGATTCGCCTTGCGCCATATCACGTCGTTCAGAATCCAGAACCCGAGGTCCTGCAGGATGGCGCCGACTCGGAAGATGTTGTGATAGGAACCGATCACCCACAGCGCGCCGTTCTCCTTCAGGACGCGCTTCGCCGCGGTCAGCCACTCCCGCGTAAAGCGGTCGTAATCGGAAAGACTCGCGAATTGGTCCCAGCCGTCGTCGACCGCATCCACTTTGGAATTGTCGGGACGGCGCAGTTCGTTCTCGAGCTGGAGGTTGTAGGGCGGATCGGCGAAGACGAGATCGGCGACGCCTTCGGGCATTGCGTTCATCACCGCAATACAGTCGCCTTCGATGACTCGATCGGTTTCGTAGGCCTGCGTTTCTCCGCCGGCCGATTTTTTGACACCCACCCGAACGCCCCCGTCACCCTGTTTGGGCGCGGAGAGTGATTCAGTGGAGTCCACAGGTCAATCGATAATTGAATCAAGCAGTTAAAATTGAGTCCTCAGGATTCACAGGACGCAATATATGGTAGACCGGAGCAAAACTCCGGCGGTGATGGCGGCAGGGCCCGAGCTGATTCAGCGCCATGAGGTGCTCCTCGGTGCCGTAGCCCTTGTTGGTGAACCAGCCGTAACCGGGAAATTCGGCATGCAATGTTTGCATCATGCGGTCGCGCGTCACCTTGGCGATGATGGACGCTGCCGCGATCGACACGGAACGCGCATCGCCGTCGACGAGCGTATCGCAGCGGCAGGGCAGGGCAGGGGCATCATTGCCGTCGACCAACGCAAACGCTGCGGGAATAGAGAGCGAGCGCACCGCACGCGCCATGGCCAGATGCGTTGCTTGGCGGATGTTCACGAGATCGATCTCGTCCACCGTCGCCTCTCCGACGCCGACCGCGATAGCGTGCGCCATGATGCGCGTGTACGCCTCCTGGCGCGCTTCCGGGGTCATCTGTTTTGAGTCGTCGAGCCCCTTGGGGATGCGCTTGCGATTGAGGATTACCGCCGCCGCCACGACCGGCCCGGCCAGCGGTCCGCGTCCTGCCTCGTCGACCCCCGCGATCGGCCCCTCGATCGTCTTGAGCAATCGCGCCTCGAAAATGTAGTGCGGCATGCGCTCGGCCCACTCTCCCCTTGAGTGGACTCATAGCCCAGCGCTCTCGGAATCCGGAAACGCAAATCGATTTACCCACATCTGGTGACGGCCTACCGGGCAGAGATACCTCGCGACACCGAATCGATTTCACGTAGCTTTTGTTACCCGCAAAATTTGGTTTACAGCGCCAACGCGAGTTGATCGCCGCTTTGCGGCGGCCGGCGGAACTTGGACGTATCGAGCGGCACGTGTTTCTCGTTCAGCCCAAGCCTGCGCGTGGCGATGGCGAAACGCTGCGCGATCAGGCTCGCATAAGGCCCCGTGCCGGTCATGCGCGTGCCCCAATTTGAATCGTAGTCCTTGCCGTTGCGTATCGAGCGCACGAGCGACATCACGTGCTTGGCGCGATCGGGAACCTGGGACTCCAGCCATTCGCGGAACAGATCCTTGATCTCGAGCGGCAAGCGCAGGAGCGTGTAGCCCGCCTGCCTCGCACCAGCCTCGGCTGCTCGCGCGAGAATGGTTTCCATTTCTTCGTCGTTGAGCGCGGGGATGATCGGCGCAGTCATCACTGTGGTGGGAATTCCCGCCGCCGAGAGCGCGCGCAATGTCTCGAGCCGCCGCTCCGGCGTGGCCGCGCGCGGCTCCATAATGCGCGCGAGCTTGCGGTCGAGCGTGGTAATCGAAACCGCGACCTTGGCCAGCCCCTCGGCTGCCATGGGCGCCAAAATGTCGATGTCACGTGTGATCAGCGCCGACTTGGTGACGATGCCGACCGGATTCTTAAACTCGGCCATAACCTGAAGGATCGATCGCGTTACACGCCACTCGCGCTCGATCGGCTGATAGGGATCGGTGTTTGTCCCCATCGCGATGACTTGCGGCTGATAAGACGGTTTTTTGAATTCCGCGTCGAGCAGCTTGGCCGCCTCCGGTTTGACAAGCAGCTTGCTTTCGAAATCGAGCCCGGGCGACAGGCCGAGATAAGCGTGCGTCGGCCGTGCAAAACAATAGATGCAGCCATGCTCGCAGCCACGATACGGATTGATCGATTGGTTGAAGGAAATGTCCGGCGAAGTGTTGCGCGCGATAATGGTCCGCGTCGTATCGCGGCTGACTTCGGTCTTTATCGGAGGCGGCGCTTCGTCCTCGCTACCCCAGCCGTCGTCAAAGCCCACCCGGCTCTCTGAATCGTAACGGCTAGATTCATTCGAACGCGCGCCCCTGCCTTTTAGCAGTCGAGGATCGGCAGCGGCGGTCAGAATACGCGACATGCGAACAGCTTAGCCGATGAAAAGAACAAAGCAAGAACATTTTAGCGGTGAAGTGTGTTGATCAAGCGCAATGCGGTTCAGCTTGCGTTCATGTAGTGTTTTCAAAATGTCGGCTGGAATTGTGGTTCCAATGCCATACATTGGAATCACGGGTGTATCTCTCAGGAGATTGCGATGCACAAGCTTATGGCAGCCGCCGCGGTTGCTGCTCTGGCAACGCCACTGTTGCTGGCGACAAGCGCCGGAGCAACGGGCCTTACCAACGGGCTGCAGGCCGGAAGAGCCGGCGCGATGGGAGGCGGGGGAGGTGGTGGACCCGCCCCGAGCGTCGGCGGTGGAGGTTTCCAAGGCGGTGGTGGCGGAGCCATGGTGGGCGGCGGCGGTTTCCGCGGCGGTGGCGGAGGCTTTCGAGGTGGCGGTTACCGTGGCTTCCGGGGCGGACGCAATTTCTACGGCGGCAGCATCTTTTACGGCCCGAGCTTCGGTTTCTACGACCCGTTCTGGTGGCCCTACGCCTATCCCTACCCGTACTCCTACTACCCGCCGCGTGTGGTGTATCAGCAATATGTGCCGCCGCCGGCGGACTATCTGGCTCCGCCGCAGGGTCCGGCCCCTGAATCCTTCTGGTACCACTGCGACAATCCAGAAGGCTATTACCCCTATGTGCGTCAGTGCGATGGCCCGTGGCAGCAGGTGCCCGTGCGTCCGGACGGTTCGCCGGAAGGACCACCACCGCGCGGCTGATGCCAAATGACGAAAAAGGGCGGCCCGAGTGCCGCCCTTTCTAGTTCGGGCCTTCCCGCTATTTGCGGCGAAGATGCTCTTCGAGCCGGGGCATGATCTCGATGAAATTGCACGGCAAGTGCCGGTAATCGAGCTGGGCTTTCAGGATGTGGTCCCAGCCGTCCTTGACGGCACCGGGCGAGCCGGGGAGCGCGAATAGGTAGGTACCCTTCGCGACTCCGGCGCAGGCGCGCGACTGAATTGTCGACGTCCCGATCTTCTCGAAGCTGATCCGGTGGAAGATCGCCGAGAATCCGTCGATCTCCTTTTCGAAGACGGAGCGGAAGGCTTCCGGCGTCACGTCGCGGCCGGTAAGACCTGTGCCGCCGGTCGAAATGATGACGTCGATTTCGGGGTCGGCGATCCAGGCCAGCAGCTGCTCGACGATCCGGTCCTGATCGTCGGGAACGATTGTCCGATCGGCGACATGGTGACCGGCTTCCTTGATGCGGGATTCCAGCGTGTCGCCCGAGGTGTCGTTCTCGCGCCTGCGCGTGTCCGACACCGTCATCACGGCAATGCGTACCGGGATGAATTCGCGAGGCCGGTGTTCGGGCATGTTCGCGCTCAGCGCGGCGTTTGGGGCGTTCCGCTCTTGGAATAAGTCGGCCAGGCGCCCGCCGCCGTGTCATCGAGACCCTCGGTCGGCTGGCCGAAGCGCAAGCGATACATCCACATGTTGGTCATCACGCGTTTTATGTAATCCCGCGTCTCCGCCAGCGGCAGGGTTTCGATGAAGAGCAGCGGATCGGAGTTGTCCTCGCGGAGTGCCTGCCACTTCGAGAGATTTCCCTCGCCGGCATTGTAGGCCGCCGCGATCGTGATCAGATTTCCGTTCTGCCGTTCGAGCAGGTCGCTGAGATAATTCTGGCCGAGCGTGAGGCTGTAGACGGGATCGTCGAGGCGGGTCTTGTTCGCGCCGGCGAGCGAGCGGTCATGCGTAATCGTGGCTGCAGTCTGCGGCATGATCTGCATCACACCGCGCGCACCGGAACGCGAAAGAGCGGTTGGCTGGAAGCGGCTTTCCTGACGCGCAAACGCAAGTACGATGGCCTGATCGACCGCGTAGCCCCCTTGAGGTTCGTAGGGAGGAACCGGGTAGAGGCTCGTCAGCACGATCGAGGGCGCTGCCATTTCGGCGGCGCGCAGCTCCAGCGCAGGCGCTCCGAGATTGCGCGCGAGCGCTGCGAATGCCGGATCGAGGTCGGGCGAGATCTGTCCAAAGGAGCGCGCCAGTTCGGGCTGCACTGCATCGGTTTGCCCGATCTGCCAGAGCGCGACCGCGCGATGCGCCGCTTTGTCCTGCATCAGGCCGGCGAGTGAAACCGAATCGAGCGCCGGCTCCGCGAAGCCCGCGCTCATGTCGCGCCCGAGAAGCCGCGTCGCGAGCAGGCCATAGAACGTGTCGGTTTCGGCGGAGGCGCGCTCATAGAGCGTGACGACGCGTTCGGGCTTGCCGCTTTTGGTCCAGCTGCGCGCTGCCCAGAAGGCGGCGGCGGCATAGGTGCGCGGCGCGTTGGAAGCGCGGACAACCGCTTCGAAGTGGTTGGCGGCGTCCTCGAACTGCCCAAGCCGGTACGAGGCAAGACCCGCCGTCCATTGGCACTGTGTGCTGCTCGCACCGCCGCGCGCGATGATCTCGTTTGCGACCTTCAGGGCTTCCTTGTCTCTCATCTCCGCCAGATAAGCGGTCGCGACATAGGCGCCGAGGCGGTCGATATCGGCCTGGGACAACCCGGACTTGCTCGAGGCAAACTTGCGGTACAGCGCGTCGGCCGCGTCCGGCCGGCCCTCCCGCTCGAACCCGCGCAGCTGCGCGGCCACTTGTCTGGCGAGACCGGAGTCAAGCGCCATATCTTCAAACGGCTGCCCTTCGCCCGAACTGCCGCGCCAGTGCGCGCGCTCCGGTGCCGGAACAGAGGTCCTCTTCGGCGCGCGTTTGGCGGCGAGCTTGTACACGGCGTCAGCGCCGACCAGGTCGCCATATTCCGACAGCCAGGATTTCAGCTCGTCGAATTTGCTCTTGTAGTGCGCACCGAGATAGCGGTCCTGTAGGACGTAGCCCAACAACGATGTGTCGTTGAGCTGCTTGATAAGCCGATCGGCTCTCGCGAACTGACCGGACTTCTGCGCGGTGAAGATCGCGCCATAGGTCTTCACGTCTTCCGGCGACAGGACCGTGATGCCGGTCACGTCTTCCGCTGCGCTAGCGTGACGAAGCGGAGCCAGACACAACAGTCCGGCAAGCGCGGTCGCGACCAAGCTTTTCAAACGGGAGCCTCCCAGTAGCGGCAGCTATGGTGCCGGGGCTTGGCGGTTCAGGCAAGCCCAAGGCTGTCTATTTTATCGGAAATCGTTAAAAGATCACGCCACGCCAGACGTTTAGCGGAGGGTTGCCGGAGCAGATAAGCGGGGTGGAGGGTTGGCATCACAGGGATATTTCGGCCCAAATACACGCTGTGATAGTTGTTCCATCGTCCACGCACGCGCAAGATGCCATCATCCAACCCCAGCACATGGCGGACCGAAACCTTCCCCAACAGGACGAGCAGCAACGGATCGGCGAGTTCTATATGCCGATGCAAAAAGGGAAGACACGCGGCGGCTTCTTCGGGCGATGGATCCCGATTCTGTGGCGGGCGCCAATTGAGCACGTTCGTAATGTAGACCTTGCTGCGGTCGAGTCCGATCGATGAGAGCATGCGATCGAGAAGCTTGCCCGCACGGCCCACGAACGGGAGGCCCTGCTCGTCTTCGTCGCGTCCAGGCGCTTCGCCGATCAGCATGATGCGTCCACCCGGCGAGCCGTCGGCGAAGACGGTGTTGGTAGCGTACCGCTTCAACTCGCAGCCTTCGAAGTTCATCAGTGCGGTTTTCAGTTCGGCGAGTGTTGTGCACGAAGCAGCCAGCGCGCGCGCCGCTCCCGGCGCGGTCGAAAGCGAGACCGCCTCGGCGCTCGTGGCAGGCGCAAGCTTTCTTCCACCCTCCGCTCGCGGGAGGCTCGATTCGACGGAGCGTGACTGCGACGGCGGAGCGGGGAGCGGATTTTCCTGCCGAGCGGCAAAGTCACCACCCGCCCGCCGGCCTTCGCCCATGGAACTCTGACGGGCAGCCTCACCAGCAAGGGGAGAGGGGGGCCGGAATCGACTGAGCGGTGCCTCGGCGATTGCCTCGTCGGCGCCGGCTTCGATCAGCCAGCGCAGCGCGGCAACCGATTGTTCGCGTATTTCGGACATGCGGCGACATTATGCGAAGTGGTTTCATGCGTCAGCACAAAGCCGCGCTTATTGACCGGCCAATTCGGCCGAGCCCATAAGTTGCTCACATGAGCGATGCGCGCGAAAGCATGGAATTCGACGTGGTGATCGTCGGCGCAGGTCCGGCCGGGCTTGCCGCCGCGATCCGCCTCAAGCAGCGCGCCGCTCAAGCGGGCAATGACGTCAGCGTCTGCATCGTCGAAAAGGGCGCCGAGGTCGGGGCACATATTCTTTCGGGCGCAATCATCGACCCCATCGGGCTGAACGCGCTGCTTCCCGATTGGAAAGCGCGCGGCGCGCCCGTCGAGACGCCCGTTACCGACGACCGCTTCTATTTTCTTGGCCCGGCGGGCCAGGTCCGCATCCCGCATTTTCTGATGCCGCCGCTGATGAGCAATCACGGCAACTACATCGCAAGCCTCGGGCTCGTATGCCGCTGGCTTGCGAAAGAAGCCGAAGCGCTCGGGGTGGAGATTTATCCCGGTTTTGCCGCGGTCGATGTTGAGACAGGAGAAACAGGCGAAGTCACCGGCATCGTCACGGGCGAGCTTGGTGTTGCGCGTGACGGCCATCACAAGTCCAACTACACGCCCGGCATAAGCTTGCGCGGGAAATACGTTCTGGTCGCCGAAGGCGCCCGCGGCTCACTCGCCAAACAGCTCATTGCCCGTTTCGATCTTGCCAAGGGGCGCGCGCCCCAGACCTTCGGCCTCGGGCTCAAAGAATTGTGGGAACTGCCGAAGGACAAACACCGTCCGGGCTTTGTCCTGCACAGCATGGGGTGGCCGCTCGACAATCACACCGGCGGCGGCTCGTTCTTCTATCACTATGGCGACAATCTCGCGGCCGTCGGATTCGTCGTCCATCTCGATTACCACAATCCTTATCTGTCTCCGTTCGACGAGTTCCAGCGTTGGAAAACGCATCCGCTGATTCGGCCGATGCTCGAGGGCGGACGCCGCATCGCCTATGGCGCGCGCGCGATCACTGAGGGCGGGCTTCAGGCCGTTCCTGCTCTCGCGTTTCCTGGAGGTGCGTTGATCGGCTGTGCCGCGGGTTTTGTGAACGTGCCGCGCATCAAGGGCAGTCACAACGCGATCCTCACAGGCATGCTGGCGGCGGACGCTGCCTTTAATGCGATCGCGCTCGGACGCGCCGGCGATGTGCTCAACGCCTATGACGAAGCATTTCTGGCATCCGCGGTCTATCGCGACTTAAAACGGGTGCGGAACGTGAAACCACTTTGGTCGCGCTATGGCACAGCTTTAGGTGTGCCGCTTGGCGCTTTCGACATGTGGGCGAACCAGCTGCTCGGCTTCAGTCCGTTCGGCACCGTGCGTGTCAAAGGACCGGATTACGCTCAGCTGAAGCCTGCCAAAGCGGCTCGCCCGATGGCGTATCCCCGACCGGATGGCGTGGTAACTTTCGATAAACTGTCTTCGGTTTTTCTTTCCGGAACACGACATGATGAGGACGAGCCTATTCACCTCAAATTGAAGGATCCGGCACTACCCATCGCCCAGAATTTGCCTGCCTATGACGAACCGGCTCAGCGCTATTGTCCGGCCGGGGTGTTCGAGGTGGTGACGAGCGCCGTTTCTCAGCCGCGTTTTGTAATTAACTCGGCCAATTGCGTTCATTGCAAAACCTGCGACATCAAGGACCCGGCGCAAAACATTGTTTGGGTGCCCCCGGAAGGAGGCGATGGGCCGGCATACGGGGCCATGTAACGCCCCCCATGTGACGGCCCCAGCAATTCCGGCTATGGTTCCGGAGTCGAGAGGAAGGCAACGCCCCGTGAAAAACACGAACAGCCTGGTTCTGGCATCGAGTTTTGCTGCACTGTCGCTGGCCGCCTGCAGCAGCATGAACGGTTCCATGATGCCGGCAGCGCGCGTCATGAAGTCGGCGCGCTTGGGAAGAAAGATTACGCGACGGTCATCAAAGATGTTGCCCAGCCCTCTGCAGGCGTGTTTGCGGCGCTGACCAATCGCGTGATCGAAGCCTGGGCGCACGCAGGCTCACGCGATTTCGACGGCGCGCTGGCGTCTCTCGACGTGCTCTCGATGCAGCGTGGCGTAGACGGTTTGCGCCTTCTGCATCGCGCGCTCATTCTCGAATATGCCGGCCGCGACAAGGATGCCGACGAAGCCTATCGCCAAGCGATCGCGGTGATGGGCACCGGTCCGCGCGCGACCGATGCGTATGGACGGTATCTCGTTCGGCATGGGCGGCCCGAAGATGCCAAGGCGCTATATGAGCGCGCGCTCAGCGCCAATCCGGGCAACCCGACGGTGCAGTGGGCCTTGCGCGACCTCTCCGCGAAGAAGACGCCGCAGCCTTTGGTCTCCTCGCCGGCAGAAGGCGTCGCGGAGGCGCTGTTCGGCATTGCGGCATCGCTGAATGATCAGCGCAGCGCCGATGTCGCGATCCTTTATCTCAATCTGACGCTCTATTTGCGTCCGGACTTCGATCTCGCGCGTGTTCTTCTCGCCAGCCGTTACGAGGGCATGAACCGCTATGAGATGGCGAATTCGATCTACACGCGAATTCATTCTGCGTCGCCCTATTACGCCATGACGCAGGTGCAGTCCGCGATCAACGATGGACGGCTTGGTCAGACGAATTCGGGCATCACGAAACTGAAGGCCCTGTCGGCGATGCTGCCGCAGGAAACGGATATCTGGACAGCGCTGGGCGATCTTTTCCGCAACGCGGATCAGTACAAGGATGCCGCACTGGCGTACGACAAGGCCATTGCCGGAACACCGCAAGGCGATCGCAGGCTGACCGGATTGCTGTACGCTCGAGGGGTTTCGCTTAAGCAGTCGAACCGTTGGGACGACGCCGAGCGCGATTTCCGCGCCGCTTTGAAGATGAATCCCGACCGCGCCGATGTGCTCAACTACCTCGGCTACAGCTATGTGGAGAAGGGTGAGCATCTCGACGAAGCCGTTTCGATGCTGGAAAAGGCGCGCGCATTGCGGCCGCTCGATGGCTTCATCGCGGATTCGGTGGGCTGGGCCTATTACCGGCTGGGCCGTTTCCAGGATGCGGCCCGCGCTCTGGAAGAGGCCGTGCAGCTCGCGCCGGGTGCGCCCGACGTGAACGATCATCTGGGAGACGCTTATTGGCGGGTGGGCCGCAAGATCGACGCCCGATTCCAGTGGCAGCACGCGCTTCAGCTCAATCCCGACGCCAAGCAAAAGTCGACGCTGGAACGTAAGCTGCAGTTCGGCCTCGACGCCGTCTCCGCCTCCGGCCAGTGACCTCATCGCATCCGTCCGCCATAGCCTCCCCCTTGTGGGGAGGTTGGAGCGCGACGCGCTCCGGTTGGGGGGCGGGTGAGAGCACGCTGGCGTGATCCGAGTTCTCGCGCCGGCGAAGATCAATCTCTTCCTGCACGTCGGCGAAATGCGCGAAGACGGCTACCACGCGCTCGAAAGCCTGGTCGTGTTCGCGGAAACGGCTGACCGGCTCGAGTTCGTTCCGGCGAACGAATTCTCCCTGACATTCGAGGGGCCGTTCGGGCGCGAGCTCGTGCGCGAGAAGGACAACCTCGTGCTGAGAGCCGCGCGGCTCCTGCACTCCGAACTTGGTCAAGGGCGTGCGGGTGCCCGCATCACTTTGCAAAAGAATCTTCCTGTCGCTTCCGGTATCGGAGGGGGTTCCGCCGACGCGGCCGCGACCCTGCGCGGTCTTGATCGCTTGTGGCAGCTGGATGCACCCGAAGGCGCGCTGCTCGATCTTGCAGCGCGCATCGGCTCGGACGTTCCGGCCTGCCTCTTGTCGCAGCCGTGCTGGATGGAAGGCCGCGGCGAGCGCGTCAGGAAACTGCCTGCCTTCCCTCAACTCCCCCTCGTTCTGGTCAATCCAGGCCTAGCCGTGCCGACCGCCCCAGTTTTCGCGAACCTGAATGCGCGCACCGGCCTCGGCGCCATCTCGCCGCCTGGACACGGAATTGCCAATCTGTGGGACCTGCTCGCCTATCTCGCCGATGCGGGCAACGATCTAGAGGCTCCGGCGGCGCGGCTCGTTCCCGTTATTGAAGACGTGCTGGCCGCGCTCGACCGCGAACCTGGCTGCGCTCTGGCGCAGATGTCGGGCAGCGGCGCTACCTGCTTCGGCCTGTTTCATCAGGAGCAATACGCGCTCGGCGCGGCCGAACGGATCGCGCAGGATCATCCCGATTGGTGGGTGCGCGTGAGCCGGATCGCAGCGCCGGATATCGGCACGCCGGCAGTCGCCTAATACGCCCGTTCGACCACGAAATCGGCAATATCCGCGAGCGCCGATTTGATCTCGCTGTCGGCCGTGATAGCGAGCGCCTCGCGGGCGGCCCGCGCATAGCTGCGGGCCCGTTCGATGGTCTCGCTCAAGGCGCCGCCGCGCTCCAGAAATTCGATCGCGCGTGACAGGTCGCCTTCTTCCTGCACGCCGACTTCGATGGTCTTGCGCCAGAAGCGGCGTTCTTCTTCGCTCGCGCGTGCCAGCGACAGGATGATCGGCAGAGTTACCTTGCTTTCGCGGAAATCGTCCCCGACCGATTTGCCCATCACCGCCTGGCGGCCCGAGTAGTCGAGCGCGTCATCGACTAGCTGGAAAGCGATGCCGAGATTGCGCCCGTAATCGTGCATGGCGTCCGCATGCGCGCGGGAAGCGCCCGCCACCATGGCGCCCGCTTCGGCCGCTGCCGCGAACAGCGCCGCCGTCTTGGCTGTGATCACCTTCAGATAATCGCTTTCGCTGATCGAAAGATTCTTGGCCGAGCGCAGTTGCAGCACTTCGCCTTCGGCGATGACCGCCGACGCATTGGCGAGCACGTCGAGCACGGCCGGCGAGCCCGCCTCTACCATAAGCTGGAACGACCGGCTGAACAGGAAATCTCCGACCAGAATGCTCGGCTTGTTGCCGTAGAGCATGTTGGCCGCGGGCCGTCCGCGGCGCAAAACGCTCTCGTCGACGACATCGTCGTGCAGCAGAGTCGCGGTGTGGATGAATTCGACCGCGGCGGCGAGCTTGACGTGCGCGTCCCCGCCATATGGGTACTGCCGCGCCGCGGCAAGCGTGATCAGCGGCCGCAAACGCTTGCCGCCGGAATCGACAAGATGCTGGCCAACCTGCGGAATCAGCGCGGCCTCGCTCGCCATGCGCGAATGGATGACGACGTCCACCGCCGCCAAATCGGGGCCCATCAGAGAGGCCAGCCGTTCCACCGGATTGACACTGGGTGGCAGAGTGGCGGTTTCCCGCGGATTCGTGCTCATAAGCGCTTGCCGCCCGTAGCCGTTCCCGTCATTTAGAGAGCAGGCAGGTAAGGGTCAAGCAAGGTTGCAATTTTCGCGCGCGCCGCGTGAAATATGGGACAGGTATGAAAGAGCTGCTGCGAACCAACAACTTCGTCTATCTGTCCTTTGCCGAGGCCGTGCTCAAGGACGCCGGCGTCGAGGCTCTCATTTTCGACAACCACATGAGCGTCATGGAGGGCAGCCTCGGGGTGTTGCCGCGCCGTTTGATGGTCGCCGACGAAGATCTGGCGCGCGCGAAAAAGCTTCTCGCCGAAGCCGAGCCGCCGGAACCCGGCTGGGCGTGAGCGGGAACGACTTCACTCTCGACCGCTTCCTTGGCGGGCGCCTGACGATCACACAGCCAAAGAAAGGGTTTCGCGCCGGCCACGATACGGTGCTGCTGGCGGCCACCGTGCCGGCCGAGGCGGGCTCGCATTGCCTGGAATTGGGAGCGGGGACGGGCGTTGCGAGCCTCTGTCTTGCGGCGCGAATTCCTGGCGTGTTCGTGCTGGGTCTCGAGATCGATCAGGATCTGGTCCGCCTCGCGAACGAAAACGCCGCCCGCAACGGGCTTACCAATTGCGCGCGGTTTGAACCAGGCGATGTCGCGCGACTGGGCGCAGCTGGTCCGTTCGATCATGTGTTCTTCAATCCACCGTTTCATCCGGTGAGCGGCAATCCGTCGCCGAACATGGGACGCGACCGCGCTATGCGCGATGCGGATGATGCCGTATCGGCATGGACGCGCGTGGCGCGTGCGTCGACGAGGTCCGGCGGGACGGTCACGGCGATCCTGCGCGCGGACCGTGCTGACGAAATGCTCGACGAGCGCGGCAGCGACGCTGCGACCCTTTTTCCCTTGTTTCCGCATGCAGGCGAACCGCCCAAACGGGTCATCGTGCAGCTTGAATTGGGGCACTCCGGTCCGGTTCGCCAGGCCGCCGGGCTCGTTCTGCATGCAACGGACGGACGGAACACGGAAGGCGCCGAAGCCGTTCTCCGTCGTGGAGCGCGCTTGAGGCTTGTGTGAATATCGGCACCGAACTGATCGGATGGAGTGCGGCGGCGATCCTGCTCCTGACGCTCGCTCGCCAAGTCTATACGCAATGGCGCGACCATACTTCCAAGGGCGTTTCGCGCTGGCTGTTCGTCGGACAGTGCGCGGCGTCGACGGGCTTCATCGTCTATTCCTGGCTGGTGTCGAATTGGGTGTTTGTGGTCACGAATGCGCTCATTCTGGCCACCGCCATCGCCGGCGAAATCATCTTCTTGCGCAACGCGAAAGGGGCGCGGAAGTCGTCTTGATTCCGCCGCAGGGTTGACGGTTTCGCACCGCCACGGCTATCTCCGCATTGCCCCGCCCGAGATTTGCCCTTGTCTTCAGCCCCGGCATCCACCGCGACCTTTCAGGACCTGATCCTGACGCTGCAGGCGTTCTGGGCCAAGCAGGGCTGCCTGATCTTGCAGCCTTACGACATGGAAGTGGGGGCGGGGACCTCGCATCCGGCGACGACCCTGCGCGCGCTCGGGCCGCGGCCCTGGCGGGCGGCTTACGTGCAGCCCTCGCGCCGGCCGAAAGACGGCCGCTATGGCGAGAACCCCAACCGGCTGCAGCACTATTACCAGTACCAAGTGATCCTGAAGCCGTCGCCCGACGACGTGCAGGACATTTATCTCGAAAGCCTGCGCACGCTCGGCATCGACCCCATGCGCCATGATATCCGCTTCGTCGAGGACGATTGGGAGAACCCGACGCTCGGCGCCTGGGGCCTGGGCTGGGAAGTCTGGTGCGACGGCATGGAGGTGACGCAGTTCACGTATTTCCAGCAGGTCGGCGGCTTCGACTGCGCGCCCGTGTCGGCGGAAATCACCTACGGGCTTGAGCGCCTCGCGATGTATGTGCAGGGCGTTGAGAACGTCTACGATCTGAAATTCAACGAACGCTTCCGCTATGGCGAGGTGTTTCATCAGAACGAGATCGAATATTCGAAATTCAATTTCGAACATTCCGACACGGAGATTTTGTTCCGCCATTTTGCCGACGCGGAGAAGGAATGCAAAAGCCTGCTCGCGGCCGGGCTCGCGCTTCCCGCCTATGATCAGTGCCTGAAGTGCAGCCACAATTTCAATCTGCTCGATGCACGCGGCGTCATCAGCGTGACGGAGCGGGCCGCCTATATCGGCCGCGTGCGCACGCTCGCCAAAGCCTGCTGCGAAGCCTGGCTGGCGAGCGGGCAGGGCGCCTACACCCCGAGGCACCATGCCTGACCTGCTGCTCGAGCTCTTCTCCGAAGAGATCCCCGCGCGCATGCAGGTGCAGGCGGGAAAGGATTTGGAGCGTCTGGTCGTCGGCGCGCTGTCCGATCGCGGGCTGCTGTTCGAAGCCGCGCGCGCGTTTGCCGGGCCGCGCCGTCTGACGCTCGCAGTACAGGGCTTGCCGGCGAAGCAGCCCGACGTCTCGGAAGAAAAAAAGGGCCCGCGCGTCGGCGCGCCCGAAAAGGCGATCGAGGGCTTCCTGAAGTCCGCCGGCATTACGCTTGACCAGTGCGAGAAGCGCGCCGATCCGAAAGGCGATTTCTATGTCGCGGTCATTCACCGGAAGGGTAGGGCGACGGCCGATGTGCTCGCCGAAATCCTGCCCGAGCAGATCGCCAAACTGCCGTGGCCGAAGAGCATGCGCTGGGCCGACGGTACGTTCCGCTGGGTGCGGCCCCTGCACGGCATCGTGGC
>Ga0310810_10004301_pt1 | contig 15719 bp, 18 predicted proteins | sample NCmetagenome_FD_207641 | JGI IMG/M metagenome (GOLD analysis project Ga0310810, IMG submission 207641) | Soil microbial communities from experimental microcosm in Duke University, North Carolina, United States - NC | ecosystem: Engineered > Artificial ecosystem > Soil microcosm > Unclassified ...
ATAGGGCAATTGTGGTCTGATGAGCAGGGCCAGGACATTGCTGAATATGCGGTGATGCTTGCTGTTATTCTCGTTCTGGTTGTAGGAACAATTCGTCTAGTAGGCTCGAATGCCAATAACGCGTTCTCGCAAGTCGCAAGCTCGATGAACCAGTAAGTTTTTTTCGAACTGGCCGAACTCACACAGAACCCCGGCGGCACAGAACTTGCCGGGGTTTTTATTTCGGGTGGCTCAAGAGTCGATGGATTTGTCTCTGCAGTATTTCTACTTCCGACTTTATGACGTCAGCACGATGAAGCAAAAAATCTTCAACATCCTTTGAGGTCCATTGCGTCGAGAGAGAATGCGCACCATCTGCCAAAGCTGTCAATTCGACGGCCCGCTCTCGAAGCAGCAGAACTAAGCGACGCATTCCGTCGGACATTCCAATCCTCAGTCCTTGCGCATCCCTGATCCGCCACAAGCTTTGCAAAGAGCTGTGGAGCTTTCTTTATGCCAGGAGAGCGTCAGTCTGCCGCACTTGACGCAGTGCGCTGGCGCTAACTCAGAGTTGCTCTTGTTCAATGCTGCATCGTATTCCGCGCGCTTGTGGGGATGTGAAAGTACCGAATACGCTACATTGATCTCCCTGATTCTCCTCCCCGCTTCAACTTGCGCTTCGGAACCGATGGGGAACATGTCCGGATGGAATGCTTTTACAAGAGAGCGGTAAGCTTGTTTGACGCGCTCAAAATTTGCATCGTTGGTTATGCCGAGAATCTCATAGTGGGTGCTGGTGAGCATCGTCTAAAACATGCATTTCAAAAAACGTGACAGGAACTGTCCCTAACAGGTTAAGCAAGTCGTGGACATAGAAGAATGGCTCCAATGGGCTAGCGTGCTCCGCATCGGTAACGCCCTCAGGATTACCAGCGTGAGCTGCGTTTTTTGGTGTGTTTCTGCATATTCCGAATAGTCATAAAAACAGCGACGAAGATGAACAGAGCAATCAGCCAAAATTGCAGCGGGAAGGAACTTGAATCCGTCAGTCCTTTGAGAATGCTTTGTGGGCTGGCCGGTGCGGCGAGGAAGTACCAGGCCAAGCCGACCTGGAAAATAACAACCCCGATAAAACCGAACATTATCGCCTTGACCATCAATTCAACGGTCGTGCATCCGAGCCGTAACTGTGTTAACCGGCGTTTACAAACAAAACACAGCAACCTACTCCCAAGGAGGCAGCTTATCTTCGGGATACTTCTTTTCAAAATCATGCCATTGCCACACAGCCGCTAGATACCCGCCGAGAAGAAAGATGGGGAGCATCAAGAGAGAGGGAGCCACACTTTCCCGAAGCGAGTGCGAGGAATCAGACAAAGCGATTCCGAGGAGGACAATCGACCCCAACACGAGGCTGCCCAATATTCTACGTCGCACGAATCGGGCTTTGCCTCGTGCCTTATCTTCCAGCCACTGCTTTCGTTGAAGGTGGGAGGAACTCAACACGCGAAAGAGAGTATCGTCGCTGTCCCCTATAGGCAAGGGCAGTCCGTCAGTTGTTGAAATCAGGCGTCATCACTCATTGACACGATGGGAGTGTGATTTACAGAACAATGACGTAAATGGCCATGTTTCGCCAATTGCTGCCGTATTTCAGGCACTTGAGCTACGATGTGGATCCAGATTTCGAGGGAGAAGAGATGATACTTAACCAGGTGGGTACGTTTGTTGTCGGTGCACTGTTTGGCTCCATGATAGTGGCGGGAACTCTTAATGCGCGGCAATCTCAAGCAGACCCCGTGAAGCAATCGCCGCAGTATTACAAGGTTCGGGTCGATAATGACAGGGTTCGAGTACTCGAATATCATCTGCCGAGCGGCCAACGCGAGGCCATGCACTCGCACCCGCCAGGGGTGGTTTTCATCACCAGCGACGCGCAGCTCCGAACTACCCTTCCCAATGGCTCCGTTTCCGAGGCATCTTTCAACGCAGGAGAAGTTCACTGGCGAGATGCGACTACGCACGCTATTGAGAACATAGGAAAACCGGAATTTACCGCACTTGGGATCGAACTGAAACCTTGCGGCAACACTAAGTGAGGTGGATCAGTGGCTTCGCTGATTAAACCAACTACGCAGCTTCTTTCAGTCTGAGGCACCTTTGGCAACCGCACTTGAAACCAGGGTCCCCGGGAAGGATGACATGGCCACACAGTTCACAGATGAACCAACCTGGTTTCTGCAACATCGGCCTGAACTCCTCACCATCAAAACAATAAGGGCAGCGAAAAATCTTTTCGGACATCTGAAAATCCTTTACAGTGGTCCATCTAGTTTAGAAGATTTTCGAGCCTTTTCACATCGCGTCAATGGGATGGGAGGTTTCGTCAAACTCTGGGCCAAGGAGTAGATGTTTCGCCAAAGTGAGTAGCGTGTTTTATCGAAGGAATGTTGATCGATGAAGTGTTTCACTGCACGCGCAGAGGCTTTAGTAAACGACTCTCAGCATCGCACACTGGGCAGATCGCTAACGGTATTTGCCATTTGATGTTCGTGCCATGGATCCAGAAGTGGCCCTCAACCATAGGCGATTGACACCGATTGCAGGTTTGTTCTCCTTGGGTGGATCCCGATGCAATCAGTTCACGAATGGACTGTAAAAGCCGTGCGTCAGGCGGCTTCGTTTGTCGAACCAGAGTTAACCGAGTCGGGCTTGTCTTGTTGCCGGGATGACATTCCTCGCTCCGTTTTCGCAGCCAATCCTGCAACTCATCCCTAAAAGCGAATACTGGGCTTTTGTGACCTTTACCGACCCGCCGAACAGGCAAGCCCAGCGTTTTTTCCCAGCGTTGTACCGTTCGTACACCCCGTTGCAACTCAGAAGCTATCTCTTTCCACGACTGCAGTGACGGACGAAAGTTTTGAATTCTCCTATCAGATCCGTTTACTTCAACTGGAAGGGCGCGATCATCACGACTCGAACGACTAGCAATACCCCTCCCGTCATTTGGCCAATGAAACAGCTTGGAATTGGTCGTCCCCATGGGAACTCCTTAGCACGGAAAAAGTGTGATGGAAAATAGGAGGGTTGTCAGTTCGTTAAAGAACTCCTGAACGTGCGTGTTCGAACGAACCTTACTTAGTTTCGCCTTCCCAATTTTTCAATTGCTGCTGCACAATTCCGTAGCAATCACAAGCAGCTTCTTCAAGTTTTTTTCGATTCAAGACCGTGATGCTGCCTCGGGTATAAGAAATCAACCCAGCTTTCTGCAACATGCCCGCCGCTATGGTGACACTGGACCGACGTGTGCCCAGCATGAGCGACAAAAACTCCTGTGTGAGAGGCAGTTCTTTTGCAGAAACGCGATCCTGGGTCATGAGTATCCATCGTGCCAAGCGCTCCTCAACATCATGCAAACGGTTGCAGGCAGCAATCTGCGTCGTCTGCATTGCTAATTGGTGTCCAAAACGATGCAACTGTGTCTCCAGCTCAGGACATTCCCGAATGACACGCTTGAGTGTTTGTGCGTCACACCGATAGGCGCTCCCATCGGCCTGAGTTACAACTCTGGTTGGACTGGTCCGATACCCGACCAGCAGCGGCAAACCGAGAAAGCCCTCTTTTCCAATAAGGCCAACCTCGACGGATTTGCCATTTGGCTGGACCGCCAAAACGGAGATGACGCCTTCGTTGACGAAGTAGCCTGACTTCATTGTTTCACCGGCTTCATGGATGACTTGGTGAAGTTTCAGACGGACCAATTCGAGTTCCGCGAATACTTGAGTGCACTCTTTGCGGGAAAGACTCAGCAGGATCTTACTGCCCACTGCATTCCCATCACCATCGGACGGGGGTCTTGCCCGAGGCACACGTTGAGAGGTCTTCGCCATAGCGACTCCTTGACCAGCGAAATTGTCTGATTTGGCAAGGAACCGTCACCCGAAAGGGCGCGGCGGAAGGTTGCGTAGAGGAGACAGATCAACACTACTCTTATTTCGCAAGTGGGTATAGGGCAATGCTGTGTGCGGTAGCGCACGGACGAACGTTCGCAAATACACGCTGAACGGTATTTACAATGCTTTGAGCGAGCTTTAAGTTAATACCACCCTTCTCTCGTTTCCGCCCGCGTGCACTCAGCACGGTCTGTTGCCAGCCAAGGGCCGGGCATGATCTTGGCTTATTCTGTTCTCATCGTCGATGATAGCTCCACAATTCGCCGTTATCTGCGTAACTACATCGAACAGAGTAGCGATTGGGAACTATGCGGGGAGGCGGAGAATGGTCAGGTTGCGGTAGAGAAAGTGCATCAATTACGTCCTGATGTCGTGATTTTGGATTTTCAGATGCCGATCATGAATGGCCTGGACGCTGCGCGGAGAATTGCTCGTGTATCGCCCAATACAACGATGGTCATGTTCACGGTGAACCAATCCGAAAAACTGTCCGAGGAGGCTCAAGCGGCAGGAATCAAATTTGTCTTCTCGAAATCAGACGTTGGCCCCCAAGGATTGTTCGGCTGGCTCAGCACATTGGCGGTTCGAGGCTCTTCAACTTGATCACTGCTGCAATCAGGCTTTGGTACTTATTGACGTCAGCTAGGCGACTTCGGTTGCTCAATGAATGTAATGGCGATTTAACGCCCCAGGACGAGTTGTCAGATAGGGAGGAGCGGCCATTGGTCGAATCGGAGGAAACGCGCAGCATTGTTGTAGAAGATGTCCCGCTTCTGCTCGTAGCTCCTTAATTCTTCAGACGACTTCATACTGTGTCGCCACTTTCTGCTTCGAAAACTTCGTCATTAGCCTGTTAACCTCTTTTGACAATCATTTGACATGATCCACGCGTTTATTTTCTTCAACCCTGAATCAAATCCTCAGAAGCACCGAAGATAGTCTCTCAACCAAGCGACAATCTTCACGAACACGCCTCTAATCCCCCAGAGTAAACCGCAACAAGGCCGCTCAGAGCGAGCGGAGAGCCGGGGTGGCCCTTGCCCCAGATACAGCCTGGAATAAGCCTTCCGATTCCACTCACGATTTGCCATCAACCCAAAAGGAGAGTACATGAAGAAGATTTTCGTAACTGTAGCCATTCTTGCCGCTGTTGGCTTTGCCAGCCTCACCCCGCACGCCAGCGCAGCCGCGAACGACAACATAAACTTCAATATGGTTCGGTCCGCAGGCGCGGCCGCATGTCTCAAGACCACAGCTCGTGGACGAGTCTCAATCAGCGACCTCGGACTCGTGCAGAATATGCATGTCGAAGTTTTTTCTCTTCCCGCGAACACTGAATTCACGCTGTTTGTGATCAATACTCCGAACGCTCCGTTTACTCCGGCCTGGTACCAGGGCGACATTGAAACGGATGCTCGCGGTAACGGTGTCGTGGACATAACTGGAATCTTCAGTGATGAAACTTTTGTCCTGAACCCCGGTGTACCAGCTGTTCCAGCAGAATTGCGCCATCTCGGGATTTGGTTTGCCGATCCAACGGATGCGGGCAACGCTGGATGCCCCAACAATCCGACGCCTTTCGACGGTGACCATGTTGCCGGTATCCAAGTTTTGAACACGAGCAACTTTGCAGACGCAAACGGACCGTTAGGTCGGATCAAATAATCATCGAAATGAGCAGCATGGATACGGGGTGCCCACCCTTGGTCGGGTACCCCATTCATCCCATTGAATGTCGCTACGCAGGCGAATCAAGTTGGATAGTGAATGTTGAAATCAGGCGTTATCACCTGCTTGCGCCATTTAATCGCCAAAATCGGGGTCAATGAGTGTAATGGCGACATTACGCCAAAAACGGCTTGTTTCCGATCCGCACAGATTAGTTGGATTGAGGGCCTGGCGGCGAGATCAGGAACCCAAGGGCAGGTCTTCAGTTCTCGCCAAGCTGCCAACAGCCATTTAACACAAGCTACAAACAATCATTTAACAACTTCGCGACAACTGCGCCGCATCCGAATTCGACTCCCGCGACTCAAACATTTCATACGATCGAAAGCGGCTTTCGTTGGAGAGTTGCTGCTTTGGAGAAAAGCGATGTGGATGAGATCGTGCGCTATTTGTAAGGCTCTGTTGAAGAAGCTGAGGTCAAGTGATTTCGTGCGCTGCCACTGCGGGTGGGAGTGGCAGGGCCATGCAGACTCAAAGATGGACGCGACTTCGTAAAAGCACCTGGAAGTTTAGAAGAAGGCAGAGTAGACCGTGGCAAAAGTAATCGAATTCTACATACCGTACAACTTCCGCAAAAGTGTGAAATGGATTTCTCCTGAACAACGCGGGAAGGTCATCGAGTTCACTTCACCGGTGAAAAAGTCGGCCTGACACGAATAAAGTTGCTTTCACGAAAAGCAAAACCTCACGAATTCTCGTGATATTGAGTGAGTCCAGTGATGCCTTTGAACGAGATAACAACTAAACCTCCGAATGTCTGTTGTGCTCTTGTATTGCTGTTGTGCTCTGCAAGCAGACAAGCCTCCGAGCTAGTTGTTTGTCTTAACACCTCAACCGTTTCCAAAACTAGAAATAACAAACAGAACTGGGGAACACACAAATGAGCTGCAACCTTGGCCAGCAACCAAGCAAGACTGCGCGAGTTCTAATTTCGGTCAGTCTGATAGCGATTTTCTTCTGCGCGCTTTCAGCGTTTGGTCAAAACTGGCAACCCCGGATGCAGGTCATCCCGGAAGTCAAACACGATACGTCGCCTACCCTGCGGGAATTGGAATGGAGCTTCACCAGTCAGGCAACCGCCGCGCCAAGGCGCGTGGTGCCTCTCCTCCTGCCGCATCCGGTTACAACTCAAGCTAACGTGCAAACTGATACAGCATTGCAGAAGGTCGATTTGCCTTTGGTGGATGCAACCGCAGGTCTCAATTTCGAGGGTTTAGGCGACGGCCAACTGGGTTTTGTTGTCACTGCTGCGCCGCCCGATACAAATGGTGTGGCGGGTACAACCCAGTATGTTCAATGGGTCAACAGTTCTTTTGCCGTATTTGACAAAACAACAGGCGCAAAGCTACTGGGGCCATTGCCTGGCAATGCTTTCTGGGCCGGGTTCGGAGGAGGATGTCAGAACAATAACGACGGCGACGCAATCATCCAGTATGACAAGATAGCGAATCGCTGGGTTGCGACTCAGTTCTCGGTCAGCACGACGCCATTCCTCCAATGCGTCGCGGTGTCGACCACAAGTGATGCGACCGGCGGCTATCGCCGGTATGCCTTCGCATTACCGTCCTTCAACGACTATCCCAAGATGAGCGTTTGGCCCGATGGCTATTACTTCACGTTCAACATGTTCAACGCCGCAGGCACGATCTTCTTGGGGGCGGATGCCTGTGCTGCAAATCGTACCGCAATGCTTGTGGGTAACGCCGCAAGCATGATCTGTTTCCAGCAGAATAGTAGCGTGGCCAGCCTGCTGCCGTCCGATATGGATGGCACCATAAAGCCCGTGAGCGGCGAGCCTGCGTTTTTCATGAACTTTGGCGCGAACTCGCTTAATCTGTGGAAGTTTCACGTTGATTTCGCCACCCCTGCGAATTCAACCTTCACGGGTCCTACCACGCTCGCTGTGGCGAGTTTCACTCCACTCTGCAACGGCGGCAGCAACTGCGTTGCCCAGCCCGGCACTACCCAGAAATTGGATTCGTTGGGCGATCGCTTGATGTATCGCTTGGCATGGAGAAAGTTTGCGGATGGTCATGAGGCAATGGTCGCCATTCACGCGATTTCAACTGGGATCCGCTGGTACGAAATCCAGAATCCCAATGGAACTCCAGCGGTTTTCCAACAGGGCACGTTTCATCCAACAGCGGACACGCGTTGGATGGGAAGCATCGCCATGGACCAAGCAGGTGATATTGCTCTGGGATACAGTTTGTCCAGTGGCAGCGTCAGTCCGTCCGTATTCTTCACCGGCCGCCAACCAAACGATCCGGCAGGGTCGCTTCAAACGGAAACTGCCATCGTAAATGGGACCGGGTCGCAGATTGGCGGCCTGAATCGTTGGGGCGACTATAGCGCTCTGACGATAGACCCGGCGGATGACTGCACCTTCTGGTACACGCAGGAGTACATGAGGACGACGGGAAGTTTCAATTGGAACACGCGCATTGCGAACTTCAAGTTCGCGAATTGCGGCGGTGGCGGTAACACAGCAACAGTCGCGCTTTCCGCCACGAAGCTCGCTTTCAGCAAGAGAGTGCTAGGTACTACCAGTTCGGCGAAGGTGGTTAGGCTGACGAACACAGGAACCACTACGCTGAATATCAACAGCATGACTATTAATGGCGATTTTGCAATCAGCAGCAAAACCTGCGGCACGACGCTGGCCCCCGGTAACAGTTGCACCGTGAGTGTGACTTTCACGCCAACTGTGATTGGCGTTCGCAACGGGACATTGACCTTCAACGATGATGCGGCAAACAACCCACAGACGGTGGCCTTGACTGGAACTGGCACACAACTGTTTCTTTCGCCAACTTCGCTCAACTTCGGCACATTGGTGGTAGGCACTACCAGTGCGGCGAAGTCGGTGACATTCACGAACGTTGGTACTACACCGGTAACGTTCACCGCGATCTCGATTGCAGGAACCAATCCAGGCGACTACCAGATTTCGGCCAACACGTGTGGCACCTCATTGACAGGAGGAGCAAGTTGCGCGGTGAGTGTGCGCTTTACGCCAACTGCCACGGGAACGCGGAGAGCTAACTTGAGAGCGACTGACAATGGAGGCGGCAGTCCTCACACCGCTTCGCTTACTGGGGTCGGACAATAGCGGTTGCTGGGTAGACTTTACTTTGTAGGACGATGTCCCGCTCGTAGCCCTCGTTTTCGCAATATCCTTGCTCGCCGGAGAGAAAAGGCAACCGCAACATGGCTCCTCGCCGACGGACCCACATTAAATCAGGAAAAAGCCGACGCGCCGGTGCGCTTGCCGAAGAGATGGTCAAATCCCATGGGAACGAGAACTAACCCCGCCTGACGCCAACCAGACTCATTCGGACGCTTCGGCTCCGCTCAGTTGACGTCAACAGGCGTTTACACCAACTTGCGTCGTTTGTTCGCCAAAATCGGCCTCAATGAGTGTAATGGCGATGTTACAACAGTTGAACCCGCAGGAAGCTGAAGACAGTAGTGCTCAAAAATCGAATGCTTGCCCCGTAAGTAGTCTGAGAGGGGCAGTCGATGGTGGTGGGGGAAAACTCTGCCAAGGCTCTAATCTACTGCATTTGCGACAGCCCGAAGGAACTCAAACGGAACTTCGCTTTAGGCGTATGCTGGACCTATGGATTACCTTTCGCCACACCTTGCAAGCCTGCGGCAGGAAATAGCCGACCTACGGAATAAGAACGCTCTGTATGCACAGCAGAGCGTGCACAGTACGGGTGAGGAGGCAGCTTTCGATGGGCGCGAAAGCCGCTTGCTGCAGATCAAGCAGGAATTGTCGAAGATGCGGGATTGCCCTCCCGAACCCAGGGTCTGGTGGGACAGAGTTCGTAAGCCGAAGCGTGCCGCTTAGGTCATTGTCGAACTGCCCGGCACGTTCTGAGTGTAATGGCGATATTACGTCAACTTCCGATCACAAACTACGGAGTGTGCACCGGAACGAATCGTGAGCCGTCACTATAAACGGTGCGCGGTGTCACAGTTTACATTGAGGCGGCCTGTTAAATTGGTTGAGGCGTTGTATTGTGCTCCTGAGTGGCCTTGCTAGTCACCATTGGGTGAAAGGCACTCGGAGCACTCTTACAAAGCACGAGCAGCAGCACCTCCCAAATCCGCGCCCCCGCCAAAGCAAATAAAGGTACTCAACTGAGTTCAATTGCTCAATTTCCACGGTGCTGGACATGCTTGCACTGAGCATATCGCACCTATAGTTGGTGTTAACTGGTGTTATCACTCATTGACCCGGCTGGAAGCCGGGTGCGGCACGTCGATGAGTGAAATGACGATTTAACGCCAACTGTCAGCATCGGGCCGTAGTGGCTTACGGGCACATTTGTCGTAATCTCTCATCCAGTCAATTGCCACGATTTCAAAGACGCTCCCATTATTGCAGTAGATTTTGCGTGCTTCCAAGTCCTCCGTGCACTGGAACCTAAATGGATCAGAAGCGCGGCAAACAACCAGCAGTGCCAAAACGAGGCCAAACGCAAGTAGACGTGTTGTCTTCTTGAACCAGCTCTTCTTACAACGGGGAGAGTCTTCACGATGGTGAAGTTTACAACCTTGCGAATGCTATGAACTAACTTGCTTGCGCTGTTTGTTTGCCAAAATCGGCGTCAATGAGTGTAATGGCGATGTATCGCCAACTACGCGGCTGCGGTTATCTCGAGTCTTTTTGGGACACAACTTCCCACCTAATATCGTCAGGTTCTCCTAGACCATAGTATTCGCTGAGACGGTAGATGATGCTGGACACTTTGTCTTTGAACCATTTCTCGGTTCCGTGCCCCGAAGTTCGTCGGGGGATGAGTTCCTCGACTAGATCACGTTTTAGGAGATCCTCGAGTTTCATCTTCATCACATGAGCCGCAATAGCTGAAATCGGTCCAACCCTGAAGACGCTTAGAGGAGCGGGATCGGGTGAGTTTAGATGTTTGAGTACATCAACCCTTTCCCATATCCCGAAACTTGGCGCATCTGGCGCACAATACACGTAAACCTCGCCAGTTGCGGTATCGAGAAACCATTCTTCATAGGCCGACCACACTTTCTTGAGAACTGGGATTTTTCGTACCATTCCGATCGGACGGCCTCGTCAAGCCTTTCGACAAAAATTAACCAGTCTGCGTGGTTCGTGATGGTGAGTCCGTGGGTTACTGACTCGAGGGTGCCTGGCATAGGGACTGATTCAAGAATGTAGATTGTAAGCGAGGACAATTCAGCCCAATCGAAATTCAGCAGCGGCTAGTTGTTGATAACACACTCATTGACCGATACAGCTCGGAATTCCTATCGCGAGAATATTCGTTTGCGGGAGACATCTCCGCCTCAGAGCTTCGCTATTTTTTTGAGAATGCTCACCGGAAGGCGAGCCAATTAACAACCACAATCATCATCATTGCAAGCACTAAGGCCAGCCAAGCAAACGCAGCCTTGTAAATCGGCAGGGGCCTCATAATAGGCATTAACCCTAAACGGGGAGCTGGTGACTCGAGAAAGCTCCCCATCCGGGCGTCCTTCTCACCAACTACTCTGCCAGCGTTTGTTGCTGGGATCCATCGAGAGAAGACTGGAGAAAAAAGAGGGACCGATCAGCAATCAGCCGGAACCTTACCCTTACGCAGAGATTTGCAACGGAAGCCGCACCGATTGAAGATTTTTGCACATCCGCGAGTGCCTCGATGCACTACTAGTTAGTCCGTGTCGTTCTCTCTTGTTTCAGATACCACTTGCTCTTAAAGGGCACTACGTGCCCTTCCTTCCTGAGTAGACCCAGCACTAGGTGGATGTTGGCCTCGCTGGTTTTGAAATGTTTCGCCAACTCCTGGATTGTTTGTCCCGCTTTCTCACGCAAGCGGTTCGAAACGTAGAGTTGCAGCGCGGAATCGAGCAGAGCGTGTGCCATAAACTCTGGAGTGTCTAAGCGGGGGAGAAGTGTAGTGTGTGACAGCTCCACTATCTATCGGAACGTCGGAGCCGTAAATAGACACAAAGCGTGATTACTCCGGTAACTCGTCCTTCGATGCGAAGAAGCTGCCGTGGTTCTGATTCAGGTGTAAATCCACTCACTATTTGTGGGAGATCTTTGCATTAGATTGCCAGCATTGACCAACGCGAGATCACGTTAAATTGGCAGCGATGGATGCTTTGGGCTACCGGCTCGTTCTCGATACTTCGCCGATGAACTTTATCTTGAGCTTCCACTTCTCGGTCCTCGTTCATCGTCTCTCTGAGATGGCCGCGATCATCGGCCTCGGTATGGGGGAGACAAGTTACCTTAGTCACCTCTACCGCTCCTTTTGGATCGACAGCGCAATGAAGAGTGCGTCAATATCCTTCGCGACATTGCCCTCCCGAAATCGCCCCTGACTGCACCAGCACAGTGAGGGGCGTCTCCTTAGCAGTCAGGTGGTGAAGTGATGTTTGTCGTGATCGCGCTTTGGACAATCTTTATTTGCGCTACGGTGCGCGTTCTTGTGAAGGTTTGGTAAAACCCCGGCAGAATCTCGTTGAACGCTGCTTTCCGGGGAGCGCTCACTGCCAGGGTCTCACTCATCAAGTAGGGGATTCTACACCCATTCAGCTAGCAGCGGCTGCCGGTGCTTTCCTATGTTTCGCAAGCCTCTGTTCTTTTTGTAGGAGGAGCTGTTAATTTCCTTCACCAAATTCAAAGCAGTTTCTTTGGGTCTTGCTCTTCTGTTGCCCGTTCTCACATTCCTGCCAATGTTCGCGTTTTTCCGCCTAGCATGACCTTTTGCTCCTGATGTGAGAGGAACAGCTATCTACAATTATGTTCAGGAGCAATTTCGGTTTCCGAAGCTACAAAGCGTTATCAAAAAGCCGGGTTGAGATGAGACTTATACCCCCACGACCCGATACCCATCTCGACGCTAATACTCCAAAATGCAGTCCCAAGAGTGATCGAGCCGACCCTTTCTTTGCAAGCAAAAGGCAAGGCTGGGTCACTCCGAACGGAAATCGCTTCCCAACAGGCGCATGTTTGGGAGGCGATTTTTTTGTCTTTTACAAGCATCACCCGATAGATTGCCGCAACTGATTGGCACAAGTTTGGCCCTTAAAGATTAGTCGGCTCCTTTTCCTCTCTTCTCATTTGGCTGACCAATCAAGGTAGAAAATCGCTTCTCAACACCCCCAGTTGCGAAGCGATTTTTTTGTGCTAAGCTGCGCTCAGTAGTCTCCTTTCAAACAGGAAACACGAACTCAGGGAGGCCGGGCTCCGACCGAAAAGTCCGGCCCTTTTTTACGCTTCTTCCGCGCTCTCCTTTCCTAAACAAAAACCCCGGCAGCCCTGCTATTTCGGGGGAGGGCGTTTCATCTGCCGGGCTGTCTTCTCTCACTTTTGTTTTCGGGCTGCGAGTATAAACGCGTCCTTAGGAAGGGAAAGCCTGGATTACAACGTAATAAACATGTTCAATTCCTACGCTCTCGACCGGATGAATCGAATTTTTCGTCTTTTCACCCAATCTCAGATTGTTATTTGTTAAACTCCGTCCCGTTTCTCTGGGGCGTGAAAATCACCAGCCAGAAACAACAACCGGATAGTGAGGGCCTGGGGGGGATCCTCCTATCCGGCTTTAATTTTCCTTTATCAAACTCATTCAACAGTGCTAAATTGCGCTTTGCTTGGCGTCGCATCCCACATGCCTCACCACACGTGAACGCCGGGCAACTCAAGGGGAAAAATTAGGAGAGATAAAGAGGGCGCTCTGATTTAGAGCGCCTTTCTATTTCCCTAAGAAGACCCGTGAGCACAAAAAGACCAGAAACGGGTTAAAAAACAGGGTAAACATCCTACCCTAGTTCCATTCCCGAAACCGCTCTCCTGCGGCTACTAAGGGGCTCTCCCCGCGGGCTGATCTGTCTGTATGGGACTTTTCCGCGAGGCTAAGCACACTCTGGCTCATCGTACGGTCTGGCTTGTGCGTGACTCGTACGCTGTGAGCACCCAGGTTAATCTCGCGCCAATAGCCATTTCCATTCACCTCTCGGCAATAAGTGAGGTATAGCAAGGGAAGCCAATAAATACATTCAGTAACATTCAAAATTCGTTGTGACTGCGCATGCAGCGGAGTAGAGTTCTTCAAGCGAGCTTCGTCCGAATGTGAGGTGTCTGTGCCGTGTTCAAACGGACAAGATTCGCCTGATCGGTTCACTGCAGTTGCGAAACTAGCCGTGATGGGTGAGCAGGCTGGATTCACGGTCTCGCAGATGATTAAGCTCTTGCAGGATGGCGTCTCAGTAAGGACGCTTTTTGAGATGATCGAATGGCGGTTGGGAGGGGATACCCTCAGTCTTAGATAGCTACGAATTAAGGTCACCACTCACATTTTTGGTTTAGAAGAGTCGCCAGCTCTTCGTCTGGAACGTCCATTTTGCCTAATGATATTTTTCCTTGCGTTAGTTGTGTGATGCCACTCTCTTTTACTCGATAGGTTGATTTCCGCATGCGAGATGTTTTCCCCCGCGGATTTACGACGCTCCGATTTCCAGTATTGCTTGCCATTTGCGCGGCGACAATTGGGATGAACGGGTGTGCGGACCCGAAGGCCTTATTCGGCACGCGACCGAGTGAGAAGATGCCGGCGTACAAACCGGTGGAGATTCACCTTGTAACACAGAACTGGTCTTCGAATGAGCGGGAGTGGTTCTATCACACGGCGCAAGGCACCGTTCTGTTGCCTTACAGATGGTTTCTTGCCTTGGAGCAGCCCCAAATAAAGTTCTTTGGAACCGTTCCGAAATTTTCCGATCCCGAATATTTAGCGCGATTCGGTTTTCTACCTGATCACGCAAGCTCGCAAAACCCAGACGGACTGCCGGTCGGATTCGCCAAACACACAGTGGTGGATCCTTTTGACAAGAAAGAGCGAAGTGTGGAGGTCATCGGCTTGACGTGTGCCGGTTGCCACACCGGCCAAGTGGAATACCGTGGTAAGGGAATTCGAATTGACGGCGGATCCGCATCGATTGACCTCTCGTCATTTCAGTCTGAACTTGGCTACGCATTGGCGTTCACGGACAAAATACCTTTTCGTTTCAACCGCTTTGCGCGTGTCGTGCTCGGAGACAATGCCTCGAAGGAAGACAAGACAGAACTGCGACAAGACCTGAAAGCGTTCTTGAATTCCGGTCTCGCGGAGAGGCACATGGCCGATGCCGGCAAACTTTACGAAGCTGCCGGGGGCTTCGGGCGAACCGATGCGCTCGGTCGCATCGGGAATTATGTGTTCGGTACCGAGTTAGATAATGCGAATTTGCGGGTCGCAGATGCTCCAGTAAATTTCCCGCCACTCTGGTACACGAGCTGGTTCGCGTGGGTGCAATACAACGCTTCTATCCAGCAGCCCATGATGAGAAACATTGGCGAGGCTCTGGGAGTTCGAGCCCGCGTCAATCTCACCGATCCTTCTAAGCTCTATCGTTCAACTGTCCACGTGAAAAATTTGTGGGAGATGGAAAACCTGATTGCTGGCCAAGCCGCATTCGCAGGGTTGAAATCACCTCTCTGGCCAACAGAAATATTGAGTCAAATTGACCAAACAAAAGCACGGAGAGGAGAAGAGCTTTACAAACAACATTGCCAACATTGCCATTTGCCGCCGTTGAATTCCCCGGGGATTCAGGATCCTAAGTATTGGGAAATCGGATTGGACGGTAAAAAGTTTTTGAAGTTAAATGTTATTCCGTTGGAGGTTATCGGGACAGACCCCAAAGAGGCCAGCAACTGGGCACAAAGGAAAGCAGTTACAGGAGCGCTGGGTCTGGGCACGGTGTCAGCAGCCGAGGCATTACGCATGGTCACAGGTAAGATTCGCGACAGGAATTACGACGCGCTCGGTTTGTCGGCAGAACAAAGGATGGAATGGAATGGTTTTCGAGAAGATGGCGTGGCTGCTCCGTTGGGCTACCGTGCGAGACCTTTAGGTGGTCTTTGGGCCACACCACCATTCCTGCACAATGGATCGGTGCCGAACCTGTATCAGTTGTTAATTCCAGGGGATGAGCGAGATAAAGTTTTTTACGTCGGCAGCCGCG
>Ga0310810_10004303_pt1 | contig 15713 bp, 13 predicted proteins | sample NCmetagenome_FD_207641 | JGI IMG/M metagenome (GOLD analysis project Ga0310810, IMG submission 207641) | Soil microbial communities from experimental microcosm in Duke University, North Carolina, United States - NC | ecosystem: Engineered > Artificial ecosystem > Soil microcosm > Unclassified ...
AAGGAATCGCCGGCCAAACACGCGACCAGCAGGAGCGCGATCACTGGGCGCGCCTCCACATCAGGAGCAGCGAGACCGCGAGCAACGCGTTCGCCGCGTGGCCCGTCCAGCAGATCCGGCATTCGAGCCGGCGGCTGATCAGGCTGTACGCGAGGAAGGCGCTCATCATGATGGCGGGAAGCACCATGACGAACAGCAGCGACGGCGGCCAGTGAAACAGGAGTCCCGCGGCGATCGCCGCATACAGCAGCACGCCCAGCAGCGCGTTCGGCACGCCGAGCAGCGACGCCCGCGGCGTGCGGAAGAGCACCGCGCACCCGCCGTCCTCCATCAGGCACACTTCCGGACCCGTCAGCCAGCCGGGAAGCACGCGATAGTGGCCATAAAGCGCCGCGGCCGAGGCGGCCGCGCCGGCGGTGAGCGCGATCCAGCTCAGATACACTATGAGCATGCAGGACATCATCCGCCGGCTGCTCGCCGAGCTGGGAGAGAACCCGGCGCGGGAGGGTCTGATCGACACGCCCAAGCGCGTCGAGAAGGCGCTCAGATTCCTCACCAGCGGCTACACCGCCGACGTCGACAGCGTGCTGAACAACGCGCTGTTCACGGTGGATTATAACGAGATGGTGATCGTCAAGGACATCGACTTCTACAGCCTCTGCGAGCACCACCTCCTGCCGTTCTTCGGACGCTGCCACATCGCCTACATCCCCAAGGGGAAGGTCATCGGCCTCAGCAAGATTCCGCGCCTCGTCGAAGTGTTCGCGCGGCGGCTGCAGATCCAGGAGCGCATGACGAACCAGATCGCCGAGACCATCCGCGCCAAGATCGAGCCGCTCGGCGTCGCCGTCGTCATCGAGGCGACGCATCTCTGCATGGCGATGCGCGGGGTCGAAAAGCAGAACTCATTCGCCATCACCAGCGCGATGCTGGGCGGATTCCAGCACGACGCGCGGACCCGCATGGAATTCCTCGAGCTGATCCGGCGGACGGAGCTGCACGGCCGCAGCGCCTGGCGGCCGTCGGAGGATCTGGTGCACAGCGTGGATTAGGGTGTCGGGTGTCGGGCGTCGGGTGTCGGCTATCGCTCTCGGACCTCGGTCTAAACCGCCGCAATGATTTCCTGCAGCCGTCTGACGCCTTCGGTGAGTGACGCCGGGCCCGGCTGCAGGATGTAGGTGGACTTGATCTCGTAGATCCGATCGTCGCGAACGGCCGCGATCGCGTCCCAGCCGCGACGCTCGACGATCGTCCTCTTCTTCATCGCCTTGCCGCACCACGACGCGACGATCACGTCCGGATTCCGGCGGACGACTTCGTCGGGATCGACGATGCGGTCCTTGCCGAGATGTTTGGTGCGGAGTTCCGGAAAGATGGGGTCGCCGCCGGCGATTTCCACGAGCTCCTCGACCCACCGGATGCCCGAGATGAGCGGGGCGTCCCACTCCTCGAAGAACACGCGCGGGCGTCGCGCCGGGGACCTGGCGCGGATCTCGTCGAGACCCGCTTCGAGCTTCGCCGCCAGCGCGTCGCCGGCGTCCGCGCGGCCCACCAGCGCGCCGACCACGCGGATCATCTGGAGAATCTCGGCGATGCTGCGCTGATTGAACGCGTACACGGGATATCCGCGGCGAATCAATTCCCGCGCGAGGTCCGCCTGCAGATCCGAGAACGCGAGAACGAGGTCGGGCTTCAGCGCTTCGATCTTCTCGAACCGCGCGTTGATGAACGCCGACACCTTCGGCTTTTGCCGCGCTTCAGGCGGTCGGACCGTGTACCCGGAGACGCCGACGACCCGATCGCCCTCGCCGAGCAGGTAGAGCACCTCCGTCGTCTCTTCGGTCAGACAGACTATCCGGTGCGGGTACTTGTCACCGCCCAACTCCGCAATTCCAATTCCCAACTCTCAACTCCCAAGATTCCCAACCTCCAACCCCGCACCCTCCATCCTCCATCCTCCATCCTCCATCCTCCCTCGCGAGTTTATACTGAGGAGATGCGACGTGCTCTGACGGCCGTGCTGGTGATGTCGCTGCTGGCCTCGCCGCTCGCGGCACAGAAACGAAAAACGCCGGTCAGGAAGACGCCTGCAAAGGCCGCGGCTGGGCCGTCGAAGACGATCACGCCGGACGTGAAGTGTCCGTCGCTGATCGGGATGGGCGTGAAGACAGTCCGGAGCTTCTGCGACGTGCCGGCCGGGCGCGATCCCGCGCAGGGCATCGTCATCACCCTGCCGCCGCACGTGGGGCCGGGAACGCTGACGTTCGATCTCCACGCGCGGCACACCTATTCGGAAGACGAGATGCGCCGCGGCAAGCCCTACGCGCACTACCGCGTCGGGATCGGCGCGCTGACCATGAGCGGCGATCTGCTCGCGCGCGCCGCCGTGGAAGCGGAGTTCCGGACCGCAACCGATTTGTTCGATCGCATCGGCGGCGGCGCCGGTCCGGGCGGACTCAAGGCGGTCGCGCCGGCCGGCCGGGAGGCGATCTCGGTTTCCATCCCCGCGGGCGTCGATCAGGTCAGCCTGCTCGGCGAAACGCTCGACGCCGTGACGCCCGCCGGCCACGAGACAGTCGTCATGCCCGGCCGCCCGATTGCCATCGTCAGCAACGTGCTGTTCGAGTATCGTCCCGCCAAACCACGCTGACACATTTATCTATGGACACTCGTGACGTTCTCATCATCGGCGCCGGTCCGGCAGGGCTCGCCGCGGCGATCGCCGCGACGAAGGCGGCCCTCAGCTATCAGGTGATCGAAAAAGGCGCGCTGGTCAATTCGCTGCTGCACTATCCGACCGAGATGGTGTTCTTCACGACGCCGGAGCTGATGGAGATCGGCGGCCTGCCGTTCGTCAGTCCGCACGACAAGCCGTCGCGGATGGAGGCGCTGCGCTATTACCGTCGCGTGACCGACACGTTCGATCTCGACATCGCCTTCGACTGCACGGTTGGGCGCGTGGCGCGCGGACCGGACGGATTCGCGGTCGACGCCGTGTGCCGCGGCGGGCGCCGCACGTTCCACGGGCGGTCGGTCGTCATGGCGACCGGCGCATACGATTTTCCGAACCTGATCGGAGTGCCTGGTGAGGATCTGCCGCACGTCTCGCACTACTACACCGCGCCGCATCCTTTTTATCGCAAGCGCGTCGTGATTGTCGGCGGCAAGAACTCGGCCGCCGAGGCGGCGCTCGATCTCTTCCGCGCCGGCGCGCACGTGACGATCGTCCACCGCCGCGCCGCGCTCGGCGAATCGATCAAGTACTGGGTCAAGCCCGACATCGAGAATCGCATCCGGGAGGGCTCCGTCGGCGCCCGCTTCAACACCGACGTCGTCGAAATCACGCCCACACACGTCGTGGTCGACTACGCGGGCGTGCGGGAAGAGCTGCCGGCCGACGGCGTGTTCCTGCTCACGGGCTACGTGTCGGACAACACGCTGCTCCGCTCCGCGGGCGTCGAGATCGACCCCGACACGTGCGGTCCGCGGCACGATCCCGAAACGTACGAGACGAACATCCGTGGGCTGTACGTCATCGGCGCGATGGTGGCGGGCAAGGCGAGCGGCCGCATCTTCATCGAAAACGGACGCTTTCACGGCGATCTGGTGATTCGCGAGATCGCCGCGAAAGCGGGTAATCGGGTAATCGGGTAATCGGGCACCCGATTACCCGATTAATGAACTCCATCCCGATCCCATGAGTGGCGCGCCGCGAGGACTTTCATCTCGAGCAGCTCGATCAGCGACCGGCATCGCGCGAGCAGGCCGTCGCGCTCGAGGAGCGCCTGCTTCTCGACTGAATCGAATTCGAGGTACTGCGCGAGCGCATTGACCAGATCTTCGTCCGGCATCGAGGACGGGACCTTGGGATCGGGCTGGCCTTCCGGCTGCGGGACGAGCAGCGCTTCGAGCCGCCGCCGTTCGCCGCGCATCTCCGTCCGCACGCTTTCGGCCGGCGGCTCCGGCAGCGCGATCACCTGCGCGATGCGATACAGCCGGCCGGTCTCCTCGCCGCTGATCCGGAATTTCTCCATGCCGCGAAGCACGATGTTGAAGCGGCCGTCGGAGAGGCGTTCGGCGTGCGTGATGACCCCCGCGCAGCCGATCGGGTACACGGGAGGACGGCCCTCGTAGTCGCGTTCCCACCCGGGCCGCAGCAGAACCATGCCGATGATCCGGTCGCCCTTCAGCGAATCGTCCACCATCTCCCGATAGCGCGTCTCGAAAATATGCAGGGGCAGGAACACGTTCGGGAACAGCACCACATTCGGCAGCGGGAACAGCGGAAGGGTGGGGGGAAGCATTTCAATTGCCGATTGGCGATTGGCGATTGGCGATTGAATCGGCGATTGCCGATTGCCGATCGACGGTTCGTCGATTGTCGATTCGTCGATTGTCGATTCGCGGATTGCCGATTCGCGGATTGCCGATGCGCCGATTGTCGATGCGCCGATTGTCGATGCGCCGATTGTCGATTCGTCGATTGTCGATTCGACGGTCGCCCATCGAACACCAGTCGGCAATCAGCACTGCGTCGATCGCCATTCGCACGAGCGTCGATTCAATCGCCAATCTGCAACCGCCCAATCTTCAATGAACGGTCCTCGTCTTCTTGTCCATGTAGTCCATGAGCACGTAGCGGCCGAGCGTGCGCGGCGTGGTGAAGTACGCCTTGCCATGGCAGATCTCGGCCACCTTGCGGACGAAGCTCACCAGATCGTAGTCGCGCGCGAGCATGAACGTGTTGATCAGGATGCCCGCCTTGCGGCACGCCGCCACTTCGGCGAACGTCTCCGATACGATGTAGGGATCGAGGCCGAAGGCGTTGCGGTAGATGCGGCCGTCGGGGCGCGTCAGCGCCGACGGCTTGCCGTCGGTGATCATGACGATCTGCCGCATGTCCTTCTGCTGACGCTCGAGGATGCGCCGGGCGAGGCGGAGGCCCTCGCGGGTGTTGGTGTAGTAGGGTCCGACGCGCACCCGCGCGAGCTGCCCGAGCGGGATCTCCTCGGCCGAATCGTGAAAGAGGACGCACTTCAGCGCGTCGCCCGGATACTGGAGCCGGATCAGATTCGCGAGCGCGAGCGCCACGCGCTTGGCGGGGGTGAAGCGGTCCTCGCCGTAGAGGATCATGCTGTGGCTGCAGTCGAGCATCAGCACCGTCGCGCACGAGCTCTGGTACTCGCCCTGCGCGACCATCAGGTCTTCGTAGTCCACGGCAATACCCGATGTCCCGGCGATACCCGATGTTCGATATCCGCTATCCGATATCCGATTCTCGGTCATCGGACTTCGGGTATCGATTATCGGACTTCGGTTCTCGGAGATCGATCGTGTGCGCAACACCGCGTTCAGAATCGTTGCGCTGGCATCCAGATTCATCGTGTCGCCGAACTCGTAGCGCTTCGAGGCGCCGCTGGCTTCGATGCCGGTGGCCATCTCGCGCGTGTCGTGCCGGCCGAGACTGCTCTTGCCGAGCGATCCGAGCAGATCGCGGAGCGCGCGGTAGCCCAGGAAGTCGAGGCTCTTGTCGGTGATCTCGAACCGGTACTGCTCGGGACGGTCCATGCCACGGCCGCCGCGGCCCTCGCGGCGTTCCCGCTCCCCCTCGAGATCGGGCGGACCGCTGAGATAGCCTTGCGCCTGCAGCTTCTCGATGATTTTCTCGATCAGTTGATCGAGCCGCTCTTCCGCGTCGTCCGCGTCGCGCCAGTCCTTTCCGAGCAGCCGCTCGAGCGTCTCGTCCGAGATCGTGCCGCCGTTGAGGATTGCCTCCATGATGGCGTCGTGCAGCGACTGCCGCGAATGGCCCGGCTCGTCCTCGTCATCGTACGGCAGCCCGTACGGACTCTCGAATCCGCTGCCGAGCAGCAGATCGGAGAGCTTCGACAGCAGATCCTCGAGATCGATCTCGTCGAGGTCGTCGCCGGTGAACTTGCTGTAGCGATATTTCACCGGCTTGTACCAAACTGCGACGTGCCCCCGGCAGCGGCACACAGGTCACGACGATCGCAAAGATTGCCAGGACGCCGTGTGGTCTTTGTGATCTGTGTGAGCTTCGTGGCCCGCAGCCGTCGGCGCGTTTCAGTCATCGCAACCCGCTAGTTGTAGTACTTCTTTTTGCCGCCCGGCGCCGAGCTCGCCGGAATGTCGCGCTCGGCGAACGGATCGGGCCGCGCGGGGCGCTTGACCTGCTCGGCCGCCTGAAACTGGCCTTCGACCGATCGGCTGATCTTCCGCTGCGCATACAGCCCTTCGAGCACGAAGTCGACGGCCGACGCGAGGATCGGCTCGGACGGCCGCTTGCCGGCGGCGGCGCCGCGCGCCGCCTCGTGGAGTCCCTGCACCTCCTTCGTCCGCGCGAGCAGTTCCGAGGCGGAGAGCGTGTCGTCGACCTGCAGGCTCCCGCCGAGATCGAACCATTCCGTCACCTGCCGCAGGTCGGCGTTGGGGAAATACCCTTCGAAGACGGTCACGACGCCCGCGCGAATCAGCTCGCGGGCGATGTTGTCGGCGCCTTTCAGCTCCCCTTCGTATTCGAGCTCGAACTTCCCGGTGATGGCCGGAATGGCGGCGTAGACGTCGGTGATGCGCGGCACCGCGGCGTGCTCGCCGGTCGCGATCGCCCGCCGCTCGGCGTTCGAGATCACGTTTTCGAGCAGCGAGATCGGCAGCCGCTGGCTGACGCCGGATCGCTTGTCGACCTTCTGGTCCGTCCGCGCCTGGAACGCGACCTCCTCGACGACCTCGCGCACGTAGTCCGGGATCGTCAGCTCGATCCCGCCCGTGTCGCGGTCCGCCCAGGCTTCCTGCCGCGTGATCTGCATCGCGTGCTGGCGGCTGGCGGGATAGTGCGTCCGGATCTCGGACCCGATCCGGTCCTTCAGCGGCGTGATGATCTTGCCGCGCGCCGTGTAGTCTTCCGGGTTCGCGCTGAACACCATCAGCAGATCCAGCGGCAGCCGCACGGGATAGCCCTTAATCTGGACGTCGCCTTCCTGCAGGATGTTGAACAGGCCGACCTGGATCTTGCCCGCGAGATCGGGCAGCTCGTTGATCGCGAAGATGCCGCGGTTCGCTCTCGGCATCAACCCGTAGTGCATCGTCATCTCGTCGGAGAGCTGGAGGCTCGCGCGCGCGGCCTTGATCGGATCGAGGTCGCCGATCATGTCGGCGATCGTGACGTCGGGCGTGGCGAGCTTCTCGACGTAGCGGTCCTCGCGGCCGAGCCACGCGACGGGGAGTGTGTCTGCCTCGGCGCGCACGCGCGCGCGGCACGACGCGCAAAGCGGCGCGAGCGGATCGTCGTGGATCTCGCATCCCGGCACGATGGGCAGCCAGTCGTCGAGCAGCGAGGTCAGCGCCCGAAGAATGCGCGTCTTCGCTTGGCCGCGCAGCCCGAGCAGGATGAAGTTGTGCCGCGACAGGATCGCGTTCACCACCTGGGGTACGACCGAGTCGTCGTAGCCCACGATGCCGGGGAAGAGCGCCTCTCCGCCGCGGAGCTTTCGAATGAGGTTGTCGCGGATTTCAGATTTGACGGAACGGCGCGCCACGCGCCCGGCCTCGACGTCCTTCCGAAGCGCGCCCAGTGTCGCCGCCTTGGTCATAGTCGCATCTTAGCAGAGAGTAGAATCGGCCCGTGCCTCTCGTCTATGCGCACCGCGGCGGCGCGACGCTGCGGCCCGAGAACACGCTGCCGGCGTTCGACCACGGGCTGTCGGTCGGCGCCGATGGCATCGAGTTCGACGTGCACCTCTCGCGCGACGGGGTCGTCGTCGTCCATCACGACGCGACCCTCGATCGCACGACGAACGGGCGCGGTCCGGTCGCGTCGCTCACCGCGGACGAGCTCGCCAGGCTCGATGCCGGATACACCTTCGCCGGATTCAGGGGAGCGGCCGGCGGCGTGCCGACGCTGCGCGACGTGCTGCGCCGCTATCCGGGCGCCGCGATGATCATCGAGCTGAAGGTCAACACGCCGGAGCTCGCGCACCGCACGATCGACGACGTCCGGGCGGCGGGCGCCGTCGACCGGGTCGCGCTGGGATCGTTCGGCACGCGCGTGCTCCGCGCGGCGCGCGCGTACGAGCCTCGCATCCGGACCGGCTCGTCGCGCGAAGAGACGCGCCTCGCGCTGTATCGATCGTGGGTCCGCTGGCCCGTCCGCCATCCGTCCTACGCCGAGTTCCAGGTGCCCGAATGGGCGGGCTCGACGCGCGTCGTTTCGCCGCGCTTCGTCCGCTACGCGCACGAGGCCGGATGCCCGGTCAAGGTCTGGACGGTCGACGCCGAGGCCGACATGCGCCGCCTGCTCTCATGGGGCGTCGACGCCATCATCAGCGATCGACCGGATGTGGCCGTCGGCGTTGTCCGATCATTTGCGACGAGCACGTAGATTCGCACCGGCTATCGCGCTGCCCGACGGTCCGTCGCTGAAGGATGCCTGCCGTAGAGCTGCGACGGGCACGCCCCTTGTAGGTTCCCGCCGCATCAGGAGGGCATATGGATCTACGAGCGAAGTACGACCAGGCCATTCAAACCGCGAAACGACTCGGTTTTCAGGGCGCCGCGACGCAGGAAGGGGACAAGCTCGCCTTCCGCGGGACCGTTCATTCAGACGACGAGAAGAACCAGATCTGGAACGCGATCAAGACAGTTCCGGACTGGCAGCGGGACATTAACGCCGACATCAAGGTCGCGCCGCAGCCGCAGGCAGTCGGCACCGCGGGCGTGTCGGCCGCGCAGAAGTCCTATACGGTCAAGCCCGGCGACACGCTGAGCAAGATCGCCAAGGAACACCTCGGCGACGCGAACGCCTACATGAAGATCTTCGACGCCAATAAGGATCAGCTGACCGACCCGGACAAGATCAAGCCGGGTCAGGTGTTGAAGATACCCGTTTAGATTTGGAAACTTGGAAATTGGGCAATTTGGGAATCTAGGGTCTGGTTCTGGGTTCTGGCCTCAGCGCGAGACGAGCTGCGCGGCGGTCGTAAATCTCGGTTCGATGTCGACGGGAATGCCCGAGAGCCTGTCGAGCACTTTCTGCACCTCCGGCCGGACGACGCCGAGGCGATCGAGCACATCTTTCGCTTTGGCGTAGCTGCCCTCGGCCTGAAGCGTCAGAATCTCCTTCGTCAGGGCGGTGACGGCATCGGCGATCTTGGCGTGGTCGACGGTGAACGAGCCCTCCGGGCGGATCTTCACCGCGCCCGCGTCGAGCAGATAGTTGAGCTGTACCGCGATGCCGCGGCCATGCGCCTCGTTCACGCCGAAGCGGATCGAACGGAACGCCGAGGCCAGGAACGTCGTGTACATCGTTTTCGCGATCGCCGGATCCAGGAGCTTGCGATCCGCCAGATACCGGAGCGCCCAGAGGCCTGAGATGTCGGCTTTCACCTCTTCGATGGCGCTGTAGGTCTCCTTGAGCTCCCGCCTGACGGTCGTCCGGCGGCGCTTGATCGTGATCTGGTGCGGACCCAGGCCGTGCATCAGCTCGTGCATCAGGATGTGCGTGAAGAAGGCCTCGAAGAGAATCTTCGCCTGGTCCGCCGCCGGCAGCGCGATTTTCGAGATCGGCTGGAGCACCATTCTGAACTTCGCGTCCTGCACGTTCTTGAGCATGACCCGCTTGGTGCCTTTTTCGCGGACGACCCGCTCGTCGTTCGGAAGGTTATACGCGGCCGCCTGTACGCCGCGGTTGCCGTCGCCCGCCGCGAACACTTCGTTGACGACGCGCACGGGCGCGAGCGCGCCGAGCCTGGCGTTGCGATACGCCGGGTCGATCGGCAGGTTGTTCTCGAGCTCCTGCAGATGCTCGCTGAACGCCTGGAGCCGTCGGCTCTCGGTCGTGTCGCGCACCGTGATGAACGCCTCGAATGCCGCCTTGGCGTTGAACCATTCGTCCTCGTACACCTCGTACGGACCGATCGTCGGCTCGATCTCGGCGTCGAGCGCCATCCAGGCCACGTCGCTCGCGTAATAGTCGTTGCTCAAGAACGCCGCGGCGCGCGACGTCAGGAAGGACTTCAGCGACGCGTTCGCGGTGAGCTGCGCCGCCTCGCGCAGCAGCGCTGCGGCGCGCTCGAGCTCTCCCTGATACTCGAGGCTGTAGGGCACGGCGCGGAAGCCGCGGCCGTCGCGGCGGATGGTGGAGAAAAAGCCTGCCGCCGTCTCTTTGGCTTTTCCCGAGAGTCCATCGAGCCACTTCTGCACGTCCGGCTTCGCCGCGCTCGCCGGGTAGAAGTTCGCGGACTCGGGTTTCGCCGGCGCGCCTGGCACGAACGGCTTGTTGCGATCGAGCCGATCCCACGGTCCTTTGTTGATGAGGAAGTAGCGCAGACGCGCCGCGGCCGTGCGTGAGGCGCGCGGAGCGACCGGCATCGCGGCGCGGCTGGCGAGCTCCTGCAGCATCGCGTCGTTGCCGGCCCACACCTGGCGCAGGAAGATCGCGTCCATGACGCGGGCGGCATCGACGAGGCGCGCCAGGGCGTCGCGCTCGGATGCCGGCAGCGCGGAAAGATCCGCGCCGATATCCGCCGGCGCGAAGCGCGACGTCATCTTCTGGAGTTCCGACAGCGTGGGCATGTGCGTTCCGTCCTGTGCCACGGACAAAAGAGGGCCGCCGCCGACACGGCCACACAGACAGCCACGGGGAACGCGGACAACACGGACCGAGGACTCTCAGATTCCGTGTCGTCCGTGTTCTGTGGCTGACCATGTGGATGTCCGTGTCGTCCGTGTCCTCCGTGGCCAACCAGCAGGATTTCCGGAGTCCGTGTCGTCCGTGTCCTCCGTGGCCCAATCAGTTTGCATTTCCGCGTGTTCCGTGTCGTCCGCGGCCGAACACCTCGGTCTTATCAGTGGCGTTTCGTCTACGTCGTTCCGTGGCGCTACAATAGAAGGATTGTACCTGCTGACAAAACCATGAGAAACCCCGCGCCGAAAGACAACGCCGAGCTTGAAGCCCTCGAACAGCGTGAGTGGCAGGAATCGCTGGATTACGTGATCCAGCAGGGAGATCGCGGCCGCGTCCAGCGGCTGCTCGCCACGCTGCGCCACCAGGCCCGGATGAGCGGTGTCGCGCTGCCGTTCAGCGCCATCACCGCCTACGTCAATTCGATCCATCCGGACGAGGAGACGCCGATCCCGGGAAGCCAGGAGATCGAGCGGCGGATCAAGAGCCTCTGCCGCTGGAACGCCATGGCGATGGTCGTGCGCGCCAATCGCGTCTCGGACGGCATCGGCGGCCACATCTCCACCTACGCGTCCGCGGCGGCGCTGTACGAGGTCGGCTTCAACCATTTCTTCCGCGGCAAGGGGCGCGACGGCGACGGCGACATCGTGTACTTCCAGGGGCACGCCTCGCCCGGCATCTACGCGCGCGCCTTCCTCGAAGGACGACTCTCGGTGGAGCGGCTGGAGAACTTCCGCCACGAGCTGCGGCCCGGCGGCGGATTGTCGTCGTATCCGCATCCCTGGCTGATGCCCGACTTCTGGGAATTCCCGACCGTGTCGATGGGGCTCGCGCCGATCATGTCGATCTATCAGGCGCGGTTCAACCGGTACCTCGAGGATCGCAAGCTGAAGAAGGCGTCGACGTCGAAGGTCTGGGCGTTCCTCGGCGACGGCGAGACCGACGAGCCCGAAGCGCTCGGCGCGATCAGCCTCGCGGCGCGCGAGAAGCTCGACAACCTGATCTGGGTCATCAACTGCAACCTGCAGCGTCTCGACGGCCCGGTCCGCGGCAATGGGCAGATCATCCAGGAGCTCGAAGCGGTCTTCCGTGGCGCGGGCTGGAACGTCATCAAGGTGATTTGGGGCAGCGACTGGGATCCGCTCCTCGCCAAGGATCGCGACGGCCTGCTCGCCAAGCGGATGGGCGAGATCGTCGACGGGCAGTATCAGAAATACGCCGTCGAGTCGGGGGCGTATCTGCGCGAACACTTCTTCGGCTCCGATCCGCGGCTGCTGGAGATGGTGAAGCACTATTCCGACGATCAGTTGAAGCGGCTGCGGCTGGGCGGGCACGATCCCGTGAAGGTCTTCAACGCCTACAAGCGCGCGATCGAGACCCATGGCAAGCCGACGGTGATCCTCGCGCGGACGATCAAGGGCTACGGCATGGGCGAGGCGGGTGAAGGCAAGAACGTCACCCATCAGCAGAAGAAGATGAACGAGTCGGATCTCCGCTCGTTCCGCACCCGATTCGGCATCCCGATCTCCGACGAGCAGATCGCCGAAGCGCCGTTCTATCGCCCCGCCGAGGACAGCCCGGAGCTGCAGTACATCCGGGAGCGCCGCAAGGCGCTCGGCGGATCCGTGCCGTCGCGAAGCGTCCGCGTCGAACCGCTCAAGGTGCCGCTCGACGGCGTGTTCGAGGAATTCTCCAAAGGCACCGGCGATCGCAAAGCGTCGACGACGATGGTGTTCGTGCGGATGCTGTCGAAGCTGCTGCGCGAGAAGGAGATCGGCGATCTGATCGTGCCGATCGTGCCCGACGAAGCCCGCACGTTCGGCATGGAAGCGCTCTTCCGCGCCGTCGGCATCTACTCGCACGTCGGCCAGCGATACGAGCCGGTCGACATGGACACGCTGCTCTATTACAAGGAGGCGACCGACGGGCAGATCCTCGAGGAGGGGATTACCGAGGCCGGCTCCATGTCGTCGTTCATCGCCGCCGGGACCGCGTATGCGACCCACGGCGTCAACGCGATCCCGTTCTTCATCTATTACTCGATGTTCGGTTTCCAGCGCGTCGGCGATCTGATCTGGGCGGCGGCCGACTCGCGCGTCCGCGGCTTCCTGCTCGGCGGGACGTCGGGACGGACGACGCTGGCGGGCGAAGGGCTGCAGCATCAGGACGGCAACAGCCTCGTCTACGCGCTCTGCTATCCCAACTGCCTCTCGTACGATCCGGCGTACGCCTACGAGCTCGGCGTCATCATCCAGGACGGCATCCGCCGGATGTATCAGGAGCAGGAGAGCGTCTTCTACTACCTGACGGTGATGAACGAGCAGTACGTGATGCCGGAGATGCCGCCGAACTCGCGGGAGGGAATCCTGAAGGGGATGTACCGGTTCAAGGCCGCGTCGGATCCGAACAGCAAACTGCGCGCGCAGTTGTTCGGCAGCGGCGCGATCCTGAACGAGGTCGTGTCCGCGCAGGGCCTCCTCGAGAAATACGGCGTCGCCGCCGACGTCTGGAGCGTCACGAGCTACACGGAGCTCTATCGCGACGGGCACGCGTGCGAGCGCTGGAACATGCTCCATCCCGGGGAGACGCCGCGCGTGCCTTACGTCACGCAGTGCCTGAAGGACGCGCCCGGCGTGTACGTCGCCGCGTCGGACTACTGCAAGGTGCTCCCCGATTCGATCGATCGCTGGACGCCGCGCCGGATGCGATCGCTTGGCACCGACGGGTTCGGCCGCAGCGAGGACCGCGACGCGCTCCGCGGCTTTTTCGAGGTGGACGCGAGATTCGTCACGATCGCGACGCTGGCGGAGCTGCTCAAGGAAGGCCAGATCGGCGCTGATGTGGTCTCCCGCGCGATCAAGGACCTCGACGTCGACCCCAACAAGCCGAATCCGGCGGTGAGCTAGCCGATGGCGAGTGAACTGAAGCTCCCCGAACTCGGCGAGAACGTCCATGGCGGCGACGTGCTGCGGCTGCTCGTCAAGGCGGGCGACCGCATCGCGAACGAGCAGCCCGTCATCGAGCTCGAGACCGACAAGGCGACCATCGAAGTTCCGTCTTCGCTCGCCGGGATCGTCAAGGACCTGAAGGTCAAGCCCGGGGACAAGGTGAAGGTGGGCCAGACGATTCTCACGGTGGACGAGGCCTCGAACGGCGCGCAGGAATCGAAGGGGGCGACGGAATCGACCGAGCAGCGTACGGCGAAGCCCGCGCCGCAGCCGGTCGGCGCGCCGGAAGAGGGTGGACTCAGCCAGGAAGCGCGCCCGCCCCGGCAGGCGCCGCGTCTTCCGGAAGACGAAGTCGAGCGCGACACGACCGAAGTGACTCCGCGCCAGAAGCGCGGCGAAGTCGTCGACATCAGCCGCGCGCCGCGCGGACCCGCGCAGGGCGCCCCCCCGCCCGACGCCGCGGCCGATGCCGCCGCCCCGGCCGCCGCCCCGTCCGTCCGCAGGATCGCGCGCGAGCTGGGAGTCGAAATCCGGCAGGTGACCGGCACCGGCCCGGGCGGACGGATTACGGTGGAAGACGTCCAGTCGTTCGTGAAGCAGGCGCTGGCCGGCCCCTCGACGACGCCCGGGACGGGCCCCTCGACGGCGCCGGCCGCGCCGGGCGCGCAGCCGCTGCCGGACTTTTCGAAGTGGGGCGAGATCGAGCGCAAGCCGCTCAGCAACATCCGCCGCAAGACGGCCGAACATCTCGGCCACGCGTGGAACGTGATTCCGCACGTGACGCAGCACGACAGGGCCGACATCACCGCGCTCGAGGAGCTGAGGAAGAAGTACGGCCCGCAGGCCGAGCGCGCGGGCGGCAAGCTGACGGTGACGGCCGTCGCGCTGAAGATCGTGGCGGGCGCGCTTCGAAAGTTCCCGCAGTTCGGGTCGTCGATCGATTCGGCGCGCGGGCAGCTCGTGTTCAAGAAGTACGCGCACATCGGCGTCGCGGTCGACACCGATCGGGGTCTCCTCGTACCGGTCATCCGCGACGTCGAGACCAAGGGGATCGTCGAGCTCTCGGCGGAGCTGGCGAAGGCGTCGGAGAAAGCGCGCGCGGGCAAGCTGTCGCTCGATGACATGTCGGGCGGCGTGATCACGATCACCAATCTCGGCGGGATCGGCGGCGTCGGCTTCACCCCGATCGTCAACTGGCCGGAGGTGGCGATCCTCGGGATCTCCCGCGGATCGTACGAGCCGGTCTGGAACGGATCGTCCTTCGAGCCGCGGCTGATGCTGCCGCTCTCGCTGTCGTACGACCATCGCGTCATCGACGGCGCCGACGCTGCACGCTTTCTGCGCTGGGTCGCAGACGCGTTCGAACAGGCTTTTGTGTTAGCGCTGTAAAACCTCTTACAGGAGACCAGGAGATCAGGAGACATTTCTTCTTTCCTTCTTCTGAAAAGACGTCTCCTGACCTCCTGAGCTCCTGTTAAGAATCATGGCCATTTCGAGTCAGCTGGTTGTTGTCGGAGCGGGCCCCGGCGGGTACGCCGCGGCGTTCTACGCGGCCGACCGCGGCATGAAGGTTACGATCGTCGATCCGGAGAGGAACCCGGGCGGCGTCTGCGTCTACCGCGGCTGCATTCCATCCAAGGCGCTGCTGCACGTCGCCGACGTCATCACCGAGTCGGCGCACGCGGCCGACTTCGGCGTCGCGTTCCAGAAGCCGAGCATCGATCTCGGGAAGCTCCGTGATTTCAAGAACAAGGTCGTGGCGCAGTTGACCGCCGGCGCGGGGCAGGTGCGGGACCTGCGGAAGATCCAGCACCTGCAGGGAATGGCCTCGTTCGTCGATGCGCGTACGCTGAGCGTCGATCTCGGCTCCGGGGGGAAGGAGACGCTGACCTTCGAGCACTGCATCATCGCGACCGGTTCGCAGCCCTCGACCGTTCCAGGGCTGTCGATGGCCAGTCCGCGCGTGATGGACTCGACCGGCGCGCTCGACCTGCCAGACGTGCCGAAATCGTTGCTCGTCGTCGGGGGCGGCTACATCGGGCTCGAGCTCGGATCCGTGTACGCGT
>Ga0310810_10004304_pt1 | contig 15712 bp, 15 predicted proteins | sample NCmetagenome_FD_207641 | JGI IMG/M metagenome (GOLD analysis project Ga0310810, IMG submission 207641) | Soil microbial communities from experimental microcosm in Duke University, North Carolina, United States - NC | ecosystem: Engineered > Artificial ecosystem > Soil microcosm > Unclassified ...
CATCGATCGAACCCCGACGGATCGCTGCCGAGATGCCACTTGCCGATCATGCCGGTGTAGTACCCGCTCGCTTGCAGGAGCTTGGCGACGTTCTGGCGCGTGCTGTCGAAGCGGTTGAACACCGGCACGCCGTTCAGGTGCGAATACTGACCGGTGAGAATGGCGGCGCGGCTCGGCGTGCAAATCGAGTTGGTCACGAACACGTTGCGCATCAGCATGCCTTCGCGCGCGAGCCGATCGATGTTCGGCGTCTGGTTGACGCGCGAGCCGTAGGCGCTGATCGCATGCGCCGCGTGATCGTCGGACATGATGAAGATGATGTTGGGTCTGTCCGCGGTCGCGGCTGGCGTTGTCAGCGCGGCTCCGAGTAGCGCGAGAATGAGCAAGCGTCGCATGTCCGCGCATGCTACCACCACGGGGTGCACGGGTGCAGAGGTGCCATCGGCGCCTAGCGGTGCATACAGGTGCGAGAGGTGCCCAGGCGAAGTGGGGTTGCCCGGCGCCAGGACCCGCCGGAATGTTTGACTAGATGATCTTTTGTCCGAGCGCCGATGCGGCGAGCTCGACGCCGAGGACCGCCGTCATGTTGCGGTCGTCGAGGATGGGGTTGACTTCGACGAGGTCCAGCGCCCGGAGCAGCCCGGAATCGGCGACGATCTCCATCACCATGTGCGCCTCGCGGTAATCGAGGCCGCCTTTTACCGGCGTCCCGACGCCAGGGGCAATCGCCGGATCGCACACGTCCATGTCGAACGAGACGTGCACGCCGCCGGTGTTCGCGCCGGCGATGGCGAGCGCCTGTTCGGCGACCGACGCGATGCCGGCGCGGTCGATGTCCTTCATCGTGAACACGTGCACGCCCGATCCACGTACGAGCTCCTTCTCACGCTCGTCGAGATTGCGGATGCCGATGAGCACCGTGTGCTGCGGCAGCACCTTGGGAGAGAAGCCGCCGATCCGTGAGAGCTCGGCGGGTTCGGGACCGAGGAGCGACGCGAGCGGCATCCCGTGCACGTTGCCGCTGCCGGAGGTGGCTGGCGTGTTCATGTCACCGTGCGCGTCGACCCAGATCAGGCCGAGCGGCTTCTGTTCGCGCCGCACGAAGTCCGCCGTCGCGGCGACGGATCCGGCCGCCAGGCTGTGATCGCCGCCGAGGACGAGCGGGAAGGCGCCACGATCGAAAACGCCGAGCGACGTTTTGTACAGCTTCTCGCAGACTCTGGTGATCTCGCGGATGTACTTCTTCTCCGGATCGCCGAGCGACTTCGTCTCCGGAATCGGGGCGACGAGGTCCCCCTCGTCCACGACCGCGATGCCGAGCGCGCTCAAACGTTCGCCGAGTCCCGCGATCCGGAACGCCGAGGGCCCCATGTCGACGCCGCGCCGGTTCCCGCCCAGATCCAGCGAGACTCCGATGATGTGAACCGGCCGCATGCGTATCGAAACTGTACCACACGCACTTCGATCGTCTTGACGCGCGCGTTAAATATCAGATAGTCTACGAGTTCCAGGAGATCGAAGAGATGAAGCGGTTCGATGTTGGCGCCCGGGTCGTGGAACCGACCTACGGGTTGGGTTCAGTCGTCGCTGTCGAGGACGCTTACACGCGCGTGCAGTTCGATGAGCACGGGGTGAAGAAGTTCCTGACGAGCATGTCGCGCCTCGAACCGAGCGACGAACCGGTCCCGGCTGGTCTCCGTGGCACGAAAGTTCGCAAAAAGCGCGCGCCCAAGAAGGCGGCGGCCCCCGCCGAAGCCGCGCCGGTCGTCGAAGAATAGTCGGATCCCGGATCCCGGATCCCGGATCAGCGCTTCAGCGTCACCGACATTCCCTCGCCGGACGGCGATACGATCGTCGTCCACAGCGCCGGCTTCCGGATCGCGTCGAGGAAATCCCCCATCTCGCTCCGCTTGTTGACGACGTTGTGCGCGAGGAAGAGCCCTCCCTTGTCGAGACGCGGAAACACCATCTCGAAAAAGCGTTTGTAGTCCTTCTTCCACGCATCGAGAAACACGAAGTCGAACGTTCCGGGAACTTTCGGAATCTGCTGGAACGCGTCGCCGGCGAGCACCTGGACGATGTCGGAAAGTCCGGCGCGCTTGATGTTGTCGGCGAGCTCTTTCGCGCGGACGGGATCGTACTCAATCGTCACGAGCTTGCCGCCCGTGTCGCGCAGGCCCATCCCAATCCAGATCGCGCTGTAGCCGCTCGCGCCGCCGATCTCGAGCGCCCTCTTCGCGCCGCTCGACGCCACCATCAGCCGGAGGAAGCGGCCGTCCTCTTCGGACACCGCGAGCATCCCTTTGTCCTTGGCTTTGATATCGGTGAGGATTTTCTGAACGTCGGGCGTTTGAGCAGAGACGATCGACACCGACGTGATGAGCGCGGCACACAGGAGCGCGAAGCGTTTCAAGATGATTTCTCCGATCAATTGCGGCGATTTCGGCAATTCTGGCAAACGTAGGCCGGGCCTTCAGGCCCGGCTCGTGCCGGCCTGTCACGGGCCGGCCGACAATTCCGCGGCAGCGGCCGCGGCGGCGGCGCGGCCGTCGGCAATGCAATCGGGAATCCCGACCGAGCGAAAGCCGCTGCCGGCGACGAACAGGCGACCCAGCCGCGCCAGGCGCGATTCAATCTCCGCGACCCGCGCGATCTGTCCGACGTTGTGCTGCGCCCCGGCCAGAGGCCAACGGAACACTCGCGTCAACGTCGGCGGACCGCTGATGCGCAGCACGTCACCGAGGTCGCGCGCCGCCAGCTCGACGATCTCATTGTCCGTCAAATCCACGACGCCGGGATCGTGGGCGCCGCCGGCGAAAACCCGCAGCAGCACCGAACCGGCCGGAGCGCGTCCGCTCCACTTCGACGACACGAACGTGCACGCGGTGATGCGCAGCGCGTTGTAACCCTTCGCGACGACGAAGCCGCTTCCGGCGAGCGGATGGCCGACCGCGCTTCGAGGGAATGCGAGCGCGACGCTCACCGTGGAGACGTACGGCACTTCGTCGCACCGCGCGGCCGCGCGCTCGTCGAGCGGGCGCAACAGCTGCGCCGAGACCCGCGCCGACGTCGCGATGAGGACCGCACTCGCAATCGTCTCACCCGCGGCGGTCGAGACGCGCCAGCCGTCACCGGCGCGGACGATTGCCGCCGCCGCCGTGTTGCACTGAATCGCACCGTCGGGCATGCGCCGTTCCAGCGCCTGCACGAGTTCGCCCATGCCGCTGGCGAGCGATCGAAACAACCCGTCAGTTCGAGCGGAGCGTTCGGCGGGTTCGCTGGCCTGAAGGCCGGCACCACCGGTGACCGCGCGAAACGATCGCAGCACGCTCCCATTGCGCGCCTCGGCTTCGATGAAGCGGGGGAACAGTGACTGCATCGAAAGGCTTTCGACCTGTCCGGCGTGAATGCCGCCGAGCAGTGGATCGGCGACGAGGCCGACCGTCTCGCGGCCGAACCGCCGCCGGAAAAACGAACCGATCGCCTCGTCGGCGTCGTCGCGTCGCGCAGGCACCAGCGGCTCGAGCGCGACACGCGCGCGTGCCGCCGGCGACAGCAGCCGGTAATTGGCAATCCCGCTCCAGGTCGTCGGAATGCCGAGGACCGACGGTGACGGCAGCGGGTACAGGCGCCCTCGCTTCATCACGAACGCCGTGCGCGGCGGGGTCGTGGAGATCAGTCGAGGGGCGAGGCCGAGCGCGTCGCACAACTCGAGCGCCGCCGGCTTCTGCGCCAGCATCGAGTCCGGGCCAGCTTCGATGGTGAATCCGTCGGCGTGCTCGGTGCGGATCAACCCGCCCACGCGCGGCGACGCTTCAAAGAGCTTGAACCGGATATTGCGGGAGGCGAGCTCGAACGCAGCGGCAAGCCCCGTGATGCCGCCGCCGATGATAGCGATCATAAAATGGCTTCAGGGCTCAGGGCTCAGGGCTCAAGCGGCTCGAGGCTGAAGCCTTAAGCCTTGAGCCTTGAGCCTTGAGTCCTATCATGCACATACCGTGCAAGCGCCTGCACCTGCTCGAGCGAGGTGCTCGGCAGGATGCCGTGGCCCAGATTGAATACGTGGCCGGGCCGCTGGCCGGCGCGGCTGAGGATGTCGTCGGCGGCAGCGACCAGACGCTCCCGCGGCCCGAGCAGCAGTGTCGGATCGAGATTTCCCTGCACGCCGCGATCGTAGCCGACGATCGCCCACGCTTCGTCGAGCGGCAGGCGCCAGTCGAGCCCGATGACATCTCCGCCGGCCGCGGTCATGTCCGCCAGGATCGCGGTTGCACCGACACCAAAGTGAATCAGCGGTACACCGCTGCCTTTCAATGCCGAGAAAATCCGAGCGGTGTGCGGCAGCGCGAACTCGCGGTAATCCGCGCGCCCGAGTGCGCCGGCCCACGAGTCGAACACCTGAATCGCCTGCGCACCCGCCTCGATCTGCGCTGCCAGATAGCCGGACATCATGTCCGCGAACTTGCCGCAGAGCCGATGCCACGCCTGCGGCTGTGAATACATGAACGTCTTGGTCTGCGCGTAGCTCGTCGACGGGCCGCCCTCGATCGCATACGCCGCGAGCGTGAACGGCGCACCGCCGAACCCGATGAGCGGCAGCCGATCGGCGAGTTCCCGGCGCAGGAGTCGGATCGTTTCCAAGACGTGCGCGAGCGCCTGCCGCGGCTCGAACGGGCGCAGACGATCGACGTCGGCGGCGGATCGGATCGGGTTCGCAATCGACGGTCCTTCGCCCTTCACGAAGTCGAAGTCGAGTCCCATCGGAGTGAAAGGGACGAGCAGATCGGAAAACAGAATCGCCGCGTCGACGTCGATGACGTTGACCGGCTGCAGCGTCACGGCGACCGCGAGCTCGGGCGTGCCGCAGATGTCGAGCAACGAGTACCGCTGCCGCAGCGCACGGTAGTCGGACATGTAACGTCCGGCCTGGCGCATGAACCAGACAGGAGTCGCGTCGACCGGCTCGCGCCGGCAGGCTTTCAGGAATCGATCGTTCACGCGGCGACCAGAGTCTTGGCCAGCGCGATGAGATCTTCGAGCCAGAGCGGCTTGAATCGGATAGACGCGCCCAGCGACTTCAGCTCATGCTGAATCGACTCGGGCAGAAAGTAGTCGCCGGTCACGATGGCGACCGGGATCTCGACGAGGTGCGGCTTCGATCTGACGAGGCGAAGAAACTGGAGCCCGTTCGTGATCGGCATCCGCATGTCGAGGATGATCGCGTGCGGATGGACGCTGTCGGCCAGCTCGAGACCCGCCTCGGCAGAGAGGGCAGTCGCGACGCCGAAACCCTCGAGCTTGAGCATTCGGGCGAAAGTGTCCGCCACAGACCGGTCATCGTCCACGATCAGGATCGTTTTCGTGGTCGAGTCGGTCAGGCTGCCCGACGGAGAAATCACCGCATCATTCTCATGGCAAAAGACATGGGCGTCAAGCCGCGCTTGAAATCCGCCCGCGGCGCTATACAATGGCGCGTACCGCTTTCCCCCTGCGGAGGTCACGTGAGTCCGATATTGGTCCGCCCTGTTCGTGAACAGCTCGAGCACGACCGTGTGATCCGCCTCCTTCAGGTTCGGCTCAAGCGCCGCCACGACGTCGTCATGAACATCGGGGAAGACCAGACCGCAGCGGTGAAGATCGGGCAAGTCCAAATTTTTCCTGATCTTGTACTGACGTCGACCGACCGCGGGCACAAGCTGATGGGAACAGTTGAAGTGGAGACCGCGGAATCAGTCAACCATCTGGAGGCGATGGCGCAATGGGCGCATCTCGGCCGGGCGCGCGCCCCTTTTCACCTGTATGTGCCGGCTGGATCGGTGGACATCGCGCGGCGGCTCGCGGCCGAGAATCACGTCAACGTCGCGGAAATCTGGAGCTATCACACGATCGGCGATCAGACTCGATTCACGATGGTGCACCGCACGCCGACGCCTGAGCCGCGCCGCGCGGCAGCGGCAAAACCCGCGCGTACCGCCGCGCCGCCCCGTCCGGCGAAGCCGGTTGCGAAAAAAGCGGCAGCCCCGACACCTCGAAAGGCCGCAGCTAAGAAACCGGTGGCGAGCAGCCGGACCGCCAAGAGGAAGTAAGCCCTGCCGCACCTCAGGTTCACGCGCGACAAGCGCGGTTACGAGAACACATTCGTGGTCCACACCGGTGGCAGCCGCCGGCGTGGCAAGCCTCGCTCGCGGATCCTTTACTGGTTCCGCACGCCGCCCGGCGTCCGCGTTGGGCGCTCGGCGCTCGACGAGGAGGCAATCCGGCTGATCGAAGAGCACAATCCAGACGTCGAGTTCGACTGGACTCGCATCCTGAAAGGTCAGGAAGGCGAGAGCCGCGTCAAGGATCGGCCGCCGAGGTCTTCGACGCCGGTTCAGGCCGCTGTTCAGGCTGCCGCTCCGCCGCCGGCGCCGCTACTCGAACCGGACGTCGAGGAGCACGACGAGGAAGAGCCTCAGGATCAGCTGGAGAGCTCGGCGATCCAACACCCGCCGTCAACGGTGGCGGAAGCGAAGCTCGGGCCCGAAGGCCTGGCGCGCCTGCGCGCCCGGCACGCTGAGATTCTCGCAAGAATTTCGGAGGCCGTCGCGGACCCCGTTCGCAAGGACGAGCTGAAAGCGCAGGCCGAACGTCTAAATCCCGATACGTGGGTGACCGACGACGAAGTAGCCGCCGGTCTGGAGTCGTATGAAGTCGTATTCGAATCGCTTCGCACGGCCGTGGGACGGCGGCGGAAACGGCGGCGCTCGCGAAGGCCCCGCCACGACCAGACGCCGCCGGGCGCGCCCAGCGACAACGACTCGGACGAAGATCAAACGCCGGATCCCGAGGCCGGCTAACTCTCTGTATAATCAAGTCATGCAAGCAATTCGCTCGAAGCGGATGCTGAGGGTGTCTCTCGCGGCCGCATTCGTCGCCGCCGGAGGCGCACTTTCGGCACAGACTCCCCCCGCCAAGCCGCCGGAGCCGGCGCAGCAGCAGCCGCAGCAGCCGCCCGTCATCCGGCGTGCGTTCGACATCATGACGACGGACGTCATCGCCCGCGACAACAAAGGGCAGTTCATCGCGGATCTGAAGAAGGAAGACTTCGAGGTTTACGAGGACGGCGTGAAGCAGGAGCTTCAATCCTTCATCCTGACCCATGGCGGGCGCGTGTACAACGTCGCCGCGCCGCCTCCGGCGCCGCCAATGGAGGGCATCATCCTGCCGCCGAGCCGGCCGACGAACGACGCGGCGGGGCGCATCTGGATGATCTTCGTCGACGATCTGCACCTCGACTTCAAGAACACCGGGCGAATCAAGGACCTCTTCAAGCGCATCGCCAAAGAGCTGGTCCACGAAGGCGATATGTTCGGCATTGTCTCCACCGGGCCGTCGTCGATCGCGATCGATCTGACCTACGATCGCAAGCGGCTGGACGAAGCGCTCGAGAAGGTGTCCGGCGCCGGATTGAAGCCGAACGAAATCCTCGATTCTCCCGTCGGCGCGGAAGGGCCCTCGGAAGTCCGCTACCGCGCGCACGTGGCCTTCGCCACCGCGTACGACATCCTGAAGCAGCTCGAGCAGGTCCACAACCGCCGCAAGGCCTTCGTCTACGTCAGCAACGGCTACGACTTCGACCCGTTCGCCGCGACACGGAAGCAGAACGCCATCCAGAAGGCGAAAGACACCGTCGGCGCCAGCGACAGCAGCAGCGGCGACGGCAGCACCACCAACAATTACGACACCCCGGACACGAATCCGTTTCTGCAGCAGGGCAACGAGTTCAGCTTCGCGGACCTCGCGTCCGAGATCAGCGAGCTGACGCGCGAAGCGAACCGCGCGAACACGACGATGTACACGATCGATTCGCGGGGCCTCGTCGGCATGCCCGATCTGGACGAGCAGGTCGACATGATGGACTACCAGAACTACCTGACGACGTCGCAGAACAGTCTGCGGGTGATTGCGGAACAGACGGGCGGGTTCGCCACGATCAATCAGAACGACTTCACGAAAGCCCTGAAGCGGATCGACGCGGAAACGAGCGATTACTACGTGCTCGGCTATTACTCGTCGAACCCCGACCCGCTCAAGCGGCGCCGCCGCGTCGAGGTGAAAGTGAATCGGCCGAACGTCGAGCTGCGCTACCGCACCGAGTACACCCTGAAGCCGATCAAGGCGCCGCCATCGAAGACCAACGTTCCTGCTCCCGTGCCGATCAAGAAGAAGCCAGGTGGTGGTGGGCAGTAAAGAAGACTGTCAATAGGGCCCCACGCGCAGTAAAAAAGGTCAGAGCCGTTCCGGAATCTCCGGAACGGCTCTTTTGTTTGCTCGTGCGATTCTCTAATTTGTGATTCCCTGATTCGTGGATTAGGGATTCACGATTAGGGATTGGGGATTCGCTCTTACCAGAGGAACTTGAACCCGATCTGCATGTCGCGCGGACCATAGATCGTGTTGCTCGCCGCCGACGCTTTCCTGAACGCCGCATCCTCGATCAGGTTGACCGTCACGTTGTTGGTGTTCGGGTCGAGCACGGAGGTCAACACGCGGTACTTGATGTTCGAGAACCCGGTGTAATTCGTTGTGTTGAACACGTTGAAGGCTTCCGCCAGCGCGACGAAGCGGCGGCTGCCGCCGGCCTTGAATTCGCGCGACACACGCATGTCCAGCGTCTTGCGCCCGGTCGTGCGGTACGCGTTCCGTTCCTCGAATGGCGCGCGGAACGAGCCGCCGGACCCGTTGCTCGCGGTCGTGGCGATGGCGCCCGTATTGTTGATGCCGCCGCTCGCAATGGTCGCATCGATCGGGAACGCGCTCTCTGCCGTGAACACGCCGCCGACCTGGATGCCCCACAGGTACGACGGGGCGTAGTGCCAGCTGCCGACGATCCGGTGCCGGCGATCCGTGTTGCCCGGGCCCTCTTCAGAGGCGAGGTTGGCCGGATCGACCACGCTCATGAAGCTCGAGATGAACGTCGTCGAGTTCTGGCCCGTGTCGCGCGCCTTCGACAGCGTGTAGTTGACGTTGAACAACAGTCCACCACTGAAACGCCTGTTGGCCTGCAGCACCATCCCGTGGTACGTCGACTTCACGTTTCCGAGCACTTCGATCGCCGACCCGATGTTGGCGTCCGGCCTCGAGCCACGATAGAAGGGAAACGATCCCTTGTTTTCACCGTTGAGGAAGTATGTCACCTGGGAACTGCCGGCCGGCAGGTTGGTGTCGATGAACGTCGGCAGCTTGCTGCCGCGGCTGAAAAGGTACGACGCGGAAACGGTCGTCTCCTTCGCGATCTGGCGCTCGAACGTGACGTCCGCCATGTTGATTTCCGGGCGCTCGAGATCCGGTGCGAGGTACTGGATGCCCGGCTTCGAGCCCGCCGCCGCCGGCGGGGCGCTCAGGACGTCCGGATAAGTGGGAGCTCCGGCGGAGCTCGGGTTGAGGCTGTAGGTCGCGATCGTGATCGCGTTGTTCGTCAAGGCGTTGAACAGCACGCTGTTGCTGCTGCGCCCGTAGTACAGGCCGTAGCCGCCGCGCAACACCGATGTGTGCTGGCCGCCGATGTCATACGTGAACCCGACCCGCGGGCCCCAGTTGTTCTTGTCCTGATTGAAATGCATCGTCGCCGGATAGGCCGGGTTTCCGTTCAGCGCGATGCCGTTGACCTTCGCCTCGCCGGGCTGAGGAAGCCTCTGGTACTCGTAGCGGAGGCCGAGGTTGACCATCAACTGATGGTTGACGCTCCAGTTGTCCTGGAGGAACCAGTTGTAGTCATTGGTGGTGAAGAAGGCGTCGCCGCGCAGCCCACCGCCGCGAAGGTCGAACTGCTGGATGTAGTTGCTGTAATGGCGCCCGGGTGTCGCGTCCTGCAGCGGCACGCAGCCCGCCGCGGCCGGCGGGCAGTCCGACGAGAGCGTCTGCAGCGTGCCATACGTGTAGATGCCGCCACCCTGGAACAGGTTGATGATGCCTTCGCGCACGTAATTGATGTCGACGCCCGTCTTCAAGCTGTGCGCGCCAGCGTACAGCGAGACGTTGTCGATGAACTGGTAGCGTCGCTCGTCGGGATACTTCGGCCGCGGCAGGAAATTCGGCATCCCGTACGAGATGCCATTGGTCACGGTGGTGCCCGGGCCGGTCGAGTTCGGCTCCTGCGCTTCGAAGTCGCGGCCGATCTGCACGCGCGCTTCGTTCAGCCATTTCTGCGACAGCACGCTGTTCAGCGTCGCGACCGCGAAATCGGTCTTGACGATGTCCTTGCCATTCGCGTCGTTGCTGCTGCCGGCGAGAATCGGCTGCGTCTGGATGCCGTTCGGCGAGTCCCAGCGATGGAGGTTGTACTGGATCGTCAGGTTGTTCTTGTTGCTCGCCGCCCAGTCGACTTTGCCGAGCACGATCTTGTTGTTGCCCTCACGATCGAACAATCCTTCGAGACTGTGCAGATAGGCACGAGTGGCATCGCAGCCCGGCGCGGCGCACGCCTGCGCGTAGTAGGCGTCGCCAGTGAACGCGCGCACGAAGCCGGGAAAGTTGCGCAGCTGCTGATCGAGGTTCACGAAATAGAAGACGCGATCGTGCTGAATCGGGCCGCCGAAGCTGGCGCCGAACTGCTGCCGTTTCTCCTTCGGCTTGGTCGTGGCAAACGGCTCACGCGACTGAAACTTGTCGCTGCGGAAATAGTAGAAGCCCTCGCCGCGGAAATTGTTCGTCCCCGATTTCGTGACCGCGTTCACCGTCCCGCCCGCCGCGCGGCCGAACTCGGCGGAGAAGTTGCTCACGCCAACCTGGAATTCCTTGATGGCGGCCTGGCTGATCGTGTACGACGTGCGCGTCCGGCCGCGGGCCTCCGAGAAGAACGCCTGATTGTTGTCGACCCCGTCGACGGTGTTGTTGTTGTAGAGACCCGAGATTCCGCGGTAGCTGACCAGCCCGAAGTTGCCGTCGTTGGTGACGCCGGGGCTGAGCAGGACGAAGTTCTCCCAGCGGCGCCCGGTGACCGGGAGGTTCGAGATCGCGGCTTCGCCGACGACGTTGCTGACGTCCGTTCGCGAGGTATCGACGACGGGCGATTCGCCGGTGACCGTGATCTCCTCGCTGACTCCGGCGGGACGCATGCGGACGTCGACGCCATAAGTCTGACCGACCTGGACGGCGATGTCGTCGATCGGTTTGGCCTGGAAGCCTGCCAGAGTCGCGGTCACCTGGTAGGTACCGGGCTGAAGCGCCTGCGCGCGGTAGCGTCCGTCCGCATCGGTGATGGCTTCGCGCGAAACGTTGGTTTGCGTGTTCTTGACGACCACCGTCACACCCGGCAGAACGGCGCCGGTGGCGTCGGTCACAACCCCTTCGATATTTCCGGTCGCCGCGGTCTGCGCGTACGCGGACCCGGAGAGCAGCACAGCTGCGCAGATCGCAGCCACGATTCCGACCACCTTATTCATCGAGACTCCTTGAGACGTACTGGTTTTCATGACACAGCTGGACCGCGTCCAGGGAAAAAGAGCGGAACAATCGAGTGTGAAAAAGTGCGTAATAGCGTAACACAGCCCGCCTTCCCCAAAGCTCCGCGCCTCAGCGCAGACGGGTGCGGGACGGCTTCATGACGTCGCTTCCCGGACGCGCGTCGGAAAGCTGCGCTTCGAATCGCGCGAGCTCCTCCTCCGGCATGCCGTAAGTGTGCGACTCGTCGGGGAACGCCGACGATCTGACGTCGGCGATGTACGCCTCCAGGGCGTGCAGGATCGTTTGATTCAGATCGGCGTACCGCTTGACGAAGCGCGGCACGTGACCTGGCGTAAGGCCGAGCAGGTCGTGCCACACCAGCACCTGCCCGTCACACGCGCTGCCGGCGCCGATTCCGATCGTCGGTACCTTCAGGGCGCTGGTGATGTGCGCGGCCACCACGGCCGGGATGGCCTCGAGGACGACCGTAAAGCAGCCCACGCGCTCTAGCGCCCGGGCCTCGTCGTAGATCCGCCGCGCGTCGGCCGCGGTGCGGCCGCGCGTCTTGTAGCCGCCCGCGAGGCGTGCCGACTGCGGGGATGACCCATCACCGGAATGCCCGCGTCGAGGATCGAGCTGATTCGCGTGAGGATCCGGCCGGCGCCTTCGAGCTTCACGGCGTCGGCGCCCGCCTCCTTCACGAACCGGATCGCGTTGCGCAGCGCCTCGTCTTCGCCCGGCTGATACGCGCCGAACGGCATGTCGGCGACCACCAGCGCGCGGCGCGCCACGCGCGTCACCGCGCGCGTGAGGATCAGCATCTCGTCCATGGTCACCGGCAGCGTGGACTCGTGACCGAGGATGGTCATCGCCGCGGAGTCGCCGACGAGGATCATGTCGACGCCCGCTTCGTCCGCAAGCCGGGCGCTCGAGGCGTCGTACGCAGTCACCATCGCGAGCCGTTTTCCGTCGCGCGCGAGCTCGGTGATCTGCGGAATCGTCAGCTTCTGAGAATCGGCCATGTGTCATCGACGGGATTTCAAAACCCCGCCCTACATCCGCGGTCGTCAAATCCGCTGGTCGCCAATCCGCACGGTAGGGCGGGGTCTTTAGACCCCGCCGAGTCCGGCGAGCGCCGGATTGTCCAGCGGCACGTTATCAATGAGCCGCGTTTTCCCGACCCGCGCCGCGATCAGAAGCGTCGCGTGCCCTTCGAACCGCGCCACCTCTATGTAGTCTACCTCCAGCCCCCGGAGCTCGTCTCGGGCAGCGGCAACGGGATCCTGCCCCATTCGGTGCGCGGCGAGCCCCGCCGCCAGGGCCTGCGGGATCGCCAGCGCCCGCACCCGCTCGGCCGGCGACAGCCGCACGTTCCGCGACGACAACGCCAGCCCGTCCCGCTCCCGCACGGTCGGTACTACTTGGACTCGCAGATCGAGGTGCAGGTCCCGAACCATCTGCCCGACGACCGCCGCCTGCTGCGCATCCTTCTGTCCGAAGAACGCGACGTGCGGACGAACGATATTGAACAGTTTGAGGCAGACGGTGGCCACGCTGTTGAAATGGCCCGGCCGGAACGCTCCTTCGTACCCGATCGCCGCCCCTTCGACGACGACCGACGTGGCATCGCCCGGCGGATAGATCTCCTCGACGGCAGGAGCAAAGACGGCGTCAACCGATGCCGCGGCGGCGATCTCGAGGTCCCGGGATTCCTGCCGCGGGTATGCGGCCAGGTCGGCCGGATCGTTGAACTGACCGGGGTTGACGAAAATCGAAGCGACGACGTGATCGCAGCGGCGGCCGGCGGCGCGGAAGAGCGCGACGTGGCCCTCGTGGAGCGCGCCCATCGTGGGTACGAGCCCGATCGTACGATCGTGACCGAGCGCGGCGAGATGCGCGCGGACTTCAGCCACCGTCCGCAGCGTTTTCATCGCGTGCGATCGGCCAGCGCGCGATACACCGGCTCGAGCTCCGGCGCGAATGCGCGCAGCGCAGCCAGGTGCGCATCGACCGTGGCCCAGTCGCCGCGCGCAATGGGCCCGGTCAGCTCGAAGTTGTTGTCGATCGTCCGGCGCATCAGCGGCAGTAGCGCCGCCGGGGGAGCGCCGGCAACCTCGAAGGCGCGGCACGCCGTGCGATACAGCGTGACGAGATAGTTCGAGGCGAGCGCCGCGCCCGCGTGATACAGCGCGCGCATCTCGTCGGCGAGCTCGAACGGCTGCAGCCCCAGCTCGTGCGCCAGCCAGCTCGCTCGCGCCACACCATCCGCATCGTCTCCGGCCACGGCGGCCCAGGCGCCGTCGAGTTGCTCAGGACCGCGCCCACGGACGATCGTCTGGAGAGGATGAACGGTGAAACGCCTGGTGTGAGGCGCGAGCGCGGCCACGGGCGTCGCCCCGCTCGTATGACAGATCCATGGCCCGACGGCGATCGAGTCGGCAACCTCCCCGATCACCGTGTCGGGCACGCACAGGATCACTAGCTCGGGAGCCTCTTCCACCACCGCATGGCCGCGTTCGGCCAGCCGCGCCGCGATCGCCGAGCCCACCCGCCCGCGTCCAACGACCTTCACGCGATCGAACATGACGCGATTGTAGCCACAGATGCCGTGGAAAACTCAGAGGCCGCGTGTGGCGCGACGGTGGTCAGCGCGCGATTTTTCGCACCCGCTCGATCGCCTCGTTCAGGTAATGCTCATCCATCTCGACGCCGACGAAATCGAGGCCGAGCTGAGCCGCGGCGACCGCCGTGCTGCCGAGCCCCAGAAACGGGTCCATCGCCAGCTTGATGCGCTTCAGACCGTGGAGTTTGAAGCAGTACTCCGGGACGCGCGGCGGAAACGTCGCGGGATGGGGCCGATCCTTGTCGCGGCTCTGAATGGTTTCGTACGGGATGAACCACGTATTGCCGCGGCAGCGCCGGTTGTTCCCGCCGCTCTGCCAGCGGGCGATGTTCGATGCGTCCTGGTAGGCCACGCCGATCGCCCGGCGGTCGAGCGGCGTGCGGCCTCCGGGGGTAAAGTGAAAGATGAATTCGTGGCAGTCGTTCACGAACCGCTCGCTATTGATCGGCTTGTAGTGCCCGACCGCGATGTCGCGATCGAGGTTGACACCCACCCCCGCCGCGTCGCGCTCAATGGCGATCGACTTGATCCAGTGAATCGTGTTCTGCAGCTCGAGGTGGGGACGCGCCGCCTGCGCCACCTCCATGGCGGTCCACGGGTCCGTCGGCTTCGCGCCGACGTTCAGGAACAGCGAGCCCTGCGGCGCGAGCGCGCGCCGAGTCGCCTTGATCCACTCACCGGTCCATTCCAGGTACTCGCTGCGCGGCAGCGCATCGTGGTAGCTGCGGTACTGAATTCCAAGATTGTAAGGAGGGGAGGTGACCACGACGCCGAGCGAACCCTCCGGCAGCGCCGCCAGGACGTCGAGGCAGTCTCCGAGATAGAAGCGGAGCGTTCCGCGGCCAGCGTCGAAAACTGTATGTGGTTTTGGAAACGACGAAGACTTGCCCGGGCGCGGCATCGGGCGTTCAGTGTATCGCGCCCTCCCGCTCCCGGTGGTGAAAGGTGTGCCGAGGTCGGACAGCTATGACGCTTTTGCGGTGAGCGCGTGTGCCGGCATGCGCGCCGCTGAAAGCGTGTGATTACGCCGGTGCGTCGTCTGGCTGCAGCCGGTGCCCTTTTCCTCGACGTAAGTAATCTCCCGGTTCGTCGCGACCTCGCGGTAGTGGCCGGTCACGCAGCCGCATGCGAGGGTCGTGAATCCCAGGAGACGAACGAGACTCATCATGGGGAACCTCCTCCGATGCTCACACAATGAGCAATTCCTGTACCGCAGAGCTAAGTAAGTCCGCACGCTGTTTCCGGCGGGTATTCATCCGCCGAGTTGTCCTCCGACCGTCAAGACGAGAACACGTTGAATCGCTCGCACCAACTTATTGGATGTCGGATCCTGGCGCGAAGTTCCAGCTATCAGCTTCCAGCTACCAGCTTCCAGCTTCCAGCTATCAGCTGCCAGCGGATCTCGCCGTGACTACTTCCGATTCGAGCTTGTTACGATTGCAACGTATGACCCGACCTCTCGCGATCACGGTTCTGCTGCTTTTCGGCTTCCACGCTTTTGTAGCCGTCCGCGTCCCTGCGCAGGAGCGCCCGCGAACGATCGGCGAGCGGCTGCTGCAGGACGCCGCCTTGAAGGGGACGCTCGACAGCATCAAGCGCGGTGAACCGCGAGTCGTCGAAGAGCAGGTCCGCTTGTGCGAGATCCCGGCGCCGCCATTCAAGGAA